>Ga0163151_10000312_pt1:0-72500 | contig 86148 bp, 77 predicted proteins | sample OliLakLV19MP5IB2_FD_145596 | JGI IMG/M metagenome (GOLD analysis project Ga0163151, IMG submission 145596) | Freshwater microbial mat bacterial communities from Lake Vanda, McMurdo Dry Valleys, Antarctica - Oligotrophic Lake LV.19.MP5.IB-2 | ecosystem: Environmental > Aquatic >...
CCTGCCCCTGCAGCGCGCCTTGCGGCGTCACGCTCACCGCCCACGCATTGCCGAAATCGTCCGCCCAGTAGCCGCTGAAATTCTGGTACCGGATCCCCTGAGTCACAGGAGGCTGAGGGACGACGACGCCAGAGTCTGCGCCAGAATCCGCGCCAGAATCGGCGCCAGAATCCGCGCCAGAATCGGGAACGAAGGTTTCTTCGATGTTCGGTTCGTCGTCACCGAGGGCGGACTGATCTTCCTGGAACCCGCCGCCAAAATCATCGTCGTCCCAGGCGCTGGTCATCTGCGTGACTCCCTGCGCAATCGCCACGAGGCCGACGGCCGCCGCCGCGCCCATCCACCAGCGCCGGTCGATCGACTTGAAGTTGAATTTCGGCAGAACGGGTGGCGGGATAACAGGACCTGGATCAGGCTTGGGAATGTCAGGCGTCGGTTTCAATTCCGGCCCGAGCCGCACGGCCTCGTTGAGAATGCCGCGATACTCCGCCACCGTCTGCGGCCGCACGCGCGGATTGTTGGACAGGCCGCGCTCGATCAGCTTGTCGACGCCCACCGGCACGTCGCCACGCCCGCCGCTCGGCGGTTGCCAATGCCCCTTGGGCACCACGCCAACCAGCAGCTCGTAGAACATCACCGACAGGGAAAAGAGGTCGGCAGACGCCTGTGCCGCGTCCGGAGAGGTGATCTGCTCCGGCGCCATATACTCGGCGGTGCCAAGGCTGGTCGAGCCGGTATCGCCCGCCCCCGCGACCCGCGCGATGCCGAAGTCCAGCACTTTCAGCCTCACACCTTCGTCGGTGGGCTCGGAAAGCAGGATGATGTTCTCGGGCTTGAGGTCGCGGTGCACGACGCCCGCCTTGTGCGCCGCCTCCAGCCCCGACAGGATTTCATTGATGATTGCACCTGCCGTCTTCATCGGCCAGTCGAGGCCCGACTGCATCCGCTTCTGGTTCCAGGACCGAAGCGAGCGTCCCTCCAGCATCTCCATCGACATGTAGGGCTGACCGCCCGCCTCTCCGACGTCGTACACGGCGACGACATTGGGATGCCGGATGTCGCGTGAAGTCACCCCCTCGGCGATCAGCCGCTTGACCGCGTTATTGCCCGCAAGCCGGTCCGCCCGGATCAGCTTGAGCGCGACATCCTTGCCCACGACCCGGTCGTGCGCCCGATAGACGACGCCCATGCCGCCCTGACCGACCAGAGCCGCGATCTCGTAGCGGTCGGCGAACACGAACCCCGCCGGAAGCACGGCCTGCGCCGCGCCCGCGCCCTTCGTCAGCCCCGTGTCGATCGTGTGCATGGCGCCAAAATCGATCTGCGGTTCGCCAGCCGGCTCCCTGGCGGCGAGCGCCTTGCCGCACTCGCCGCAGAATTGGGCGTTGAGAGGATTTTGCGCCTGACAGTTCGGACACTTCATGGCGCAGCCTTCTCCATTCCGGTCAGTGGATCGGGACCGTAGGGGTTGTCACCCACCGTGCCGCGCTCGAAGCCGACCTTGTTGCCGGCGGCCAGCCAGCTTCCGCCGCTGCGCCCGAGATCATGCAGGCGCCGGCTGGTGACGGCGAGGCTGGGAGGTATCAGCAACAGAATGACCACCAGCGACGTCATGGGTACGAAGGCGCCATAGCCCACATACTCCGCCGACACGCTGGAATCGAATCCGATGGCGACGAGGATGAATACCAGGGCGTAAAGCGTGAATCCCCAGTACTCCTTGCGGTGCGCCCGGCCCTTGCCGTCGGCATAGCGCCGCATGCAGTGCATGAACCACCCCCAGTGGCTTTTCTGTCCCGCCGGCTGCTCATGCGGGTCGTCGGCGGCGGGTTTTTTCGGTTTGAAGATTTCGAGGATGCGATCGAGTTCGACATTGACCGGCGGAGGTCCAGGCGGCGGCTTCGGCCGGCCAGCGATCGCGCCGTCCAGCGCTTTCAGATAATCGGCGACGGTTTGCGGCCTCGACCTGGGATTGTTCGAGAGGCCTTTCTGCACGAGGTCGTCGATGCCGGAGGGCACGTCGCCGCGTCCATGGCTGGGAGGCTGCCAATGACCCTGCGGCACAACGCCGACCAGCAGCTCGTAGAACATCACCGAAAGCGAATAGAGGTCGGCCGACGGCTGGGCGGCGTCCGGCGCCGTGATCTGCTCGGGCGCCATGTAGCCCCGCGTCCCGAGGCTGGTCGCGCCGGTGTCGGCGCCGCCGCCCGCGCGGGCGATGCCGAAGTCGAGCAACTTGAGCCGCACCCCGCCATCGGTCGGCTCCGACAGCATCATCACGTTCTCGGGCTTGAGATCGCGATGAACGACGCCCGCCTTGTGCGCGGCGTCCAGCCCCAGCAGGATTTCGCGGATGACCGCGCTCGCGGTCTTCATCGACCATTCGGTGTTGGCCTGCATTCGTTCGCGGTTCCAGGACCGCAGCGACCGGCCTTCGAGGAATTCCATCGACATGTAGGGCTGTGCGTCGGTCTCGCCCACATCGTAGACGGCGACGACATTGGGATGGCGGATGTCGCGGGACGTGACGCCTTCGCGCACCAGCCGCTTGACCGCGTCCTTGCCAGCCAGCCGGTCGGCGCGGATCAGCTTGAGGGCTACGTCCTTTTCCGTAAGCCGGTCATGCGCGCGATAGACGACGCCCATCCCGCCTTCGCCGATCAGCCGCACGATCTCATAGCGCGTGGCGAACACCGCGCCGGGCTCAAGCAGCTTGGCCGCCACGTCACGAGGGTTGCGCGTCTCGCCACCATCGACCGTGTGAAGCGTGCTGAAATCAATCGCCGGCTCGGCGGCCGCCGTCACGGTGGAGGCCTTCACGGTGGGGGCCTTCACGGTGGGGGCCGGCAGCGCCTTCCCGCATTCGCCGCAGAAGCGGGCGTCGGGCGCCACGTCGCTCTGGCAGCTGGGGCACTTCATCGGTCCATCCCTAAGCCGCCGGGACCCGGATGATCGTGACGTCCTCGATCGACCCGTGATGGGCGCGCATCCGGACCTGCAGCCCCAGCGCCTCGGGATATTTGGGAAGCACCGAGATCACGTCGCCATCCTCCAGCGTTTCGATGCCGTCGCGCGGCGCCCGGCGCTCCCCGATCGTGACGCCCGCCTCGCCCGCCGCATGCAGGCACAGCTTGCCGCTCTGGATGAAGAGATCGATGTGACGGCGGGAGATCGCCCTCGACAGCGCCTCGTCAACCGCTCCCTTCGCGTCGCGCACCAGCAGGCGGACATCGCTGTCGCCGCCGTCCGCCTTTGTCTTGGCCCGCCCGAGGGAGAACAGGCTGTCGTCGGTGGTGATTGCGCCCGGTCCCGGCGCCTCACCCGGCCCAAAGCCCTTCCAGGTGAAACGGGCGCTGCGCGCGACGGCCGCTCCCGCCAGCGGTCCCGCAGCATATCCACGCACGCCGCTCGCCCGCTCGAACCTTTCCCCGCGAACCAGAGCGAGGGGCGCCGCCTGTTCCGACGCCGCGCTCTTGCGCTGGTCGAGCGCATCTTCGAGACGGATCGGCGCATAGACCGTGTCGCCTCCGCCGCTGCCGGAGCTCGCGCCGGTGTTGATCGTCTGGTTGATGACGAGGCTGCCGCCCTGTTCGACCTCGAGTTCGAGGTTGGAGACAAACGCGAACTGCTCCTCGCGCCAGCGATACCGGGTCGCCGCCGCGAAACTCACCTCGACGCGCTGGCGCCCGGTTCGCTCGAGCGCGCTCGTCTGCACCCAGACCGGATTGGAAGCGCCGGCGTCCAGCCTTTCCCACGCCACGTCCTGAGCCTTGCGCTCACCGTCGCCTTCGCGAACCCAGACATGGGTGATGAAAAGCGGCCGCGAGATCGGCGAGGCGTTCGAAAAGATAAGCGGCAAAACCAGCGCGCCGCCCGCCTTGACGTCGAGGGCCGCCCCCTTGTCGAGGAAGAGCTTCGGCGACACGCAGACCGCGCATCGTCCGTCCTCCCCGATCAGGCCGCCGCACTCGCTGAACGCCATGCAGCGCAGCAGCGGCTTGCCGCATTCGCCGCAGAACCCGGCGCCCTTGCTCACCGCATGCTGGTAACAGCAGGACGAGACGCCGCCTGGATTGCCCCCGCCTGGACCGCTTGATCCGCCCGCCATGTCGCTGGCTCCTACTGGCGGAGCTGGTCGCCGCATCCGACGCAGAACCGCGCCTTGGCGGCATTCGGCCGTCCGCATTTGGGACATTCGACAATGGCGTTGGGATCCATGCCAATGCCCATGCCCATCCCCGCCATGCCGCCAGCCCCGGCGCCGGCCGCCACGCCGACGGCGCCCTGCATGCCGGTGTTGAACATGGCGCGCGCCTGCTCCTCGGACTGCACCTTGGCGCGGTTGGCCTGCTCGACCATTTCGCGCATCAGCTGCATCGACTGGGCGCTGTTGGCGCCGCCGGCCTTGGCCTGCTCGACCAGGATGTTGGCGACCGCCGGCGACAGGCCGGCATTGATCGCAAGTATCTGCTCGGGTGTCATCTTGGCGCCGAGCTGCATGCGATCGACCTCGCGCTGCGCGTCAAGGCGCTGCGTGTCCATCGTCTGCTTGTGCTTGACCTCGCCTTCCTTGATCCGGCGTTCGAGACGCTCGCGCTCGGTGTCGTTTTCGAGCCCGGCAAGGCCCTTCAACTTGTCGAGCGCCGCCTTGTCGTTGCGCACCTGGATTTCGAGCGCCGAAAGCTGTTCCTTCTCCTTGACGTCGACTTCCTTCTTGCGCCCCTCGAATCCGAAATCGCGCTCCTTGCCCTGGATGTCCAGATTCCTGTCGCGGGTGTCGTGGTCGTAGTCGCGGTCCTCGCGGCGATTCTGGGTCAGCTCGCCGCGCACCAGGCCGCGAGTTTCCGCGTCATAGTCGCGTTCCAGGGCGCGCAGCCGCAGCCGGTGCTCCATGTCCAGCTCGCCGGTTCCGCGCTCGACGACCCGCCGGCGCTCGTCGATCACCTTGAGATCGACCCCCTGGTGGATCGCCGACTGCAGCTCTCCGTCGAACTTCGCCAGCCGCTCTGACTTCAGCATGTCGATTTCATGCTGGAGGATCTTCATTTCCTGCACGCGCTTGCTGGTCTCGCGCGCGTCGAGGAAAGTGATCTCCTGGTCGAGCACCAGCCGTTCGAGATCGGCTTCGCTCTGCAGATTCATCTTGTCGACATCGAGCTTGCTGGAGATCCTGATCTCGGTGCTCTCGTGCTCGCGCTCCATCGACCGCTTCAGCGTCTCGAATTCGAATTCGATCGCCTCGGCCTCGCGCAGCGCGGAGGCGCGCTGGATTTCCTTCTTCTCGACCTCGTTGACGGCCCACTCGACCGACACCGACCGGATCAGGAGGCCGAGGTCGCCGGCAACCCGCTCGACTTCTTTCATGACGTCGGCCTGGATCATGTCCTGCAGGCCCTTGTTGCCACGCACCTCGTCGGCGCCCACGCGGCTCACGGCGGCTTCGTAGACGCGGTCGGCAAGATGCGGCCGCAGGCGCGCCGAGACGTCGTCCTTCGACAGCGATTTGCGCGCGGCCATCATGCCGATGATGTTCTGCGGCCGCTCCGGATTGATCTGCAGCTCGAGTGTCACCGTTCCGCGGATATCGACCTTGTCCTTAGTGATGGCGTTGAAATCATACCAGGTCTGGAACGTCTTGAGATCCGCGAGCAGCAAGCTGACGGCTGACGAGCCGCCGATGAGACCCTTCAGCTGGTTGAACAGCCCGCCTACCGTGAAGTGGGCGCCCTGGAATGCGTCCACGAACTGCCCATTGCGCATCAGCAGGCCCATATGGTCGGGCGGCACTTCGAAGCGCTTCTCGAAGAACGCCTTGAAATCCTCCTGGCGGATGAACTCCGCGAGCAGACGGGGATCGGAGAGGCTGAGGGTCTGGGTTTTCATCGACGTGTCTCCAGGAGGAGTGTGAGGACCGAAAGGCGCAGGGACGGTCTATCGCGCCGCTTCCGTCCATTTCTTGCTGGTGAAGTAGTTGACGATGTGAAAGCCGATCACGAAGACGCAGATCGCCACCGGAATCGGATATTTCTGCAGAATCATGCCGAGCTGATCGGTGCGGCTGAGCGTGCCGGTCATCCGTTCCATGTTCATGATCACCTGCATGACGGCGCTGAACAGCGAGAACACCGAGAATAGCAGGCTGGCGAGGCCGGCGATCCGGGCGATCATGTTGACCGGCTTCTTCGCCTCGATCCCCGCCGCCGCGTCGGCCGCCGCCTTCTCGCGGGCGACCAGCGTGTCGTCATAGGCCTCGCCGCGCGCCATCGCTTCCTTGCGCGCCTTGTGGTCAACCGACAGAAAATCCGGCCGCGCGTCGCCCTGCACGCCGGCGTTCTGCATGGAGGTCAGGTTGGACGCACGCCGGCGCATCCAGATGAAAAGCGAAGACACGATCCAGACGGCGGCGATCGCGACGGTCGCCCACATCAGCGTGTCGAGCCATGCCGGGTATTCTGCGGCGATTGTCTCTTCAAGCATCTTCAGCTCCCCGTGTCTCGCGTCCCGATCGACCGGCAGGGAACGCGCAGGCGCTGCCCCAGCGGCGCAAGCGGCGTCCCATCACCTCAAGCTCGCCTAACATGACGGCCTGTTCAAGTCACGCTGCACGCTATTGATTACGCTTCGTTTTTGCACTTTGTGCATTAACCGCGCCGCGAACTCTTGTCTTACGCCCGTGCGAGGCGATCTTCCCGGATGGCGACAACCCGTCCTGGGCGATTCGGCGCCTCGTTCAGCCGGGCTTCGAATGGCTTGATCGAAGGCCGATGAGCGGATCGAGATCAAAGCCCGGAAGCAGCTATTGTGTCCGGTTGGAAGCCGTTCAATTTATCGCCCACGCCCGCCTCGGCGCTCCGTGACAACTGTTCGAGACCTGCGAGTTCGCCGCGCAGCATCTGCAGGATCGCCGAAAAATCCTTGGCCCCGAAACCCAGCCGCTCGAACAGCGCGTATGTCGCCTCCGCCTGCGCGCCCAGCGGCGTCGCCGCCCCCGACTTCGCGGCGGCTTCCTGCGCCAGTTTCAGATCCTTCAGCATCATCGCGACAGCGAACCCGCCCTCATAGTTTCGGTCGGCGGCGGTCACCGGCCCGACGCCCGGCCAGGGTGCGTAGGTCGACAGCGACCAGCACTGACCCGAGGATTTCGACGCGATCTCGAAAAAGCGGTCCGGCGCGAGCCCCAGCCGCTCGGCGAGAGCGAACGCCTCGCACGTTCCGATCATGGAGATGCCCAGCAGCATGTTGTTGCAGATTTTCGCCGCCTGCCCCGCGCCATGATCGCCCGCGCGGATCGTCACGCGGCTCATCGGCTTCAGCGCCTCCTCGACCTCCACGAAGTCGGCCTCGTCGCAACCCACCATGAAGGCCAGCGACCCGGCATCCGCCGCCGCCGTGCCGCCCGACACCGGCGCATCGGCAAAGCGAAATCCCCCGTTCTTCGCCCGGCTCGCCACCGCCCGCGCGCTCTCCACGTCGATCGTCGAGCAGTCCACCAGCAGCGCCGACCTTGGCGCGTGTTTCAGTATGTGCTCGTCATAGACCTTCCGCACATGCGGCCCGGCCGGCAGCATGGTGATGATCGCATCCGCGCCCTCGACGGCCTGCGCCACGCTCGCGACTCCTCTCGCGCCCGCCCCGACAGCCTTGCTGACCGCCGCTTCCGACAGGTCGAACGCCATCACCTCGCGGCCGCCAGCCGCCTGCCGCGCGGCCATGCCCCCGCCCATGTTGCCAAGACCGATGAATGCGATGCGGGTCAAAATGGAAGCCCTTGCTGCAGCAGTGCCAAGGTCTGGCCAGAAGTCGCATGAATGTTCTTGTGACGCAGGTGAGACGCCGACGACTCCCAAAGCAAGTTAAAGATCGTCAGGACGAACCACTGCTTCTTTCTCATCTTCAGTTAGCGCCTCCCAAGTAGCCTTGAGAACCTTTTCAGCATCACGCAGGGCCACAATTTCGTCGGCGATCTGTTGACCTGTCGGCCATGTCTCTAGAAACCCCTTGCTGATCTGGGAGCTATCGAAATCATGCTTCAGCGTGGCTGCGAAGGCATGTGCCTTATCACGAAAGAATTTCATGCGGCCGCGCGCAATTCGATACACTCTTGTAGCCTGGACATAATCTGCGAGGGCCATCGTCTTTCCTAACGTATCATCGGGTCCACGAAGCTTCCGCCGCCGGCTCGCCCTCCGGCCACCTCGCCGTCACCGTCCTAACCTTGGTCCAGAACTTCACGCCCTCCGTGCCGTGCGGCGTTGGCGGGAAAGTCCCGCCCTCAGCACATCGCGGGGATCGAAAGGCTCGAGCTTGAACCCGCGCGGTCGGAACAGCGCGCAACGCCATTTATCTCAAGTCAGACAGACGAATCGATATCTCCGGCGCGAGCCTTGGCGATACGTGCTGGTCCGCCGTGGCGAAAAGCGGTTCGCCGTAATTTCCATCGACGTTCAAGCGCTGAACATGAATCTTTCCGTTCACCAGATCGACCACCCAGTATTCGCGGACGCCATGACGCGCATAAAGTTGCGCCTTGTAGCCAAGATCGACCGCTAGAGAAGAGTCGGATACCTCGACCACCAGCAATGTGTCCGGACCCTTGGCCTGGGAGGGCCGCATGCCGCGCGGTATCACAAAGACATCCGGCTCGGGCCAGGCTTCCCCGGACAGCCGCAAAGGACCGTCGGCGCCGATCTCGTAGAGATCGCCTGCCGCGCGGCCGATGATCTTGATCAGGGCGGACTTGGCGTCAAAATGAAGGGCGCCTTCGCTCGGCATTTCGATCAATTCCCCCCCAAGAAGCTCGTAGGGCTCCTTGTCGCCCATGATCCCCGCCCGGATCATGCGTTCGACATCGTCCCCGGTGAACCTACGGCGGGCCGCCTCCGGAAGAGGGCGCTCTACGGTTTGGGCAGTCGTTCCGTCCATGGCTGCACCCTACCACAATCCCGCCCTCACATCATCGTCGGAATCACAAAGCTCGAATCCCCGACATCGCCTTCCGGCCACCTCGCCGTCACCGTCTTGACCTTCGTCCAGAACTTGACGCCCTCCATTCCGTGCTGGTTGGTGTCGCCGAACGCCGAGCGCTTCCAGCCCCCGAAGGTGTGATAGGCGACCGGCACCGGGATCGGCACGTTGATGCCGACCATGCCGACATTCACCTTGCTCGCGAACTCGCGCGCCGCGCGGCCATTGCGTGTGAAGATAGCGACACCATTGCCATACTGATGCTTGCTCGGCAGCTCGATCGCCTCTTCCAGCGTCTCGGCTCGCACCATCTGCAGAACCGGTCCGAAGATTTCCTCGTGATAGGTTTTCATGCCGGGCTTTACGTTATCGAACAGCGACGGCCCGATGAAGAAGCCTTTCTCGTATCCCTGCAGCGAGAATTCTCGCCCATCGACGACCAGCTCGGCGCCTTCCTCCACGCCCAACCCGATATAGTCCGTGATCTTCCGGAGGTGCGCGGCCGACACCACCGGTCCGTACTGTGCCGCCGGATCGCCGGAGACGCCGACCTTCAGCGTCCCGATCTCGGCGATCATACGCTCGCGCAGCTCATCGGCGGTCTTCTTCCCCACCGGCACGACGACCGGCAGCGCCATGCAGCGTTCCCCGGCCGACCCGAAGGCAGCCCCGGACAGATCCTTGACCACCTGCTCCATGTCGGCGTCGGGAAGCACGATGCCGTGGTTCTTGGCCCCGCCCATCGCCTGCACGCGTTTGCCGTTGGCCGCGCCCGTCTGGTAAATGTAGGACGCGATGTCCGAGGACCCGACAAAGCTCACCGCCCGTATGTCCGGATGATGCAGGATGGCGTCCACCGCGACCTTGTCGCCATGCACCACGTTGAGCACGCCGGCCGCGTCCATGCCGGCCGCCGCCCCCGCCTCCATGAACAGCTCGGCGAGGCGCACCGGCACGCTGGGGTCCTTCTCCGATGGCTTCAGGATGAAGGTGTTGCCGACCGCGATGGCGACGCCGAACATCCACATCGGGATCATCGCCGGAAAGTTGAACGGCGTGATTCCGGCTACGACCCCCAACGGCTGGCGCATCGAATATACGTCGATGCCCGGCCCCGCGCCCTCCGTGTACTCACCCTTCAGCGCGTGGGGAATGCCGCAGGCGAACTCGATCACCTCCAGCCCGCGCTGTATGTCGCCACGACTGTCGGCAATCACCTTGCCATGCTCGCCAGACAGCATTTCGGCCAGCGCAGTCATGTTCGCCTCGACCAGCCGCTTGAACTCGAACATCACGCGCGCCCGCCGCTGCGGGTTGGTCGCGGCCCAGCCGGGGTGGGCCTTCACCGCCGCCGCAACCGCCGCATCGACATCGGCGCCGGAGGCAAACCCGACCCGCGCCTGAACCTCGCCGGTGTTGGGGTCGAACACATCGCCCGCGCGCCCGCTGTTGGCATTCACGGTCGTGCCGGCGACAAAGCCTTCGATGCGTCTCATGCGAGATACTCCTTATTCCGACGAGTGATAGCCTCGCATGCTTGACCCCGCCAGCGGGACAGCCGATTTCCAGCATCATGACCGACGCCAGGGAAGCTGACCGCGCCTTCCGCAAGGCCGTGCGCTTTGTCGCCTTGGCCAATCTCATCTACTTCTTCATCGAATTCGTCGCGGGCCAGGTCGCGGGGTCGGTTTCCCTGTTCGCCGACAGCATCGATTTTCTGGAAGATGCGGCCGTCAACCTGCTCGTGCTTCTCGCCCTCGACTGGGCCCCCAGGGCTCGCGCCCGGATGGGTATGACGCTCGCCGCCTTGCTGCTGGTCCCCTCCGCTGCCGCCCTTTGGACAGGGTGGACAAAACTTCAGGCGCCTGTCGCGCCTGATCCCTTCATCCTCTCGATCGCGGGGCTGGGCGCCCTGGCCGTGAATGTCGTTTGTTCGCTGCGGCTGGCCAGTTTTCGCTCCTCAGGTGGGAGCCTCGCCAGGGCGGCTTTCCTGTCGGCCCGGAACGACGCCGTCGCCAACATCGCGATCATCGGCGCGGGGCTGGTGACGCTGGTCTGGGCTTCGGCCTGGCCCGACCTGATCGTCGGGATCGCCATCGCCGCCCTCAATGCCGGCGCGGCCCGCGAGGTGTGGGAGGCCGCTCGCGGGGAGCATGACGCCGCCCCCTGATCGATCCGGCCTGCGCTTGACCGCGCCCGGCTCAGCGGCTCACTTGCCGGGCAATCAAAGGTCTGACCAATGAAAACCCGCGCCGCCGTCGCCTTCGCAGCGAAACGCCCGCTCGAAATCGTGGAGCTTGATCTGGAAGGCCCCAGGGCCGGCGAAGTGCTTGTCGAGGTCAAGGCGACCGGCATCTGCCACACCGACGCCTACACGCTCGACGGTCTGGACTCGGAAGGCCTCTTCCCCTCCATCCTTGGCCATGAGGGCGCCGGCGTCGTCCGCGAGATCGGCGCCGGCGTGACATCGATCCAACCCGGCGACCACGTCATTCCGCTCTACACGCCCGAATGCCGCCAGTGCAAAAGCTGCCTGTCGGGCAAGACCAATCTGTGCACCGCCATTCGCGCCACACAAGGCAAGGGGCTGATGCCTGACGGCACCACGCGCTTCTCCCACAAGGGCCAGCCGATCTTCCACTATATGGGCTGCTCGACCTTCTCGAACTTCACGGTGCTACCCGAGATCGCGGTTGCGAAAATCCGCGAGGACGCGCCCTTCGACAAGGCCTGCTACATCGGCTGCGGCGTCACCACCGGCGTCGGGGCCGTCGTCAAGACCGCCAGGGTCGAGGCCGGCGCGAACTGCATCGTGTTCGGGCTTGGCGGCATCGGTCTCAACGTCATCCAGGGCCTGCGCATGGTGGGCGCCGACAGGATTATCGGCGTCGATCTGAACCCCGACAAAGAGGCCTGGGGCCGCCGCTTCGGCATGACTCATTTCGTGAATCCGAAGGACGTCTCCGGCGACCTCGTCCAGCATCTCGTCGCCCTCACCGATGGCGGCGCCGATTACACGTTCGACTGCACCGGAAACACCACCGTCATGCGTCAGGCGCTGGAGGCCTGCCATCGCGGCTGGGGCGAATCCATCGTCATCGGCGTCGCAGAGGCCGGAAAGGAAATCTCCACCCGCCCCTTCCAGCTGGTCACCGGACGTGTGTGGAAGGGCTCGGCCTTCGGCGGCGCGCGCGGCCGCACGGATGTCCCCAGAATCGTCGACTGGTACATGACCGGCAAGATCGAGATCGACCCGATGATCACCCATGTCCTCGACCTCGAAGACATCAATCGCGGCTTCGATCTTATGCATAAGGGGGAAAGCATCCGGTCAGTGGTGGTTTATTGAGCGCGCGGCGATGATCTGGAACATCCGCGACCACCGCACGCGACCGTTTCGCTGGGCGCACGTCAACGTCATTGTCGAGAATGTCTGGCACGACAATGCCTGCGCAGATGCCGACCAGGCGGAACGCGACGACGGTCGCAGCGTCACCTACGCTGAACTGCGCGACACTTCCCTTCACGAGGCCATCATCTGGGCCGAAGGCGCCGCCGCAAAGGTTACGCTGTTTCTCTACGACCCGGACGACTCAGGCAATCCAGACTAACGCAAGCACCACCTTTACGCGCCCATATTGAAGATACGCTATCATCCTGCTATCGTTTACTCATGGCCCAGGTGATCATCCGCAATCTCGATGACGACGTCGTCGCCACGCTCAAGAAACTGGCGGAAGCCGAGAACACGTCGCTGGAACAGAAACTCCGCGATGAACTCACGCGCATCGCGCGGCGAAACTCCGAGGAGTTCTGGGAAGTCGCCGCAGCCATCCGTCAGATGACGCGCGGGTCGAAGCTCAATCCCACGGATGTCATTCGCAAGGCGCGCGACGAGAGGTGAGGTCCGCAGTTCTCGACGCGAGCGTGGTTGTCAGGTGGTTCACGGCGGATTCCCTGTCGGACGCAGCGCTCGGCTGCCGCACACGCTTCGTCGGCGTTGCGCCGGATCTTCTCCCCATCGAAGTCGCCAACGCGCTGCGCCTCTATTGTCGCACGGAGAAACTCGACCCTTCCGCCGTTGCCGCCGCTGTGAACGGTCTTGCGGGACAACTCACCATCGTCCCCAGCCAGCCACTGCTGACAACGGCGTTCGGTCTCGCCGTTCAGCTGGATCATTCCGTCTATGACTGTCTCTATGCGGCGCTGGCCCTGCATGAGGCGATTCCGCTTGTCACGGCAGATCGCAGGTTCATGAAAAAGCTCGCCGCCCTGGCCTCGGTCGATGTCATTGATCTGAAGTCGGTCGGTTGAAGGCGGAGCTGTCTCCAGGAGTGACGTTCGGGCGGAAGCCGCGAGTAAAACCTGTCCTCTCCCGGAATTGTCGGCTCAAACGATGTTGACGCATCGTCGGCCCCGCCTGAACTATTCTGCTAAAGCCGGGCCGGAGCTTGTCCGGCCGCCAGTCCCGCGATCAGCACGTCCATCAGCGCGTCGAGCTCCTTCAGGTCGCTCTTGCCCGCATCCATCTGCACCATCGCCGGATGATGAAAGCGCGATGTCGCGTTGAGGATCAGCGTCGCCCGGCTCTCCGCCGATTTCAGCGGCCAGTCGCCCGCCCGCGCCCCGTCGAGCAGGATGCCGACCACATCCTCACGCAGGCGCGTTATGTGCTCCGCCACCACCGCATGCGCGTCCAAGGTGATCGTGCTGTAGACGGCGAACATCTCGGCATCGTCCAGCACCTTCTTGCGCTTTACTTCGGCAAGCGCGCGCACCCACGCCTTGAGCCGCCTTGGCGCGGGTGTTTTCGTATCGGCCGTGATTCTCCCAAGGGGCGCCATGACCTGCGCCAGCCACCGCTCAGCGACCGCATCGAAAAGCGCGCTCTTGGACGCGAAGTGCTTGTAGACGTTTGAATGGCTCATATCCAACGCCCGCGCGACGTCCACGACCCCGGTCTTGCCCGGACCATGGCGCCGCACCATCTCGACCGTCGCATCGAGAATGCGTTCGCGTGTCGATTCGAATGTCACGCCGGCAGGTGAACCCGTTTCATCGCTCGCTGTCGAGCATCGCCATCTGCTCCGGAGAGTAGCGCGCGCCTGCCACCGCATCCGGCGGCGCAGCCGCTTCGATGCGGGCTAGGTCCGCAGGCGAGAGCGTTACATCCAGAGCGCCCAGCGATTCGGCCAGCCGCTCGCGCTTTCGCGCGCCAATCAGCGGCACAATGTCGTCCCCGCGCGAGGCGACCCAGGCAATCGCAAGCTGGGCGACTGTGCATCCATTCTCGTCCGCGATGTCTTTCAGCGCCTGCACGAGAGCAAGATTTCTGTTCAGGTTCTCACCCTGAAAACGCGGCGCATGAGAACGAAATCCGCCATGCGATCCGCCGCCAAGGGCGCTGTCGCTGATGAGGCCACGCGACAGAACGCCATAAGCCGTCATCCCGATGCCCAGTTCGCGCAGGGTCGGCAGGATCTTGCGTTCCACCCCACGTGTCAGGATTGAGTACTCGATCTGCAAGTCGACAATCGGATGCACCTTGTGCGCCCGCCTGATCGTTTCAGCGCCGGCCTCGCTGAGGCCGATGTGGCGCACATAACCGGCCTTGACGAGATCGGCGATCGCGCCAACCGTATCCTCGATCGGCACTCCGGGGGAAACCCGCGCTGGGCGATAGATGTCGATATAGTCCACGCGCAGCCGCTTCAGCGTATAGGCAAGCGCCGTTTTTGTCGCAACGGGGTCGGTCGCCATGCCTATGAAGGCGCCGCTGGCGTCGCGCTGCGCGCCATACTTCACGGAGAGGATCGCCTTGTCGCGCTTTGCCCCCTTCAACGCGTCTGCGATCAGCATTTCATTGTGGCCCATGCCGTAGAAATCGCCGGTGTCGATCAGGGTCACGCCTGCGTCCAGCGCGGCATGGATCGTGGCGATCGATTCCGTTTCGTCCGCCGGACCGTAGAAGTCCGACATTCCCATCGCTCCGAGACCGATGGCGGAGACGGAAGGTCCTGAACGACCGAGTGTTCGTGAAAGCATGGCTAGGCTCCTGTACTGGATGCAAGCTGGGCACAAAGTAACAAGAGTCAATAGTTGTTACTTGAAAAAACTTCTACCGCCGGTAGGAGAACCCCGTCGCCGCCAAAAGGTCTGGTCATGGTCATGGAAATTCTGAAAACCCATCGTATCGCCGACGGTACGCTTCGCTACTGCCGTCACAGCAGCGCCGCGACCGGCACGCCCATGACATTCAGCGCATTCACGCCTCCGGGTGATGGCCCTTTCCCCGTGCTGATCTGGCTCTCCGGTCTCACCTGCACGGAGGAGAATTTCACCACCAAGGCAGGCGCCTACGCGGCGGCGTCGCGGGCCGGAATGATGATCGTGGCGCCGGACACCTCTCCGCGCGGGGCGCTGGTCGCCGACGATCCCGCCTATGATCTTGGCCAGGGCGCGGGATTCTATGTCGATGCGACGCAGCAACCCTGGGCGGCGCATTACCGCATGGAAAGCTACATTGTCCGTGATCTTCTCGACCTGATCGCCAGCGACTTGCCGGCCGATATGTCGCGCCTTGGAATCTCCGGCCATTCCATGGGAGGGCATGGCTCGCTTGTATTGGCCTTCAGGCATCCGGCCCTTTTCAGGTCAGTGTCGGCGCTGGCGCCCATCTGTTCGCCGTCACGCTGTCCCTGGGGTGAGAAAGCATTTGCCGAATACCTTGGTCCCGACCGGGGCATCTGGCATGAGCATGACGCATCCCTGCTGATCGCGTCAGGCGCGGCGCGCGGCCGGTATGCCGACATTCTGGTCGATCAGGGATCTGCGGATGACTTTCTGGCTGACCAGCTCAAACCTCACTTGCTTGCGCGCGCCTGCGCTGAAGTCGGCCAGACACTGATCCTGAATGAGCGGGTCGGGTATGATCACTCATTCTTTTTCATATCCAGCTTCATCTCCGATCATATCGACTGGCATGCTCTCCGGCTTGCATAACCCTGCTTGCCCGGGCAGAGTCGGATTTCTTGTATGGAGGCGCGCTTCGAGTGCTACCCGGATATTTACCAAGACATCCGGTTCGAACTATTATACGTGCCTCCTGTTGGGGAGAATCGCCGAGAGATTTTGTCCTGAACATAAAGGCTGGCAATGAAAGACGTACGTTCCAAGTCCCGTGAAACTCTCCCGAGCCTCGACAACCTGACGGTCGCCGAACTCGGAGCATTGATCGAACGGGCCGACAAGCTTCGCGACAGCAAGATGGAAGAGGCGCGCTCCACCTTCCTGAGCGAGATGCGATCCAAGGCCGCCGAACTCGGCATTGATCTCGACGCCCGCTCCAGCCGGGGCGGACGCCGCAAGCGCTCGGACGCCGGCGTCAAGCTCAAACCCAAATACCAGGGTCCCAATGGCGAGACCTACACTGGCCGCGGCCCGACGCCGCAATGGCTGAAAGCCCTCGAGGCGAAAGGTCAGAAGCGCGAGAAGTATCTCGTCGGAGAGTGAGGCGGCGCAGAAGAATGGCGCCCTGGAGCAAGCGACCCGCGCTGAAAACTGGTAGTGAGACCCGGGATCGAACCGGGGACCTCAGGATTATGAGTCCTGCGCTCTAACCAGCTGAGCTATCCCACCGATGCTTGAGGGGGCGGTGTATACGCGCAGCATCCACGTTGCGCAAGGCGCGCGCGCCCCTTCGATCGCCCGGCTACCGGACCATTTCCGCGACCCTCGCCCCGATCGCCAGGGAAGAGGTGAGGCCAGGGCTTTCGATGCCGATCAGGTTCACCAGCCCGGCGATCCCATGCTCGCGCGGACCCTCGATCAGGAAATCGGCGGGCGGCTCTCCGGGCCCCACGATCTTGGGACGGACGCCCGAGTAATCCGGCGCCAAGGCGCCGTCTTTCAGGCCCGGCCAGTATCGCCTCACAGCCGCGTAAAACAGCGCTGCCCGGCCGGGATCCACGACATAGTCGAAGGGCGGCCCCGCGCCTTCCGCCAGCCACTCCGCGTCCGGACCGAGCCGCGTCCGCCCGCCGAGGTCGATCGCCAGATGCAACCCCTGGCTGGCGCGCGAATGCATGGGATATATCAGCCGCGCGAACGCCGCCCGTCCCGACGCCGTGAAGTAGGAACCCTTGACCCACCGCATTCTCAGGCCTGGATATCCCGGACCGCCTTCGATCGCGCGAGCAAGGTCCAGCGCGCGGTGACCCGCCGCATTAACGACAGTTCGCGCCTTGATCCGGGTGGGGCTCGCGCCTCCCGTATCGATCTCCACGCCATTGGCCGCCACTGCGCCTCGCACCGCCGGCGTGTCGAACGCGATCGCGCCGCCGCGATCCTCGATCTCGCCCTGCAGCGCCAGGAAATAGGCATGGCTGTCGAAGAGGCCGGACACTTCCGCATGGATCGCGACGCGCACCTCGGGGTTGAGCGCGGGCTCCAGACGGCGCGCCTCCGTTCCGTCGATCAGCCGCGTCTCCTCGACGCCATTCGCGAGAGCGCGCCGCAGCAGGGCCGGCGTCGCCGCCGCCTCCTCATCGTCGATCGCCACGACCAGCTTTCCGCAGCGATGCGCTTCGACTCCATGCGCCGCACAATACTGGTAGAGCGCGCGTCGTCCCTCGACGCACAGAAGCGCCTTCAGCGACCCGGTGGGATAGTACAGCCCGGCATGGATCACCTCGGAATTGCGCGAGGAAGTTTCCGTGGCGATCGCGCCGGCCGCCTCGATCACCGTCACCTCGCGCCCGGCCATCGCAAGCGCGCGCGCGGACGCGAGGCCCACTGCGCCTGCCCCGATCACCAGTGCATCTGTCTCGAAGCGTTCCATACGAGAGCATCCTTCGATCAAACTGAATCAGTTTGACCGGAGAAAGATGCTCTATTTCAAGAGTGTAGAGCAACCTGTCTGCGTCAAAGAGGACGCAGGTTGCTCTAGCGGTTAGCCAAGCTCTGCGCCGAGTGCATCTCAAAAAGGGGAACGCGCACTACTCCGCCGCGACCATGACCGGTGCGAGGGGCGCCGGAGCGGACCGCATCCAGCGCGCCATCAGCGCTTCGAGCTTGATCTCCGCGGCGCGCACCGCCTTGTCCTTCACATGCCCGAAGCCGCGAATCTCGTCCGGCAGCGAGGCTATCTCCACCGCCAGCGCATGATTGTCCGCGCGCAGACCCTCGGCGAGCACGTCCAGCCGCTCTAGATATTCGTCGCGCAGCCGCTTCTCCATCCTGCGCTCGGCGGTCCAGCCGATCGGGTCCCAGGATTTGCGGCGCATCCACTTGAAACGCTGCAGCACCTTGAACACCGGCATCATCCACGGACCGAACGAGGACTTCACCAGCTCGCCCCTGGAATTCTTATTCGAAATCAGCGGCGGCGCCAGCAGGAAGGTGAGCTTGGCGCCGTCGCCAAACGTCGCCTTGATCGCCTGCGCATAGGCCGGGTCGGCATACATCCGCGCGACCTCGTATTCGTCCTTGTAGGCCATCAGCTTGGCCGCATGCGTCGCCGCCGCACGCGAGAACGCATCGCCCAGCCCGAGATTGCTCTCCGCCGCCCTCACGCTCGCGACCTTCGAGCGGTACACGGACGCATAGGCGGCGTCCTGATAGCCGGTCAGCATCTCGGCCCGGCGCTCGACGAGCTGGTCCAGGCTGGGCGCCGTCAGCTCGGGCCGCCTGGGCGCCAGGGCATGCAGCGCGGCCGGGTCCGCCGCCGCCAGCCGTCCGAGGTCGAACGCCGCCGCATTGGCCTCGACCTTGACCCTGTTGAGCCGGTTGGCCTCGTGGATGGCCGCGTCGGCGACCGGCACATGCCCGAGCTGCCAGGCCATGCCCAGCATGATCATGTTGGTGTAGATCGCGTCGCCGAAATACTGCTCGGCCAGCGCCTCGGCGTTGATGGCCGAAAAGCTCCGCGAGCGCGACCGCACGCGCGCGGCGAGCAGGTCAGGATCGAAGCGCGCATTGCGGTCGTCGATGATGTCCTTGGTCGGCGTCACGTCGCGATTGGCCACCACCCGCGTGCGCGCCTTGTCGAACAGCACAAGCGCATCGCCCGAGCCCGCCACGACGAGATCGCAGGCGATCACCGCGTCCGCCGAGGCCGGAGGCGTGCGCGCCGCCTTGATGTCGTCGGGGTGTTTCGCGAAACGCACATGGCTCAGCACCGGCCCGCCCTTCTGCGCGAGCCCGGTCATGTCCAGGGTCTGCGCCGCCTTGCCGTCGATGTGCGCCGCCATCGCCAGCACCGCCGCCACGGTGGTGACGCCGGTCCCGCCGACGCCGGTGAACACGACGTTCCAGACATCATCGAGCGCCGGCTCGACCGGTCGCGGCAGCTTTGACGTGTCGAATGCCGGAATCGGCCGCTCGGCGTCCGACTTGCGGTCCCCGCCCGTCACCGTAACGAAGCTGGGGCAGAACCCCTCGATGCAGGTCATGTCGGTATTGCAGGTTGACTGGTTGATCTGGCGCTTGCGACCAAACTCGGTATCGACCGGCTCCACCGACAGGCAGTTGGACTTGACCGAGCAGTCGCCGCAGCCCTCGCAGACGGCGGTGTTGATGAAAGCCCGCCGCGACGGCGCCGCCATCTTGCCACGCTTGATCCTGCGGCGTTTCTCGGTCGCGCACACCTGGTCATAGATCAGCACGGAGACGCCCGCCGTCTCCCTCAGCTCTTTCTGAACATCGTCCAGCTTGCGGCGGTCGAAAATGCGCGTGCCTTCCGGCAGGTCGCTCACCGAGGCGTAACGTGTCGGATCGTCCGCGACGATTACGATCGTCTTGACGCCTTCGGCTTCAACCTGCCGGGCGATCTGCGGCACGGTCTGTCCGGACTCGACCTGCTGGCCACCCGTCATGGCGACCGCGTCATTGTAGAGAATCTTGTAGGTGGCGTTGACTTTGGCCGACACCGACGCCCGGATCGCCAGCGATCCCGAATGCGAATACGTTCCGTCGCCGAGATTCACGAAGACATGCTTCTCGTCTGTGAAGGGCGACTGCCCGATCCACGGCGTGCCCTCCCCGCCCATCTGCGTGTGCATGTCGGTGCGCCGGTCGGGCGTGAAGGTCGCCATGTAGTGACAGCCTATGCCGGCCAGCGCGCGTGACCCTTCCGGCAGCGTTGTCGAGGTGTTGTGTGGGCAACCCGAACAGAAGTGCGGCTTGCGGACGGTGCCCTGGTTCATGCCGGCGACCGCCATCCGCGCGCCGCCGACCTTTGCGAAATAAGCCTCCGCCGCGCCTCGGTGCGACCCGTCCGGCAGGCGCGACAGCAGGGCTGCGGCAATATCGGCCGTCGACAGCGTGCTAAGATCGGACAGGAGCGGCGCGCCATCGCGGTCGCGCTTGCCCTCAATGACGGGCCTTTGCCCGTCCGGCAAATGATAGAGGGTGTCTTTCAGTTGCGGCTCCACCAGGGCGCGCTTGTGCTCGATGACCAGCACGCGCTCCAACCCCTTGCAGAAGCGGGTGATCGCGGACGGCTCCAGCGGCCAGGGCATCGCGACCTTGAAGATCGTGACACCCAGCTCGGAGGCCGCTTTCTCATCGAGCCCGATTGCCGCCAGCGCCTCGAAGACGTCGCGCGCAGCCTGGCCCGACACCACGATGCCGATCCGGGGCGTACGCGAACTGAGCAGCACGCGGTCAAGCCCGTTGGCCCGTGCAAAGGCATGCGCCGCCGGAAGCTTCACCTGCCGCAGTCTTTGCTCCTTCGCCATCGGCGTGTCGCCGATGCGCAGGCCGACGCCGCCTTCCGGCAGCACAAAGTCCGACGGACTCACAAACCTGTGGCGCGCCAGACCGATATCGACAACCGCGCCGGAATCCATCGTGTCGGCGAGCGCCACCATCCCGACCCACGCGCCCGAATACCGGCTGAGCTCGAAACCCATCAGGCCATAATCCAGCACGTCCTGGATCGTGGCCGGCGACAGCACCGGCATCTCGGCGTCGATGAGCGCGAATTCCGATTGCGACGGCAGCGTCGACGACTTGCAGTTGGGATCGTCGCCGACCAGCGCCAGAACGCCGCCCTTTGGATCCGTTCCCGCCATGTTGGCGTGCTTGAACACGTCGCCGGTCCGATCGACGCCAGGCGCCTTGCCGTACCAGATGCCGAAGACGCCGTCGAACCTTGCGCCGGGAAAAGCCTGGGTCTGCTGCGAGCCCCAGACGGCCGTAGCGCCGAGATCCTCATTCAGGCCTTCCCAGACCCTGATGTCATGGGCGTCGAGAAGTTTTTTCGCCCCCGCAAGCTGCTGGTCATAGCCGCCCAGCGGCGATCCCCGGTAGCCCGAGATGAAGCCGGCGGTGTTGAGGCCCGCCTTGCGGTCGAGCCGCTTGCGGTCGAGCGGCAGGCGCACCAGCGCCTGTATGCCCGTCATGAAGGCGCGGCCCTCCTCGCGAAGATACTTGTCGTCGAGGGAAATGGGCTCGCGGCTCGCCAAGTACGGCTCCTGTCCGGGCATCAAAGGCGGGAATGATTCATTGCTCAAATTTGGGGGAATTAATTGCCCTTTGCATCGTTTCATGCCAGTTCTGAAGCAATAATCGACTAACGAACCAACAAAAAGCGCAATTCATGCCCGTTGACCTGGACGCGATCGACGCCAAGATTCTCGACCTTATTCAACGTGACGCCGCCCTGTCCGTTGCGGAGATCGCGGAGAAGGTCGGTCTGTCCTCCAGCCCTTGCTGGCGCCGCATCAAGCGCATGGAGGAGCAGGGCATTATCTCCAAGCGTGTCACGCTCCTCAATTATGACAAGCTCGGCCTCAACTTTGAAGTGGTTGCAAATGTAAAGCTACAGCTTCCGAGCCGGGAGAACCTCGAAAAGTTCGAGCAGGCTGTGAAAAAATGGCCGGAATGCATCGAGTGCATGACCGTCACGGGCGCCGTCGATTATATCATGCGGATCGTCACCACCGACATGCACGCCTACGACAATTTCCTGCGCGACAAGATTCTCGCCCTCGGCCTCGTCTCGGACATCCAGTCGCGCATCATCGTCAACGTGTCCAAGCGCACCACCGCCGCGCCTCTCGGGCTCATCAGCCCTTTCATCCCCACTCAGGAGCGGTAGAGCAATCTGCGTCGTCGCCCCTATCGGGCGTTCCCGTCAGCGCAGACCATACTTATTCTCCAGCCGTTCGCGGATGGCGATGATCTCGGCCAGCACCTTTTCGCGGTCGGGCATGGGCTCGTTGGCGTAGGTCGACGGATGCCACTTCCCGTTTCCATCGGTGAGCCGGCCCCCCGGACCCGGTACGGCGCCGATCACCGACATTTTCGCCTTCAGGCGCAGGAAGCGTTCGGCCAGCCGCGCCGCCCGTTCCGCCTGCTCCAGCAGACCCTCCTCGGCAAGCTCTTCGGCCCGCGCCGTCGCGCGCCGCGCCGCTCCCTCCGGATCGATCTCCGGCGGCGACAAGGGCCCGCCCGGCGCCGACAGCTTCTCCACCTGGTTCGTCATCGCCTCCGCTTTCGCCTCCTCCGCCGCCGTCCACCGCTCGGCGATCTCCGCCGGCAGCACTGTCGCACCTGATCTTCGCGCCCGGTCCCGCTCCAGAAACAGGGGAAGCGGCGCGCGAACGCCCGTCAGCCGCTCCGCCTCGATGTCCTTCAGCCGGAACCCGTCCTCGGCCGCCCACCGGATGATCGTCGAGAGATCGACGCCGAGCCGCCGCGCGATCGAGCGCTGGCTTTGTCCCAGCCGCACGCGCAGCTGGGCCTCGCGCCGCAATTCGATGTATTCTTCCTGTGTTGGAACCATCCTCGGCATACCAGCAATAGTGCGCCCGCCCGCAGACCGGTCGGATAGAGGCGACCACCCCTCGCCCGTGGCGACTGGCCGGAAAGCCAAACGGGACCTTCCCCCATTGACTTGGTTAACCAATCGACAATGATCGCCCCATGGTTGCAGGACCTCGAAAGATCATCGTCGAATGCCTCAGTTGCGGCCACGCGGCCCAGCGCACGCGCCGCGCCGACGATCAGCGCACCTTTTCCTACATCCAGACCCATGCCCGCTGCGGCGTCTGCTATGCCCGCGCCGACGCCGGGCTCGTAAATGTCCGCCCCGCCGAAAACGCGCGCCCCGGCTTTATCCTGGAGGAGGACGCCGAATTCCACCCGCGCTCGCGCCGCAACGATCCTGAGCTATCCCCGCGCCCGCTGCTTTTTATCGCGCCCGATCCGGCGCCTGATCCGCCGCCTGAACCCGGTCTCTTCTGGAGCAACGCCACCTGGGTTGTCGGCGCGATCTTCATGTACACCGTCCAGGTCGTCGCCTACGCCTCACTGATGGTCGGCGCCGGCATGGCTTTTGCGCTGCTGTTCCTCGTAGTCTTGCCCGCCGTCCCAGGCGTGCTGCGCGACGGCCTCAACGGTCTTCAATCCGCTACTCAGGGCGCGACAAAGGCCGTCGGCTTCACCGCCGCCATCGACCACGTCACCTCAGAGGCCGCCAGAACCAGCACCTACAACTTCTCCAACCCGCTGGAGCGCGCTGCCTACTGCCAGGGCCGTGAATACCTGATCCATATTCGCGGCGCGGACGTCCCCGAACACATCCGCCAGATGCGCCGCGATGTGATCGCCCAGTGTCCGCAACTGGCCTCGCTGCGTTGAGTTTGCTCATGCCTGGTCCTCCACCGGCGAAGCCGGGGGAGGTGGGTCGGCGCGCCTCGGCGGCGTGACGGAGGGGGCAAGCCACACCCACCAAGTCCTCCACCGGCAAACCCGGGGAGGTGGACGCGACGCGGACGGAGGTGGCTCTCTCAACAACGGGAAGTCTGCCCCTAGCGAAGCTGGGGGAAGTGGCGCGGAGCGCCGAAGGGGCCTCTCAACGCGGGAATTGCAGCGCGCCTTGCCGCCAGCCGACGCCTATCCCGATCCCAGAGAACTGGTCAATCGACCACCCAGGAATCCGCTCCCCGCGTAGTATCACCTGGCGATAGTGGTTGCACATCACGATCCGGCGGTCGCCTAGACGGCTAATTGTTAACGCGCTATTAATAAACATTACGGCGGGGAAATGGGGTGTTGGGAATGCTGTCACTCGAGGACATTCATAACTTCAGAACCGTTGTCGACACGCTGAAGCGATCTAGACGCGACACGATTCTCGACCCACGCACGGGCAATGCGATCACGCATCTCCTGTATGAAGATCCATTCGCGGACGGGCACCTAATAAACGAGATCAAGCGACCAAGAACGACCTTTATTGTTGGACGACGCGGAACGGGCAAATCCTCGCTGCTACAGAGGATGGAGCATGACATAAGCCGAGACCCCAAGTGCATCGTCAGCTACCTCGACGTGCAGCGGATCAGCCAAGATGCAAACCTTGCCCACAGCGCGGGTCAAGAGACAGAAGATGGCAACCTGGCCCTAAGGCTCAGTCTTTTCAGCGCGTTCCTTCGACCCTTCATACGTCAGCTGATTGGCGTGCTCGCGAACCGCAAACCGAAATCACCGCTGTTCCCGTTCTCAAAACAGGTGGGATCGCCAAGTCAGATTCGTGCGGAGCTCAACGAACTGATGAAGGTGGAAAATTATGTCGGGTCGTTGGACGTCACCGCGCGGCGCGACGTTCGTGTGGTTGATCGTCGATACCAGGACAACGGCTCTACTCGAGCGGTCGGCGGATCAGTCGGTCTTCAGGGAGCCGGTTTGTCTGGCGAGATGCGCCAAACCACTCATACCGGCGCGGAGACGGCGACAGAGAGCGACCGCTCGTTTCTGACTGTGTTCAAATTCGGTCACTTCGTCGATGATCTGCGGGACATTCTCGCAAAGTACGATGTGAAGACGATATACGTAATCGTTGATGACTTTTCCGAGCTCAAAGACCCGCTCGCGCGAAAGCTGCTTATGAGAGAGGTCATTCACCCTCTCGAAGTCGCGACGGATGAGCTTTTCAAATTCAAGATTGCTGTCTATCCCGGCCAATACGACACCGAACCACTGGAATCGACGCGAATTGAAACGATCCAGCTGGATCCAGCCTATCTCTACATACGGCGAGCCGTTGGGGATGTGGAAGAAGCGGCGATTGACTATTTGGCCCGACTTCTAAAGCGACGGTTCGACTACTTTAGCCCGCTCACTCCGATGGAACGCTTCTTCGGCGACACTCCACAAACGGTACACCGCCTGTTGTATGAAGTAAGCTTTTGCAACCCTCGCGCGCTCGGCTGGATCTTGAACTATGCCGCTGAGGAGAAGCTTGAACAAGGCAGGCCCCTAACACCGGCGGACATTCGACTCGGCGCGAAACGATACTATGAGCGACTGATTTTTCCCCGCATCTCGGGGGACCGCGTCTTGTCTGCGCCCGTCGGTGAGCGGGACAAGATTTTTGTCTCCAAGGCAGTGCTCGAAACAACGCTTAGGGAAGCGAAGCGCCTGAGGAGCTACAAGGAGTCTGAGTTCCTCAGAAAAATTGTAGGAGATAACCCCACCAGTCATTTTTACGTGGACACGCGCAAAGAGGACATCCTCGACTATCTCAGCAGCCTTCAGTTGGTGAACTTCGTGCGCACCGCCAGCGACAAAAGCGGGAACGAAGTTGCTATTTACGCCGTAGACTATGGGCTGTGCGAACACGTAGAGATCAAATTTGGTCGCCCCATCGAACAGCCCAACGCGAAAGATTACTGGGTCCAGCGAATCTTTGACTACACTTCGCCGTTGGTCAGTGTTGCGGAACGACTTGAGCTTTACCGCTGCAACCATTGCAACAAAACACGTAGCGTAGCTGAAGAGTCGACTCTCGCTGTGTTCAGCTTTAGATGCCCTGACTGTTTTGAAGGTGTGCTGAGCAAGCAGCTTGCGGCGTTGCCACCAGAAACCGAAGCTATCTCAACTTCAACTCCCGACCTTAGCAACGTCGAATTCAACATTCTCAGTGTGCTGAATGGACACAAGAAGGGTGGTGCTCTGTCTGCAAAGGAGATCAGCCCTGCTATCGATGTCAGCTCACACCACGTCGCACATTTTGCAAAACGCCTCGTCGATGAGGGATATATCGAGCGCACGCGGAAGTCAGTTGGAAGACCGTACCAATATGCGATTACAGAAACTGCACGCAGCCAATTTTTTGCTGTGAAAGTGCCTCCATCCCCAACAGGAACCTTGTTGCGAGAAAGCATTGCCGATGCGCGACTGGCAATGAACTAGTCAACGTGGTGGGTCGGGCCATGGCCGTGCCCGCCGTTCGCGTACCGCGTCAAGCAACGCCACAGTGCGCATGCGCCTAGTCCGCCGGCCCCATCACCGTCTCCACGCCCAGCCCCAACTCGCTCTCCCGCAACTTCCGCACCTCGTCCCGCAGCCGCCCCGCCTCCTCGAACTCCAGATTTGCGGCGGCTTCGCGCATGTCTTTCTCCAGCGCCTCGATGACGCGGCGGATATTGTGGCCGGCGATGTAGTCCACGCCCTCGTCCGCCACGCCCTGCGCCCGTGAGCGTTTGTTGGGATCGCGGCCCCTTGGCAGGAGTCCCTGTTTCGCCTTGTCGGCCGCCGATGTCACGCCTTCCAGCACATCCTTGACGCCCGAAATCACCGTGACCGGCTGCAGCCCGTGCTCGGTGTTGTGCGCCACCTGGCGCTCGCGCCGGCGCGCCGTTTCGGCCATCGCCCGCTCCATCGAGCCCGTGATCGTGTCGGCATAGAGAACCACCTTCGCCTCGGAATTGCGCGCCGCCCGGCCGATGGTCTGGACGAGGCTGGTCTCGGAGCGCAGGAAGCCCTCCTTGTCGGCGTCGAGTATGCCCACGAAGGCGCATTCGGGGATGTCGAGCCCCTCGCGCAGCAGGTTGATCCCGACCAGCACGTCGAAGACGCCGAGCCGCAGGTCGCGAATGATCTCGATGCGCTCGATCGTGTCGATGTCCGAGTGCATGTAGCGCACCCGCAGGCCCTGCTCGTGCATGTGCTCGGTCAGCTGTTCGGCCATCTTCTTGGTGAGCGTCGTGATGAGCGAGCGGAAACCGCGCGCCGCCGTGGCGCGGGCCTCGTCGATCACGTCGTCGACCTGGTTGGCGCCGTCCCTGAAGACGGGGCGGATCTCGACCGGCGGGTCGATCAAATGGGTCGGGCGGATGATCTGCTCGGTGAAGACGCCGCCGGTCTGGTTAAGCTCCCAGGGTCCGGGGGTGGCCGAGACGTGGATGGTCTGCGGCCGCATCTTCTCCCACTCCTCGAATTTCAGCGGCCGGTTGTCGAGGCAGGACGGCAGGCGGAAGCCGTACTCGGCCAGCGTGTATTTGCGACTGTAATCACCCTTGAACATCGCCCCCAGTTGCGGAAGCGTCTGGTGGCTTTCATCGACGAAGATGATGGCGTTCTCCGGCAGGTATTCGAACATGGTGGGCGGCGGCTCGCCCGCCTTCCGCCCAGTCAGGTAGCGCGAGTAATTCTCGATCCCAGCGCATGAGCCTGTCGCCATCATCATTTCCATGTCGAACTGCGTGCGCTGTTCCAGCCTCTGCGCCTCCAGCAGTTTTCCCTGTTGCGTGAGATGGTTGAGCCGACCCCGCAGCTCCTCCTTGATCGACTGCACCGCCTGATTCAGTGTCGGTCGCGGCGTCACATAGTGCGAGTTGGCGTAGACCTTGATGCGGCCCAGCCGCTGGCTTGTCTTGCCGGTCAGGGGATCGAACTCGACGATCGATTCCACCTCGTCGCCGAAGAAAGAGATCTTCCAGGCGCGGTCTTCCTGATGGGTCGGCCAGACATCAATGATGTCGCCCTTCATCCGGAACGTCCCGCGCCCGAAAGCCTGGTCGTTGCGCCTGTACTGCAGCGCCACGAGATCGGCGGCCACGTCGCGCGGATTGCGCGTGTCGGCTACCTTCAGCTCGAACGTCATGGCCGAATAGGTCTCGACCGACCCGATGCCGTAGATGCAGCTCACCGAGGCGACGATGATGACGTCGTCGCGCTCGAGGATCGACCGGGTCGCTGCGTGCCGCATCCGGTCGATCGCCTCGTTGATCGAGCTTTCCTTCTCGATGTAGGTGTCGGTCCGCGGCACATAGGCCTCAGGCATGTAGTAGTCGTAGTAAGACACAAAATACTCGACGGCGTTCTCTGGAAAGAAGCTCTTGAACTCGCCATAAAGTTGCGCCGCCAGCGTCTTGTTGTGCGCGAGGATCAGGGCGGGACGCTGCACCGCCTCGATCACCTTGGCCATTGTGAAGGTCTTGCCCGAACCGGTGACGCCGAGCAGGACCTGGTCCATATCCGCCTCGTTGACGCCGGCGACCAGGTCCGCGATGGCGCGCGGCTGGTCGCCTGCGGGCTCATACTCCGAGACGACCTTGAACTTTTGCCCGCCGTCGAACTTGTTCCAAGTCCGCTCTGGACGGTGGGGCATCCACGTGGGCGAGGTCGGCGGCGGCGTTGGCGCGATGACCGGTTGGAAAAGCGGCGCGGGCCCCTGCCCCTTGAAAGGCGCCGGCCGCGGTTCCGCAACACCCTTGCGGTTTGCGCGGCTCGCTCCCGAGGCCGGTATGGCTGAGGCGGATTTCGGTGTTTTCGGCATGACGCGAATATGGCTTGCGGGAGCAGGTCGGGCTAGTACGCTAGGCACAAAAACCGGACTGCCCGGCGACCGCGGCCGGGCGAACAAGCCCGCCCGCTAACATTCAAGTCAGTGCTGTCAAACACCTATTCGTCATTGTCGCTCTCGTCGTCGACCACGTCGATGACCGCTCCAACGCCCGCGCCTACTGCCGCACCGACCGGCCCGGCGACGACAAGGCCGGTGGCGGCGCCCGTGGCGGCGCGCGTTTCCATGTTATGTCCGCACGCCCCCAAAGCAGCGGCGATTGCGGACACAGCAACAAGTTTCAAGGCGGGCATCGGCGCGCTCCAGATTGATTCAGATCAACTCTCTTTCGCAACGCTCCCTTGACCGAGCGGTTCCCAGGGTTGTCGGCCCCGCCCGTCGCGGGCGCCTGACGCCACAATTCGGGCCAGCTTGGCACGCTCTGTGCGGGCTCCAACTTGGCGAATCCTATCTTGTCTGATCAGCGTGTGTCGGAGGCCCGGGACGAATGCGTGCATTAAGTTTGGCTCTCGGCTTTGCGGCGCTTCTCGCGTCTGCCGCAGTCGGCGCGCGGGCCGTCGCCCAGCAGGACGCCGGCTGGACGCCCTCGCTGAAATGGGGCGATGGCAAGGAGATCCGCTGGCGCGCGGCGGACGCTCCCGCTTGCGACGGCTCCAATGTCGATCTGCAGCTGGTCAATAATTCCCGGATGTCAGGCGCGGCGCGGATGACAGCTATCACTTTCCGCTGCACGCGCGGCGGCGAGTTTACGGCTCCCGAGCGCGCTCTTGGCTTGGTGGGCGCCGGCGCCTCGGGGCAGGCCGCGCCAATCAGTTGCGCCTGCGCGGAAAAGGGAGGCGTCGCCGAGCTGCGCCATGTCGAACTGGACTTCCAACTCGAAGGTCCGGGCGAGGACATTGCCGCCAACGGGTGCAGCTACAAGGGTTCATATGCCGGCGGAATGCGGAGCGGCCAAGGCGCCTATGTCTGCGCGACGGGCTATCGCCTCGAAGGCGTATTCCGCGACGGCGTCGCCAATGGCTCCGCAACGGAAACTCTACCAAACGGGCAGGTTTATGCAGGCGAGTTCGTGAACGGCGTCCGGCAGGGCGTGGGCCGAATGACCTATGCCGACGGCGCCGTCTACAATGGCGCATTGAAGAACGGTCTGCGCGACGGCCTCGGCACGATCCGGTACAAGGATGGATCGGAATATGTCGGCGACTGGCGAGCCGACCGGCGCCAGGGTCGAGGCACCTATGTCGGCGGCGGCGGCGCCTGGACGTATGATGGCGACTGGGCGGAGGACCTCCGTAACGGCGCCGGCAAGCTCTCGTACGCGGATGGGTCCTACGCCTATGAAGGCAATTTCCGGGATGATCTGCGCGACGGCGTCGGCGCCGCTACATTCGCCGACGGTCGGGTCTTCACGGGCGCATTCATGAAGGGCGACCAGGCCGGACCGGGGAGCCTCACCTTTCCGGACGGGCGCAGGATCGTCGGCGAGTTTCGTGACCACCGTCCTCACGGCAAGGCGATCGATACGACAGCCGACGCAACCTTCGATGCCGAATGGCTAGACGGGGTTCTCCAAGGAAACGCGACTGTCGTCTCCAGCAATGGCGTTCGCTTCGAGGGGCTTTTTGCGGGCGGCAAGCGAAACGGGATAGGTTTGGAAATCCTGTCGGATGGATCGAAACTGGAATGCCGTTTCATCGAGGATGTGGCCCAAAAACCCTGCAATCGGGTGCTCACAAACGGCCGCCGCATAGAATATCGAAACTGAAACCTCGCTTTGGATCGACGGACGACAGCTTGCCCGCTGTCCTACATCGTGCCGAAGCCGACGTCCGTCGAACCACAAGGTCGATACTCCCCGCGTCTCAACGGTCAAGGCGCGAGGCGAATTTCTGAGTCCCTCGATTAGACTAAGCCGACTCGCAGCAGCCTGCGTGGCGCCGCCGCTCTCATCGGCGGCGCGCCCGCGGGTTCCGCCTTGGCGATGGCGTGGGCAGGCGCCGGCCGGCTGTAGAGATAGCCTTGCAGATCGTCGCACCCGGCCTGGACCAGAATATCGGCCTGCCGCTGGTTTTCCACGCCCTCGGCCGTGATGCGCATTCCGAGATCGCGCGCCAGCGACATGACCGCCCGCACGATCGCCTGGTTCTCGAAACTGGTGTCAATATCGCGCACGAAAGACTGGTCGATCTTGATCTTGTCGAACGGGAAAGCCCGCAGATAACTCAACGAAGAGTATCCCGTTCCGAAATCATCGAGCGCGATCTTGACGCCAAGATCCTTTAGAGCGTGCAGGGTCCGCAGCGTGTGGCTGGTCTCCTGCATCAGCACGCTTTCGGTGATCTCGATTTCGAGCCGGCCCGGATCCAGCTGCGAGGCCGCCAGCGCGTTGACAACGGTCGCGATCAGCGAGGGATTTTTCATCTGCGTCGGCGACAGGTTGATCGCGACAGACACGGCGTCGCGCCAGGTCGCGGCTTCCGCGATCGCCTTGCGAATAACCCATTCGCCCAGCGGCACGATGATGCCGGTCTCTTCGGCGCAGCAGATGAACTCTGCGGGAGACACAAGCCCATGGCCGTGTCGGTTCCAGCGCAGCAGAGTTTCATAACCGCTGATCTCCAGCGTCTGGGCGTGGACAAGCGGCTGGAAATAGACATCCATCGTGTCGTTGACGAGCGCGTTGCGAAGATCGCCCTCGAGCTCGGCGCGACGGATGGCGTCCACGTCCATGCCGGTCTCGAAGAAACGGATGCAACCCCGGCCCTCATCCTTCGCCCGATAAAGTGCAAGCTCCGCATGCTTCATCAGCGCCGACGGTTCGGCTCCGTTTTCCGGCGCCAGCGCAATCCCGATGCTTCCGCCCGCGAGAATCTCTTTTCCATTGAGAAAGGCCGGCGCCAGCAGCGCGTCCACGATGAGGTCGGAGAGATCTCCGGCGCTCTCCCGATCGGCGCCGTGCTGCAGCACCGCGAACTCGTCGCCCCCCGTGCGCGCTAGAAACGCATCATGGCCGACGCAGTCGCGCAACAGGCCGGCGACCGTCTTGAGATAGGCGTCCCCCGCAGGATGACCAAGCGTGTCGTTGATCGCCTTGAAGTTGTCGAGATCGATGCAGAGCAGCGCGAAAGGCTCGCCACCATCGCGCGCCGTTTCCAGCTGGCGGATCAGCATCGCGCGGTTGGGCAAGTCGGTCAGGCCGTCGAACTGGGTGAAATAGGCGATCCGCGCCTCTGCGTCACGAGACCGGGTGATGTCGGAAGCGACGCCGCGATATCCGCCATCGGCGGCGGCCTGGCCGCTCAGCGACCACCAGATCGAGCGGCCCGCGATTGTCACCTCGACAATGACATCCCTGAAGCTGCGGCGTTCGAGCATGATCTCCAGGAGAGGAGCCGCCGACGCGGGCGTCAACATCGCGTGAAAGTTTGCGCCCTCGAGGGATTCCTGTGGCAACCCGGCAGCTTCCGCGAAGCGGGGAGATACTTGCCCGAGCCGTCCCGAGTCGTCGATCCGCCAAAGCCAGTCCGCCGAATGGGCCTCGAAATCGTGAAGCAGAAGTCCGATTGTCCGGCGCGAGTCTTCCAAGGCGGCGGAGTCGAGATGCCGGCGAACAAAATTTCCGGCGTTGACCATGGTGAAGCGGTGAAGCGCGAGGACATACCCCCCGAGTATGGCGGCGGCGCCAATCGTCTGCGGGCTGTCGCCGAGGTGCAGGCCGAGCACCGCCCCCGCCGCGACGCAGACCGAAAAGCTGAGGGAGGCCAGCGGAAAGCTGGAATGCAGGAAGGCGCCGACGCAGATGACGCTGGCCGTCAGGACGCCCAGCACCACGTCGTGCCGGCCGTCGGTCGATGCAAGGAGAGCCGCGATGATCGCGCCCCAGACCAGTCCCTCGCCCGTCATATGCAGGACAACCCTGCGGCCGTCCGGCGTCGGCGCGTTGGGCTGCGAGAGATATCGGCGGCTGTCGCGAATGCGCAGGAATGCGACCACGGCGCTGGAATAGGACCACACGAAAACAAGGGGCATCGCCGCCTCGGCCCAGAATGCACATGTCAGGACAACTGCGTTCAGAAGACCATGGACCGCCGCAACGGGCGCGAGACGCTGGAAATGCTCGTGCCGCGCCGCATGAATGGCGCCGGCCTGCCCGGAGAGAATTCCCGCCGGGCCGAGATAAGCCTTCATGGCCGCCAATAATGCGCGCACGCGCCGCTCCCGCCCAACCGTCCCTCGCCCGCCGCGCTTGGGCGCGCGACGTGACGGCTCGATACCAATTGCAGGAACATGGTCGATTTCAGGTTAATATAGCGGGCCTAAATGCCATGGCGCGGCGAACTTCGCATTTATGCGTCATGCCGGGCTCCGACGCCTGCAAAGACTGCGGCCGCCGCCGCGATCTCCGCGTCCGTGGTCGTCCAGGAACACACAAAGCGGTGCGAGCCGTCAATCCATCGGTAGAATGTCGCGCCGGCCTGGGTAAGCCGACCGGCGGCTTCATTGGATAGCTCGACGAAGACCTCATTGCCGTCCACCGGATGCGCCAGCCTGCCGGCCGCCGGGCCGGTTAGAACCCCTGCGAGGCCGGTCGCCGCCCGGTTGGCCCGGCCCGCGAGGTCAAGCCAGAGATCGCCTGCGAGATAAGCCGCCATCTGAGCGCCGAGAAACCTCATTTTCGGGGGCATGTGCCCGGCCCGCTTGGCCCGGACCCGAAGCTCCTCGATCTGGCCGCGCGCCCTGCCGAACAGCAGGATCGCCTCGCACCCCATCGCCCCGTTCTTGGTTGCGCCGAAACTCATGACATCGATCCCTGCCTTCCAGCTGAGGTCGGCGGGCGAGGCCTTGAGAGACGCTGCGGCATTGGCGAACCTGGCGCCATCAAGATGGACGGCCAATCCGGCGGCGTGAGCACGGCTTGCCAGCTCGGCGGTTTCCTCCGCCGTATAGGCCACGCCGCATTCCGTCAGATTGGAAATCGACACCACTTGGGCTGGCGTCTCATGGACGAAGTCGAACCGATTGGCCGCAAGCCTGGCCTGGAGCGCAAGGGCGTCGATCTTTCCATGGTTTCCCGGCAGGAGCCGCAGCTTGGCGCCGCCTGAGAAAAACTCCGGCGCGCCGCGCTCGTCCAGCTCGATATGCGCTTCCTGATGGCAAAGAATAGCGCCCGTGGGCGGGCACAGGACCGACAGGCCGAGCGCATTGGCGGCTGTTCCCGAAGACACCAACCACATGTCGAGGTCGGTCTCGAACGTTTCCTTCAGGCGTTCCGTCGCCAGGGTCATCCACAAGTCGGCCCCATAGCTGGGCGCCGCGCCGCCATTGGCTTGCGCGATCGCCGCGAGGATGGCGGGATGGGCGGGAGCGGCAGTGTCGGAAGAGAAATTCATGTGGCCGCTTTGGAGCCGAAAGCGCGGGCGCGCAAGGTTGGCGCTTTTGGTTCTAGAGACGACCCACACCCGCTTTACCGGTTTCGAGTCCCATCAGGTTGACGAGGTGAACCAGATCGACGAGCAGCACCGCGCCGGCGAGGAGAATGACGAAGCGCCACGATATCCAGCGCTCGCGGATGCTGTCCTTGCGCGGATGACCGGACATCCGGATCGCAAGAGCGAGGAGCGCCCCGCCAAGAACAAGGCCGCCGAGCGTGAGGGTCCAGTCCAATGACATGAGGGTTCAACCCAGCGAGCCTTCTCCAACCGCGATTGGGGCGGGCGGCGTGCGAACATCTTCCTCACCGGCGGGTGACGCCATGCGGTGTCTTTGCCCAGTAGTGGGGACGCTTGACCAGTTCCCAGACTGCCGCAGCCATGGCGATCGACAACAGCGGCCAGTAGAAAAGCATTCGTGCGAACGACCAGAAGCCGGGACCGGAGACCCGGGCCGCAAGGGCGGCGAGGACCGCGCTGCCATATCCGGCGCCAAGAAAAGCTGCGTGCCAGCCCTGAAGGTCGATGGCGGGCGAAATCAGACCAAGGCCAATCCAGATCATGACGGGACCATGCAGCAGCGAGGCCGCCAGCGATCCACCCAGCGTAACCGCGAATCCCATGAACCCCCATGCACCCAGCTCGCGAATGGCCGAGGCGGGGTGGCGCGTGACGACAAGCCAGGTCTGCAGATGACCCTTCATCCAGCGGGTGCGCTGCGCCAGCCAGTGGCCAAACCGGATCGGCGCCTCCTCGAATGTCGGCGAGACGATAACCCCCGCACGGCCGCCCAGGCGCGCCAGCCGGATGCCGATGTCGGCGTCCTCGGTCACATTCCAGGCGTCCCATCCTCCCGCCTCCACCAGCTTTCGCCGCAAGAAATAATTGCTCGTGCCGCCCAGCGGCAAGGGCCAGCCGATGCGGACCAGGAAGGGCAGCCAGATCCGAAAGTGGATCGCGTATTCCATCGCAAACTGTTCCGCGAGCCAGTTTTCCGACTGGTTGTGAATGAGCAGCGGGGCCTGGACGACGGCGAGGTCCGGGCCTCCGGCACGCAACGCGGCGACCGCCTCGCGGGGCTGGCTCGGCGCCGGACGGTCTTCTGCATCGAGCACCGCGACGATCTCCCCGCGCGAAAAATGCAGACCGTAGTTCAGCGCCTTGGGCTTGGTGCGGGGCAGGCCGGGCGGAACGGGTATGATCTCGAACCAGCCCGGCAATCGCAGCCATCGCAAAGCAGCGAGCGTATCCTCGTCATCGCTCTCCACCAGGAACTTCACTTCGATCCGGCCGGAGGGATAGTCGAGCGCCTCGATCGCCCGCGCAAGGGATGCGACGACATTGGCCTCGCGCAGGAGCGGAACCAGATAGGTAAGGAGCGGCAAATCCTCGTCGGAAACCCGGGGCTTCGCTGTCCCGGAAGGTGCGGACGGTGCGAACATCGCCGCCGCCAGCCGAAGAGCGATGACGAAGCCAAACAACAGCATGGCCAAGGTTCCGGCGACCAGGCTTACGGCGTCGGGCGCGAACAGCCAGAAGACCAGGCTGGCTGCGATGAAGCCCCACGCGCCGCTGGCCTGCCCGGCCGACATGCCCGATCGCGCTGACAGGTGCGGCGTCAGTCCGTGCAGACCATCGCAAGCCTGAGACAGCGCTCGCGCCTCGTCGAGCCGACGCTCAAGCACCGCGCATGCGTCAGCATCGGGCTGGCCGGCCGTTCCGCCCTGCCCGGGCGACGCATCTTCCCCGCGCTCCACCGGACAGACCCCCATACCCCGTTCGGCGACATTGATCTTGCGAAGCGCGAGTCCGCAAGACGGCTGTCCGACCTTTTTGCGCCTCCTGGTCTGCCCTGCCTCCGCTTGACCCGCCCATGTGTCGCCGATAGCGCTGAAGGTGGAGATTGCGACCGCTAGTGATGACGGAGTCCGGACATGGCCGATATCGAGACGTTCCGAGCCGAAACACGCGCCTGGCTCGAAACCAATTGCCCAGCTTCGATGCGGACGCCGATGGTCGAGGACGAAGTCGTCTGGGGCGGACGCAATCAGGTCTTCGTCAATCCGGACTCGAAGGTTTGGCTCGAGCGGATGGCCGCCCGGGGCTGGACCGCGCCGACCTGGCCCGTCGAATATGGCGGCGGCGGCCTCGGCAAGGCCGAAGGCATCGTCCTCGACAGCGAATTAAAGCGCCTCAACGCCCGCGCGCCTCTCGCATCATTTGGCGTCTGGATGCTCGGACCCGTCCTGATGGAATACGCCAACGAGGAGCAGAAACGGCGCTTCCTGCCCGACATCGTGCAAGGCAAGACACGATGGTGTCAGGGCTATTCAGAACCTGGCGCGGGCTCGGATCTCGCGAGCCTGCAAACCCGCTGCGAGGACAAGGGCGATCACTGGCTGATCAACGGCTCGAAGATCTGGACGTCGTACGCCGATCACGCCGACTGGATTTTCTGTCTCGTGCGCACGGATGCGACGAAAAAGCATGAGGGCATTTCGTTTGTCCTGTTCGACATGAGCTCGTCGGGGGTTGAAACGCGTCCTATCCTGTTGATTTCGGGATCCTCCCCCTTTTGCGAAACCTTCTTCACGGATGTCCAAGTCCCGAAGGACCAGCTGGTGGGAATGCCCGGCAAGGGCTGGGACATCGCCAAGCGTCTCCTTCAATATGAGCGCATGAACATCTCGGCGACCGGGTTCGGCTCCGACCGCAATGCCGGACCCTCGCTCGGCGACATTGCCAAGCGCTATGTCGGCGTCAAGGACGGGGTCCTCGCGGATGCGGACCTGCGGGCGCGCATCGCGCGTCAGATGATGTACGAACAGGCTTTTGCACTCACTGTCCGGAGAAACGCCGAACAGGCGAAGGCCGGGGCTGACGTCGGGCCCGCGACCTCAATCATCAAGTACGCCGCCGCCAAGCTCAACCAGACGAAGACGGAGCTTCAGGTCGAGGCCATGGGCCATCAGGGCCTCGGCTGGGATGGCGAGGGATTCCGCCCTGGGGAGATCATGTCCACCAGGGCGATGCTGCGCGCCAAGGGAAACTCGATCGAAGGCGGCACGTCCGAGGTCAACCTCAACGTGGTTGCCAAGCGCGTGCTTGGGTTGAGGGATCACCAGTAGCGGACGCTGACTGCGTACAGGCTTTCGCATGCGCTCGATCATCCTGTCGGCCCTGACGCTCGCAGCCGTATCGGCTTGCGCAAACGCGCCGGACATGTCGCCGGTGAATGCTCGCCTGACTCTTGCGCCGACGCCACACCCTGCCGGAAAGGCGCTCGAGGGCGACGTCATCGCGCTGGCGTTCTCCGGAGGCGGCGCGCGGTCGGCGGCCTTCTCCTACGGCGCCCTGCTCGGTCTTCGGGAGATGCGCACGCCTGCGGGCGACCGGTTGATCGACCGAGTCGCGCTGGTCACGGCGGTTTCCGGCGGCGCCGTAACAGCCGCGTGGTTCGGTCAGCACGGTCCCGACGGCCTCGACGGGTTTCGCGCCGCCCTGAACAAGGACTGGGCCTCGCGGCTTCGCACCAGCTGGATGTCGCCCGGCAACTGGCGCCGCCTCATGGATGGCGGCATGAACGGACGCGATCGCCTGGGCGACTGGCTCGACAGGGAAGTCTTTGCCGGAGGCGTCATGGGTGACCTGTCGTCCCGACCCCGCATCCTGATCAACGCCACCGACTTGTTCACGGGAGCGCCTTTCGCCTTCGCCGAGCCCTGGTTCGAGGCGCTTTGCAGCGATCTTTCGACGGTGCGCATCGCCGACGCGGTGGCGGCGTCCATGGCCGTACCCCTGGCCTTCAGGCCGACAGTGATCGCCTCCTACGGCTCGGACTGCGCAGCGCCTCAGGCGCTCTGGATAGAAGCCGCCGTCCGCGACCGGTCGGCGCCCGTGATCGTTCGCGAGACGGCGCGGGCCCTCCAAGCCTATCGTGATCCGGAGCGGATGAAATACCTGCACCTCGTCGATGGCGGCGTTGTCGACAATTTCGGGCTGGCGGGCCTTGCAACACTGCGGCGCGCTTCCGGCTTGCCCCATGCACCTTTCACGTCGCAAGAGGCCGTTGGGCTGCGCCGCCTCACCGTCATCGTGGTCAACGCCGAGATGATGACGTCAGGCGACTGGGCGCTGGACGAGACCGGACCCAACGGCGCTGAAACCATCGCGGCCGCGCTGGAAAACTCAATCAAGGCGGCCAAGCGCAACGCGCTCGACGCCTTCGCCGGGCAGCTTACGTTGTGGGAACGGGAAATGATGGACTGGCGCTGCGGACTTTCGCGGGATGCGTCAAACGCTCTTGGGGCCAGGCCAGGCTGGACGTGCGCCGATCTCGACTCTGTCCTCGACGTGATTTCGTTTGCTGATCTGGCGTCCGACCAGTCGGGCCGGCTCGGCTCAATGCCGACCGAGGTGAGCCTGCCTTCCGGCCTGCTCGACGACCTCATTGACGGCGGCCGTCGCGCCGTCACCGGGAATGCGGCGTTGCTCGCCTTGACAACCGGCTTGCCGATGACAGCGACCCGGTAGATTTGCAGGAGCTTTCCCGTGAAACTTGAATTCTGGTTCGAATTCGCTTCGAGCTACTCCTACGTGGCGGTCATGCGGATCGAAAAAATCGCCGCCGCAAGGAACATCGTCCTCGAATGGCGCCCGTTCCTGCTGGGTCCGCTCTTTGAGGCGCAGCAGGGTCTCAAGGACAGCCCTTTCAACGCCGTGCCCGTGAAGGGCGCATACATGTGGCGCGATCTCGAACGTCTCTGCGAAAAGCACGGGCTTCCCTTCCAGAGGCCGTCGCGCTTTCCTCAGAACGGCCTGCTGGCCGCGCGTATCGCGTTGTCGCTGCCGCACGACGACCGCCCGAATTTCGTCAAGGCCGTCTTTCAGGCGAACTTCGTCCACGACCGCGACATTGCGGACCTCGGAATTCTGCACGGCGCCCTGCGCCGCGCGGGTCTCGACCCTTATCAAACGCTCGAACATGTCCAGTCGGAGGAAGTCAAGGCGCGGCTAAGGGACGACACCGCCCACGCCGCCGATCTTGGCATCTTCGGCGCCCCGACTTTCGCGACGCTGGACAGAGAGATTTTCTGGGGCAATGACCGTCTTGAAGACGCGCTAGACTGGACGGTGCGGCTCTCGCCCAGCGGATCGCATTCCTGACACGCGCCGACAACGCCAAAGCGCCCGCGCACTAGAAACCGGCGCGCATCGATGGAAGCGCGTGCGCGCCTCCATCGATACCCTTCGGATCTAGAAGTGGATCTGAAGCTCCACGCCATAGGTGCGCGGCAGAGTCCGTGTGAAGTTATCGTAGTAATAGCCGACCGTATTGTTCGGACCGACTGGCTGTGCAGGGTTGTAGCAGAAGGCGGAGGGCGTCGTGCACTGGGGCAGCGGCGTCGTGTTGGTCCGCGGGTTGGCGCGGAAGGACGTGCTCGCCTGGTAGAACCCGTCCGAATCGAAAGCGTTGCGCACAAAGCCGATGACGGTGAAACGGTCGTCGGCGTCGGTCCAGATCAGTCGCGCATCGGTCTGGTCGAAGGCCGGCGTGATGTCTCCGGGGTTGTTGAACAGGCTCGAAGTGAACTTGTCGCGCCAGTAATAGCTGAGCGACGGCGTCAGGGCCGACCCATCCTCGAAATTGAACCTGTAAGTCGCGTTGACCGCGATCTTGTTCGCCGGAGACTGCGGAAGGACATTCCCGACGAGCGACTGGATCGGGTTGATATAGGTTGGATCGGTGGTGGGTACGGTCGTAGGAACATCGGAGTTGTTATAGAAGCCGCTCTTCGTGATTTCAGGGTTGAGGTAGGCGTAGGTAAAGCGCAGCGTCAGATCGTCGATTGGCCGCCATATCGATTCCAGCTCGAAGCCCGTAGTCTCCACCTCAGGCACATTGCGGAGGGAACTGACCCGCGTTTCGCCGGCCGTGCCGGGGTTGAACACCTCGGTCAGCGGCACCTGGATATCGGTGTAGTTGTAAAGGAAGGCTGCGATGTTGGTCGTGAGGTCCGTGAAAGTCCATTCCTGCTTCCAGCCGACTTCGTAGGAATCGACATACTCCGGATCGGTGCGCGGAAAGGGCGACATGCTGGTGGCGTTGAAGGCGCCGGTCTTATAGCCGCGGCTGTACTTGGCGTAGGTAAGCGTATCGGTGGTCGGCGACCATTCGAGACCAGCGGTGCCGGTGGTTGCTTGCCATTCGTCCTGCAGCAGACGCGACGACTCGCCTGTCGCCGGGTTGAATGTGACGCCCGTGGGATTTGTGGTGGTCGCCGACGTAACGCCCGGCTGAGGAGTCGTTGTGATCGCTCTCCCGCCATTCCAGGACGCCTGGGTGATGTTCGCGAAGGGGACGCCGCATATCAGCAGGCAGTTGAGTTCGGCCGTTTCGAGAATGTTCTTGTTGTCGATCGAATAGCGAACGCCAAGCGTCGCCTTCAGCGTGTCCGTGAAATCCCAGTCGAGCTGGCCGAAGACGCCGTAAGCGTTGTTGAGGCCGCGGTTGTCCGTGGATGTCAGCAGCCGGCTTGGGTTGGCGATCGGCGGGCCCGTGATTGTGAAGGGCGCGAAGCTGCTGACCGGCAGGGCGGCGCCCGCCAGGGGTTCGTCCAGAAGATGGGTGCGCACCGGCTGGCGAAAGTTCTCCTGGTAGGCGTAAAGACCGGCGATCCACTGCAGCGGACCGTCATGCGTCGAGATGAAGTTCACCTCGTTCGAGAAGAAGGCCCTGTTCTCGTTGTAATCGAGTGTCTGGTCCGGGAAGATCGTCCGCGTCAACGCGCCGGTCGCCGAAGGCTGGCCGCTGGCTAGGGCCCGATAGGTGATGGACTGGACAGGCGTGCCGTCCTGGTCGCCGGTCAGGTGGTAGCGATAGAAGATGTAGCCGCCGACATACTTGATGTCGAAGCCATCCGCCTCGTAGACCATTTCCAGCGCGAAATCGTCGTAATTGTCCAGGTCGGCGGTGCGCGGATAGGAATCATTGAGGTCGGTGTTGCCCGGCGCGACGCGTGGGTTCTGCGACAGCGATCCGTCCTGAGTGAAGCTGATGACGGCGTTGGGCGTGCAGGAGAGGCCGGCCACCAGCTGGGAATTACAGTAAGCCCAGCCTGCCTGCGGCAGGACGCCGCCGGCGTTGAAGTTGCGGTTGAAGGGGGCGTTCGATCCGCCGCCGGTACGGCCGCCCGGCGGCCCGTTCTGGGTGTAGCGGCCGGTCGTGTACTTGGTCCACCACGAGAACCGTTCGCCAATGTCGCCCTCGAACTGGATTTCGCCGTTCCAGTTGTTGATATTGTAGCCTTCGGTGTCGCGTGTTCCGTGGTTGTAATAGACGCCCTCATTGCGCTGTTCCTTGAACAGCACGGCGCGGCCCCGAAGCCAGTCCTCGATGATCGGTCCGGACAGGGACACGCCGACCGCAGTCTGATCGAAATTGCCGGCCTGAAGCTTGAATTCGCCCTCGAATTCATCGCTCGGGCGCTTGGAGATGATGTTAAGCGCCCCGCCGACCGAGTTGCGGCCGTAGAGCGTGCCCTGCGGTCCGCGCAGGACCTCGATCCGGTCGATGAAAAGGTTGTCGCGGCCGGCGATCGTGGCGAACGACTGGTAGACGCCATCGGTATAGTTGGCGACGCCCGGCTCGGCGCCGAAATTGTTGGTGACCCGGCCGACGCCGCGCAGCGTCACACGTTCGTTGGCGGCGGTGTAGGATAGGCCCGGGGTGAAGTTGGTGAGGTCGGTCATCGTGGTGATGCCGAGTTCGTCACGCATTTCGGAAGTGACGGCCGTGACGGCCACCGCGACATCCTGAACGGTTTCTTCGCGCTTGTTCGCCGTCACGATGATGAGGTCGCGGTCCTCTTCTTCGGCGCTTGGCGGCCGAGTTTGCTGGACGGTCTGCGGAACAGGCGGCGTCGGAGCGGGCGGAGCGGGACTTTGCTGGGCGGAAGCAGGAAAAATTCCCGCGACGCCAATTGCGAACGCAAGCGCAGAGGCGCCCTTGAGCGCGGTCGTTTTCATGATGGCCTCCCCTGGCGCCGCCTTCTGTAGGCGGGCTATTTTTCGAGCGTTTTGGTTGCTCGGTTCCAGTCAACTCAATCCTGAACTCGAAGGCAAGAGGCGTCGTCAAGAAAAGTTGCATCCGGCAACTTACCCTCCTGAATCTTTACGCATCAAGCGAACGTGGTCTAAGAGACCGTTCGACCGATCGGCCGAAACCATGTGGGCCCAGGGGAAACCGATGGCTTTCGTATTGACCGAAGAGCAGCAGATGCTGCGCGACAGCGCGATGGCGTTCTCGGCGGAAAAGCTTCCACTGACCCAGCTGAGAGCGTTGCGCTCCGCTGGCGGCGGCTTCAACAGGGGGTCCTGGCGGGAAATGGCGGACCTCGGCTTTGCCGGCATCCTCATTCCCGAGGAGTATGGAGGTTCAGGTTTTGGTTATGTCGGACTCGGTCAGGTGCTGGAAGCCCAGGGCCGCACACTGGCGGCGACGCCCCTGCTGTCGACCGCGCTGATTGCAGTGTCGGCGATTCTGATGGGTGGCAGCGCCCTGCAGAAAGCTGAGCACCTGCCAAAAATAGCCGCAGGCGAACGACTTATGGCGCTTGCGGTCGATGAAGGCGCCCACCATGACCCAGAGAACATCCTGCTCTCTGCCGACCCCAGGGAGGGCGGATACGAGCTGGTCGGCGAGAAACGCTATGTGGTCGATGGTCCGATTGCCGACTGGCTGATCGTCGCCGCGCGGGTTGCCGGCCAGCCCGGTCAGAAACATGGCGTCACGCTTTTCCTGGTTGCTGCCGACACACCAGGCGTCACACGCGCCACCCTCCAGACGCTCGACGCACACCCAGCCGCGAACATCCGCTTCGACAAGGTGGCTGTCTCTGCTGACGCCGTCCTCGGTCCGGTCGATGGCGGCTGGCCGCTCCTCGAAGGTGTGCTTGACCGCGCCCGGATCGGGCTGGCTTGCGAGATGCTCGGGGGCGCCGACGCCGCATTCGAGATGACGGCCCACTATCTCAAGGTTCGAAAGCAGTTCGGCCAGCTCATCGGCTCGTTTCAGTCGCTGCAGCACCGCGCCGCGATCATGTTCACTGAACTTGAACTGACGCGCTCATGCGTCGCTGGCGCGCTGGCGGCGCTTGACGGCCACGCCAATACGGTCGGCGCGCTGGCGTCTCTTGCCAAAGCGAGGGCTGCTGAGACCATACATCTGGTGTCGAACGAAGCTGTCCAGATGCATGGAGGCATCGGCATGACCGACATCCATGACAGCGGACTTTACATGAAGCGCGCCCGGGTTCTTGAGACTCTCTATGGCGGCGAAAGCTTCCACCGCGACCGCTATGCAAAATTGCACGGCTTCTAGCCGTTGAGGCGGCGGTTCCAGCCAGACCGCTTGACCAGATGGAGACAGCGATGATCAGAAACCTCTTCACACTTGAAGGCCGCACCGCCCTCATCACGGGAGGGTCGCGTGGAATCGGAAAGATGATTGCGCGCGGTTTTGTTGAAAGCGGCGCGAAGGTCTACATCTCCGCACGAAAGGCCGACGCCTGCGACGCCGCCGCCGATGAACTCTCGAACTTCGGAAGCTGCATCTCACTTCCGCAGGACGTCTCGACCGTCGCCGGCTGCAAGATGCTGGCGGACGAGATTTACGCACGCGAAGGCAAGCTCGACATCCTGGTCAACAATGCCGGCGCCGCGTGGGCCGCCGACTTCGACGAGTTTCCAGAGCAGGGCTGGGACAAGGTTATGAACCTCAACGTCAAGTCGCCCTTTTTTCTCACCCAGGCGCTACATGCCGCGCTGGCGAAAGCGGCCTCGGCGGAGCGGCCGGCAAAGGTTATCAACATCTGCTCAATCGACGGAATTACGCTGAACCCGCTCGAGACCTATTCGTATCACGCGTCCAAGTCGTCTCTGATCTACCTCACCCGCCGCATGGCCGCCCGGCTGGTGGAGGACAAGATTGTGGTCAGCGGCATCGCGCCTGGGCCGTTCGCGTCAGAGATGAATCGCGCTGCCCGCGACCAGGAGGCTGACGTCGCCTCCCGCACGCCATTGCGCCGGATAGGCCGAGACGAGGACATGGCGGGCGCGGCGATCTTTCTAGCCTCGCGGGCCGGCGACTATGTTGTCGGCGACACGATCGCCGTCGACGGCGGCATCGCCTACGCCAACCTGCCTTCGCGCAGCGCGTAAGCAGGGGTTCCACATTCGGCGCGACATTTATGCCGCGTGCTTGAAGGAACCCCGACCGCCGGCCCCCGTTGATCCGGACGTCATCACGGCGCGCATGCCGATGGAGAACGTTATGGAACGTCAGATTGAAGATCTCGTGGCGAACCCACAGAAACACTTCGACAATCCGCAGGATGTGCTGCTGGCCGGGGATCTGGCGGACGACGTGAAGCGCCGGATACTGGAAAGCTGGAAACTGGATGCCGCGCGGCTGGCGGAAAGCACGGCGGAGAACATGGCCGGCGGGGAGGAAAGCGATCTGCGGGAGGTGTCCAAGGCGCTGACACAACTGAATGCCGCTCCCAGGGCGGAAGTACGCCGGCCGGTGCGAGTGTGGCGGGCCGGCCTGCGGTTAAGCATGATGGTCGGCGCCATTGTCGGCGCCGGCGTCGGACTGGTGTTCCTGGCGGCGGCCGGCTGGTCGGCGATGCCGCCGGCATTGCTGCTGCTGGAAACCACGGTGATCGGCGCCCTGATCGGAGGCATCGCGTCGGCGATCCGGAAGGTGGTACGGATCTAGCTGCGCTGGAACCGGAACCGGCGCGTCGGCGTGACGTTTTTCAGGTTGTTGAGAAGGAGATTGCAATGAAACTGTTTGGATGGATGGCGGTTGCTGCTGCGGCAACCGGAATGGCGGCCTGCACGGCGACCGGCAATACGGAGCGCGGTGCGCTCGGCGGGGCGGCGCTCGGAGCGGCGGCCGGCGCGATCATCGGCAACAACACCGGCAGCGGTGACGCTGGCACCGGCGCCGCGATCGGCGCTGCGGTCGGCGCCGCAGGCGGCGCCTACGCCGGCAATCAGAAGGACAGGACGCAAACCGCCTCCGGCCAGTACCAGCGCGGACCCAATGGCGAACAGCTTGTCTTCGACCGTCAGGCCAATCGCTATTACTATGTCGATCGTCAGTCCGGCCGGACCTACTGGGCCAATGGCGAGTTCCGGGGCTAGCCTTCCCGTGAGGTCAATGAACGAGACGAGGCGCCGGGAAACCGGCGCCTTTTTCGTGCGCCGAAGCCGTCATGCACAGCCGTCACGGAACGCATGCCCGGGCCGTCCATTGGTTCTGGAGAGCGAGGGCTGAATGGACGACAAGAACCAGAACGATATCGGTCAGATCGACGCGGAAATCGCGGCGGAGGACGGGCTTATGGGGCTCGTGATGGTGCTGGTCATCATGGGCGGCGTCATTGTCGCGGCTGTATCGGCGCTGATCGGCGCGCTCTAGAACTGGATGGAACACCTGGCCCAGCCGGGGGTTGTTGTGGTGGGCGTGACTTCGGAATTCCAATGAAAACGATAGCACTGGTCAATCCCGCGTCAGGCGGCGTGACGGTCGATGGCGCGGAGCGCATGCGCGAGGCGCTCGAGGCCGCAGGCCTCAAGAGCACCGAGGTGGTCGAGATCGATCTCGACGCCTGCGAAAATCAGATGAGCCTGATCGCCGACAGCGATCCCGACCTTTTCATCGTCTGGGGCGGGGACGGCACGCTGCGTTCGGCCCTCAGCACGGTCGGCAAGAAAACGCCTAATCTGGTGCTCCTGCCGGGCGGCACGATGAACCTGCTCACCAAGTCTCTCCATGGCGACAAGCCCTGGAACACGATCCTGAACGAAGTCATCGCAGGCCCTCGCCAGCGCAAGATCACTGCTGGCGAGATCAACGGCGAGATTTTCTACTGCGCCATGCTCGCCGGCGCGCCTGCCCGCTTTGCGGAGGCCCGGGAAAGCATAAGGAAGGGCGAAATCGGCAAGGGCGTCGCCGCTGCGCGTGCGGCCCTCGACACGCTTCAGACCATCCACCTCAACGCCCGCTATGGCGAGGGCTACAGCTTCACGGATGACTATCTGCCAACAACGAGCGTCATCGGCGCCCTTGTCGGGCCCCTCGTCAAAAGCGGGCGAATGGAGATTGCAGCGCTGGCTGAACCAACGACCATGTCAGCGCTCAACGTCGTGTGGACATCTTTCCTTTCGGACTGGAGGGATGCGCCCGGGGTCACCATCGTCGCAGCCGACACGCTTGTCATAGAGAGTGAAGAGGGCGACGATATTCCCGTGATCATCGATGGCGAACCCCTGGAAGCTGGAAATCGGGTCAGCGTAAAGTTCGTCGAGGAAGCCGGCCAATGTCTGACGGCAAGCTGAACGCCAAGCCCGTCCGGCTGATCCACCTGTCAGACGTTCATTTTGGCGCTGAGAATGCCGAAGCGCTGAAAGCCGTCGAGGACTTTGCCGCGCACGTTAAGCCGGATGCGATCGTGGTGGCTGGCGACCTCACCCAGAACGGCAGACGCCGCGAGTTCGCCGCCGCCCGGGACTGGCTTCAGCGCTTCAGCGGGCGCTCTATCGTGACGCCGGGAAATCACGATACGCCCACCTACCTGCTTCACGCCCGCCTGTTCCGGCCGTTCGACCGGTACAAGGAGTACATGGCCGGGTTCGACAGCGTCGGAAAACTCGTCGAGCTGGCGGATGGGCGCGTGCGCATCGCGGGCATGAACACGGCGCGCGGCGTGCAGGCCCGGAGAAACTGGGCCGATGGCGTCGTCGACATGGATGATCTCGACATCGCGCTCGAAAAGCTGGCTGGCGGCCCGGCCAGCGCGTGGCGCATCCTTCTTTGCCATCATCCGCTCGTCGAGCCCGGCCATTCGCAGATCGCCGTTTCAACCCATCGGGGCAAGGAAGCGCTCGACAGGATCGCGCGAGCGCGGGTGGATGCGGTGTTGACCGGGCACATCCATGACGCCTTCGCCTCTCCCATCGAGACGGCGGCCCGCCCGATGGTGCAGATGGGCGCCGGCACCCTCTCCACACGCCTGCGCTCCACGCCGCCGAGTTTCTGCGTGATCGAGATCGACGGCGACACGATGGTCCAGCAGATCGTGCACGTGGAGGACGGCGCGCTGGAAATTCTCCGCAACTATGTGTGGTCACCCCCGGTTGCCGGAACCGTCGCCCCGGATGTTCGTTGACAGGCTGGGAGCAAGCTCGTGCGGAGTTGGCCTCCGCATAATGCTCGTAGATGGGGAATTCACATGTTGAGCTGGACGCTTGTATTTCTCGTTGTCGCCGTCATCGCGGCTGTCCTCGGCTTTGGCGGCATCGCCGCATCCGCTGCGGGCATCGCCAAGATCCTGTTTTTTGTCTTCCTCGTGCTCTTTGTGATCTCCGCCGTGATGGGGGCCACGCGCAGGGGCGTCTGAAGACACCTGGTTTCAAGCAACGGAAAGCCCGGCTCGCGCCGGGCTTTCTGTTAAGGAACGCCCCCTCCGTCTGGCCGCAAAGATGCGTCCAGAAACCTCCCCCGGCAAGCCGGTGGAGGACTTGGCGGGGTTGGTGTGGTTTACGTCCCCGAGGCGACAGGAACCGCGCCTGACAGATGCGGCATGCGGATGCGCACCACATGGCCGCCGGCCGCCAGGGTCTCGTCCTCCAGCGTGCCGCGCGCCTGCCTGGCGAAGGCGCTCATCAACGTCGATCCAAGCCCGCCATGCATCTTGTTGGCGGCGCCGATGCCGTCGTCCTCGATCGAAAGAAGTGTTTCTGTATCGGTGACGCGATAGGAGACCAGGACACGTCCGGGGCGGGCGTCCGGGAAGGCATGCTTGATCGCGTTGGTGACGGCCTCGCTGGTGAACAGGGCGAGCGGCACCGCCAGATCGGCGTCGATGGTCTGGTCGTCGATCTTCGCCTCGATGCGCACCTTGAGGTCTTCGGCGCCCAGCGCCTGATCGAGTTGGGACACCAGGTCCTCGAAGAAGTGCTTCACATGCACGGAACGGATGTCGTTGTGCTCGTAGAGCGAGCGGTGAATCAGCGACAGCGCGCTGATGCGTCCGCGCGCGTCGTCGAGGACGGCGAGGGCTGCGGGATCCTTGACCTTGCGACTTTGCAGGCTGAGCAGGCTGTTGATGATCTGCAGATTGTTTTTCACGCGGTGATGGATTTCCTTCATCGCCGCGTCGCGCGCCGCGAGCGCGTGTTCGAGGCGCTGAGTCCGGTCGCGGACCTTGACCGCCATGTCTTCGAGCGTGTCGGCCAGCACCGTGATCTCGATCGGCGCGGCCTGCCTCGCACGGATCGGCTGCACCGACAGCTTGCCGCTCGCATAGAGCCCGGCGATCCGCCGAAGATAGTCGAGCCATCTCAGCACCAGGCGGTCCGTCGCCAGCCACGCCGTCACCAGGGCGAGAAACCAGGCCAGCAGCGGCAGCGCGAAGTTTCCGAATGCGTTGACGTTCTCAAGCGCGATGGGCGCCGGCCTCGGAGCCGACAGCACCGCGTAGAGCGGGCTCGGCGAGAGATCGACGATGGCGAGCTGACGAATGCCGCCAGCCTCGGTTTTCGCCTCGAAGAACCCGCCGCCGCCGGCCTTGAGACTGGCCAGGATGGAAGGGTCGAGCATGGTCCAGTGCCGGCTGCTGAACATGCGCCCCGAGCCGTCGAGAAGCGCGATCTCGCTGTCCCTGGGCAGGCCGGAGCGGTCGAGGCTGAAAGCCAGCGCGGGCAGCGGCACGCCGATGACCCAGGCGCCGTTGAAATCTCCGGCCGGCGTCTCGCGGCGCTTGGCGACCGCCAGCATCCATCCCTCCTCGCCCTCGGCGCGGTAGGCCGTCGACTGGATGGAGGCCGCTCCGGACGTGCGCAGCTCGTCGAACCAGACGCGCTGGACAGAGACCCCCGACGCTGCAGCCTGCGCCGAGCAGATGGCGACGCCGTCCGCGTTGATCACGGTCAGGTCGTTGAACTGGGGAAAGCGGTCGATCAGGTCGATGAACCCGGCGGCGCAGGGATCGGCGGGCGCGACCGCATCGACCACGTCGAGAAGCGCGGGGGCCGTGGACAGCACAAGCTCGGCGCGGTCGGCCGCCTCCTCGGCCACCAGCGACATCAGCACCTGACGGCGCTCGACCTGGCGGCGCATGTCGCTGGTCCACTGGATGCCGCCGATCACCAGGACGGGCGACAGGGCGACTGCAAGGATGAGAAGGAGAATGACGCGGAGCGAGAGCCGGCCAAAGCCGAGCCCGGTCGGCTCAGGGTTCACGAGAGCGTGACCCGGCGCCCCTCGCCAGCGTCGCGGCCTGCTTGAGAATATCGTCAAAAGCCTGGTCAGCAGGGATGTCGTGGCCGCCATCTGAATGCCTCGGTCCTGCTTCCGCCAGAAGCACTTCAAGCGCACGCCGCGCCCGGCTCACCCGGCTCTTGATCGTCCCGACCGCGCACTGGCAGACCTGGGCGGCCTCTTCATAGGCCATGCCGCCCGCGCCGACGAGAATGAGGGCCTCGCGCTGGTCGTCCGGCAGTTTCGCCAGGGCCGCCCGGAGTTCGAGCAGTTCCATCGGGATGGTCGGGTCGTCGTTAGCCAGCAGCGTGTTCTCGGCCATCTCGGCGTCGAGGGGCGTCGATCGCCAGCTGCGCCGCTTTTCCGAGTAGAACTGGTTGCGCAGGATCATAAAGGTCCAGGCCTTGATGCTGGTCCCGGGCTCGAAACTGTCGCGGGCCTTCCACGCCTTGGCGAGAGCCTCCTGGGCGAGATCGTCCGCCATGGTCGGGTCGTTGCAGAGGCTGCGGGCGAAGGCGCGCAGATGCGGAATGGCGCCCACGAGTTCTCGCTTGAAAGTCGCCTCCTCGACGGCGGTCGCCGGACGGTCAGGCATCATCGGCGGAGCTTCTGGGCGTCGTCAGGGGATGAGATCTGCCCCTCGCCCTTCGGTCCGGCCGCAGGCGTTTCGCGATTGTCGGCCTGCTGGAGGAAAGACAGGAAGTCGTCGGGCACGGGTTCGCTCACGACCTCGTCATAGAGTTGCCGCAGCCTGCGCCCTATGGCGTCCTGCCGCCGCCGTGCAGTCGGCGCGTCCACGGGTTTCGAGCCCGTGTCGCCAGCTTCTTCTTGCGCCATGTGTTCTTACTACTCAGTGTTGATCCGCCGCAGCAGATTTCCCCGTCCTAGGCGGGAGATACGTCGGCGCGGCCAGATGGTTCCATTTTCGGACCACCATGGAACTGGAAAGTAAACGAGGCGTTTGGTGCTGAACGGATGGACCGGTTCGCAACCGGCAGGGAGAATATATGAGTCTTGTCGAGCAGCTTGGCCCCCATCTCCCTTATCTGCGTCGCTATGCGCGCGCTCTGACCGGCGACCAGCGCAGCGGCGACCAGTATGTCAAGGCTTCCCTTCAGGCTTTGGCGGCCGGCGAGGCGGAACTCGAGGCGCTGCCGCCCCGCGTGGCGCTCTACAAGCTGTTCCAGGCGATCTGGGGCCAGACCGGGGCCAAGCTGGAGGCGGCGCCGCCTTCCGGCAACGCCATCGGCGAGAGGGTCCTGCGCATTCCCCCGCGCCACCGGCAGGCCTTTTTGCTGACCGCGCTGGAAGGCTTCACCATCGACGAGGTGCGCTTGATCCTCGATGAATCGCAGGAGGGCGTGCGGAGCCTGATCACACAGGCTCAGGGCGACATCGAACGCGAACTGGCGACCAGCGTGCTGATCATCGAGGACGAGCCGGTCATCGCCGCCGACATCGAGGCGCTCGTTCGCGATCTCGGGCACAGGATCACGGCCATCGCGACCACGCGCTCCGAGGCCGTCGCGGCCGTCAAGGCGCACAGGCCGGGTCTGGTGCTTGCCGACATTCAGCTCGCCGACGGGTCCTCGGGCGTCGATGCCGTAAACGACATCCTGAAGGGTCACGACATTCCGGTGATTTTCATCACGGCCTTTCCCGAACGCCTCCTCACAGGCGAAAAGCCCGAGCCGGCCTTCCTGATCACCAAGCCTTTCCAGCCCGAGACAGTCAAAGCCGCGATCGGCCAGGCGCTTTTCTTCCATGTCGAACGGCCCGTCGCGGCCTGAGGCCAGCCCTGGTTCTAGTGGCGCCGGAAGCCGGAAACGCGACGCTAGCTGAATCGCCGTGGAACCATCCGGCAGGCTCCAGTCAGCCAGATCGATCCCCGCAACTGGGAATGCACTGGTACGAACCCTGCCCGATGACGAATGGCTCCCGGCTCTCCAGCGCTTCACGCGTCCGGCCGGGATGACAACCCGGGGTTTATATTGGCGACGGCAATCTTGTGGCCAAAATGCTTGCTTGCAGCCTAGAATTCAACCGCGCCAATGTGTTGAATTACCTTGATTATTCAACGGCGCGTGCAATTTTTCTGGGTCGTTTCGACGGGGAATGACGGAACGATCTTTCACCGCAGCGCGTTAAAGTTTTGCAACGCTGGTCGCGGCCAGGAGGGACGTCTCATGCGGGAACTGGGCTTTGCCATTGTCGGGGCGGTCGGCCTTATCGCCTTCGGGCTTCTGACCTTGAATACTCCCGACGTCGCGGATTTCGGGGCGGCCAGCATCGAGGCCGCGAATGCGGACTATGGCCAGGCCCTGATCACGCGCTCCGCCAGCGGCTCGGATTAACCTTTCCTGCACACTCGGCCGGAACCGGGAGCGATACTGGCCGTTTGTCATCCGGCTGAGGGAATTCGACGATGGCTGGCAAAATAACTTCTGCACTCGTTCTGACGCTCGGCGTCATGTCGGTCCTGAGCGCCAACGCTCACGCCGAGAGGGCCTCGAAGGCGCTGGCTATCCATTCCGCCAAGCCGGTTGCCGCCGTCTCGCCCGCGCCCATCAGTAATACCTGGGTCTGCGCCACGGGCGTCACAGCGGCCACCCATCCCGTGTCCTTCGATGGCGGTGAGACGGGAGACGCGTGGGTCATGGTCTACCGCCAGAATGGCGAAGTCGTCGCCTCCGAGCGCGTCACCGAACAAGTGGCCCAAAGCGTTCCGGCCTTTGATTGCAGCGGCAAATCCCGGTCAAACGAAGATTTCAAGATCGCCATGCTCGACTGACGCTGCCGACTGCGAGCTGGGCTTGCTGAATTTGTGAGGCTGAAAAGCCCCCTCGGTCTGGCCGCAAAGATACGTCCAGACACCTCCCCCGCCTTCGGCGGCGGAGGCAAACCTCCGGCGACGTTTTGCCTCCCTCAGTTGCAGACGGGGGACGTGCTGAGCGGCGAAGCGTAGGGGGATTGGCTTTATCTTGGAAAACTCCTCCGGATCGCTCGCAATGGCGAGCAACCCACCTTCCCGGGCTTCGCCGGTGGGGGCAAAGGCAGTCTGGCGATGGAGGAGTTCAGCCGTGCGGTCCTCGCGCCAAGCAGGGGCTGCAGCGCAATCGCCACAGCCCCCCTCAGTTCGTCAGTTCTTGGCGTCGTTGGCGGTTTCCTCGATTTCGTCGCCCACCGTTTCAATGTCCTGTCCGGCGCCTTCAATCGTGTTGCAGGCGGCAAGAGCCGCGAGCATGAATGTCAAAGCGGCAAATGTCAGCTTCATAGAAAATTCTCCATGTCCCGCCGGCGGAGGATTGCCGACCGGATCACCAACGCCGGCCGGCCTCCATTGTTCCCGAACCTACAGCATTCAAGACGCAACGGGGCCAGGGAACACTCGCGCGCGATCCGGCGTTGTTTTTGAAGTTACGGACAGACCCGCAACGCAACATCGAGGAGAACAACATGCTAGGCTGGGCGCTTACATTTCTGGTTCTGGCCCTCGTGGCCGCAGCTTTCGGATTTGGCGGCATCGCCGGCGCGTCAGCCGGCATCGCGCAAATCCTGTTCATCGTTTTCCTGGCTCTGACCGTCATCGCCTTCGTGATGCGCGCGATCCAGGGACGATCGGTTCTCTAACAACGAAATCCGTCTGGATTTCGGGTCCGTCGCGAGAGCGGCGGGCCTTTTCGTGTCCGCTGCGTGAAGGATATTCCCAAGGCGAGGATGGTAGGCCTGGAGGGACTCGAACCCCCAACCAGACCGTTATGAGCGGTCGGCTCTAACCATTGAGCTACAGGCCCGCGCCGCGAGGCGTTCAGGGCCGGCACCATACGCGGATTTCGTTTGGCGGGAACAGCCAATCGGCCCCAGTTCCATCCCGGGCGATCGCGGCGCCAGACGCCCTTCGCCGCGCCTTCAACGCGCCCTATTTCACGTCCCGTGTCCCGATTGATCGCAACAGAAAGGTCCCTTGCATGACACGTCTTGCCGGCGTCTTCACCGCTGCAGGCCTTGCCGCCTCTCTCGCCGCCGCCTGCGCCAGCGCGCCTGCGGCTTTAGCGCAAATGCCGCCGCAGGGGATGAACCCGCCCATGAGTTCGATCCAGCCCGAGACCACCATCACCCTCACCGGTCGCGGCACGGTCGATCATGCGCCTGATATCGCGATGATTAGCCTTGGCGTGCAGGTTGAGGCTGAGACCGCTTCGGCCGCCATGACGCAGCAAGCCGAGAAAATGAACGGCGTCCTCGCCGCCGTCAAAGCCTCGGGCGTCGCCGACCGCGACATGCAGACCAGCAATCTGTCGCTCAATCCCGTTTATGACTATCCCAACAATCAGCGGCCGCGCCTGCGCGCCTACGCCGCTTCCAACCAGCTGACGATCAAGGTCCGCGATCTTGCCAATCTCGGCCGGACGCTCGACGCGGTGGTCAAGGCGGGCGGCAACACCATCAACGGGGTGAGCTTCGGCATCGACAAGCCCGAAGCGTTCCAGAACGAGGCGCGAGTCTCCGCCATCAAGGACGCCGCTACCAGGGCCGAACTCTATGCGCAGGCCGTGGGCTACAGGGTCAAGCGCATCGTCACCGTCACGGAGAACGAGTACTACGCGCCGCCCATGCCGATGATGATGAACCAGCGCATGGAGATGGATGCGGCCAATGCGACGCCGGTGGCGGCCGGAGAGGTCTCCCTGACGGCGACCGTCTCGGTCATGTTCGAGCTGACGCGCTAACGGGAAGCGACCGGCGGGTAGACGCACGTCAATCGCCATTCGCGATTTCACGCGATGCCCGTCACCATCTCGTTGCGCTCGTTGAGTTTGACCACCGATGGAGCGAACTGCCTGGCGGCCTGGTCGTCCATCATGGCGAAGGCTGCGATGATCACGCGGTCGCCGACCTGGAAAAAGCGCGCTGCGGCGCCGTTGACGCCGACCGTCCGCGATCCGCGCGGCGCCTCGATCGCATAGGTCGAGATGCGCGCGCCATTGGTGATGTTCCAGATATCGACCTTCTCGTGCGGCAGGATGCCGGCGGCCTCGAGCAGATCCTGGTCGATCGAGCAGGATCCCTCATAGTGCAGATCGCACTGGGTGACCGCCGCGCGATGAAGCTTGCCCTTCATGAGGGTCAGGAACATGGCTGGACTCCAACTCCATTACGTGGACGTAACGTAATCCGACGCGTGGCTTAAATAGGGGGAGACGGCCCCGGGGTAAAGATGCTGCGCCTGCGAAAAGCAGGCGTTTCGAGAGGCGCGATATAGCCGAAGGCTTGAGACGGGGTAAAGCTGAGGCGCACAGGCGGGAAGCAGCGCCAGTGACTGAGGGAGGCTCCATGGACCGCCAGTTCAATCATGTGCAATCGGGCGACATCCGGCTCCGCGTGGCAGTCGAGGGCGAGGGGCCACTGGTCCTGATGGTCCATGGCTGGCCAGAGAGCTGGTATTCGTGGCGCCATCAGATGGGACCGATCGCGCAGGCCGGATACACGGCTGCGGCCCTCGACGTGCGCGGCTATGGCGGGTCGGACCGGCCGCACCCGGTCGGGGCCTACGACATGCAGTCGATCGTCGGCGACCTGCAGGCGGTCGCGGACCGACTGGGCGGCGGCCGGGCCATTCTGGTGGGGCATGACTGGGGAGCGCCGATCGTGTGGAATTCCGCGCTGGTTGATCCGGTGCGCTTCACCGCGGTGGCGGGGCTGGCGATCCCGCATCTCGGCGTGGGCAAGGCGCCGTTCATCGACATCGCGCGCAAGCTGTTCACGGACAAGGGCCGGTTCTTCTACCAGATCTACATCCAGGACGAGGGCGTGGCCGAGGCGGAGCTGGAGGCGGACGTGCGCGGCGGCCTCAGGAAACTCTACTACGTCCTCTCCGGGGACGCGCCCGCGGGCGCTTGGCCCGGCGACAAGGTCCATGGCGACACACTCACCCACCGGCTGATTGATCCAGAGGTTTTCCCCGCATGGATGAGCGCAGCCGACCTCGACTATTTCGTCAGCGAGTTCGAGGGGTCGGGGTTCCGGGGACCGTTCAACCGCTATCGCAATTTCCACCGGGATTTCGCCTGGCTCAGCCAGTTCGCTGAGCGCCGCATCGAACAGCCCTCGTTGTTCGTTTCGGGCGCGCAGGACATGGCGCTGAAGATGTTCGGGCACGATGTCGAACCGCGCATGCGCGAGGTATTGAGCGACTTGCGTGGCTATCACCTGATCGAGGACTGCGGCCACTGGACCCAGCAGGAAAAGCCCGACGAGGTAAACGCACTGCTGCTGGATTGGCTGAGCAGAATTTGAACATCCGCCGGCAAGTGCGGGACGTTCCAGCTCGCAGACAGACTTTGTTCGCCGTTCGCACGACGAGGCATTGACGCCCCGGTCCCGGATGCGCCAGATGCGCCCCTCGACCGAAACCCTGCGGGAGAGAGCAGCCGCACGTCAAGCTGCCGCCGAAGGCGCAACCGCCCCGGAAACGCTCAGGCAAAAAGGACCGCAGGGGGACATAAAACGCTGGAAAGCGCGGGATCCGATCCCGCCGCCGACGGAGTAAGCATCCGGTCTCCCGCTCCAAGGGGGTCCCGGGCGTGAATCTCTCAGGCACATCCGACAGCGGGGGCGCGGTTCGCCGAGGCGAGTGCGCGCAGCTGTCGGAGATGAAATGTCGGACGATCCAGGAATCGAGCTGAAGCGCACCGCCTTGACGGCGTGGCATGAGCGCCAGCCCGGCGTCCGGTTTGCGGCGTTTGCGGGTTACAACATGCCGATCCAGTACGCCGCCGGCATAATGGCGGAGCACACCTGGACCCGCGCCCATGCCGGCCTGTTCGACGTGGCGCACATGGGACCGTCGTTTCTGCGCCTTCCCGCCTCGAAGCTCGGAAACGGAGAAGCCGCTCACCGGGAGGTGGCGGCAGAGTTCGAGCGCCTGGTGTGCGGCGACATTGTCGGCCTCAAGCCCGGCGAGAACCGCTACACGCTGCTGCTGGCCGACGATGGCGGGATACTCGACGACCTGATGGTCGCCCGGCCCTTCGGCCCGGACCGCCAGGGGGAACTCTATATCGTCGTCAATTCGGGCGGCAAAGAGTTCGACTTCTCGCGCATCTCGCAGATGTGTCCGGGCGCCCAACTCGACCGGGCGGACGAGCGCCATTGCCTGATGGCGCTGCAAGGACCGGAAGCGGCGACGGCGCTTGTGGAGGCCTTTCCGGCGGCGGCCGACGACATAGCCAGCATGAGTTTCATGACCTACCGCGCAGTCGCGGTTGGCCGTGACGCGCGCGTCCACATGACCCGTTCGGGCTATACCGGCGAGGACGGCTTCGAGATTCTCGTGCCCGCGCAGGACGCCGAAGGGTTTGCCGACAGGCTCTGCGAAACGGGGCGCGTCAAACCCATCGGCCTTGGCGCGCGCGACAGCCTGCGCCTCGAAGCCGGCCTCTGCCTCTATGGACACGACATCGACGCGCACGTTTCGCCCATCGGCGCCAGCCTTGCCTGGACTGTTTCGAAAGGGCGCCGCGAGCGCGCCGACTTCCCGGGCGCCGAACGCATCCTGCGCGAGCTGGAGACTGGCCCGACCCGGCGCCGCGTCGGCATAAGACCGCTGGGCCGGGCGCCGGCGCGCGAGGGCGCCGAAATCCAGACCGAGGCCGGCGAGACGATCGGCGTGGTCACTTCGGGCGGCTTTGGCCCAAGCGTCAACGCGCCCGTCGCCATGGGCTATGTGGCGACCGCCTACGCCAGAACCGGGACGCCGCTGAAGCTGATCGTGCGCGGCAAGCCGCTGGACGCCGAAGTCGCCGCCCTGCCATTCGCGCCGCACCGCTACAAACGCTGAGGGAGATTACGGATGACCGTTTTCTATACGAACGAACATGAGTGGATCCGCGTCGAGGGCGATTTCGGCACGGTGGGCATCACGGCCTACGCCGCCGAGAAACTGGGCGACGTCGTCTTCGTGGATCTGCCGGACCCCGGCAAGGCGGTGAAGAAGGACGGCGACATGGCCGTCGTGGAATCCGTGAAAGCCGCCTCCGACGTCTACGCCCCGGTCACCGGCGAAGTGACGGAATCCAATGCCGCGCTGGTCGCCGCGCCGGAGACCGTAAACGCAGACCCCGAAGGCGCCGGCTGGTTCTGCAAGATCAAGCTCGCCGATCCCTCGGAGCTTTCGGAGCTGATGGACAAGGCCGCCTACGACGCCTTCTGCGCAGGACTCTAGCAGGCATGTACGCCCACCCCGCCTTCCGCGTGACCGACGACGACGAACTCGCCTCGTTCGTGGACGCGCGCCGGTTCGCCACTTTGGTGACGGGCGGCGTAGATGGAGTGCAAGCTGCCCATCTGCCCATGAAGCTTGAACGATCCGGCAATGGCGGCGCGTATCTCGAAGGCCATATTGCCCGAGCCAATCCCATGCTGGCGACGATCAGCAACGGCATCCCCGCGCTTGCGATTTTCCAGGGCGCGGACGCCTATGTGACGCCGTCGCTCTATCAATCGAAGCGCGAGAATGGCCGCGTCGTGCCGACGTGGAACTACATCGCGGTTCATGTCTCCGGAACACTCGATCTCTTCGAGGAAGCGTCCGACCTGCGCGCCCATATCAGCCGCCTGACCGACATGATGGAAGCGGGCAGCGCCGCCCCGTGGGAGGTGAGCGATGCGCCGGGCGATTATATCGAGGGCATGGTCCGCGCCATCATCGGCGTGCGCTTGCGCATCACGACCATGGAAGGCATTCGCAAGCTCAGCCAGAACCGGTCCGAGGCAGACCGCGCCGGCGTACATCACGGCTTCTCCCATTCAAGCGACGGAGGCGCCCGCGCGCTTGCAGACGAAATGACATCGGACCCGGCAACGACCACGGAGACTTCGGCCCAATGAGATACCTCCCCCTCACTCCGGTCGATCGCGCAGACATGCTCGCCGCTATCGGCGCCAGTTCTGTCGATGATTTCTATACCGACGTTCCCGCCGCAGCGCGCCTCACGCAGCCCGTGGCCGGACTGCCCAGTCATCAGGGCGAACTGGCCGTGGAACGCCATCTGGGCAAGCTGGCGAAGAAAAATCGCACGGCCTCGGAGGGTCCGTTCTTTGTCGGCTGCGGCGCCTACAAGCACCACATCCCGGCGAGCGTCGATCACATCATCCAGCGCTCGGAATTCCTGACCAGCTACACGCCCTACCAGCCCGAGATCGCACAGGGCACGCTACAGACCCTGTTCGAATTCCAGACACAGGTCGCGGCCCTCACCGCCATGGATGTCGCCAATGCGTCCATGTATGACGGCTCCACGGCCTGCGCCGAGGCCGCCGTGATGGCCTGTCGTGTGACCCGGCGCACAAGGGTGATCCTCTCGGGCGGCCTGCATCCGCACTATGCCGACACCACGCGCACGCTGTGCGAGGCGGCCGGCATCACGGTGGTGCAGCAATATCCGGAGATCGACGGCGAGGCCCGATTGGTGGAAGCGCTGTCGGATGAGGTCGCCTGCGTCATCGCCCAGTCGCCCAACGTGTTCGGCACGGTGACGGACCTGTCGGCCGTCGCCGACGCCGCCCACGCAAGGGGCGCGCTTCTGGTGTCGGTCTTCACCGAGGCGGTCTCGCTTGGAATGGTCGCCCCGCCCGGCGAGATGGGCGCGGACATCGCGGTCGGCGAAGGCCAGTCGATCGGCGTGCCGCTGGGCTTTGGCGGACCCTATGTGGGCCTCTTCGCCTGCCGGTCGAAACTGGTGCGCCAGATGCCTGGGCGCCTCTGCGGCGAGACGCTGGACGCCGACGGCCGACGCGGCTTCGTGCTGACGCTGTCGACGCGCGAGCAGCACATCCGGCGGGACAAGGCGACCTCCAACATCTGCACAAATTCGGGCCTCTGCGCCCTCGCCTTCACGGCGCACATGACGCTGCTGGGCGACAAGGGCCTCACGCGCCTCGCCCGGCTCAACCACGAGGCGGCCTGCGATCTTGCCGACGCGCTGGGCAAGGTGAAGGGCGTGAAGGTTCTGACTCCAAGATACTTCAACGAGTTCGCATTCCGCACCTCGAAGCCCGCCGATCAGGTGCTGGCCGCGCTGGAAGAAGAGGGCGTGTTGGGCGGCGTTCGCGCCTCGCGGCTGTTTCCGAAGGCCAAGTTCGACGACGTCATCGTGGCGGCGGCGACCGAATGCACGACGACGGCCGACATCGAGGCCTACGCCTCGGCGCTGTGGGAGGTGTTGAGGTGATGCTTCACCATGCACAAGCTAACCCCCACCCAAATCTAACCGTTGAACCGGTCGTTAACGTGGCTCCTCCCCCTTTCAGGGGGAGGAGAACACCGCCATTGCTTCCTCCCCCTGAAAGGGGGAGGCGCTACACGCACGCGCGTCTCATCGCTCTCAGATCAGGTGGGGGTCTTGTTTTCTCCACCCTCCGACAGACAACTGCGAGGCTGCCATGACCATGAACTCCACTGGCCGACCGACCTCGCTCAGCGCCGTCACGGGCGACAGCCCCAGCCAGACGGTCTCCGGATCGAGGGGGCTTCTGCAGGCCGAGGGTCTCATCTTCGAGGTCGGCTCGGTCGACAAGACCGGCGTCGATCTGCCCGAGCCAAAGAAGAAGACCGACCGCCTGGGCGGCGTGAAGCGCAAGGTCCCGACCGGACTGCCGGGGCTCTCGGAACCGGAGACGATGCGCCACTATGTGCGCCTCAGCCAGAGGAACTACGCCATCGATCTTGGCCTCTTCCCGCTCGGCTCGTGCACGATGAAGCACAATCCGCGCCTCAACGAGAAGATGGCGCGCCTGCCGGGCTTTTCCGACATCCACCCGATGCAGCCGCAATCCACAGTCCAGGGCGCGCTCGAACTGATCAGCGAACTTGCCGACTGGCTGATGAAGCTCACCAACATGCCCGCCGTGGCGATGAGCCCCAAGGCCGGCGCGCATGGCGAACTCTGCGGCATGCTGGCGATCCGCGCGGCGCTGCTGGCCTCCGGTCAACCCCACCGCAAGCGCGTGCTGGTGCCGGTCTCGGCGCATGGCACCAATCCTGCGACGGCGGCGCAGTGCGGCTTTGTCATCGACGAGATCAACGCCGCGCCGGACGGCCGCGTCGATCTGGCGGACCTGAAGGCGAAGCTGGTTCGATCCGACGACGTCGCCGGCATCATGCTGACCAATCCCAACACCTGCGGCCTGTTCGAGCGCGACATCGTCAGAATCGCCGAACTGATCCACGCGGCCGGCGGCTATTTCTACTGCGACGGAGCGAACTTCAACGCCATTGTCGGCCGCGTGCGTCCGGGCGATCTTGGCATCGACGCCATGCACATCAACCTCCACAAGACGTTCTCGACGCCCCATGGCGGAGGCGGCCCGGGTTCGGGTCCGACGGTTCTGTCGAAAGCGCTCGCGCCCTTCGCGCCCGTGCCCTTCATCGTGAAAACGCCCGAGGGGCTTCGCTTCGTCGAACACGATGGCGAAGGCGAAGCGACGGAAAGCTTCGGACGCATGTGCGCTTTCCACGGCCAGATGGGAATGTTCACCCGGGCGCTGTCCTACATTCTCAGCCATGGCGCCGATGGCCTCCGGCAGGTGGCGGAGGATGCGGTGCTCAACGCCAACTACATTCAGGCGCGTCTGAAAGATGTTATGAGCCCCGCCTTCCCGGGCTATTGCATGCATGAGGCGCTGTTCTCGGACGCCTTCCTGAAGGACACAGGCGTCGAGACCATCGACATCGCCAAGGGCCTGATCGACGAAGGCTATCATCCGATGACGACCTATTTCCCGCTGGTGGTGCATGGCGCAATGCTGGTCGAACCCACCGAGACGGAATCGAAAGCGGAACTCGACCGCTTCATCGAGGCGCTCGGTTCTGTGGCGCGGCGGGGACTGCAAAGGGATCCGTCGCTGAAAACCGCGCCGCATCTTGCTCCCGTGAGGCGGCTCGACGAGACGCGGGCGGCGCGCAGCCCCCGCCTCAGATGGACGCCCGAGACGCAGGTGATGAAGGCTGCCGAATAGGCCGGTTAAGCAAATCTAGGCGAAACCCTGCCATTCTGCCCGTCCATGGCGTCCCCGCGACTGCGGGCGCCGGCCGGAGTGGCGATCGTGCGCAACTGGACCGTCTCTCCGTCAATCCTTTTTCTGGTGCTCTTCGTCCTGTCGCGTCTGGCCGTTGCGGCGCTCGGCATAGCGCCGGACCCCGACGTCGTCGAACACCACTGGCAACACCTGGACCTCGCGCTCCTGGCGAGCGATCCGCTCGGCTCGCTGTGGAATCTCCACGCCCAGCCGCCGCTCTGGAACGGATTTCTCGCGGCGGTGGTGAGGGTGGTCGGGCCGGACGGCGCGGCCGTCACCAGCGCGATCCATATGATCCACATTGCGCTGTCGGCGGGAGCGGGAGTGATGATCCTCTCGGCGCTGCGGAAACTGAGCTTTCCGCCGTTCGCGGCTGTCGCCGTCACGCTTGCGGTCCTGTGCTCGCCCAACGTGATCTATTTCGAGGCGATCGCATTCTACCCTCACCTCACCTTTTTCCTTGTCACACTGCTGGTTTTCTTTCTCCTCAAGGTTGAGCCAGCGCATTTTCGGCGATTTTCGAGTCGCCCAAATGCTCTGGATGCTTGTCTGGTCGCCTTTTCTGACGGCGAGCCGGTTCCCGGCCCGCCTGAAAACGCTCTCGGCGGGAAGCTGTGGCCCGTGGCTGGCGCGCTTTGCGTCCTCGTGGCGCTGTCATGGACCTGGGCCATTTTTCATCCGGCCTTCGTGGCGCTGTTTGCCGTCGCGCTGGTCGGGTGGTCGCGGGGCTGGCGCCGCCCGGGCCGCGGAGCGTTCCTCATGGTCGTTGCGGCGGTCGCGATATCCGCCCTGCCGACGATCAAGAACGCGGTGATGTTCGGACTGCCGTCCGCGTCGGGCTGGATCGGCCTCAACCTCGCCCAGACGGCGCCCGGCGGACAATCCGGCGACCTCGCGCGCTGCGACTTTGCGGCAGCCCATCAAGCATCCGTGGCCGAGGGCGCTCCGGAGACGGGCCATCCCGTACTGACCCGCGCATGGAAGAGTTCAGGCGAGCCCAACTACAATCATGTCGGTCTCGTGGAGCGCAGCCGCGACTGCCTCGCCCTGTCGAAGGACGCGATCCTCGCCGACCTGCCCGGCTGGACGGGCGAACGCCTGGCGGCGCTGCTGGGGTCGCACCAGGTGCTGGCGTCGGACTATGACGTCGATCCGCTCGGCTGGGACAGGGTGATGGGGCCGATGGAGCGCGCCCATGAAAATCTGGGGATGGCCGGCCGCGCCGCGATGATCCTGTGGGTCTTGGCGCTCTGGTGGTTCGCGGTGAAAAACATCCGGACGAACCCGCACCTTTACCTGCTTCTGCTGCTGTTCATGGGCTATTTCACGCTGACGGCGCATCTTCTGAACGGCGGCGAACAGGCGCGGATGCGCTATACGATCGAACCGATCTACCTGTTCCTGACGGCCGGCCTCCTGGCCTCGGCGATGCGCAGGCTTCGACCTGCCGCCTACAATCCCGCCGCCGTCGCGATCCAGAAGGTCGCCAGCGACGCCAGATAGGCGAGAGTGACGAGGTAGAGGAACATGAACCAGGTCCAGCCCCAGGAGTTGGTCTCGCGCCTGACAGTCGCCAGCGTTGCGAAGCACTGCGGCGCATAGACGTACCAGGCGATGAAGGAGAGGGCCATCGGAAGCGACCAGGCCGTCGCCAGCGTCGTCTGCAGGGCCTGCGAGGTCTCGTCCACCGGCCCCAGGGAATAGATCAGCCCCAGCGAGGAGACCGCCGCCTCGCGCGCCGCCATGCCCGGGATCAGCGCCACCACCATTTCCAGATTGAAGCCGATCGGCGCGAAGACGGGCTGGATCGTGCGTCCGATCATGCCGGCATAGCTGCCTTCGAGGCCGGCGCCGCCATTCGGAAAGGTTGCGAGAAACCAGAGAAGGACCGTGGCGGCGAAGATGATGGTTCCCGCCCGCTTCAGGAACGCCCACGCCTTGGAGATCAGGCCGAGGAAAAAGTCGCGCGCCACCGGCATCTTGTAGGTCGGAAGCTCCATTATCAGCGCCTGCGGCGGACCCTTGGTGGCCGTGCGCTTGAGTATGAAAGCGACCGCGACGGCGCTGACGACGCCGATAATGTAGAGCGCGAACAGCACCAGCCCTTGCAGATTGAAGACGCCGACGCTCGTGGATGGAATGAACACGCCGATCAGCAGGGTGTAGACCGGCAGGCGGGCGGAGCATGTCATCAGGGGCGCGACCATGATGGTTGTGAGCCGGTCGCGCTCGTCCTCGATCGTGCGGGCGGCCATGATGCCGGGAATGGCGCAGGCAAAGGACGACAGCAGCGGAATGAAGGCGCGTCCGTTGAGGCCTACCCGAAGCATCAACTCGTCCATCAGGAAGGCTGCGCGCGCCATGTAGCCCGACGCTTCCAGCGCCAGGATGAAGGCGAACAGGATGACGATCTGCGGCAGGAACACGATCACCGAGCCGACGCCGTTGATCATCGCGTCGACCACAAAGCTGCGGACGATGTCGTTGCCGATCATTGGTCCTATCGCGCCCTGGAGCCCGGCGAAACCTCCCTCGATCGCGTCCATGGCGGGCGTCGCCCATGCGAAGACGGACTGGAACACCACAAAGAGAATGGCGGCGAGGATTACGGGTCCGCTCACCGGATGCAGAAGGATGGCGTCGGCGCGCCGCGTCACGCCGTTCATCGGCGGTTCGGACACGGTCTCACTGGCGATCCGCCGCGCCTCTTGCTGGAGGCTTTTGAGGTTCCCCGGGGGCGTGACCGGGGCGACCGCCACGAGGCGCGGCATCGTCGCCAGCACCTCGTCGATCTTGGCGATCAGCGCCTCGCGGCCGGCCTTGCGGGTGGCGCGCGTCGGCACCACGGGGACGCCCAGCATTTCCTGCAGCCGCGCCACGTCGATCCGGACGCCGTCGCGCTCCGCCAGGTCGATCATGTTGAGGGCGACGATCACCGGCTTTCCCAGCGCCTTCATCTGAAGGACCGTGTGAAGATGGGTGCGCAGATTGGCGGCGTCCGCCACCAGGATGAGCGCGTCGGGCGAGGCCTCACCGGCGAGCTTGCCCTGGATGGCGTCGATCGCAACGCGCTCGTCCGTGGAGCGGGCTTCGAGTCCGTAAATTCCGGGCAGGTCCACAAGTTCGACCACGAGACCGGCCGCTGTCTCGAACCGCCCATTGCGCGTTTCCACAGTGACGCCAGCATAGTTCGCTGTCTTGGCGAGACCGCCCGTGAGACCGTTGAAGAGCGTGGTCTTGCCGCTGTTGGGCGCCCCGACCAGGGCGAGGCGCGGCGCGATCATCGTCACGTCGCGGGCTCCACCCGCACCAGCGCCGCCTCACCCTTGCGCAATGCGATGACGGTGCGGTTGAGCCTGATGGACAAGGGCGCGCCGCCCAGCCAGCCGCGCGCCAGCAGCTCGACTTCGTCGCCCTCGGCAAAGCCGATCTCACGGAGCTTGGCGACAAGCTTGGGATCACTTCCGTCGAAACCGGCGACGCGGCCGACCGCGCCCTTGACCAGCTGGTCGAGGTTCAGGTGTGAGAGACTATCCATATCGCGAGATATATTGAGAATTGTTCTCAAGTGCAATGCGGTTTCACGCGACTTTCCGGCGACCTGACATCGCGGTGGCGTTTTCCGACGGGCGAAACGGTTCCGGTTCGCCTGAAAGCGCTTTAGGATGGCGAGGGCGCCAATCACGAGGGATGGACATGCAGGCAGGCATCCGGACGCGGCTCCTGGCGGCCCTCAGCGCGGCGGCTCTCGCGGCTCCTGCGGCGGGGGTGGAGCCAGCCCGCCGCCACCGCCTCCTCCGCCGACCGGACCCCCTCCCCCTATCAACCAGGCCCCCTCTTTCTCGTCGCCGGCCGCCATCTCGGTGATGGAGAACGCCAGCGGCGTGGTCTATCGCGCCGCCGCGACGGACCCGGAAGGATCGGCCGTCACTTACTCCGCAACAGGCGGCGCGGATCTGTCGCGCTTTGTCTTCAACGCCGCCACCCAGCAGCTGCGATTCGCCGCCCAACCCAATTTCGAGGCGCCCTCCGACGCCAATGGCGACAACATCTATAGATCAGCCTGGCGGCCACGGACGGCTTGCTGACTTCAACGCTCGCCATGCGCGTGACCGTGTCCAATGTCCCGAACGGTCTGCGCGTTCGACGCATCGCCAGCGGCCTGGCCGCGCCGATATTCGTCTCAGGTCTGCCGGACGGCAGCGGGCGCATCGCCGTCGTGGAGAGAGCGGGCCGCATCCGCATCATGGATCCCGTGACGGGCGCGTTCGCTGCAACCGACTTCCTCAACCTGACCGGTCAGATCGACACCACCGGCGAGAAGGGTCTCGTTGCCATCGCCTTCTCGCCGAACTTCGTCATCGACCGGACCTTCTATCTCCACCTCAATCCGACCAGCGCCAACACAACGGAGATTCGCCGCTACCAGACCCTGTCGATCGCCTATGATCAGGCCATCGCAGCCTCGTCGAGCCTTGTTATTTCGATCCCGCAGCCGGCCGCCAGCAATCACAAGGGAGGGTTTCTGGCATTCGACAGCGCCGGACAGCTTCTGGTCGGCATGGGCGATGGCGGCAGCGATCCCACCACCGCGCAGAACCGCACAAGCCTTCTCGGCAAGGTGCTGCGCCTCGACATTACGTCAGACGGTTTTCCCTCCGACAGCGCCCGCAACTACGCCATCCCCAGCCTGAACCCATTCGGCTCCGGCGGCGGATCGCCCGAAATTCTTGCGATGGGTCTACGCAATCCGTTTCGCGGCAGCGTCGATGCGATCACCGGAAACATTTTCATTGGCGATGTCGGCCAGAATGCGATCGAGGAAGTCGATCTGCTCGGACCCAATGTCGCGACCCTCGTCAACTACGGATGGAATCGTCGCGAGGGTTCGCAGCCCTTCAATGGCGGGGCGGACGATCCGGGCTTCACGCTACCGGTGACCGAGTATGGTCGCGGCAGCGGACCACGCGTCGGCGCATCCATCACCGGCGGGGCGGTCTATCGCGGTCCCGTCGAAGACCTTCAGGCGCAGTACGTCTTCGGCGACTTTATTTCCAACAATCTGTGGAGCCTGCCCGTCGCCAGCCTGAACCTCGGGAGCGTGCTGCCGAGCAGCGCCTTCACCGTCCAGAACACCAATTTCACCCCCGATGTCGGCAGTATCGGATCGGTGGTCGCGTTCGGGACCGATGTCGCGGGCAACATGTACATCGTCGACATCGGCGGCGAGATCTTCCGGATCGAACCCCTGCCCTGAGCCTGCTTGCGATCAAACTGGATCGGTTGGACCCAGGAATGCGCCCTATCGCTGCGCCGTCTTGCCGTCGCCCTTGAGAAACTTCACGAACACGCGCTGGCCGACCAGCACCGGCGCGCTTTCCGCGTCGATCACCACCTCGACGACGCGCTCATCGGTGCGCTCGCTGGGGTCGTCGGATTTCAGCTTGCGCGAGCCCATCACCTCGGCGATGCGGATCACCGAGCCGGGATAGGTCGCCGTCTGGTCGGATTCCGGCACGATCTCGACTTTCTGGCCGGCCGAAACGAGGCTCAGCGAGCGCTCCTCCAACTCGGCGCGCACGATGCGCTGGGTATCCGGCTGCAGCTGGAAAAGCGGCGTCACCTGAAGGGTGGACGCGCCCGACCCGGGATTGGCGTAGCGGCGCACGATGCGTCCGTCGGCCGGCGCCCGCACGACATAGAGCTCGACCTGGTAATTGGCTTCCGCCAGCTGCGCCCGGGCCAGCATCACCGATGACCGCTGCGCCGCGACCTGCGCCTCCATCTGGCGTGTGACGTCCATCGCCTGCTCGTAGACCTGCTGCGACACGGCCGTCTCGGCCACCAGACGCTCCAGCCGGGCCTGTTCGCGACTGGCGGCCTGTATCTGGACTTCGAGAATCGGCAGCTGGGCCTCGGCCTGGTTGAGCTGGGCGGCGACCCGGTTGCGGCTGAGGCGCGCGTCGGCGTCGTCCTGGCGCGCAAGAATCTGGTCCTTGACGACCTTGTCGCCTTCCTGGACCAGCACGTCCTTGACGATCCCCGGCGCCCGCGCGGCGACATCCACGAGGCCGCCCTCGATGTCGACCTTGCCCGAAGCGATCGCCGCATAAGGCGTCTCGACGGCGGCGGCGGCGGCGATCGCCTCCTTCGAGCCAGGCTTCGGGGGCTCGCCGGCGCCGGGTCCGCCGCACGCCGACATGAGGGCGAGCGAGGCCAGCATCGCCAGCGCGGTCATTTTGGGGAGGGCGGTCATGACGGTTGTCCGTTCTGTGGTGACTCAGTGATGGAAGGAGGCCGGGTCGGCATTGGTCGAGGTGATGCGGCCGTCCTCAATGGTGATGATGCGGTCGGCATACTGCGCCAGGCGGACATCATGGGTGACGCACAGCACGGTGGCGCCCTGCTCCTTGGCGGATTTGCGCAGCAGCTCCATGATGATGCGGCCGTTCTCGCCGTCGAGAGCCGATGTCGGCTCGTCGGCGAAAATCAGCCTCGGCTTCTTGGCCAGGGCCCGCGCGATGGCGACCCGCTGCTTCTCGCCGCCCGACAGCTTGTCAGGGCGATTGTGCAGGCGATGGTCGAGACCGACCGCCACCAGCGTTTCCATGGCGACGGCTTTCCGCTCGGCTTTCTTCAGACCAACATATTTCAGCACCGTCTGGATCTGCTGCATCGCCGTCAGCGCTGCAAAGAGATTGAAGCCCTGGAAGATGAAGCCGCAATTGCGCAGGCGAAAGCGGTCGATCTTGCCGCGCGAGAGCGACCAGAGATCCTCTCCGAGCACAATCACCTTGCCGCCGTCCGGCCGGGTGAGACCCGAGACCGCCGCCAGCAGGGTCGATTTGCCGGACCCGGAAGGACCCATCACCAGGGCGATCTCGCCTTCCTCCACCAGCAGGTCGATGCCCTTCAGCACCGGGGTCTTCAGCGCACCCTTGCCGAAGGCACGGGTGAGACCCCGCGCCTCGATGGCGTAGCGTTTGACGGCGGCGGCCGGAGCGGCGCCTGCCTCGTCAAGCGGGCTTTCATCCGCCGCCGGGGTTCGAACGAGTGTGGCTGGGCTCATCGCAGGAGATCCGAAGGTTCGCCCTTGTTGAGCGCGCCGAGGGTGAGGGCGCCAGACCCCACCGCGATGATGAGCAGCAGCACGCCGGTCTGCATCAGGGACGCCGGCTGGTAGCCCATGGGTATCCCGTTGACGCCAGCTATGCCGGTCAGCGCCGTCATGAAGACGGCGGCCATGGCGACTCCGGCGACGCCAACCCAGAAGGACAGCTCCATGATCACCAGGCGCAAATCGCCCATGGAGACGCCAAGAGCGCGCAGGCTGGCGAACTCCTTGATGTTGGCGAGGATGGCGCCGCGCAGGGTCTGCCAGGTGATGGCGACGCCGATGATGAAACCGAGCGTGCTGGCGAAGCCCATCATCATGGCGATCAGGCCCTCCTGCATCACCTCCTTCAGCGTCTCGTCCGAGAGCTCCTTCTTGGTCCAGGCCCGGTACTGGCCGTCGGCGATCGCATTGAGTTCATCGCGGACGCGTTCGGCCTCTGCGGGATTCTTGATCCTCACCATCAGCTGGCCAAGCTGCGCGTCATTGGCCCGGCCCATGAGGCGCTGGGTCTGGCGCGAGACCACGACATTGGGCGCCTGCATGTTGGGATAGTTCTGAAGGAGCGCGGCGACCCGGACTGTCCGTCCATTGAGGGAGGCCTCGTCTCCGACCTTGACCCCGAGCTGTTTCAGGGCCGAGGCGTCGACCGCCATGTTGAACGGGACCGACAAGGCCAGCCTCACCTCCTCGGAAAAATCGACGGGCAACGTCACGGAATCGGGGGCCGTGTCGACCACCATGATGTTGACGAATTTCGGCTCCGTCGCCCCGGGTGCGTAGAGCTGTCCGAAGTCGCCGGGAATGTCGCGCACCTCCACGACGTCCGAATGGCGATAGATCAGCGGCAGGACTCGCGCCGGGAGCGCCGAGGATGCGCCCTGCATGGACGATGCGTCGGCCATCATGATGATCAGCGAGCCGCGCGAGCGATCGATGACGGCGGTGAAGGAGGAAAGCAGTCCCACGAAAAGCCCCGAGAGCGCCAGCATCAGCACCCCGGCGAGCGCCAGCGCGATGACCGCCGCCAGATACCGGCGCCATTCGTAGATCAGCGTGGAAAGGGCCAGGCTCATGTCCGTTCGTGTCTCCGCAGAGGTCGATCGCGAGGCGCCTGAAGCTCCGCCACGCACATATCGATAAACAATAATCTTGTGACTCACAACACCGATTTGCGCGAGGGTGTCGCAGCGCCGCAACTCGCCCTGCCGGCATGACAGCCGATCGAGGATTTTCAGTTAAGCGTAAACGCGATGCGGGGCGCGACCTGTCGGCGCACGCATGCTCATCGGGTCGAACCTGCTCAGCCCTGGACGGGCGCCCCGGCCATACGCGTCAGAAACCGCCGCACGGCGTTTTCATCGATGGGCTTGGGGAAGATCGGCCGGTCGGCAAACCGCGTCTCGAGCCCCGACGCGCCATAGCCGCTGGTGAAAGCAAACGGGATGCCCTTGGCCGCCAATGCGTCCGCGACAGGCCATGAGGTCTCTCCCCGCAGGTTGAGGTCAAGGAGCGCGCAGCCTATCTCGATCCCGGCATTAACGGTCTCGATCGCCTTGGCCACCGTCCCCACCGGCCCGATCGCGGTCCAGCCCTCATCCTCGACCAGCATCTGCATCATCAGGGCGACGAGGGCTTCGTCCTCGACAATCAACACATGGAAAGCCGTCATGAAGCGAGCCCTGGCGCGGGCTCATGCATTCCACCGCCCGCACGGAACGCCGGACACAACGGGTCGTCGCCCAAGTGTGGCATTTTTCAGGGTCCCCTCGCGATCTAACGAAACGTAACGCCGGAGGCAGGCGAGAGTTCCAGACGCAGAACATCCTGTCTGCGTCAAAGAGGACGCAGGTTGCTCTAGCTGGATTGCAGTTGGCGCAATCCCAGCCCTTCGCGAGCCGCCGGCCAGTGGGAGGTCACAGGCTTTGGGGGCCGCATCGTCTGGATGAGTTTGGGTGCGAACTCCCGCGCTACGTGAAACCGCCTGACCCTCGACTGCCTGAGACTGGACTGCCTGAGACAGGACGGCCTGAGACAGGACTGTCTGAGACTGGGCGGCCTGAAACTGGACGTAAGGGGAGCAGCGTCAGGCATCGTTCAAACACACACGGCCCCGCTTGCGCGAGGCCGGTGTGTGGGTGCGGGAACAGGACTTGAACCTGTGACCTTCAGGTTGTGAGCCCGACGAGGTGAGCCGGGGTCCGAAGCGATGCTCCGGACTCGCGAACGGGCTGTGGACCGCCGGATCGACATGCAAACGGCCCCGCTCTTTCGAGCGGGGCCGTTTCATTCGCGCGACCCGATCCCTTTTTATGGGTGCGGGAACAGGATTTGAACCTGTGACCTTCAGGTTATGAGCCTGACGAGCTACCGGGCTGCTCCATCCCGCGACGGCGGGATCGGGTCGCACAAAGATCGGTTCACATTGGACCCGGCGTCCAAGGCGATACCAAAAACAAAATCGCGGCCCTGCGCGCCTTGCGGCCGATCCGCAGATCGACAACAAGCCCGAAAGAGCCGCGTTCGCACGCTCGGGAAGCGCGCAAAGTGTTGGGAAGGAGGCCCCTGCTCTCCGGTTCGAGGAGGCAGGCAGGACGATCGACTTGGCAGACCTGGCAGCGACCTACTCTCCCATGCCTTGAGACATAGTACCATTGGCGCTGGGGGACTTAACGACCGAGTTCGGTATGGGATCGGGTGGGGAACCCCCGCGAAAACCACCAGGTCAGCCAAGTCGATCGAAACAACAACATAAACCGTCCAGCGTGCGGTTCTGCTTCTCCGGCGTCAGGCGCCGGCAGAAGGTTTTGGCGGCGACATATTCGTCGCCACGCATGGGTTTGAGATTGATCAAGCCTATCGAGCAATTAGTACCGGTAAGCTTCATGCCTCGCGACACTTCCACACCCGGCCTATCGACGTGATAGTCTATCACGGCTCTCAGGGAAGCCTCGTTTTGAGGTGGGTTTCCCGCTTAGATGCTTTCAGCGGTTATCCCGACCATACATAGCTACCCAGCTGCGCGGCTGGCGCCACGACTGGTCCACCAGAGGTATGTCCATCCCGGTCCTCTCGTACTAGGGACAGATCCTCTCAAGCTTCCTACACCCACGGCAGATAGGGACCAAACTGTCTCACGACGTTCTGAACCCAGCTCACGTACCACTTTAAATGGCGAACAGCCATACCCTTGGGACCTGCTCCAGCCCCAGGATGTGATGAGCCGACATCGAGGTGCCAAACACCGCCGTCGCTATGGACGCTTGGGCGGTATCAGCCTGTTATCCCCGGAGTACCTTTTATTCGTTGAGCGATGACCCTTCCACGCAGGATCACCGGATCACTATGACCGTCTTTCGACTCTGCTCGACTTGTCAGTCTCGCAGTCAGGCAGGCTTATGCCATTGCACTCAACAGCCGATTTCCGACCGGCTTGAGCCTACCATCGCGCGCCTCCGTTACTCTTTAGGAGGCGACCGCCCCAGTCAAACTGCCCGCCACGCTGGGTCCCTGACCCGGTTTCACGGGTCGAGGTTAGACGTCACCGAAAGTAAGGGTGGTATTTCAACGTCGGCTCCCCACGAGCTGGCGCCCATGGTTCAAAGCCTCCCACCTATTCTACACATACCGTCGATAACGCCACAGCGAAGCTGCAGTAAAGGTTCACAGGGTCTTTCCGTCTAGCCACGGGAACTCCGCATCTTCACGGAGAATTCAATTTCGCTGAGTCTGCTGTCGAGACAGTAGGGAAGTCGTTACTCCATTCGTGCAGGTCGGAACTTACCCGACAAGGAATTTCGCTACCTTAGGACCGTTATAGTTACGGCCGCCGTTCACCGGGGCTTCGATTCAGCGCTTGCACACCTCCTCTTAACCTTCCGGCACTGGGCAGGAGTCAGACCCTATACGTCGCCTTGCGGCTTCGCAGAGCCCTGTGTTTTTGATAAACAGTCGCCACCCTCTGGTTTGTGCCCCTCGCCCCTGGTT
>Ga0163151_10000312_pt1:77500-86148 | contig 86148 bp, 77 predicted proteins | sample OliLakLV19MP5IB2_FD_145596 | JGI IMG/M metagenome (GOLD analysis project Ga0163151, IMG submission 145596) | Freshwater microbial mat bacterial communities from Lake Vanda, McMurdo Dry Valleys, Antarctica - Oligotrophic Lake LV.19.MP5.IB-2 | ecosystem: Environmental > Aquatic >...
CGGATCACGCGCAAAGATCACCCCGCCCGAACGGACGGAATGGGGCGGGAGGAAATCGATCTCGACCTCCCGGGTTTCGACGATCTGCGCGCCATCCCTCAGCGTCGCCCGGAAATGCACCGCTGCGGCGGTCGCGTCGCCCGAATTGGCGGCCTCGAACTCCACCAGGAACCCCTGTCTTTGCATGAACACCTGTCCCGCCTGAACGCTGATTTCGGGAGGAGCGCCCTGCTCGAAGCCATTGGCGATGGTTACCGCGAGCGCCCCCAGGAACAGCGCCGCCCCCAACAGCCCGGCGATCCACTCCAGCAGGGGCGTTTCCTCGTCTGCGCCCCCGCGCTTGCTGGCCGCTTCACCCGCCATCTTCGCCTCCGCCAAGAATGAGGTGCGCCGCCCCTGCCCCCAGCGAGGCGGGGAAGGCGAGCACGATGATGCATTCGACGCATTCGTCGAACGCCATCCCGTCGAAGCGACCGAAACACCACAGAATGAACCCGCAAAGAGCAAGGCAGACCCCGTAACCCGCGAGCGACCGCCGCACGAGGTCCCCGCCGAACATGCGCTTCGCTTCGGGGTCCGCCACGCGCAGTATCACGTGCAGGGCGGCGAACGAGGCGACACAGAGGATCGCCGCCTGCCACGGGCTGATGTTGGAGGCGATCGCCGCGATCTCATCCGTCGGCGCGACGTTCAGCGCCAGGAAGATCGCGCCAACGCCCATCACGAACAGCCGCGAGACCAGGCCGCGCTGGTAGCCCTCGTCTCGTCGATCGTCCGGCTCGTCAGGCTGATCGTTGAACTGCTTGTCGGCCAAGAGGGCGCCGATGCTCGCCGCGAAGGACATGACCGCGAGCTTTCCCACTGTCTCCTGAAACGGCGTCGCCGGACCGATCTCTCCGAACAGCCAGAGCACGGCGCAGCTCGCGGCCGCGGCCACCGCAATGGCCGCGAAGGCGTCCAGCACGTTGTCGGTCACGCTAAACGTGGCCTCGAAGCCCGCATAGAACGACAAACCCACCAGCGCCGGAAAGGTCAGGACCAGCAGCACGGCAAGCCGGAACGGCGACATCGTCGCGCCGAGCTGCCACATTTCCATGGTCATCAGCATTGGCAGCGCAAAGATCATCGCCCCCAGCAGCGCCCGCATCAGGCCGGCGGCGTAGCGCACATTGCAGTCCAGCATGGAGCGTCGTTCAGCCATGCCGCCTCTGTAGGCCGATCAGGCGGACCGGTCCAAGGCATAAAGGTCGGCGTTGGGATGGCGCTCTCCGGCAAGTTCCGCCTCCAGCATGTCGGCCGCGATGGCGCTGAATGTGATGCCGTTTCCGCCATAGCCAAACGCCGCGAGGCAATTGGGCCGCCCCGGAACGCGGCCGATCATCGGCAGCGAATCGGAGGTCTCTCCAAAGAAGCCCGACCAGCTGTACTCCGCCTCGACGCCCGCGAGCGCGGGATAGCGCGCCGCCAGCTTGGCGAGGATCGCCTCGGTCTTGACCGCAGTGAGGGCGTCGCGCGCCTCGGCGTCCGGGGTTTCTTCATCCTCGCCGCCGACGACGATCCGCCCGTCGGCTGCCCCACGGAAATAAAGGTAGGGTTCAGCCCCCTCCCAGACCAGCGCCCGGCCCGGCCAGAACAGGTCCGGAGATACGGGCCGCGTCGCGAGAGCCCAGCTCGACGTGATTTTGTGAGCGCTCGCGGGCACGAATTCAGGTATTTCATACCCGTTGGCCAGCACCAGCGTCCGCCCCGTCACAAGGGCGCCCTCGCGTGTGGTGACGAAGACGCCTCCAGCATCGCTGTCGTAGCGCTCGGCCGTGACCGGGGAAAGTATGGTCGCGCCACGCCGTACTGCCGTCCTCAGGAGACCGAGCGCCAGCAGCATCGGATCGACTTCGGCCGATCCTTCATACATCAGGCCGGCCTCGGCCTCGAAACCCAGCAGCGCCATCCCGGGCCGTTCGGCATAGTCCCCCTCGACGCCCATATGCCCGCGCAGCCGGCGCTCCTCCCGCAGGCCTGCGGCGTCCATCTCCTCGCCCGCCAGAAAGATGGAGGGGCGCGGCGCGAAACCGCAGGCGATGGCGTTGTCCCGAACGAGACGCCCGATGGTCGCGATCGCGCCGCGGCTCTGGACGCAGAGGCCGCGCGCATTGTCGAAGCCCAGCCTGTCCTCCAGCTCAAGGAACGGAGCGTCCAGCTCCCATTGCAGCATCGCCGTGCTCGCCGCCGTCGAGCCCTGGGCAGGCTTGCGACGGTCGATCATCAAGACGGAGCGTCCGGCCCGCGTGAAACGCTCGGCGAGAAAAGCCCCGGTAATGCCGGCCCCGACAATCACGACATCTGCGTCGAGGCGTTCGCCGGACTTCACCGCCCTCGTTTCGACGCCCGGGGGACGCAGGGCCGACCACAGGCTCTGGCCCGAGCGCAGGTCGGTCGCGCCGTCGTCAAGCCTTTCCATGTTCACAACCCATCTTTTCCAACGCCGCCAACACCTTACGATGCGCAACCGCTGGATGGATCGCAAAACCGTCGCCAGAGCAACCTCTCGTCCGCCCGGACGCAGACAAGTTGCTCTACACACTTGAGATAGAGCCTCTTTCTTCGGTCGAACTGACTCAGATTGACCGAAGGACGCCCTACCATGCCGATTCATGGTGAAGCCGCGCTCCCCGCGTCCCATCCCGGCACGTCTTTCGCCCTGCAGCGCATGCTGTTTCCCGCCAGAAGACCGATGGGCGGGGAATTCTCGTCCCGGGCGACCGGAGGTCGGGCGATTCCCGGCGACCGCGCATCTGGCACAGCGGTTGCAAACTCCTCGTTCAACTCAACCTGCGGGAGCAGTCGCGAAATGTCGAACGGGTCGGCCATAGGCGCGTTGCGAGTGCTCGGCGCTCTTGTCGGAATGGCCGTTGCAAGCCCCGTAGTGACGCTTCTGGCGCTTCCCGCAACCGCGCAGCAGGCCAATCCAGCAGGCTACTTTTCGGGCGAATTCGAGCGTCCTTTCGGCTTTTCCCCCGGGGCGGAGACGCAGGCCTACGACGCCAACACACGGGACGGACAGGGCAACCGTGTCATCCTCGACGGGCGCATAATGACGGGGTCCGACCTCTCCAGCCTGTCCTACGCATCGGGCCAGGCCAGCGCCTCGGCCTGGGCGCAGGCGAGCAGCGGCGCCGGCGTCTCGGGCGCCGTGCAGGGATCGGCGATCGGCAACCAGCTCAACGTCATCACCCAGGGCAACTACAACACGGTCGTGGTCAATGCGACGCAGACCAACACCGGCAACCAGAACACCGTTCTCAACGGGGGTATCAACCTTGACTAAGCGCACACGCCTTCTCGCCGCCTCCCTGGGCGCGCTCGCGCTCACGGGTTGCATCTCACCCGTTGCGGGTCCGAGCGGCCTCTACACCCGCCCGATCGGCGGCGCGCCTGTCACGGCCAACCCGACGCCTTACTCGGCCGCCCTGGTCTGCATGAACGATTATGCCCGCACCCGGAACATCGCCCCGCCGCGCATCGCCGTAGGCCGTGTTCTCGACTACACCGGCAAAGAGGATTTCGAGGGCGGCCGCAAGGTCACACAGGGCGCCTCGCTGATGGCGATTTCGGCCTTCGCCAAGGCTGGCGCACGCCTCGTCGAACGCTTCGACACCTCGGTTTCCGAACTCGAACTCAAATACGCCAACAACCGACTGATCGGCGCCGACCTGCCTGGCGATGCCGATTTCAATGTCGAGCCGGACGGCGAATATCGCAAGATCCTGGCGGGTTCGATCCCGGGCTCGGACTTCTATCTGGTCGGCGGCATAACGGAACTGAACTCCAACCTGCGGTCGGTCGGAGCCGACGCCTTCATCGGCGATCTCGACGCGATGGACGCCAAGGGCCGCGCCGGCGCCAAGCTATTCGTCATCAATGTCGGCGTCGATCTCCGCCTCGTCGAGACGCGCACCCTGGAAGTCGTCGATGTCATCTCCTACCAGAAACAGATAATCGGCCGCGAGATTTCGGCGGGCATATTCGACTTCGCCAACAACAATGTCTTCGACATCGGCGTCGGCGAACGCGCCATGGAGCCAATTCAGCTCGCCGTCCGCTCCGTCATCGAGCGCGCCGTCCTGGAAATGACCGCCAATCTCTACGGCGCCAATCCCGCAAGCTGCGGAGAGGTCGCGGCCGATTTCGGAGGCGCTCCCAAGACCAGTTCGGTCACGGGCGATTTCTACGAAGCCAACAATGATCTCGCCACAAACAATGGCGCGACGCGGGCCGATCCGGGCCGCTGGAGCTCCACACGGGATCCCGAGATCAAGGCCTCGCTACGCGGCCGGTCGCGGAGCTGATCCGCGTCGTCGGCGAAGAGAACGATCACCGAAGGACACCGGCAATGGCCGTCAGACACATACGCCTCGCCTCCAGCCTCGCAGCCCTCGCGATCGCGCTTGTCGCGGGACCCGCCGGCGCGCAAACCGCCAACATCCCGACCGCGCTCAACGACCAGCTCCAGTGGGGCGATGTCTTCGCGACAATGAACGTCGTCAGCCGCCACGGCGGCCGGCAGGGAGCTACATCAACGGCGACAGCGGTCGGCAACACAGTCTCCGGCGCCAACCTGGCCGGCGGCCTGGACGCGAGGTCGCGCCAGACCATGTCCGGCGCGACAGGCGCAATTGCAGTTCTCGGCGCCGATGACGCATGCTGCTTGGCCGTCGCTGCGGCTTCGGCTCAGGCCAACGCCGCGCAGGCGCAGACCGTCGGCGGCGACATCCGGCTGGATCTTGGCCAAACTGCCGATGGCGGCGACGTTTCCTCGCTCGCCCACGTCAATCTGCGCAACACATCGGCGCTGTCGGCATCCGCTTCGAGCGCCGTCAACAACGCCGTCGCCAGCGCCGGGCATGGGACGATGAACGCCATGCTCCGGCAGGACAGCGCCGTCTCAAGTTCCGCCGTAACCGACGTCGATGCCTGCTGCACGGCCGGCACCGTCGCCGGCGCCACTGCCAGCGCCAACACCTTCGGCATTTCCGCCTACACCGCCACCACCCATGCCGACTACACGCAGAATTCCACCGGCGCGACCTCCAGCGCCGCGGTCGATGTGTACCAGTACCAGGGATACGGCGTCACCGCCGCCTCGGTCGCCGCCGCCAACTCCGCCACGATCGCCAGCCAGCATGGCTATGCGAGCCTTCGCGGCCGGCAGAACAGCGAGACCGCCGTGCGGGCTGAAACCAGAGTTACGCTTGCAAGCTGGCGCGACACAGCCGTCTCCAGCGCCTATGCCGTCGGCAACGCCACCCTCGCGACCAATGTCGGCTCCGACCTCCTCGTAGATGTCGGTCAGTTCAATTCCGGCGGCGTCGCCGCCGACGCCTCTTTCACCGGCGGAACGGCCGGTTTGGAAAGCGGTCTCGCCGTCGTCAGCGCGACCGCCATCGGCAACGCTTTCACCGGCTATGTCTGCTCGTATTGCGGCGACGCAAACGTTTCCGGCTCGGTCAGCCAGGTGAATGGCGGGGCCGTCACCTCGACCGGCACGATTTCCACCACCGGCGCCGGCGGCGTCATCGGCTCGGCGACCGCCATCGGCAATTCGGCGACCTTCATCACGACGACATCGCGTCCATAGGCCGAGCCCCCCTCTCCAGGGCGTCCCTCCGGCCGCCTTGGCCCGCATGTAGGAGTTGGCCTGGCGGGGGCCGCGTAGCGTCCTCGGTAGAGTAAGGCGGCGGTTCCGGGATCCGGGGCCGCCGCTTGCCGTTTCGGATCGACCCGCTCCCTTACCGGCGACGGGCATGCTAGTCCTCGCCGATCGCGCTGCGGACCGGAGGGCAAGCCATGCTGGACGTCTTCATTTCCTATCGCCGCGACGACCGGCCCAAGGCGGAGACGATCGCCAAGGCCTTCCGGGAAGAGGGCCTGGAAGTCTGGTATGATGGCGGGCTCCAGGCGGGCGAGACGTTCGACGACAAGATCCGCGACATGCTTCAGTCGGCCCGGGCCGTCGTGCTGCTCTGGTCGCCTTCCGCCGTCGAGAGCGAATGGGTGCGCGGCGAGGGGCTGATCGCGCGCGAGCGCGGTGTGCTGGTGCCGGTGATGGTCAAATCGACGCGCATCCCTGTGCCCTTCAACATGATTCATACGGCGGACTTCACCGGCTGGAACGGCGACCGGTCCGACCCCGCCTGGCAGGCGCTCGTCACCAGGGTTAAGAATCTCGCCGACAAGGAAAATGTCAGGCCGCTAAAGCCGCCGCCGAACCGCCAGCTTCGCCGCCTCTGGCAGACGGTGGCGGCTGTCGCAATCGTCGCCGCCGGGGGCGCCAGCCTCTGGGTCTTCAAGCCGTGGGAATCCGTCATCGCCGCCAACGATCCGGTCTACAAGGCGCAACGCGCGAGAGCAGCCTCGCTCGGCGAACTCGCAGCCTTCGGGCTTCAGCCGAATGATTTCGCCGAATTCGACTGGAAACAGATCGCCCACAAGCGCTTCAAGCCTGTCAGCCTCGGCGCGCTGGTCGCGAGCGCCGACGCGGGCGACGCCCTCGCGCAAGCTCTGCTCTGCGCTGTCGCGTACTGGGGCGGACCGACGATTCCGGAAAACAACGAGCAAGCCTGGGCCAACTGCCGCAAGTCCGCCGAAGCTGGCGAGGCGGTGGGGCAGACCTATTACGGTTACCTCCTCGGCGAACGCGATGAGAAGGACGCCGCGACGGAGCAGTTCACGAAGGCGGCCGCACAAAAATTCAGCTGGGCGATGCTCGCCTACGCCTCTCGACTGGAGCGCGGCGAGGGCGTTCCGGCCGATCCGCCGCGCGCCGAGGAAATTTATGCCGAGGTGCAGGCCCAGGGACTGCCCGCCGCCGACCATGCCATGTCGGGCTTCTACAGGCGCGGCATGGCCGGCGATGAGAAGTACAGGCGGGCCAACGCGCTGCTCGAAATGGCTGCCGGCAAGGGCTATCCGCTCGCGATGTACGAACTGGGGGCGTTCTACTGGCAAGGCTCGAACGGCTACCCGCAGGACGACGTCAAGGCCCGCGAATGGTATGAAAAGGCAGCCCGTCAGAGCGACAACGACGATGTCCGTGAGCGGGCCGAAAGCGGCCTCAGATATCTCGATCAGCAAGCCGCCTCGGCCGTCGATGGCGACTGAGCTTCGAGCCTACCAGACGCCCTGACCGACCCCGCCATCGAGAACGAGATCTCCCGCCGGGATCACGCGCGGCGTTTTCACTTCCTTCGAAACCCTGGAGACACGGGTGCGCTGCGCTGGCTCGCAATAGGATCTCGCCGTCGCCACCTCTACCAGCTTCACGCCCGGACCATGGCGGCGCAGCAGGGACCGCTCGTTGCAGTTGCGCTCCGGCGTCTGCGCGCGGCACGTCAGCTTGCCGCCCGGCGCATGCCACAGCGCCTCGCCCTTGGCGCAGGAGAATGTCTCGCCTTGTGCAAAGCTGGCCCGGCCCTCGGACATCTGCCCGAGCGTCACCTGCATGTGCGAGCCGGCGAGGCAGCGGTAGATCTCGCCGCTGAAGCGTCCATCGACCGAGGTCTCAGCGTCGAGGCGCGAGGCGGGGTGCGGCGTGTTCCGATCATCGACGCACATCGCCTGCACCGGGCGGACGACGCGCTCTTCCCGGATCCTGTCGATGCAGTACTCCTCGACCGAGCTCACATCCTCCTCGACGGTGCGCGTCTCATAGCCGCCATCGACGGCAAAGCCTGTGATCGTGTTCTGGCCGATGACTGCGGGCGCGTGATAGCCGCCTCCGCCCCCATACGCGAAGGTCCGGGCCGACGACGACGCTGCGCCCGAAACGATCACGCCGGAAGCCAGGGTCGTCGAAACGCCGGCGACCGCAACGGATGTGGATGAGGCGCCCACGCTGACATTCGGCGTCGCGACTGAAACGCCCGGCACAAGCACCATCAGATTTCCTGGCGCGGCGCAGCAGCCCGGCGCGGGCGGCGCCTGGGTATGGATCGGAGGCGCGCAGCACCCGGGCGCGGATTGGCCGCTGGCCGAAATGCTGGCCCCGAGCAGCCCGCATCCGCCCGCCGCGGCCAGCATGTGTCGCCATGAAACGGGCATTTGGACGCTCCCTTCAGCTTCGCCTGACGCAATGCAATCGACGCGCCATTTCTCCCCCTCAGCGGGAAAACGATGCGTTTCGGGTCGGAATTCTCCGCCGGAACGTCTTGGCCCGTCGATTGCGAAAGAAGTCCGAGCCCGGCCGCATGGACAGCGACCCGCGCAATTTCTGGCGAAACGCATGCAAGAGACAAAGCCGCATCCCAATACCGAAGCCGTGCTCGACGCGTGGCGTCGCCTGTCCGGCGGACACGATCATGACAGCGGTCCGACCACCGACGACTATCCGGGCCTCGTGGGTCGTCTTTTCGTGTTGAGCCGCGTCAGCGAGCGCGACTATCCGTTCCGTCGCGTCGGCCACGAGCTGGAAAGACTGTTCGGACGCGCGCTCGATGAACACAATTTCCTGTCGCTGTGGAACGAACCCGACCGGTTTCTGGTGTCGGCTGCCTTGGGCTCGGCGCGCGCCGATCGCGGTCCCGCCCTTGTCCGCGCCCGCGGCGAGACGCTGGACGGCCGCAGACTCGATCTCGAATTCGCGCTCGCGCCCC
>Ga0163151_10000314_pt1 | contig 85833 bp, 80 predicted proteins | sample OliLakLV19MP5IB2_FD_145596 | JGI IMG/M metagenome (GOLD analysis project Ga0163151, IMG submission 145596) | Freshwater microbial mat bacterial communities from Lake Vanda, McMurdo Dry Valleys, Antarctica - Oligotrophic Lake LV.19.MP5.IB-2 | ecosystem: Environmental > Aquatic > Freshwater >...
TCTTGGCGAGGAGCTCTCCGATTCCACCGAGACGCACGTGGCCGAAATCGTCGAGCTTCGACTCGAGAGTCACTTCGCTGCCGTCGAATTTCGCGCCTTCGGCGACGACGATGATGCTGAAGTTCTTGCCGCGCGCGTGCCGCTTCTTGATGACGTCGGTGACTTCCTGCATCTTGATCGGCACCTCCGGGATCAGGACGAGGTCCGCGCCGCCGGCGATACCGGAGTGGAGCGCGATCCAGCCCGCGTGGCGGCCCATGACCTCGACCACCATGATGCGGCTGTGGCTCTCGGCCGTCGAATGGATGCGGTCGATGGCTTCCATCGCGATGTTGACCGCGGTGTCGAAGCCGAACGTGAAGTCGGTGCCGGAAAGATCGTTGTCGATCGTCTTCGGGCAGCCGACGACCTTGAAGCCCTCCTTATAAAGCTTGGACGCTGCGCCGAGCGTGTCTTCCCCGCCGATCGCAATCAAAGCATCAAGGCCCATCACCTTCCAGTTGCTCTTCACTTTCTCGAGCAGGGTCTTGTCCTTGAAGATGTTCGTGCGGCTCGTTCCCAGAATGGTGCCGCCGCGATGGATGATGCCGGAAACGGACGAAAGATCGAGCGGCAAAGCGGTGTTCTCCACAAGGCCCTTCCAGCCGTTCTGAATACCGAGCGTCTGGTAACCCTCTTGGATGGACGTACGAACGACCGCGCGGATAACGGGATTCAGTCCGGGGCAATCGCCACCGCCAGTGAGTACGCCGACTTTCATTATCTTTATTTCTCCTTTTCGGTGGTCTGTAGCGCGCTTTCGGAAGCGGCTTTATCTCCGCTCCATTCGCCCATGAGACGCGCGATGAAGTCCGTGAACATCAGCCCGCGCCGGAAGACGGGGCTCTTCAAAATTTCCTTATGGATCGGAATTGTGGTCTTGATCGGCTCCACGATGAATTCGTCGAGCGCGCGCTGCATGATCGCGATCGCTTCACCGCGGTTGCGTCCGTGCGTCATAAGCTTTCCGATCATCGAATCGTAGTACGGCAGGACCTTGTAGCCCGCGTACGCGTGCGAATCGACCCGCACGCCGGGACCGCCGGGGACGTTGTACCGCTCGATGATGCCCGGCGACGGCGCGAAGTCGCGCGCGGGGTCTTCGGCGTTGATGCGGCACTCGAGCGCGTGGCCCTTGAGCGGCACCTGTTCCTGCTTACGGATCGTGAGTTTCTCGCCGGCGGCGATGCGGATCTGTTCCTTCACGATGTCGATGCCCGTGATGAGTTCCGTGATGCCGTGCTCAACCTGGACGCGGGTGTTCATCTCGATGAAGTAGAACTTGCCGTCCTCGTCGAGAAGGAACTCGATCGTGCCGGCGTTCACGTAATTAACAGCCTTCGCAGCGCGAATCGCCATGTCACCCATTTTCTTACGGAGCTTCCAGTCGAGCGACGGCGAAGGCGCCTCTTCAATCAGCTTCTGGTGGCGGCGCTGGATCGTGCAGTCGCGCTCGTGGAGATGGATGATGTTGCCGTGGGAATCGGCGAGGATCTGAAATTCGATGTGTTTCGGGCGCTCGAGATACTTCTCGATGTAGACGGCCGAATTGCCGAACGCCTGCTCGGCCTCGTGCTGCGCCGTCATGAGCGCAGAGACGAGGCGCACCTCGTTGTGGCACACGCGCATGCCGCGCCCGCCGCCGCCCGCCGCCGCCTTGATGATGACGGGATACTTGATCTTCTTGGCGACCCGGAGAGCCTCGTCCTTGTCCTTGATCGCTTCCGCCGTGCCGGGGATGATCGGAACACCTGCCTTACGTGCAGTCTCACGGGCGGCCATCTTGTCGCCCATCGAGCGAATCGCCTCCGGGCTGGGCCCGATGAACTTGATCTGGCACGAACCGCAGATCTCGGCGAAGTGCGCATTCTCGGCGAGGAACCCGTAGCCGGGATGGATCGCGTCGACGTCGGTGATTTCGGCGGCGGAGATGATCGCAGGGATGTTGAGGTAGCTTTGGGACGCGGGTGCCGCACCGATGCAGACGGCCTCGTCGGCTAGGTGCACGTGCGGGGATGGTTCGTCCGGCTGGGAGTAGACAGCGACCGTCCGCACGCCCATTTCCTTGCAGGCACGGATGATGCGCAGCGCGATCTCGCCCCGGTTGGCGACGAGGACCTTGGAGAACATTAAGAAATCACTCGATACGGAAGAGCGGTTGACCGAATTCGACCGGGTCTCCGTTGTTCACGAGGACCTCGGTGACCCGACCGGCGATCTCGGCTTTGATCTCGTTCATGAGCTTCATGGCCTCGATGATGCAGATCACCTGACCCACTTGCACCTGCGCGCCCGGCTGGACGAAATGCGCGGCGTCAGGAGCCGGCGAAGAGTAGAACGTGCCGACCATCGGAGATTTGATCGTCGTGCCGGCCTTCGCGGGCGCGGCCTTCGGCGCCTCGGCGGGAGCGTCGTTCGCGCGGGTCTGGTGCGGCGCCGAATGACGGGCTTCGTGAACGACCATGGTCTCGATCCCGGAAGAACCTTTCTTCAGGCGGATCTTGAGACCTTCCTTCTCGAGTTCGACCTCGGTCAGGTTGTTCTCGTTCATGAGCTGGATCAATTCCTTCATCTCCTTGATGTTCATCGTCAAGCCCTCTCGAGGTACTGGCCGGTGCGCGTATCGACGCGAACCATTTCGCCGGGATTGATGAAGAGAGGAACCTTGATCATGGCGCCCGTTTCGACCTTGGCGGGTTTCGAGCCGCTCTTGGCGGTGTCGCCGCGGAGGCCGGGATCGGTCTCGATGATTTTGAGCGTGACCGAAGGAGGCAGCTCGACCAGGATGAGCTCCTCGTCGTTGAAGCGGCCGACGGCCTCGGACTGGTCTTTCAGATAGTTCACCTGCTCGCCGAGAAGCTCCGCGCCGACGATGACTTCGGCGTAGCTTTGCGTGTCCATGAAATGGTAACGGGTGCCTTCGTGGAAGAGGTATTGGATGGCGCGTTCTTCTAGGTAAATTTCCTCGAACTTGTCGCCCGAACGAAAAGCCTGCTCAAGGACGTTGCCGGTCTTGATGTTGCGCATCTTCGTGCGGACGATCGGCTGGCGCTGCTGCATTTTGACGAGCTGCCACTCGATGATTTCGACGAGTGCGCCTTCATATTTGATCACGAGCCCGGTCTTGAACTCGCTGGTCGATACCATGCTCATTTCTCTAAACGTCGCGTCAGCACCTCGCGTCCTTTCTCGGTTATCAAAACCATGTCTTCGATCCGAACGCCGAATTTGCCCGGCAGGTAAATGCCTGGCTCGACGGTGATCACCATTCCGGGCTTCAGAATCGTCTTCGACCGCGGCGAAACGTTGGGGGCTTCGTGGATCTCGAGGCCGACGCCATGTCCGGTGCCGTGCCCGAAGAACTCCGCGTACCCCTGCGCCTTGATGTGCTCCCGGCAGGCGGCGTCCACTTCGCTCGCCGGTACTCCCGGACCCGCCTTGGCGATGCCCGCGCGCTGAGCATCCCACACGATCTGGCGGATTTTCTTGTGCAAAGGGCTCATTCTACCCAAAAAGACCGGACGGGTCAAATCGGAGTGGTACCCCCCATAAACACAGCCCATGTCGAAGAGAAGGACGTCGTTGTTCCGGACCTTCGTTTCGTTCGACTGACAGTGCGGCATGGATGCGCGTGCGCCAGTGGCGATAATCAAATCAAAAGCCGGTTTCTCGGAACCGATCGTTTTCGTGTAGTGCTCGAGCTTGCCCTGCACTTCGCGCTCGGTCATCCCCGGCTTTGCCCACTTGCGGATGAAATGAAAGCCGTCGACGGCGATGTCGGACGCCTTTTGGATCGACTTGATCTCACCCTTGTCTTTGAAGAGGCGGAGCGCCTCCACCAGACCGTAAGTCGGTACGAGCGCGTCCTTCCCGAGGTGCTTCTCCAGCGCGAGGTAAAACTGGTGAGTCACGATCTCGGATTCGAAGCCGAGTTTTTTCGCTCCTGTCTCACGGGCGATGTCCGCGGCCATCTCAGTGATACCCTTCTTGTCGCGCAGGAGCACCTTGAAACCCTTCGCTTCCTTCTTCGCCTGCTCGAGGCAGCGGGAATCCGTCAGGAAAAAGAGTCCTTTGGGGCCGACCACGATCCAGGATTCGGTGTTCTTGAAACCGCTTAAATAAGTGACGTTCGGCCAGGAGCTGACCAGGAGCGCGTCGATGCCTGCCTTGTCGAACGATTCAAAGAGCTTTTTGAGGCGGGGGTTCATGAGTGGACTCCGATGAGCCGCAGGGCGGCGAGAAACGCGAGTTCGTAGCTGTGGTCGCCGAAGCCAGCGATCTGGCCCTTCACCACGGGCGCCACGAGGGACGTGCGACGAAACTCCTCGCGCGCGTGGACGTTCGACAGATGAATTTCGATCGCCGGGATTTTCACGGCAGCGAGCGCGTCGCGGATCGCGACGCTCGTGTGCGTGTAGGCGGCCGGGTTGATGAGGATTGCGTCGGCCGCCGAGCGCGCTTCTTGGATCTTGGAGACGATCTCCCCTTCGTGGTTCGATTGGAAACACTCGATCGCGACGCCGCTTTTCTCGGCGAGGCTTTTCAGCTGCGCGTCGATCTTCGCCATCGTCACGGCCCCGTAAACTTCGGGCTCGCGTTCGCCGAGTAAGTTCAAATTCGGGCCGTGGATCACGAGGATGCGCTTCATGTGGATGCCTCCGCCGTGCGGCCGAAACGCACGTGGTAGTCGTGCCGGACCAGGTAAACGACGCCGCCGATCAAACTGAGAAGAAGAAGGAGTCCGAGCCACAGAATGCCGAGCGCGGCCGCCGCGTGTGAACCCAAGTGCGCCTGGAGGATGACGACGTACGCCCATTCGCGAATCCCGAGACCGTTGAGCGACGGCACCATGCTGATGAGGTGCACGACAGGAACGAGCATGAACATGTAGAGGGCGCTAGGCTCGGCGTGGAGAGCGCGCGCGAACAGATAGAGCACGTAGATGCTGATGCTCTGCCCGACCAACGACAGCCCCATCGCCTCCACGACGGTGGCCTTGTGGTTCTTGAAAGCGTGAAGCCCGTCGTAAATCCGGCGCGCCTTGTCGGCGAGCCGGACGCGCGCGAGCAAGGACTCGACGAACGAGAACCGCCGGGCGAGACCACGGTTGAAAAGGAGGAAGAAGCAAAAGACCGAGAAAAAGAGGAACGAATAGATCACGATGGGCACCATGCGGCTTCCGATCTCATTGGCCACGAACAAAAAGCTAATCGAAGGGATGAGAACGAACGTGAAAAGCCCGAAGATCCGGTCCATGAGGACTGACGTCACCGATTTGGCGGCCTGCCCGGTGACGCGCGCGGCCGAAAGCGCCTTCACAATGTCCCCTCCCACGGAGGTCGGGAGGAAGTTATTGAAGAAGTAGCCGACGAAGGTCAGGTTGACCGCGTTTACGAGGCTGAGCTTCACGTCTTCCGCTGCGAAGATAAGCCTGAGGCGCACGGCCAAAACAAGGACGCCGAGGAAGAAAATGGCGGTGCCGAGGGCCAGAAGCCTCTTGTCGGCGTCGCGGAGGGTCTCGACGATGCGGGGCAGTTCGTCGCGCATCACGAAGAAAAGGAGGCCGATGAAGAAAACGCTCACGGCCAGCCTCAGGAATAATTTCATAAGTTCTTAATTATAGCAGAGATAAGCCGGGAAGCAAGCTTAAGGGACTAGCCCTTGGGCTCTTGGTCGCGTAGAAGCTTCGCCGCGAGCTCGGGCGGCGTGGGATTCACGTAAAAACCGGTCCCGAGCTCGAAACCGGCGACCTGCGTGAGCTGCGGAATGATCTCGATGTGCCAGTGGTAGGTCCCGTCGTCGCGCCCCTGGGGCGGGAGCGTGTGGATCATGAAGTTATAGGGCGCTTCGCCGAGCGCCCCGCGAAGGCGCTGAAGCGTGCTTTTCAGGATTTCGGCGAGGGGGCGGAGCGACTCGTCTGGGATCGCGTCGAAGCTCGATCGATGCGCGCGCGGGAAAATCCACGTCTCGAACGGGAAGCGCGAAGCGAACGGCGCGAACGACACGAATCCGCCCCGTTCTTCGACCGTGAATTTGCGCGGCTTGGCATCCTGGTCGAGCACGTCACAGTAAACACAGCGGTCGCTGTACTCACTGTGACGCGCGGCGCCCTTCACCTCCCCCGTCACGCGGCTCGGGACGATTGGGAGCGCGATGAGTTGGGAATGCGGGTGCTCGAGGCTCGCGCCCGCGGAAGCGCCGTAGTTCTTGAAGATGAGCACGTACTTGAAACGCGGATCCTTCTTTAGATCGATGCAGCGGTCGCGGTACGCGCGAAGCACGAGCTCGACGTGTTCTACGGGAAGCTCCGAGAGGTCGTGGTCGTGCGCGGGCGTCTCGATGATGACCTCGTGCGCGCCGAAACCGCCCATCTTGTCGTAGATGCCGATCGCGGTCTTGTCCGGCGTCTCCTCGATGCGGAGCGCGGGAAATTTATTGGGGATGACTCGCACTAGCCAGTCGGGACCGGGCCGATTACCGCGACGACCGTACGCGGCGATTTCGGGCGGCGTCATCGATTCGTTGCCCGGGCAGAACGGGCAGACTTTCGAGGAGCGCTCCATAGGCGGCACCCGGAGTTCGGCGGCGCCCTTAGGATTCTCGACGTTCACGATGATCCAGCGGTTGGTGACCGGGTCCTTCCGGAGCTGCGGCATCAGCGCACCTCGGGCGCCGTTTCGCGCATAAGACGCGCGGCCTCTTCGGGCGGCGTCGGATTGATGTGGATACCGGTTCCCCATTCGAACCCGGCGGCACGCGTCAGGCGCGGCGATATCTGGTAGTACCAGTGGTAATCCTCGTCAAGCGTCTTCCAGTATTCTTTCTTGCCGTGCCTGTACGGCGCGGTATGAAGGATGGTGTTGTAGGGCGGGTCGTCGAGGAGATTTCGGAGCCGCGAGAGCGTGTCCTTGAGGATCGACGCGAACGCGGGTGTCTCCGTCGAGGCTATCTGTCCGAAGTCCGGCGAATGGCGTTTGGGGAGAATCCATATTTCGAACGGCGCGCGCGACGCGAACGGGCAAAAAGCGAGGAAAGAATCGTTCTCGGCGACAATGCGGGAACGGTCGGACGTCTCCTGACGCAGGACGTCGCAGAACACGCACCGTTCGCGGCGGTCGTAGTGCGCTTTGGCGGCGAGGAGCTCCTCTTTCACGCGCTTCGGGATGATCGGGAGCGCGATGAGCTGGGAGCGCGAATGACGCACGATGTCCTGCCCCTGGCCCGAGATCACGCCGTGATTCTTAAAGAGGAGTGCGAATTTAAAGCGGGGGTCTTTCGCGAGATCCAGGATGCGGCGCGCCCACACGCCGACGACTTTCTCGATCTCGGCGGGCGCGAGCTCGTCTAGGTCATGCTTGTGTTTGGGGCTTTCGACGATGATCTCGTGATGGCCTGCACCTTCCATGAGGTCGTAGAGGCCTTCGCCGTAGCGGTCGAGCGCGGCGTCGGAAGAAAGAATCGGGGTTTTGGAGGCGATCGTACGCACGTCCCACCCAGGACCGTTCGGCTTCGTTCCTTCGCGGCGCGCGGCGTAGACCTCGGAAGTCGTGCGGCTTTCATGGCCTTCGCAGAACGGACACTCGCGCTCGTCCGAGACCGCGCGCTGGCGCGGAGCCACGGGCCGCTGGGAACGTTCGGTCGAGATGATCGTCCAATACCCTACGACGGGGTCGCGTCTAAGCTCGGGCATGGGCGCCCCCCGTTCCTTCGAGGTAAGGCAGGAGATCGGTCGGATGGATCACGCCCACCACCCGGTTGTTTTTGTCCTGCACGACGAGAATTTCGCTCTTGGTTTCCTTGAACTTGCGGATCACGTCCTGGAGCGTCGCGTCCTTGGAGATCACGCCGAAATCCTTCTTCACGAAATCGATTACGGGCTTGTCGAGTTCGGTGACCTTCACGTTTGGCATGGCGAGCTTCTCGAGCTTGCGGACGTTCACGAGACGGCGGTTGATGTATTCATAGAACTGCGTCGATAGGATCCGCTTGAAGCTGACAGGAAGCGGCACGACCGGCTTTCCCTCGACGAAATCAAGATGGGTCCGGAACGCGCAGGTCTGAGAACGCTGGTCGACCGAGAGCAAGTAGCGAAGCGAGCTGTCCGGGACCATGTGCTCTTCTACCTCGGGGATCGCCGACATGGAGACGAGCTCGAGCGTGTCTTCCATCGTCAGGCTGAGTTCCTTGAAGCCGCGTGCGATGGCGAAAGCGATTTGCCCGTCCTGATCCGCGTAAACCGGCGCGTATTTTTCGAGAGTGTCGATCGCGTCGGCAAGGAACACGCCGAGAGCGACGTCCGGGTTATACAGGAGGCCCGCCATGATGAGCGCGGCGTCGTCGGATTGGCCCGGTCCCACGCGGTGCCGGATGTAGAAATAGCGCTGGGTCTTCGGGTCGGGAACGCCCTCGGTGCCGAGAATGAGTCCCTTCTGCATGTATTCGGGAATTCTCTCTTCGTGCGCTTCGTGCGCGAGGACCTCGGCGTCGTACTTCATGTCGAGCATCGTTTTCAAATCCACGATGTAGCAGCGACCGCCACCGATCTTCGTCTTGTAAAGCTTCTCGGCGTCTTTTCGGATATCCGGGTTGTCGCGGAGGCCGCCCATGTACAGGCCCCGCAGGATGTCGCGGCCGTTCACCCGGCGATCCTGGAACATCCGGATACCCAAAAGCGGATCGCCCTTGCCGTTCAGGAGCTTGTCCCGCTTCTCGCCGTTCATGACGGCGGCGGCGTAGTCGGCGATGTCGTCAATGAGCCTCTGGCGGCGTGCTTTGATCTCGTCCGGGTTGCGGTCGAGCGCGCGAACGACGTCGTCGATGGTCGTATTCACGTAGGTGCGCTTATGAAAAACGCCGGCGCCGTTGTGCGCGCGGCCTTCGATCGACTGGATGAGGAGCAGATCCTCGATCTCGCGCGTCGTATCGAGACGTTCGTACGATTTCAATACTTCGTAGTCGGCGAGGATTTGTTCTTTGGGGGCGACGGAATGAAGAAACATTTATTTTTTCATTATAACATTCGAGAGTGGTTATTCAAGGACGCTTCCGGGCCGGAGCGGCCGTCCGCGCAGAAAATCGGCGGCGGAAACAGCCACGCGTCCCTCGACCTGAAGAACGCGGAGTTCGAGCGCGCCGCTCCCGCACGCCACGAGAAGGCCGCCGGAGCTCGAAAGACCAAGACAAACGCCCGGCATGCCTTCCCCTTCCGCGGGCCGGGCGTCCTTGACGATCACGCGCTTGCCCCGGAGGAAAAAATAGGACGTCGGCCAGCGTTTGAGCGCGCGGAACGAATCAAAGAGTTCGGCGGCGGGTCGCCTCCAATCGATCTTCCCATCGTCTTTCGAAAGCTTCTTCGCGTAGGTCGTGCGGGAATCGTCCTGGGGCGTGAAACTTGCCTTACCCGATTGGACGAGCTCGAGCGCCGACACGAGCGTTTCGGCGCCGAGCACCCGAAGCCGCGCCTCGAGGGTCTCGATGTCGTCGTCGGGCCGGATCGGCGTATTCGCCGAAAGGAGGACGTCCCCCGCGTCGAGTTTTTGGACCATCCGCATGACGGCGACACCGGAGTCGCTGTCCCCCGCCATAATCGCACGGTGGATCGGTGCCGCGCCGCGCCAGCGCGGAAGGAGCGAGGCATGGACGTTGAGCGGGAGAATTTTGGGGATCTCGAGGGCACGGGCCGATAGAATGCGGCCGAAAGCGATCACGACGAATACGTCCGCTTCGAGCGCGCGGATCGCGGCCTCCGATTCCGGAGAGTCCGGATCGAGCGTCTCGATTACGGGAACGCCGTTCCCGGTCGCCCACGCTTTCGTCGGAGAGGGCTTGGCGACGAGACCGCGGCCGGAGGGCCGGTCGGGAGCGGTGATCACAGCTGTGAGATCATGCGGCGAGCGCGCGAGTGCCTCGAGGGCTTTAAGCCCAAATGCGCCGGTGCCGAAGAACGCCAGTCTCACTTACGGGAGGTCTTTTTTTCGGTGAGCTTTTTCTTGGCGGAGCGGCTTTTCATGAAGCCGATCCGGTCGACGAAGAGGATGCCGTCCAGATGATCGACCTCGTGCTGGAAAATGCGCGAAAGAAGGCCGTCGGCCTGGACTTCGACGGGCTTGCCTTCGAGCGTCATGGCGCGGAGCGTCACTTTCTTGGCGCGCTGGACGGGCTCGTAGAATTCGGGAATGGAAAGACAGCCCTCGAATTCCTTGATGGTTCCCTCGCGCTTGACGATGACGGGATTGAGGTAGACCTGTTCCTTGCCCTTCACTTGGTCGTCGCTGGCGACGAAAATGCGCTTCAGGATACCTACCTGATTCGCAGCAAGGCCCACGCCGTGCTCGGCCCACATCGTCTCGATCATGTCCTTGGCGAGCTTGCGCTCGGCGTCGGTGACCTTCTCGATGTCCTTGGCTCGGGTCAAAAGAACTTTTTCGGGATACTTCACGACGGGCAGAACGGCCATCTCTTCTCCTTGATGAATAAGGCTATTATACCGAACCGCTCACTGGGGGTCCACATCGACCGTGAGGGTCGCCTTCTGGCGCTTGAATTCGGAGAGCGCGGCTTTGAGCGGCGGATTGATCGCCTCGATCGAAGGCCCCTTGATATAAAGGTTCCAGCGGAAATTGCCGCCTTCTTTGGCGATGAGGCACGGCGCGGGACCGACGACCTTGAACCCCTCGCCGAGGCGGTGCTCGAGCCAGCGCGTGAGCTGGTAGGCTTGCCGGGCGACTTCTCCTTCGACCGCTCCCGCAATGATGAGACGCACGAGCCGCGTGTACGGCGGCATCGAGAGCTCGCGGCGGAACTGCGTCTCCTTATCGTAGAAGGCGCGGTAATCGTGCGACTTCGCTGCTTGGATCGAATAATGCTGAGGCACGTGCGTCTGGATGAGCACGCGGCCCGGCACGTCTCCGCGACCCGCGCGGCCCGCCACCTGCGTGAGAAGGTCGAACGTGCGTTCCGCCGAGCGGAAATCCGCCACGTGGAGCGCGGTGTCCGCCGAGATCACGCCGATGAGAGAGACGTTTGGGAAATCGTGCCCCTTCGCGATCATCTGCGTGCCGACGAGAATGTCGATCTCTCGGCGCTTGAATGCGCGAAGGATCGTCTCATGCGAGTCTTTTTTGGAAGTGGAGTCCGTATCCATGCGGGCGATGCGCGCGCCGGGAAAGAATTTCACGGCCTCGACTTCCACCTTCTGCGTCCCGATGCCGAAGTAATGGATTCGGCTCTTCGAGCACTGCGGGCAGATCTTGTCCGGGGCCGAGCGGAAATCGCAGATGTGGCAACACGCGGCGGCCTTGTCGAAGTGGTACGCGAGGCCGATGCGGCAATTGGGGCAGGTCATCACGTAACCGCACGCGGAGCAGTGAAGATGCGTGTAGAACCCGCGCCGGTTGAGAAGGAGCATGACCTGCTCTTTCTTTGCGAGCGTCTCGCGCGTCGCTTCCTCAAGCGCTTTCGAGAAAACGGACTCGCGGCCGTCGCCCTGACGGCGCATGTCGACGATCTCGACCGCGGGAAGCGGACGCTTCTCGATGCGCTCGGGCAGCTCGAGGCGGACGATCTTCCCCTCTTCCGCCGCGTAATAGGATTCGAGTGAGGGCGTCGCGCTGCCTAGAAGAAGGCACGCGCCCTCGAGCTCGGCGCGCTTCTTCGCGACGTCTCGCGACACGTAGCGCGGCGTTTCATCCTGTTTGTAAGAGCCGTCGTGCTCTTCGTCGATGGCGATCACGCCGAGGTCCTTCACCGGGGCGAAGACGGCCGAGCGCGCGCCCACCACGACGCGCGCTTCCCCTTTTCGGATGCGGTGCCATTCCTCGACGCGGCGCGCCTGGGCGAGCCGGCTATGGATGACCGCGACCGAATCGCCAAAACGCGAATGGAAGCGGTCCACGGTCTGGGGGGTCAGCGATATTTCAGGGACGAGCACGATCGCGCCCCTGCCTTGGGCGAGCGCGTCGCGGATCGCGTGCATATAAACTTCGGTCTTGCCGCTTCCAGTGACGCCGTGGATCAAGAACGTGTGCGGCTTCCGGCTCCTCACGCCTTCGGCGATCGCGCGGTAGGCGGCATCCTGCGAGGCGGTCAGCGGGTGCTCGTCCGGGTCCACGACCTCGGCGGAATCGGTGGTTTTTTTCGCGCGGCTTTTCATGAGGAAACGGCCCCGCTTGAACGGCGCAGGCATCGCGGCCTCGATCGCCTGACCCCACGAGCACTGGTAGTATTCCGACATCCAGCGCGTAAGCTCGAGAAGCTCGGGAGACAAGATCGGCGCGTCGTCGACCACCGTCTCGATGTCGCGGACTTCGTCGACGAAGCGCGCTGCCGAAAACGCGACGAGGTAGCCGATCATCCGGCGGTTGCGCACGTTCACGGCGACGCGCTTACCGATCTGCGCGCCCGGCTGAAGGCGTTCGGGGACGGAATATTGGAACGTACCCAGGCCCGGAAGACCCAGCGCCACGTCGATCAGGAACGGGCCCGTCACGCGATGCCGAGTTCTTTCATGACTTTCTGCATGTCTTCCCAGACGAGTTTCTTGTCGGAGGGATTGCGAAGGAGATAAGCGGGATGAAGAGTCGGCATGAGCTTCACGCCGTTCCAGTCGTAGAAACGGCCGCGCAGGCGCGTGATCGCGACGTCCGAACCGAGTAGCGTCTGTGCCGCGAATTTACCCAGCGTGACGACGATCTCTGGGTGGATGATGTCGATCTGCGCCTTTAAGATGGGGTTGCACGCGAGAATTTCCTCCGGTAGCGGATTGCGGTTCTGAGGCGGGCGGCATTTGAGGCAATTGGCGATATACACCTTCTCGCGCGTGAGCTTCATCGCCTCGATGATTTTCGTGAGGAGCTGGCCCGCGGCGCCCACGAACGGGAGGCCCTGCTGGTCCTCGTCGAAGCCGGGTGCTTCGCCGACGAAAAGAAGCCGCGCGGCCGGATCACCCGCGCCGAAGACGAATTTCGTGCGCGTCGTGCCGAGCGCGCACGCGAGGCAGCCTTTGCGCTCCTCGTAGAGCGCCGCGAGAGCGGCAGCCTTGTCCGCGATTTTGCCCTTCGCAGGGACGGGCCAGTTGGTGGCGCCGAAAGCGCGCTCGGTCTCGATGAACTGAAGAAGCGCCTTTACGGGCGCCGTCGGATCAGCGTTCACACGCAATCTCCGCGACGTCGCGCGCCGCGAAGGGTCGGCCCGCCGCGCGCGCCGCGTGCCGGTAAGCCGCGAGAACCTCGGGAAATTCCGCGAGCTCGCGCACTTTCAGGGCGGCCTCGGCCGTGGAGCGGGCGACGAAACCGGCGGACGCCGCGTCCAGAACAACCGCATTCCGTTCTTCCTGGCCCGGCACCGGACGAAGGACGATCATCGGCAGGCCCACCGCGAGGCTCTCCGAGACCGTGAGTCCCCCGCTTTTTCCGACGACCACGTCCGAAATCTGCATGAGCTCGTCCATGTTGTTCACGAATGAATAAACCTTGAGGGACTTCCCGGCCGACGGCGACAGCTTCGCGAAAAGAGCCTTGTTCGTGCCGCATACCGCGAGCGTCTGGACGGGCTTTCCGATTTTTTTGAGACGCTCGACGAGACCGACAGCGTCTCCCACGCCGGCCCCACCGGAGGTGACGAGCGTTGTGAATACACTCTCTTCGAGACGGAGCTTCGTTCGGAGCTCCTTCGCGTCGGCCTTCAGCATGAACTTCTTCCCCACCGGGATCCCCGTCACGCGGATCCGCGACTCCGGAACGCCCCGACGCACGAGCTCGGCCCGGGTGCGGTCGTGGGCCACGGCGTAGATATCCACTTCGGGCGCGATCCAGAACTCGTGTGGGAGGAAATCCGTAATGACGGAAACGATCTTCGACCGGATCTTCCCTTTCCGCTTCAAGCGCGCGGCGATTTCGACGGGCATAAAGTGGGTCGCGAGCACGGTCTCGGGCTGCTCGAGCTCTATCATCTTTTCGAGACGCTTTGCGAAAATGGAATTCACGATCGCACGCGCGGGACGGATCACGGGGCGCAGCGCGAGGACGTCGGAAGCGCCGTACAAGAAGCCCCAGAGCCAAGTCGCGCTCTTGATCATGAAAAGATAGCTGCCTTTGTAGTTCTTTCCGAAGAACCCGGGCGTGAGATCGAGCGCGTCGAGACAGAACACCGAAAGCTCGGGACGCTCGCGCAGCGCCTCTTCCACGGCACGCGCGGCCTTTTCGTGGCCGTGTCCGGCCGACGCGTAATAGATCAGGATTTTTCGCGGATGATCCATCGGGCGGCCTCCAAAAGGTCTTTTTTTACGAAATCGGGACGGGCGGGAACGTTCGGGACGTCTTCTTCATTGAGGCGGCCCGAGAGGACGAGAATCGTGCGGCAGCCGAGCGTGCGGCCGGCGGCCATATCCTCTTCGGAATCGCCCACGTACCAGACCTTCGACCAGTCGGTCTCACGGCCTTCGAGCGCCTGCCGGAAAAGCTTCACCTTCGGCTTCTTGCACTCGCAGGCGTCGCTCGTCTGATGCGGGCAGTAGAACACGCCGTCGATCGCGCCGCCCGCCTTCTTCACTTCCGCGAGCATCTTTTCGTGCATCGCGCGAAGCGCAGCTTCCGTGATGTAGCCGCGCGCAACGCTGCCCTGATTCGTCACGACGTAAAGCTCGCAGCCCGCTTCCTTCAAAAGCCGGATGCCTTCGAGCGAGCCCGGAAGGAACTTGAACTGAGCCTCTTCGGTGACGTAGAGTCCCTTGCCCGGGAAGGCGTTGATGACGCCGTCTCGGTCGAGGAACACGACGCCCTTCATCCGGCTTTTTCCGTCTTCCGGCAAAGTTCCCAGTATTTCGCCCAGTTCACGAAATGCATCCACGCGTAAAGCACGGAGAAGATGAGCCCGTGCGCGCCGTCGAGGAAAGCGGCCTTCTTCACGTAGAATTTCCAGAAGCGCTTGATCGGTTTTTTGCGCAGATTGAATTCGACCTCGGCGTCCGGGATGCGTCCGCGCTTCTCGAGCTCTTCGCGGGCCTCGAGCTGGGAATACCAGTTGTGGCGCTGAAGAAACTGCGAAAACGACTGGAACGGGTAATGTTCGACGGGCGCATCGATCTTGCCGACGGTGCCGTCCGCTTTCAGCGACTCGTGGATGACGCCCTCGTAGCGACCTTTCGTGCGGCGGAAAAGGTGCAGGCTGTAGTGGTACCAGCCGCCGTGCTTCATCCAGTGGCCCATGAAGAAATTCTTCTTCCGGAACTCAAACGCCGCGTGCGGCGTCTTCGAGGCAAGCATCTTGAGGACCGCGTCGCGGAATTCCGGGGTTGCGCGTTCGTCGGGATCGATGTGAAGACACCAGTCCATCGTCGCGTGCGACGTGCCGAGGTTGCGCTCGGTCGAGAACGCTTTCCGGTCCCACTTGTTCTGAAAAACCTTCGCCCCGTAGCGGCGGCAGATATCGACGGTGCGATCGGTCGAGACGCCGTCCAAGACCACGATTTCGTCGACCCAACCGCGTACGCTTTCGAGCGTTCCCTCGACGATCGCCTCCGCGTTCATGGTCATGACGACGGCCGTGATCGTCTCGCGCGCGGCGCTCATCGCTTCGAGCTTCCGTCGGCGCGCTTCATTTCCCAGTATTTGGCGAACGAAAGGAACTGATACATTCCGGAATTCACGGCAAGGAAAAGGCCGACCACGCCGTCCTTGTGCCCTTCCTTCTTGAAATAGGCCCGGCAAAAACGGTCGATCGACTTGCGCATCACGGAGAAAAGACCAACCTTGCGCTTCTCGCGGTACCACTTTCTGGCTTCGAGGTCGGTCTGGCGGTCGAGTTTGGCGATCGCGTCGGTGAAATCCCGGTACGTGTAATGCAGGATGTCGCCCTTCAAGTTCCCGCGCGGGTCCTTCATGTAGGCCTGCGGGTGGACCTCGGCGAGCTCGTCGTAGCGGAATTCCCGTTTCTTGAAGAGACGGAGCTGGGCCGAGGGATACATGCCGCCGTGCTTGGCCCAAAAATCCCCGACGTAATTTTTCCGCGGGATCGCGTAGCCGTTGCAGTCGGGGCCTTTTGCCAGGAGGGCGATCATTTCTTCACGGAGCTCGGGAGTGACGCGTTCGTCGGCGTCGAGTGAGAAAACCCATTCGTGGTTCGCCTGGTCGTAGGCCCAGTTCCGGTGTTTGCCTTCGATGTCCATGCGCCTGGAAAAGGTGCGGGCGCCGTAGCGGCGGGCGATTTCGAGCGTGCCATCGGTGGATTCGTCGTCGACCACGACGAGATCATCGGCCCAAAGCACGCTCTCGAGGCATTCAGCGAGACGGCCGGCTTCGTTCTTCGTGATCACGACGACCGATACGGGCACCTTCACGGCGGTCGCGGGCTTCTGGACGGAAACGTTAGGCTCCATAGGAAGTTATCTTATAGAAAGGCGTGGTAAAAATTAAGCGATTTCTTCGGCGGCTTTCACGACCGCTTCGACCGGGAGATCGGCGAGGCACCGGCGCGCGTGCGGGCACTCCGGAAAGCGGAAATCCTTGTAGCACGGACGGCAAGGAACGTCGAGTTTTACGACGCGGTGCGCGGCGGTTCCGGCGGGGCCGTAGACCGCGTCGTCCACCGGCCCGTAGATGCCGACGACCGGCGTGCCGAGCGCGTTCGCCAAATGCAGGAGACCGCCGTCGTTGGCCAGGACGAGCGACGCGCGCTCGAGAAGCGCGGCCGTCCGCTCAAGAGGCTCGCCGCAGAAGACAGACGACGGCACCTCCGACGCGGCGGCGGTTTCTTCGACGAGCGCGCGCTCGTCGGCGCTGCCCACGAAAACGGCCCGAAAACTGTGCGAGCGGCAGAGACGGATCGCCGCCTCCCCGAAACGACCCGGGTCCCATTGCTTGTAGTGCGCGTTCTTTCCCCAGGTTTTTCCCCCGCCCGGCGCGACAACGAGGAGCTTTTCCCCCGGACCGACCCCGCGGCGCTTGAGAAACGCATCGACGTCCGCGCGTGCGGAAGCGGGCACGCGGATCGACAGCTTGCCCGGAAGCGCAACCGGAGGCAGTCCGAGGAGCCCCAAAAGCTCAATTTGAGCCGCCGCGACGCCGCGCCCCGCATAGCCGGCGAGCCGGACTTTCCGGGTGAGGAACGTGCCGCGGCTACGGTAGTCGTAACCGACGCGGCGACGGATACCGCACAGCATCCCGAAGAAGGCGTACTGGCGGCCAAGCGAGAGATCGATTAGCGCGTCGTAGCGAGGCTCGCGGACGAGCCCGAGAAGCGCGGAGAGCTTCGTGAGGAAGAGCCTTGGGTTCTTCCGCCAGAGCCTGCGGAAGCGGTCGCGGTTGAATTCGTAGGTGTGATCGACGGCGGCGTGCAGCCGGACAAGATCGACCGTGCGTTCGTTGCAGAGGAAGCCGATCTCCGCGTCCGGCACCGCGCGGCGCAGCGCTTCGGCAAGCGACATCGTGAAAATCGTGTCGCCGATCCCGAACGGATTGACGATGAGGAATTTCTTCAACGCGCGCTCCCCGTCTCGCGCACGAGGCAAAGGACTTCTTCGACGGAGATATCGGCCATCGGTTTCCACACCGTGCGGCTCTTTCGGTCGCGCGGACCCCAGCGGCGCGGATCGGAGCCGACGGCGTCTTTCGCGTAGAGGGCCACCGCGGGGGTCCCGGCCATCCACGCGACGTGCACGGGGCCGCTGTCGGTGGAGACGAGGGTCTGCACGCGGCCTGACTGAAAGAGCGCGGCGAGTTCCCGGAGCGAAAGCTTGCCCGTTAGATCGAGTGCGCGCACCCCGGCCGCCTTCGCGATGCGATCGGACACCGGCGCTTCTTCGGCGCCGCCCACGAACGCGACGGCGCATCCTTCGAGGGAGAGCCGAGACGCAAGCTCGGCGAAGCGCTCCTCGGGCCAGCGTTTCTTTGGATTACTCGTCCCCGGATGGAGCGCCACGAGCGGCGTCGCTACGCCCACAAGAAGAGATTCGACCCGCTTCTTCGCGCCTTCGTCCTCGGGGAGCGCGAGCGTACCGTCCCACGCCTTATCGGATGCGAGGCTTGCGAGTTCGAGATTCAAATCGATCTCGTGCCGGCCTCCGCTTTTTTCGTCCGGCATGGACTTGGTGAGAAGAAAACCCCACTTCCGCGCGTAGCCCACCCGGTGAGGCACGTGCGCGGCGAAGACGAGCGCGTGCAGGAACTTGTCGGGGTTCGAAACGACCGCGAGGTCGAATTTTGCGCGCCGCACCGCGTCGATCAGCTTCTTCTTGGGACCGAAACCGCTCTTGAGCGTCGCGGCGTCGACGGCCATCACCTCGTCGAGGTCTGGATGCCCTTCCAAAAGAGGCGCGACGGATTTGTCGCAGAGGAACGTGAGCCACGCCTTCGGAAATGTCTGCCTCAGGAGCCGGACGGCGGGAAGATTCATGAGGACATCCCCCATCCGGTCGGTGCGGACGAAAAGAACGCGGTGGATTTCCCTCATCGCGCGGGCCGTGCCGCGTGCGATGCGGCCGCGAGGGCGCCGAGGAGCATCCAAAGATTTCCGACCAAGAGAACCGACTGCAGGTTCGTATCGAAGAAGCCATGCACGCAGGCCGCAACGAGCGCCGCCGCGAACGCGGCCCCAGTGAGCGCCGGTTCGTCATCCCTCGCCCGCGCGAAACGCGCCGCCGCCCCGAAAAGAGTGGCACCGAGAAGCGCGAGGAACGCGGCCAAGCCAGTGAGGCCGGTTTCGGCTGCGATCTGGAGATAACCGTTATGGGCGTACTGGTCGTCGAGCGTCGAGCCCGGTTTTTTGAAATGCGGTTGATTCTTCGCGTAGGTGTTCGAGCCAAGACCGAAGACGGGGCTCGAGCGGATCATCCGCAGGGACTGGCCCCAAAGCTCGCGCCGCTCTGCGATCGAACCGCGCGGGTCGGTCATCGAGTTCAAGCGCAAGCGAACCATCGGCGGCGAGAGGAAGAAGGCCCATACGGCGACGAACGCCACGAGCGCGATCGCCACGCGGTTGCGGCTGAGGGCGGTCCAGAAGAGAACGCCGGCGGCCGCCGAGAGCCATCCCGCACGTGAGTAGGTCCAAAGGAGAATGAGCGCCGCGAACGGAAGACCCGCGTAGAGAGCCGGCGCGAAGCGGCCGAAGAGACGGCGAGCGCGGGGCATGCAGGCGATCCACAGGCAGATCACCGGGGCGAGATACGCAGAGAGATCGTTCGCGTGCTTGAACGGGCCCGTCACGCGCTGGGTCGCGCCGTGATAAGCGGTCATCGTCCGGCCGAGAAGCTCGCGGCCGGTGGCCGCCTGCACGAACGCGTCCACCGAGACGAAAAATGCGGCGGCGCAAAACCACAGGCACGCCGTTTTGCGGCGTTCGGCCGAGTCGAGCGTGTACGCGACCGACGCGGCGAGAATCAAACCGCGGCCGATTTTGGTCACTCCGCGGATCGAGGTCGAGAGGTGTTCTGTCTGCGTGAGCGAAAGAACGACCGACGCGAAATAAGCGAGCGCGAGCCACGCGAAAATCCCCGTGACGGGGCCGGGGCGGCGCGTCCTCCAGAAAGAAGCCGCGCAGAGCACGACGAACACGGCGCCCACCGCCTCGAAAAGCGTGATCGAGAACGACGCGGCGACGATGAGAAACGGCAGCACCCGCATCGCCCACTCGCCCGCCCGGTCGCGGCCCGGTTCAGTAAGCATTGGGGCTCGAGAAAAGACGGAAGGCGGTCATGCAAATGATCTTGAGATCGAGCCACACGGACCAATTCTCGATGTAAAAAAGATCGTACTTCGTGCGCTCCTCGATAGACGTGTTCCCCCGCAGGCCGTTCACCTGGGCCCAGCCGGTGAGGCCCGAGCGGATCGAGTGGCGCGCCATGTAGCGCGGAATGTCTTCCTTGAACTGGCTCACGAAATGCGGGCGCTCGGGACGAGGACCCACGAGGCTCATGTCCCCAACGAACACGTTCCAGAACTGCGGCAGTTCATCCAAATTAAGGCGCCGAAGGACTGCGCCCGAACGCGTGCGGCGCGGATCGTTCTCGCTCGCCCACACGGGACCGCTTTCCTTCTCTGCGTCCGCGCGCATCGTGCGGAATTTGTACAGGAGGAAACGGCGGCCGTCCTGGCCGACGCGCTGCTGGACGAGGAAAACGGGCCCAGGCGAATCCATGCGCACCCAGAGCGCAATGAGCGCCAAAAACGGCGCGCAGACGAAGAGAAATGCGGCCGAGAGGACGATATCCATGACGCGCTTCAAGACACGGTTTTCCCATTCGCTGAGCGGAGAGTCGGAAAAAGCCAGTATCGGCACGCCCCCCAAGTAGCTCACGCTCATTTTGGACGTGATGAGCCCGAAGACGTCGGCGATCCAGCGGAACGTGACCATTTCGCGCTCGCACTCGTAGATGATCTTGAGAACCGTCTCCGCAGACGCTCCGGGAGCGGCGAGCACGACCTCGTGGATTTCGCGCCGGAAACGCACGAACTGCGCGATGTCCCCCATCTTCCCGAGAACCGGAATTCCATCGATCTCGGTGCCCACCGGAGCTGTGTCGTCGAGATAGCCTGCGACGCGCGTGCTGAAGCGCGGGTTTCGCGCGTAGAAACGCACGAGTTTGCGCGCGTTGTCGTCGGAGCCGACGATGAGAACGTTGCGCTGGCTTCCCCTCTTGCGGTCGACCCCCATCACCGCCAGTCCCAGCAGGAAACGCGAAACAGAAAGACCGAACGCGAGGACCGCGCCCGCAGTAACGAAGAAGGTGCGCGAGAAACTGAAATCACGCACGAAGAACGTGACGGCCGTCATCGCGAGGGTCGCGGCGGCGACCGCTTTCACCACGCGGCCCGTCTCGGTAGCGAACGTGACGTGACGGGCCGCGCCGTAGAGCCCGTTCGACCGGAGGAAAAAGACGAGGACGAGGATGATCGACCAGAACGAATTCTGATAAACCGGGTAGTCCGCCGGCGAAAGCGTGCTCGCGAAGCGGCCGCTTTCGAAGCGTACCCAGAACACCGCGTCGAGGAGTGCGTACGACACGAGCACGTCAACGAGAAGTTGCATCCACGGGAGGAACGTGTCGCGTTTACGTCTTTGCGGAGTGATCAAACGGCGGCCTTTCCGAGGACGGCATCCTCGAGACAGGCGGCGATCTCCCGCTTGAAACGCGCGCGGGAAAAGCGCAGCGCGTTGGCACGGGCGGCGGCGGGGTCGAAGGCGCGCCGCTCGAACGCGAGGACCGTCTCGCAGAGGGCGTCCTCGGTCTGCTCGGGGAAGAAAAGCCCGGTCTTTTCGTCCACCGTCTCCAGAGCGCCGCCTTTGGCGTAGGCGAGAACCGGCAATCCGCAGGCCTGGGCTTCGACCGGCACGATGCCGAAATCCTCCTCGCCGGGAAAAACCAGCGCGCGGGAGTTCCGGTAAGCCTCGCGGATCTCCGCGTCGGCGGTCCAGCCGAGCAGTTTCACAGAGGGACCCGCGACGGAGCGCAGGCGTTCGAGCTCCGGGCCGCTTCCGATCACCGTCAGCGGCTTCCCGAGCCGGTTGAACGCGCGTACGGCGAGATCCACCCTCTTATAAGGAACGAGCGCGGAGACGACGAGATACCCTGAGCGTGCGGGCTCCGACGCGGCGGGGGTGTAATAATCGACGTCGGCCGGAGGATAGACGACCTCCGAATCGCGGCCGTAGCATTCGCGGATGCGTTTTTTTACGTGTTCGGAGATCGCGACGAAACGGTCGACCCTCCGCGCGTTCTCGGCGTCCCACCTGCGAAATCGCTCGAGCGTGCCGCGAATCACCGCCTTCGAAAGCGGGTCGCGGTCCCCGAAATAATCGTCGAAGAGCGCCCACGCGTAGCGCACCGGAGTGAAGCAGTAGGAGACGTGCACCGCGCCGGGAGCCTTGCGGATCCCCTTCGCCGCGCAGTGGCTCGTCGAGACGACGAGATCGTACCCGGAAAGATCGAAAGATTCGATCGCGGGCGCCGCGAAGAACGGCACGTACGAACGATAATGACGGAGAACACCGGGGAATTTCTGAAGGAACGACGGACGGATCGGGTGCGACTCGATCGCCGGGGAAAGTTTCCCCTTGTCGTGGAACAGCGTGAAGACGGGGCTTCCGGGGTAAAGCTCGCAAAGAACTTCGAGGCACTTCTCGCCCCCGCGCATTCCGTTCAGCCAGTCGTGCGATAGAGCGACTTTCAAAGAGATTCCTTCCTATGCGGAGACCTCATCGTAGACCCTCAAGGTCTCTGCGGCAGCCTTTTCCCAGGAAAAACGCTCCGCTCGCGCGAGGCCCGCGGAGGACATCGCGCGGCGCAATTCACCGTTTTCGAGGACAGTATATAGAAGCCCGGAAAGGGCGTCAACCCGAAGGGGGTCGAAAAACCGCGCGGCGTCCCCCGCGACTTCGGGCAAACTCGCCCGGTCCGATACGAGAACCGGCGTGCCGCAGGCCATCGCCTCGAGGACCGGGAGACCAAAACCTTCCACGAGCGACGGCAAAACGAACGCATCGGCGAGGTTATAAAGCGAGGCGAGGTCTCCGTCGGAAACCTCGCCGAGATGACGCGCGTAGGGGCGCTTCCGCAGTGCCTCTAGGATCGGACCGCCTTGAGCGTCGGCGCGGCCGACCGCGACGAGCCCGTGCGGCAGACCCTTTTCGCGCACGCGGTCCATCGCCTCGAGCAGGAACGGCAGATTCTTATGGGGTTTCAAGGTTCCGACGTGCAGCACGAACGGGCCCTCGATACCCAGACGGGACCGTTCGCTCGCGCGCGCCACAGGGTCCTCGATGCGGCGAAACGCCGGCGAGGCGGCTTCATGGATCACGCGGACGCGCGGGGCGAGCCTGGGAAACCGCTCGACGAGCTCCGCTCGTGTGGCCTCGGAGACCGCGATGACGGCGGCCGCACGCCGCGCGATGTGGCCGAAAAGCGCGGACGCGGCCGCGTGGCCGAAGCGGCGCTTGGACGCTTTCGCGTCGTGAAGGTAGATGAGGTCGTGCACGGTCGCGACGAGGCGGCCCCGGTAAGCGAAGGGCACGTTGAAATGAGGAACGTGCAGCGCTCCGAAACCCGAAGCGGCGCGCGGAAGCTCCAGTTGCTCCGCGAGCGAATACACTCCAGCGCGCGCAGGACGGAACGCAACCCCTTTAGGGAACGCTCCGCGCGAGGCTTCATGGCCGATGAGCGTGAGCCTTCCGGGCGCCAGGCGGACCGCGGCGCGCGTCAGCTCACGGACGTAGCGCCCGATGCCGGGGTGATCCCACATGCGCGCGTCGAAAGCGACGCCGGCACGCAACGGCGTACGGGAGACGCTCAGAACAGCGTGTAGATGAACGGAGCGAGCGCCGAGCCCTGGCTCGCGACGATCAGCGCGCCGAGAAGAACGAGCGTCATGACGATCGGCGTGAGCCACCACTTCTTCCGAACCTTAAGAAAAGTCCAGAACTCGCCCAAAATCGAAAGTTTACTCAAAAGACCTTCCTCCTTTTACGAAATCCGAGTGTACCATTGCCGCCCTTTTTTCCCAGCGATTTCCTCGAGTTCCCGGATCGCGTCCTCGGGCCCGATTCCCGACATACACGGATGCCCCGGCACCGGGCAGCGCGTGAGAGCGCACGGCGAACAGGGCACCGGATGCCGGAGCACCCGGGCGGATTCGGACAACGGCCCCCATTCCTCGACGCAGTTGGTCCCGCTGTAAAGAAAGACCGTGGGCGCTCCGGCGGCGGCGGCCAGGTGGGTGGGCCCGGAATCCGGCCCCACGAACGCGGCGCACGCTTCCCCGAGAAGCGCGAGCTCACGCAACGTCGTCTTGCCGCGGAGATCGACGACGTCCGAGGCGGCGCGGCACTCCGCCGCCGGTGCCGCTCCCGCCGCGAGGACGGCGCGCGCGCCGGGAAACCGTTCGGCGAAAAGAGAAAGAAAACGTTCGGCATGGCTCTCAGGCCAGCTTTTGGCCGGAGTCCCGGCAGCCGACTGGAAAACCACAAAGGGCTCCCGTCCCAGCCCCCAGGCCGAGAGCTTTTCGCGAAATGCAGCGCGTTCGGTGTCGGTGAAGTAGAGCGCCGGTTTTGGAAGCGGGGCTCGTACGCCCAACTGCGCGAAGAGCGCCGCGGCGCGCGCGCTTTCGTGCGCGGCATGCGGGTAATCGGCTTCGTCTGTCAGGAAAAAACCGCCGCCGGTGACGCCGTAGCCCACCCGCCGCGGAATGCCGGAAAGCCAGAGAAGGAAATTTTCCCGCAGATCCCCGCGCGGAGCGACGGCCAGATCCACGTTCTTCGCGCGTAGCTGGCGCGCGACCACGGCGAGCGGCCGGCGACGGACAGGGCCCCGCGCGAACCAGGGCGCGTCGTAACGGACGATCTCGTCGACGAAAGGGTTGTTCTCGAGGAGCGGCGCGGCGGAAGACGAAACGAGGAAGATCACGCGGCATCCGAACGACTCTTTGAGGAGCTTCGGCACGCCCGTGACCAAAAGCACATCACCTAAGTGATCGAGGCGAACGACTAGCGCCGTCTTGAAATCGCGCAGCTTCGGACCGCGGCGAGTCGTGAGCTTGAGCGGCGATCCGGCGACGTCGATCGCCGAGGCGACGAGCGACCAGCGTTTTTTCCGGAATACGTACTTCATTTAAGACCCAGCCGGTATCCCACGAGCTCGAGCACCGCCTTCACGCCGTCGGTCCATCCGATCTTTTTTCCTTCGTGATACGACCGGCCTTTGTAAGAAACGGGAACCTCGACGATCTTCTCGCCGGACTTAAGCGTCCGGGCGGTCAGCTCCACCTCGAGCTCGAACCCTTCCGACTTGAGCGGCAGCGCCTGGAGCGTCCGCGTGCGGTAAAGCTTGTAGCAGGTCTCCATGTCCGTGAGGTGCGCACCGAAGAGCACGTTCGTAAGCGTAGTCAGGAACCAGTTTACGAAACGGTGGAGCGAGCCGGTGACGCGCTTTTTCGCGAGAAAACGCGAGCCGTAGACGACGTTCGTGCCGCGGGAATCGAGCGCGGCGATGAGTGCGAGGTAATCCGAGGGCTCGTACTCGAGATCGGCATCTTGAATGATCGTGAGTTCCCCTTCGGCCATCGCGATTCCCGTGCGGACGGCGGCCCCTTTCCCACGGTTTTTCTCATGAAACGCCACGCGGACGCCGGGCGCCGCGGAAAAATGCTCGCGAAGTACCCGGCTCGTTCCGTCGGTCGAACCGTCGTCGACCACGATGATCTCCTTATCGACGGGCACGGAGGCCACGAGCGCGATGATTTCGCGCACGGTCTCGCGTTCGTTGTATACGGGAACGATGACGGAGAGCTTAGGCACGGTTTTCTCCCTTGGACCGGAAACGGTAAAGGACGGTCAACGCGTCGGGACCGCCGAAACGCTCGTCCCCGCCTTCGGGCGCATAACCGGCGGGCTCAAGCCGCGCCGCCAATTCTCGAAACTGACGCGCGCGCACTTCGGGATGCATATTCACACTCTCCATGGCCCACACCGTCCGGTAGGCTTTTCGAGGGGCGCCGACGAAGGCGTACACGTCTGGGAAATAATCGGCGCGGAAACGCTTCCCGAGCGCCTCCTGGTAATGGACGGCCTGCGGTTCGAGGCCAAAGACCGCTTCCCCCGGCTCAGCGCCCTCCAAGACACGCGAGACGAGAGCCCGGTAATCTTCCTTGTGGATCGGGTCGGTCGGCGCGAGGATCGACGTGATCGAACCGCCCAGGGCGACCGCCGCGTACGCCGTGAGGAAAACGGCGCGCGCGTTCCGCGGTAGGAGCGCGACCCCGCGGGCGGCGAGGACGAAGAAAACGGGAGCAGCGAACGCGAGATAACGCGCGTCGAGGCGGATTGGGTACACGACGATGAGGAAAGCGATCGGGAAAACCAGGGCACCTCCCACGAAAACGAACGCGTCGAAACGCTCGCGCCGCAGCCGTAGGAACGCGGCCGCCGCCAAAAAAGTGCCCGCGGCCGCGACGGCCGCCGAGAGCCAAAAAAACGGATCGGACGACGCGCGTTCGCGAATTGCCTCGGCCGTCAGCATCGAATAACGATAGCCGCAGAGGAAATGCCAGGGAATTCCCGCCAGTTTTTTGACGAGAATGGGCGGCGAGAGGTATTCGGCGACGCGGCTCAAATCCAGCACGTGCTCGCGGTAAATCGCCTGGTACGCGGCGAGCAGGAAGGATGAGAACCCAACGCCGATCGCACCGAGATGCCAAGGCAGAAGCTTCGCGGCCGCGTCGCGTCCCCGTCCGGTGGCCAGGCGAAAGCCCAGGCATGCGGTCGCCGCGCCGATCCAGAACCACGCGTAGTGCTCGACGTAGACGGAGATCACCGCGGCGCACGCATAGGCCGCATAGGCCCGGCGGTTCGGCCTGTCGAGCGCCTGGAGGAAAAGGAAAGCGCCTGCGGCGGCGGTGAACGCAAACAGGCTGTAGCTCCGGACTTCGTTCGAGGATTGGAGCCAGTACGGCGAAAGCGCTGTCAGGAAAAGCGCCAAGCGCGCTTCGGTCCGACCGAACAGCGAGCGGGCGAGCGCAGGGATCGCGGCCAGGAGCCCTAGACCAGCCGCGAAAGAAACGAAGCGATACGCCCAATCGACGTGGCCGAAAAGAACAGTCGCGGCCTTGAGTGCGAGGAAGTAAAGTGGTGGATGGACGTCGTTCATCGCGCCGCGAAGAGTCTCGAACCAGCCGTTTCGCACGAGGTCGATACTGAACCACTCGTCGCCCCAGAAGGATTTCGGCGAAAGAAGCATCGCGCCGCGGAGCGCGACGCCAGCGGCTAGAAGGAGTGCCGTCACCGGGCGAGCGCCTCTTCGTAACCGACGTAGGTTTCGGCCGCGACTTTGTCCCAGGTGTACCGCGCGCGAACGCGCGCGGTCGCACGGGCCGCGGGCGCGGCGATTGCCGCGCGGAGCGCGCGGCGGATATCCTCGGGCGACGAAGGATCAAGGTACTCGGCCGTGTCCTCGAAATATTCCCGCGTACTTCCCCCGCTCGTCACCGCCAGGCGTGCACCGCAGAGAGCGGCTTCAAGCGCCGCGAGGCCGGGTGTCTCGAACCAGCCCTGCAAAACGAAAGCCTTGCACGCGGCGTACGCCGATTTCTGAAGCGCGCTTCCGTGCGGAACCATCGGAACGAAACGCGTGAAGCCTTCGCCTTCGCGGCGGCAGCGCTCGAAGTAGTCCTCGTAACCCGTCACCGGATCGCCGACGAGGACGAGGCGCTCGCCCGAAAGACCTTTCACCGCGCGGATCAAGTTGAGCTGGTTCTTACGTGGCTCGATACGCCCGACGCTGAGTAGGAAACCCTTCTCGCCGGAATACCCCTCGAAGAGCACCGGGTCCGCGCCTTCGTCGAAATCCGGATCGACCCCATTGGGAACGACGCGGATCTTCGCCGGCGAAATCGCGAATAGCTGCGCGATCTGGTCCTTTTCGGCTGCGGAGTTCGGAAAAAGCCGGTCGGAGAGATCGAGGAGCGAGCGGCGGGCGGACGGGAAATACGGGAACGCGACCTTCATCGCGTGCCGCAGGACGAGATCGGCTTTTTCGCGTGTCCCGCCGTCGGTGTGGAGCGCCCGGCGCCAGTCGGACCAGAGCACCGTGCTCGTAACGACCTTCACGCCGCGCGACTTCGCGGTCCGCGCGAGACCGAGACAGTCACCGACGGAACTGAACACGTGAAGGACGTCGTAATCCTCGACGCGGCTTTTCCACGGGTCGAAGAGATCGACGCGCTTCCCCGCTTTCTCAAGATACTCCCGGGTCTTTCGGAGCTGGATCTCGCCGCCGCCGACGTTTTGGAACGCCGACGGGTACGTGAAGAAAGCGATCCTCACGCGCGGCCCCTTTCCGAGACGCGGACGATGCGTTCGGCTGCCCGGCCGTCACCGAACGGGTTCTTCCAGCGGCGAGGCGCGCGGACCATGCGCGCCGCCGCTTTCACGATCGCGCCGGCTTCGTGGCCGGCGATCGCGTTCCCGCCGGCCGCGACCGTCTCCGGCCGTTCAGTGGTGGTGCGGAGCGTCACGCACGGCACGCGGAGGATGCACGCTTCTTCCTGCACACCTCCAGAATCGGTGAGGATGAGCTTCGCGCCCTCTTCGAGCGCGAGGAAATCGAGGAAACCGACGGGCTTCATGATCTCGACGCGGTCCGGGACGCTCACGCCGAACGCTTCCATGCGCGCGACCGTGCGTGGGTGGACCGAGAAAAGGATCTTCACGCGGTGATCCCTTGCGACGCGGCCGACGCCTTCGAGGATGGACGCGAGCCGGTCTTTCCGGTCGACGTTCTCCTGCCGGTGCAGAGTCATGAGGAAGTACGGGTCCGAAGGACGGTTCGGGCGCGCTTTCCTCCGAGAGAGCTTGATGTTCTGATAGACCGCGTCCACGATCGTGTTCCCGGTCACGTGCACGCGCGTGGCCGGAATCCCTTCGCCCAGAAGCGTCTTGCGGCAAGCGGCGGTGGGCGCGAAGAGGTGGTCGGAAAGATGGTCCGTCACGATGCGGTTCAGCTCCTCAGGCATCTCGCGGTCGTAGCTCCGCAAGCCCGCTTCGATGTGCCCTAGGCGCATGCCGTTTATCTTGGACGCGGCGAGTGCGGCGGCCAAGACGCTGTTCGTGTCGCCTTGGACGAGGACGACCGAGGGCTTCTCCTCGAGAAGGACCTTTTCCACCGCTTCCAGCATACGGGCGGTCGCTTCGCCGTGGCGGCCGGTCTTCGAACGCAGTTTAAGCGCGAAACGTGGGCGCGGGAGCTCGAGGTCGCGGAAGAAGATACGGTCCATCTCGAACGAGTAGTGCTGGCCCGTGTGGACGAGGAAATAGGGTTTTTTCCGCGCGTGGAGCAGGCGGATGACGGGGGCGAGCTTGATGATTTCTGGACGCGTTCCGAAGACGACGGCGATCGGGGATTTCATCCGGCGATTATAGCGTATGCGCGTCGGTTTTCGTACTCTTTCGGGAGCGGTCTTCCTCTTCCCACCGAACGGCCGCCGAGACGAAGTCGTAATAAGCGCTGAAGACACAGAGAAAGAAGCCTTCCACGCCGTCCAGGAGCCCTTTCTTCAGGAAAGCTATCTGAAAGAACCTGAGGAGCGGCTTCTTGCGAAGGTCGGACTCGCGGAACACGTCTCCGCGATCGCGGCGCGTCTTCGATTCAAGCCGGGTGTAGGCGATGAGCTTCCGCATATAGGCCGAGACGTCCGGCGTCGAGTGGTGAAGGAGCGGCGACCGCAGGTCGCCGACGCTTCCCGAGACAACGAGCCGCTCGTGCACCGCTCCCTCGAAGCGGGCCTTCCCCTTGCGAACGAGCCGCACCGGACGGTCCGCGGCGTTCGCTCCGTTCTTCATCCAACGACCGAAGATCCGGTTCTTCCGCGGGAAACGGAAAGCGTCCCGGCGGCCGAACGAGATTTCGCGGACGATCTCGCGCGCGAGCTCGGGCGTCGGCCGCTCGTCCGCGTCCACGAAGAAAAGCCAATCACCGGTCGCGGTTTCCATCGCGTGGTTTTTCTGTGAAGCGAAGTCATCGAACGGCCGCTCGGTCACGCGGACGCCGCGCTCGCGCGCGATCCGGATAGTGGCGTCCCGGCTGCCGCCGTCCACGAGCACGATCTCGTCGCAGAAGCGCAGCGAATCGAGGCATTCGGGGAGGTTCGCCTCCTCGTTCAGAGCGATCAGGACAGCGGAAATACGCGGGGCGCTCATACGCGCTCCAAAATCTCGTGGTCCGTCACGCTTGAGCCGCGCTCGGCGCGACCGCGGCGGCGGCGCAAGGCTTCCCCGGCGCGCGGAACGGCCTGAAGGAAACCCAGAAAAAGCTCGGACTTGAGGGAAACGAGCGAATGGACGAGTCGCAGCGGCAGCCAGAAGAAGGATTTCACGAGTGTTCCGGCCGAGAGGTTCTTCCACATGAAGAGAAACGTGTTCCGCGCGTTGATGACGAGGGTCTTTTTCACGCCGAAGCGGCGGTTGAAGCTCGTGCCGCCCTCGTGATAGACGACGCTCGCCGGACGATAGAGGCACTTCCAGCCGCGTTTTTGCGCGCGGAAACAGATGTCGGCGTCCTCGAGGCGTCCAGGGAGGTAAAGGTCGTCGTAGCCGCCGAGCGCGAGGAACTTTTCGCGGTCGAACGCGCCGAAGCCGCCGTGCGCGGTGAAGCCGGGTACGCCGATCCCCGCTTCGTGCCCCGGAAAGATCGAGCTCGACCAGTAGACGCCAAAACGTACGACGCCGCGCGTGCGGCTACCCTCGTACGAACGGTCTTTTTGCGAAAGGCATTTCGGCGTCACGAAGAAGACTTCCGGATCTTCGGCGATCGGATCGACGAGCGGATCGATGAAGTCGGGCTCGACCGCGATGTCGTTGTTCATGAGGAGAAGCACGTCTTGCTCCAGTGCACGGGCCGCCTCGTTGTAGGAACAAAGCACGCGGTTCGCCGGAGATTCGTAGAGCCACACGTCCGGGAATTCGCGGCGAAGGTATTCGGCACTGCCGTCTTTGCTCACGTTGTCGACGACGCCGAGCGTCACGTCGTGCTTCGAGCGCGCGACGGCCGCGCGGAACTGCGGAAGATACTTGGCGAGAAGGTCCTTCCCGTTGTAGTTGAGGATGAGGACCGCGACCTTGAGGCGGCGGGTCACGGCTTCCTGTAGCAGACGTACGTCATCTGCGCGGCGGTCGCCCACCGGAGATTCTTCACGCACCACGCTCCGGCGCGAAGGCCGAGCGAGTTGGCTTCGTCGTAGCTTCCTTTGTCGCGGAACACCGAGGGCAGGAACGAGACGAGCGCGTGCGAATGGTCGAGCGCGTGCAGCTCGCGGACCTCGAAGCCTTCCTTCTCGAAGATCGCGGCGAGCTTGCGGCGGTCGAAATACTGCTCCCAGTAATGGTTGTCCTCGCCCTTCCCCATTAGTTTGCGCAGGAATTTGCGGCTTTTGAGCCAGCGCGAAGGCGCGGTCAGCGCCATGAAGACGTTAAAGACCGGCACCGCGACGAGGAAGACGCCGCCGGGTTTCAGCACGCGACGCGCTTCGCGGATCGCTTTCTCCGGGCCTTCCACGAAATGCTCGATCACGCCGAGCGAGACGTACGCCCCGAAATGCGCGTCCGGGAACGGGATCGCGGTCACGTCTCCCACGCGCACGGGAAGCGTCGGGTCGTACGCGAGGATCTTCTTGATCGGACCTTCGTTGTAGTCGATGCCGACGACGTCGTAACCGAGGCTGCGGAGATGGATCAAGTACGGCGCGAGGCCGCAACCGCCCTCGAGGATCCGGTCGTTCTTGGGAAGCACGCGAAAGAAGATCTCGAGCTGTTTCTGTACGCGGCCGTACTTGAAGATCTCGAGGATCTGTGGGATCGTGATGTCGTCCCAATTCCTCTCCCAAGCCTGTTTCGTCTTCTGGTCCGTATCGTTCATGTTTAAGGAGGTCATGATTTCCTTTTAAAGAATTCGATATAGAACATAGCGCACATCCCCTGAGTTGACAATCAATTCCTCCCTGAAAAACTCGACGGCGATTTTTGGGTCCCTCAAAACCCGGAGTAGGCGCATCGGTGGCTCCTTTGACACGTCTGCCGGCTCGAGATTGGATGACAGAACGTGCGTAAAACCCTTCGCGCGAAGGTACGCCGCGAGATCCCGGGGCGAGGCCACGAGGGCTCCGTAGTGCGTGAAATCGTAAAAATCCCCTTCGAGCGTAAATGGCGCGTCAAAATGGAAACCGCGGACCTCCCCTGTCGAAAGCAGTGTTTCTCCAGGCCGTAGATGCCGGTTGAGCGCCCGAGAAGCGGCGTAGCTTCGGTCGTTCTTCGCAAGATAGGCGGAGCGGCTGCCGCCAAAAAGAAGAGAAGCCTCGTCCTGGAGGTGGTAGGGCGCGAACGCTGCCGAAACGGCGAATACGGCGGAAACGACCGCAGTACCGGCGCGAGGAAAGCTGTCGGCGATCCGCGCGACTGCATGGCCCGCGGGAACGGCGAAAAGGAGGAGCGCTGGAAAGAAAAAGCGGACGTTCGGATCGATCGCGAGCCAGATCGCCGCGTAAACCGCCCCGGTCCCGAGGCAGAATTTGACGTGAGCCGGAAGCGGCCTCAGGACGAAAAGGGCCGGAAGGAACGCGAGATAGAGCGGGCCCACCTGCTCGCCGCCAAACCACGCTGGATGCACGGTGACGTCCCACAGAAGAAAGAGGACTCCCAGGATACCGCCACGGCCGTGGGAATCGACGTACGTCGGATCGTACCAGCCATTCCCTCCGAAGAACTGCGAGTAAAACGGAAAGAAAGGATTACCCCGAAGAATCCACGCGCGCGCGTACCAAACGCCTCCGGCCACCGCGAACGCGGCGAAGAACGCGACCGCGCCCCGCACGACCTCCCGGCGGTCCGTGTTCGAACGCAAAAGCTCCCGCACCAGAACCGCGAGAGCGATCGGACCGAGAAAAAGCCCGATCAGCTTCGTCGACGCAGCGAGCCCCGCAAAAACGCCGGCCACCACGGCCCAGCGCCGGTCCTTTTCCGTCGCGTAGACGTAAAGCGCGTAGAGAGAAAGGAACGAAAAGCACGCCAGACCGTTATCCACGTACGCAAAGGCGGCCTGCACGTAGGTTCCCGGCACGAGAAGGTACGCGGCGGCGGCCGGAAGCGCCGCGCGGCCGGCCCCGCCTCGCCGCGCGAACGCGTACGCGGCGAGGCCGCAAAAAAGGTACGCCGAGACATGAAAAAGCTTCGCGAGCGCCGGACCTTCGAGAACGAGACCGAGCGTGAAGAGCATGTGCATAAGGTACGGCCATAGCGAATTCGTGGAATACGGGACCTCGTAGATCCTGCCCTCCCGCACGTAATTCTTCGGCTGCATAAGATGGTAGCAAAGCTCGTCCTGCCCGACCGGCGGGGCGAGCGCACCGGCGACCGCAAAGAAAACGGCTACAGCGCAAGCGATCAGAAGAAAGAGCCGGAAACCCGAAACCGCGCGGAGCGAAGTTCCTGCGCGCGCGGAAATCGTCGACGCAAGCGCGGCGAAGTTGCGAGCTGAAAAAGCAAAAAGGACGACCGCCATGAGTGCAAGCGTTTCGCGGCGGAGGAACCCCGCGGAACCGGCGGCGAACGTCCCGTACGCGAGGAGCCCGAGTCCCGCGGCGGCGGAGAATGCGAGCTTTTCGATCTCGTCGCGGAACCGCACGCCCGCGCGGTCAAAGAGCCACGCGGCGGCGCCGGTCGATCCGATCGTGAGGAGCGCCCAGAAACCGAGACTAACCACCGAGCGCTCCCCTATAGGCCGCCCATTTGGGAAATGCGAAAAAAAAGAGGTACGCCGCCAGCGCAAGGAGAGGCCAGAGGACTAGGAAGACTTTTTTCATCCGGCCTCCTTTCCGATTGCTTCGGCGACGCGGGCGCCGGAGCGGCCGTCGAGCGGGCCCACCCACTCCCGCTCGAGCCTTTTTCCGACGCGAGAAACGAGTTCCAGGAAAGAAGGTTCCCCCGAAAGCGCGCGGTCGACGAGAGTTTTCAAGGAAGCGGCGTCGCGGGCGCAGAGCGCGGATCCTTCTTCCACGAAAACGGGCACCCGGGTCCGCGAGAGAGGAAAGTAATCCAGCGCGATCGAAGGTTTCCCGAGAACCAGCGATTCGATTAGCGCGTTCGAGTGGAACGAAAGCGTCAGATCGGCGGCCGCCAGGAGATCCCCCGCAGGAACGTCCGCGGGTGCGATTCTCACGCCCTCGATTCCGGACGCGCGCACCGCGTCCTCGGTCCATTCCGGCTCGAGGTCGAGCGGGTGCCGCTTCACGACGAGTGTGCAGTCGGAGCGGCCCCCGAGTACCGTCAGCGTGTCGACGAGCGCGCGCCGCTGTGAAAAACGGTTCCGGCGCGTCTCGATGGCGGGAAAGAGCGTCGTTCCCCAAAAAACGATAAGCTTCCGGTTTCCGGCCGTGCCGAAGCGGCGGCGGAGGGCCGTGGGATCCTGCGTCGCGCGGATGCGGTCGTAACGCGGGATTCCCGTCAAGTGAACGCGCGCGCGGGAGCCGTTGGCGTTGTAATAGGCGCGTATCCCTTCGCCGCCCAGCGCGACCGCCTCCGACGAAACGGGAAAAAGATCGTACTGAAAATCGGAAAAATTGACGCCGTGAGGAATTTGAACGGTTTTCGTCCCGAGGCGGCGCGCCTCGCCGACCAACGTCTTCCGGAAGGTCACCGTGTCCTCGTCGACGACGACCGCGGCGAAGCGCTTTCCGGCGAGGAACGATTCGAAGGCCTCCACCCGCTCGGCCGTTTCCGGAAGCCAACGGTCGAAGAAAAAACGAAGGCGGGGTTCGAAGAGCCGGGACAGATCGCCTTCAGGCGAGCGAAAAGCCCCCGATTCGACCGTTCGCCGCAGCGCTTCTTCCGTTCCAGGAAAATTCCTCCGGAACGCTTCGAGCCGTTCGCGGCCTTCGGCGCCGATCCGGCTTCGCAGCTCGGGATACGAATAATAAGGGACGCCGGCTTTCGCGAGGAATGGCAGCTTCGCCCAGCGGAAATCTTCGTCCAGATAGGCCGCGCCGCGGTCCAGGTGTGCGATCACGGCTTCGACGTGCTTCGGAGCCGAGACGAAAAGCACGTCCGCCCGGCAGCGCACTTGGAACGGGCGGACGAGGAAACGGTAAGCGCCGAAAAGAGGCGCTCGCAGCGCAGATTTCCAACTCGACAGGGGCTTTTCGGTGGAAGCGGCGGGCGCACCGCCTTGGAGGCGGCCCGTCCGCGCGCCGAGGAAGCGGAAGACGTCCTCGCAAAGGGGTTCTCCCGGCGCGGGAAAAAAACCCTTCACCTGCGGGCGCGGCGTTTCGAAGAAAAGGATTTCGGCGGGACTTTCGGCCTCCTGAAACGCCCGCGCGCAAACGAGCGTCGTGAGGATCCAGGTCAGGTGAAGCCCGGTGTAGAGTTCGGCGAGTTCCCCCACGTTCCGGCCTCGGTATTCGACGAGCGGACGAACCGCAGGGTGCGCGTGCCAGGAACGCGCCAGACGCCACGCTTCGGTTTCCACGCGCGCGGCGGCGGCTTCGTCGAAAGATTCTCGCAGCCAGCGGCAGGATACGCCCCCGCGGCGGAGCGCTTCCGCGGTCCGCTCATCCGACGATACCCAGACGAGCGCAGGGTCATCGGTGGCGGCCCGCCGGGCGGCCTCCGCGTCCTCTATGCGTTCAACGACGGCCGCTTTTTTCAAACTCTTCCCGGATGGCAGACGCCGAAGCGAAGGTCTTTTCGAACGCACGCGCGACGTCGTCCATGTCCCTGGTCGTAAGCGGGTGGCGGCAGAGTCCGGTCATGAAAAGCTCCTTATCGTGGAGCCTCTCGGTGACCGGACAGCTCCCCTTTTCGTAATTGCGGAGGTTGGGGCCGGTCTGGAGGTCGAACGGAAACCGAGAGTTCGCGAAAATGCGCCGGTTGCGGTACATAGGCTCGAGGTAGATTGGCCTCACGTAACCCGCGCCCACCGGAATCCCCTCAGCCGCGAGCGCCTTGACGAAAAAATCGCGCGAAAGCCCGGCTTTCACCTCGTCATAACGGACGGGGTACGTGAAATACACGTGCGTGGTTCCTTTTCGGGGCTTCGGGAGGGTCAGCGCCGGAAAGACGGAGAGTTTGTGCGTGAGGTAATCGGCCAGCTGCACGCGGTGTGTCGTGAGCCGGTCCAATTTGCGGAACTGCGCGCACCCGACCGCCGCTTCGAGCTCGGTCATGCGATAGTTCCAGCCGAGGCAAGGCACGTCCTTGGCGGCTTCCATGTGATCGGCGACGACTTCGCCGTGGTTACGGACGAGCTGCATCTTGAGCGCCAGGCGCGCGTCGTTTGTGACGGCGACACCGCCCTCGCCGGTGGTGATCGTCTTGTGCTGGTTGAAGCTGAAGACGCCGACGTCGCCGAGCGTGCCGACCGGCCTCCCCTTATAGAGGGCGCCCGGCGCCTGCGCGCAGTCCTCGACCACTTTCAGCTTCTGGCGCTTGGCGAGCGCGAGGATCGGGTCCATGTCGGCGGGGCCGCCGAAAAGATGCACGACGAGGATCGCTTTTGTTCGCGGCGTGATACGCTCCTCGATCTTTCGGGAGTCGAGACAGCAGAATAACTCTTCGATGTCCGAGAACACCGGGATGCCCCCGCACATCACGATCGCCGAGGCGCTCGCGCTCATCGTATAGGGAGGCACGATCACTTCGTCGCCGGGCTCAACGCCCACGGCGAAAAGAGCCGCGTGGAGCGCGGAGGTGGCCGAATTCATCGCGACCGCATGGCGCGAGCCGAAGCGTTCGTTGAAAAGGGCTTCGAGCGCCTTCACCTTCGGGCCGCCGAGAAAGGCGTCGCCGGGCTTGGCGATGAATCCCGAAAGCTGGCCCGTCTCGAGAACGGAAAGGACTTCGTTTCGCTCCTCTTTTCCGAGGACCGGGTGCGGGGGGAACGGTTTCGTCCTCGCCTTCGGGCCGCCGAGGATCGCCGGTTTTTGGTGACGGGGCATTTTCATCTTCCTTTCAGCTTAGGGAACGCGGCGAGAGCGTTACTCGAGAAAATTTTGACGAGGGTTTTTTTTGTGAATCCGTAATGCGCGATCTTGCCGAGCGTCCACGCCGGGTTCATGAGCTGGGCGTCCGACGCGAAAAGCACGCGGTCGTCGCCGGCCTCGCGCACGAGCGCGTCTAAACGCGTCTCGACGACGTCGGCGTGGCTCGTCGCGACGTCGAAGAACACGTTCGGGCTCGCGAAGAGCGGCCCCACGCGCCTGTAGGTCGCGTGCGCGCAGACGAACCGGAGAGTTTTCCATTTTTTCGCCGCCGCCGCCATGCCGGGAATATGCGCCATCACGGTGAGCCTGCGCTTCTTCGCTTCTGTGAGGATGGGCGCGTACGCGGGAGCGTCTAGCCCGAGGCCGTAAAGGTCCTGGATCGTCTTCACACCGACGCAAGCACGGTTCTTCGCGTAACGGGCGATTTCGGCGAGCGATTCTTCCGGACGGGTCGGATCGACGACCACGAGCCCGGCCACGCGCGGGTCCCTGTCGGCGAGCGAAAAAGTACCCCGGTTCCCCGCTTTGAGATCGCCGTTCAACGCGCGGATGGAAGAGACGAGCGCGCGCGTGTAGTTGAAGCGGTCGAACTCGCGTGCGAAGAAGCGATCGTCTTTTTCCGGTTCAATGAGGTTCCAGCCATCGACGTGCCAATGCGTGTCGATCTTTGCCGGCGTCATCACGGGCGCGAAGCGCACGCCCCAGGCCCGGGCGTCGAATGAACGCGGCTTCGGCAGTCCCAGCACCCGCGCGAGTGTGCCTCCGTAGACCGCCTCGCGCGCTTCGCCGGAAAGCGCGTTTTGAACGAGGCAATGTGCGGCGAGCTCGAGCGATTCCGGGGCGTTCGAGGCGAAGAAAAGCCGCTCCGCCCCCACCGTTTCGACGAGCCTCCCGATCGCGCCGCTCGGTGTGAGGGACCCGACGTCGAAGAACCAGTTCGAATGCCGGCGTGCGATCGCGAGCGTGTCCGAAAAACCGTGGTAAGCCCGGCCCCGCATCCAGCGGACCAGAACGGGGCCCTTCAGAAATCCGAGCGCGCGCTCGATCTCGACGAGTTCCGCGGGCGTGTCGACGCCGAGCTGAAAAGCGAACCCGAGCCGGTCGGCTTCCTTCAAGGCGGCAGCGAGCGCGGGGCTTCCGAAGCGTGGTTCGTAATAGCGTGGAGAAGAAAGGACCGAAAGAATCCGAACTCCGTCTTTTTTTAACCGCGCGAGATACGCGGGGTCCGCGTAAGCGTCGAACGAGGCGGGCGAAAGCGTCGCGGCCGGGAGAACCCGCTCCGGATGGCGCCTTGCGAGCGCAACGAGCTTCGAATTCCCTTCCTTCACGTCCGAAAAAATGCTCTCGTACGAGGAAACCACGGCGGAGGACAACCCGTAACCGTCTAGGAACGAAACGAGCCTCTTTTCGTCGAGCGCAGCGCCCGTCGACGGGTTTCGGCCGAAGAACACGCCCCCGTCGATCACGAAACGCCCGTCTTCTTCTCGAAAAGCCACCAGGTCATGTCGTCGAAGCCCCCGGCCTCAAATTCCGGGCTCCACAGGAAACCGTAATCGACGACGTTCACGGAAAAACGCTCCATGAAAAATTTCCCGAAATCCCGCTTGAAGAGCTTGTCCGGTTCGCCGTGGTACGGGAGCGAAACCGGCGTGCGGTTGAAATATTCGCAGATAACGATCCAGCGGCGCGAATAAAGGAATACTTTCTCGAGGTTCGCCGCCAGGTCGTCCGGCGCGATGTGGATGAGGACGCCGCAGGTGAACGCGAGGTCGAAGCTCGCCGGCTCGAAACTCGACTGGAGGATAGGCCCGTTGAACGAGCGCACCGGCTTCACCCGTTCGACCGCGGTTCGGTACGCAGCTTCGTTGATCTCGATGAGGCCGAGATCCATCGAAGGATCGACGCGCCGGAGCCCCACGAGATTGCGGCCGATGTTCGATCCGCATTCGAGGGCCGAGCGCACGCCGGAAGCTTTGCGCAACATCTGCCGCCAGCCTTTTTCTGTGACCGCGTAATCGAAATCGGAATTCCGCTCGACGTATCCCTTTCCGAAATTACCCTTCCAGAACTTCTCCTGTTCGACGGCCATCAGGAGGCGTCCCAAATATTGGACTTCGTCCAGTTGCCGCCGGCGTCCTTCACCCAGACGCGCGCGTCCCGGAAGCGGTCCATCTCGGCGTCGAGCTTCGAGCGTTTCCAGCCGACGTACTCGAGCCAGCGCGGGATATCGCCGGGGACGACACGGTCGTACTCGCGGACCATCTCGATTCCCTGCTCGCGGGTCATGACGCCGTTTCGGATGTCCCGGCAGGCGTGGTCAGTGGCGCGGCCGTAACCGAACTTCACGAACTTCATGTAATCGTGAATGCCGTTGTCGTGGACGTCGTTCAGGTTCGAATCCTTCCGGTAAGTGCGGTCGAAAGGCCGGTCGTACATCTCGAATCCGTAGAGGTCGATCATCTTTTGGAGATGGTCGAGCTGGTTCCAGCCGAAATAATTGGAGATGAAGATACCGCGGAGGCCCAGGCGCTCGATCTCGTCGTCCGAAGGATACTGTGCCCAAAGGAAATCGTACGGCGCCAAGCCCTCGTTCTCGGGACCCAGGAAATCGCTCCAGTCGTAGCCCCGGCACATGTGTTCGGTGCGGTATTTCTTCGTGAACTCCACGAGGTCGGCGTAGGAGTGCATGCCGCCCAGGTTCATGAAACCATGCTCGCCGTAGACGAAGAGCTTCGTGTCGAACTTAGCGGCCATGATGATCGGGAATGTCATGATGCCGATGTGCGTGTGCCAGTTGGGGTCGCCCATACGGGTCATGCCGAGGCGATTCAGTTTTTTAAGAACGTCGACTTCGGGCGTGAAATGCAGGAAGTCGCCCTTGAAATGGTCCTTCATGCGCTGAATGTTGCGCAGGCCTACGTCGGTGTGGTTGTTCTCGGCGTAGCAGACGAAGAGAACCTTGAGGCCGTACTCCTTGCAGAAGACGTGAGCCTGATAAAAACTGTCTTTGCCGCCCGAGACGCCGATCACGCAGTCGTAGCCGGATTTGTTTTTCGAGCGGTACTGGTCGATCAGCTTCTCGAACATCTCCCGGCGACGCTTCCAGTCGACGGCCTTCTGCTCCTCGTGCGTGCGGCACCCCGAGCAGACGCCGTTCTTGTCGAAAGTCAGCGGCGTCGCGGCGACGCCCGGGTACACGCACTTGGCGCAGTACTGCATTTTCGGAGGCTTCACGGTCGTTTTCCCTTCCGCGGTCTTTTGAATTAGATGGCTTTTAGTGCCGCACGCGCGTCTACTGGCTTCACGGGGCACCCGGCCTCCGCGAGGCGCCGTTTGGCGCGCGGGTACGCGTTCTCGGTGAAATTGAAAATGTTGCCCGCCGCGGCCGCAGAGGCGCCCGTCCGCGAAAGGACTTCTTCGAAATCGTCGAACGAACCCGCACCCCCGCAGGCGATCACGGGGATTCCGACGGCGCTCGCGACACGGTCGACGATTTCGAGGTCGTAACCGTTCGCCGTACCGTCCCGGTCGATGCTGTTCAGGAAAATCTCCCCGGCGCCCGCCTCGGCCGCGCGGCGCGCCCAATCAACCGGGTCATCCGGCACCGCCTCGGAGCCCTGCTCGATAAACATTCTATGCGATTTACCCTCTTTTTTCACGTCGATTCCGACGACCACGCACTGGCTTCCGAAGTGCCGGGCGATGGTCCCGACGAGCGCGAGGTCCCGGTACGCGGCGGTGTTCACCACGATCTTGTCGGCCCCGCCGGCGATGATTCGCGCGGCATCTTTGAAATCCCGGATGCGACCGCCGAAGGTGAGCGGCATGAAACATTTCCGCGATATCTCTTTGAGGATAGAAAGAACGTCCCGGTCCACGCGGATCTTATGGTCGTCGCGTTTCAGGTCGTGCTCCCCCTCGCGGGTGATGTCGATATAGATGAGCTCATCCGCCGCCCAGTCGTTCAGCCGCTCGAGCTGGTTAATCGGATTCCCGAACTCCCGGAAATCGGAGAAAGTCTGGCTCCGCACGATGAGCCCATTTTTGAGGAACAGGACCGGGATCAGGCGTTTTTTCAGCATGGCAACTCCAGAAACCGCTTCAAGAGCCGCAAGCCGTGTCCGTGCGACTTTTCCGGATGGAACTGGACGCCGTAGAGACGGCGTTTATCCGAACCGACCGCGCACGCGAAAATCTGTCCGTAATCCGCGGTCGCGAGCGTGTCCGCGGCGGACGCGGGTTCCAAGCAGTAGCTGTGGACGAAATAGTAATCGGTCGGCGGATCGGAGGCGAAAAGCGCGTTCGGAGCGGCCGTGCGTGCCTCGTTCCAGCCGACGTGGGGAATCCGGAGACCCGTTTCATTCAAGCGGCGCACTCGCCCGGGAATGACGTCCAGCCCTTCCGTCGGCCCGCCCTCGTCGCCTTCGGACGCCAATAGCTGCATGCCGAGACAGATGCCGAGAAACGGCTTTTTTCCCGCCATCCTGCGAAGCGGCGCCGAAAGGCCGCGCTCGTTCAAATTTTTCATTCCGGAGGCGAAGGCCCCCACGCCCGGGAGAACGACCCGTTCGGCGCGTTCAAGCTCGTTTGGATCGGAGGTCAAGATCACGCGCGCGCCCAGGAACTCGAAAGCGTTCCGCACGGACTGCACGTTTCCCATGCCGTAGTCGACGATCGCGAGCACGTTACCTCGAACTCATCCGGACGGTGCGTTTCTTGAGCGGAAGAGCGACGCGCTTGCCGCCCGATTCGAACGAAAACCGGAGCGCGGTTGCGATCTCGAGGCTCGCACGGCCGTCCTCCACCGAGCAAATGGGTTTCTCGCGCCGCTCGACGGAACCAACGAGATTCTTGACGAGCCCGGGCAGGCCCTCGCCGAGATCGCCGGTTTTAGACTTCGCGGCTTTCAGCGCGGAATAGCCCGAAAAAAGCGGATGCGGAACGACGTCCCAGACGTCCGCTCGCGTGCCGCTTTCGGCCAGGCGCACGCGCTTTTTCGTGCCGTAGATGTCCGCCTCGAAAACGAGATAGCTCGCGACGTCGAGCGCCGTGAGCGTGCAGCCGAAGCCTCGCTCGAAATGAAGGTAGCCGGAATACGACGGGTCGGCGTCGCCGAGTTTCTTTGCGGGGTCCGCCCACACCCAATCCACGCCGCCGAAGAAAAAAGAGAGGAAATCGAAAAGGTGCGTTCCCGTATTCACCGCACCGGCCGTGTAATAAGCGGACGTGCCCTGAATTCGTCCGAGCTCCCCCGCGTCAACCGCGCGCTTGAGTTCGTGGTAAAGCGCGACGTAGCGCCGTGTGTAGTTCACGAGAAGCGGAACCTTCGCTTTCCGGGAGAGCGTAGCCATCGCGTCCGAGGCGGCGAGCGTGTCGGCGACGGGTTTCTCGCAGATCACGCCCCGCACGCCCGCTTTCACGGCCTTTTCGAAAATCGCGCGGTGCGTCCCGTTCCAGGTGCAGATCGAAAGGACGTCGGGCTTCACCTCCTCGAGCATGCGGTCGAGATCGGAATAAAGGGCCCGTACGCCCCACTTTTTTCCGAAAGCGGCGAGCTTCGCGGCGTCCAAATCGCACGCGGCGGCGAGCTCGGTCCGCGGATCGGCGAGATAGGCCTGGGCGTGCGTCGAGACGCCTTTCCGTTTGGGATCGGCCGCGAACTCGCTCGCGATACGTCCGCAGCCGACGATCGCGGCGCGCAGTTTCCGGCTCATCGGACCGCCTTCTGCGCGATGTGCGCGTTCTTGGCGGCGACGTCCGGGTTCGCGCGGAGGAAATCCATCACGTCGCGGCTCGTGAAACGAGGGTTATTCGGATAAAGCGCGTCGTAGACCGTCGCGCACACTTCGTAGTCCTCGACGCGGTCCACGCAGATGCGTATCTGCGGGCCGTACAGTTCGGACGGGGCCGTGAGACAGCCGAGCCTGAACTCCTGAGGGTGCTCGTAGATGTAGAGCGACACGTTCTCGCGGTCCGGCGGGTCCTGGGTGAGCGTGTCGACCTTCGCGAGCGTCGCGGTCGAGAAAATTTGCGTGTCGAGGCCGCGCGGGTAGGTGCGTACGAGGATATTGCTCGCGTAATCGACGTCGTGCGCGCCGTAAAAACGGGCGAGCTCGTCGATGATGTCCGGGTCCGCGAACGGGCAGTCGCCGGTGAGCTCGACGATCGTTTCCGCCTTGTGGTGCTTCGCCGCTTCGAGGACGCGCAGAAGGACGTCGTCCTCGCTTCCGCGGAACACGGCGACGCCCGCCTTCTTTCCCCATTCCACGACGGCGTCGTCCTGGGCGTTCACGGTCGTGCAGATCACGACGTCGGTTACGCTTTTCGCGCGGCGGGCGCGTTCCACCAGTCGCTCCAGCGACGGCTTCCCGGCGAGCGGTTTCAGGATTTTCCCCGGCAGGCGGCTCGACGTCATGCGGGCCTCGACGGTGGCGATCGTTTTTCCCAAGATTCTAGGCATTGCGGACAGCCTCCTTTTTGAGGATGAAATTCTTGAGCGTGGAGCGTAGAAGCCCTTCCTTGCGCTCGAACCGAAGGATGAGCGGCGCGAACGCCGCTGTGAAAAAAACAGCGCGCAGAACAGCGCCGGAACCGGGGGTGGCCCTCGAGAAAAGGATCTCGGCGCCTGCGACGACGGCGGCGAAATATACGAACGTGCCAAGGATGCGGCCGAGCAGCTTTAAAAATTCCGCACGCGCAAGGATACGCGTGAACGCGTAGCCGAACACCGACAGAAAAAAAACGAAGTACGCGGCCGAGGTCGCGGCGGCGACGCCTTCGATTCCCCAGCCCGCGCGGAGAGCGCCCCAGATGAGGGCCGCCGCGACGCCCACCATGGCGACGTAAACCGGCACGAGCTTCCCCTGCCGGTTCGTCGTAAAAAGAACGCTCGAAGCCATTTCGTTCACGGCGATGAAGTAATACCCGACGAGAAGAATTCGCATCGCGCCCAAACCTCCCTCGAACCGCGGCAGGAAAAAATGAATGAGCGGAGGCAGGCAGACGAGCACCGTTCCGATGATCGCAGGCAGGTAATGCGCGAGCGCGAGCGTCACCCGGACGAATCGTCCCTTTGCCTCGTCGAGCGAACCCGTACGCCCGTAGCTTTCCTGGATGTGCGGGAAGATGATGATGTGGGCGAAGCGCCCGAGGGCGCTCACCTGCTGGACTGCCATGAGCGCCACCGTGTAGAGACCGAGCGCGGCGTAGCCGAGCGTCCGGCTGATCAGGATCGCGTCGAGCGAAAGAAACGTGATGAGGCAGTAACTCAAGATCACCATCGGGAAACCGATGCGCACGAGGCCGGCGACTTCGCGCGGGTCGAAAGCCGGCGCCAGCCGCACGCCCGAGACCCGCCACGCGAGCGCAGCCGAGCACGCGGTGGCCGCCAGGAAGCCGAAGGCGAGCCCGACCACCCCGCCCTTCCACGCGAGCGCGAGCGGAAACGCTGCCACGAAGAACATGTTCGCGACGATGAGAAGGCTCAGTTCGGACACCTTCTTGAGCGTCCGGAGGAGCGTGAGAAAATAATTGTACGCCTGCGTCGCGATTGCAAGCGGGGCCATCACGAAAAGACCCTTCCGGAGGAGGGGGTCGTCGATGAAGAAGGCGGCGATCCCGGCGATCACGGCAGCGGAGACGATCGACGCCCCGGCTGTGAAAGTGAACGCGTTGTTCTCGAGCCGCTTCACGCGGGACTCGTCGCCTGCGCCGGTGGCCTGCGGCACCTCGCGCAGTAGTGCGTCGCGCGTTCCGAGGTCCGAATATTCCGCGTAGCTCCCGAACACCTTCATCACGGCCCAGTATCCGGCGCCGGCGGTCCCCAGGAGCGCCTTCATCGCCACGCTCACGACGATACCGATCGCCATCGCCGTGTAATTGGCGACGGTGTACTTGAGCGTATCTTTGACGACGAGATCCTTAAGAGACACTAGATCGCGCGCCTGTAGAGGTCGCGTTCGAGTTTTTCCCGGACTTTCGCGACGTCGTCCGGCCCCATCGATTGGCGATAAACGGCTTTTCCTTGCGGCTCGGGCCATCCGTCCTGCTTCTCGAGGAAACGGCGAAGGCCCCCGACCATCACGTCCCGCTGGTGCGCGATCATGCGGGTGCGCACCTGGGCGTACCCCTCGCCGCGCCGCACGGGCATGTCCGCCTGATAGATGATGGGACCCGAGTCTATCTTTGCGGTGGCCAGATGGCAGGTCGCGCCGACCGGATCGTCGTTCAGGATCGCCCATTCCACGCAGCTGCAGCCGCGGTAACCCGGGAGGATGCCCGGATGGCAGTTGAGAACCCCTTTCCGCGCTTTCCTTAGGATTCTCTCGGAAAGAACCGCCGTTCCCCCGAGAATCAGAACGCCGGGGTCAAGCGCGGCCAAAAGCTCCTCGCAGGCGGCCGAACCGTGGTCTTTCACGTAATGGATTCGGGGAGCCGTGTTCCCCAGCGCGTCTCCCAAGAAAAGCGGCGCGTAGAGACCGCCCGTGCGCTCAGCGACGATCGCGCGATCGCGCTCGGCGTACGCGTCGCCTTCGAAGACGACGCTGTGCACCCGGATGCCCGCTTCGCGAAACCCTTTCAAGTATTCGAGGCCCATGAGATTGCCGTACCGCGTAAGGACCACGACGCGGAGCGCGCCGGGGTGTTTGGGATTCGTCTTGGACCACTGGACCACGTCGTGATGGAACCCGTCTTTCAGGAATGCATCCCGAAGAACGCCTTCTTCGACCATGCCCAGACGCGCCGCGATGCGGGCCATCGCGGCGTTTCGTGCGGTGGCCCCTACGAAGACGCGGTGGAGATCGAGGGAGCCGAAGACATGCTCGAGGAGAAGGCGGCAGGCTTCCGTGCCGACGCCTTTCCCCCATGCGTTGCGTTCGCCGATGAGCAGGGATATCTCGGCGGAACGGCTCGTGTTCGAGATAGAATTCAGCGACGCGTTCCCGACGTGGCGGTTGCCGTCCTTCAGGATGATCGCGTACGCGAGCGTGTCATGGGAAATGGAGACCTCGGCGACGTACGCGCGGAGCTTCTCGGCGGTGTAGCCCGAACCGTGACGGTTGTCGCGGCAGACCTCAGAATCGTTCATCCAGGAAAGCCAGGCGCCCGACACGTGGCGCGCTAGGAGCGGTTCCAGCCGGACCTTCGCGCCTTCGAGCGGCCGCAGGTCGAGCGTCACCGCGCAACTCCGCGCTTCAGCTTCTTAAAGAGAACGCGGACGACACGGCGGACGTCCGAGTCCGTCATCGCGGGAAACATCGGGATACTGAGCGCCTCGGAGTAGAATCTCTCGGCCACGGGGTAGTTTTGCGGGCGGAACCCGAGCTTCCTGTAATAAGGCTGGCGCGGCACGGGGATGTAGTGCACCTGCGTCCCGATTCCCTCCCGCTTCAGGGCGTCCATGAACGACGAGCGGTCGAGCCCGAGCGCGCGGAAATCGATCCGGACGGGAAAAAGATGATAGCTCGAGCGCGTCCCCTCGGATTCAGGGACGAGAGAGAGAAACGGCACGCCGGAAAGGGCCTTCCTGTAGAGGGACGCGATCTCACGGCGGCGGGCGATGAAACGGGGCGCTTTCTTAAGCTGAGAAAGCCCGAGCGCGCACTGGATGTCGGTGATGCGGTAATTGAAGCCGAGCGTCTGCATCTCGTAGCTCCATGCGCCGGCCTCGCCTGGATAAACGAACTTGGCGCGCTCGCGCTCGATGCCGTGCGAGCGCAGTAGCCTGAGGCGGTCGTAGAATTTGCGGTCGCGGGTCGTGACCATGCCGCCCTCGCCGGTCGTGACGTGTTTCACCGGGTGAAAACTGAAGACGGCCATATCCGCGGCCGAGCACGAGCCGATGCGCTCCCAGCGGTTTCCGGAGCGGACTTCGGCGCCCAGCGCGTGGCAGGCGTCTTCGATCACCATGAAATCCGGGCGGCGCGAAAAGTCGCGCTTCGCGCCCCACACGTTCGGCTGGCCCGCGAAATGAACCGGGAGAAGCGCGCGGGTCTTCGGGGTGACGGCCTTCCGGACCGCGGCGGGATCGAGTCCGAGATCAGAATCATGCACGTCGGCGAAGCGAGGCGACGCGCCCGCGTAAAGCACACAGTTGGCCGTGGCCGCGAACGTGAGAGGCGTCGTCACCGCCTCGTCGCCGGGGCCGAGCCCCGCGGTAAGCGCGGCCAGATGCAGTCCGGCCGTGCCGCTCGAGACGGCGACGGCGTAAGGAGCGCCGCAGAACTTCGCGAACGCCTCTTCAAAGCGCTCGACTTCGGGCCCTTGCGTGAGGCGGTCCGATTTCAGCGCGCGGACAACCGCGCGGACGTCGTCCGCGCCGATCGACTGCGTACCGTACGGAAGGAACTTACTCACCGATGAGCCGCTTGAGGTCGGCGGGCGACAGCCACTCGGTGTTGTTGTCGCTGGAATATTCGAAATCCTCGCGGATCTGCTTGCCCTGGCCGAGATTCTCGTTCTTCCACCCATCGAAGTCCGGGCAGATGACGAACATCTTCTCGAATTCGAGGGTTTTCCGGATTTCGTCGCGCGGGATCAGCACCTCGTGCAGCTTCTCTCCTGGACGGATACCGACGATCTCCTGCTTGCAGTCCGGCGCCATCGCGAGCGCGAGGTCCGTGATCTTCATGCTCGGGATCTTCGGGACGAAAATCTCGCCGCCCTTCATCACGTCGAGGGACTTAAGGACAAGCTCGACGCCCTGGTCGAGCGTAATCCAGAAACGCGTCATGCGCGTGTCGGTGATCTGGAGCTTGCCGGTCTTCCGGAGTTCGCGGAAAACGGGCACCACGCTGCCGCGCGAGCCGAGCACGTTCCCGTACCGCACGACCGCGAAACGCGTGCGGCCGGTGCCGACGTAGTGGTTCGACGCGATGAACATCTTGTCCGCGCAAAGCTTCGTCGCGCCGTACATGTTCACCGGGTTGACGGCCTTGTCCGACGAGAGCGCGACCACCTTCTCGACGCCGTTGTCGATCGCCATGTTGATGACGTTCTCGGCGCCGATCACGTTGGTCTTCACGGCCTCGAACGGGTTGTACTCGGCGACCGGCACGTGCTTGAGCGCGGCCGCGTGGATGACCACGTTCACGCCGTTGAGCGCGCGGTGCAGGCGGCTCTCGTCTCGCACGTCGCCGATGAAATAGCGCATGCACGGGTCGTTGAAATCCCGCTTCATCTCGACCTGCTTCAGTTCGTCGCGACTGAACACGATCAACTTCGAGGGCTTGTAGCGCTTCAGCACAATCTCGACGAATTTCTTACCGAAGGAACCCGTTCCACCGGTGATCAGGATATTCTTGCCGTCCAGGCTCATTTGGTTCTCCTCAGTTCGTACGTGTTTTGGATGTGTTTGAAATCGAGACCTTTGAAGAAACGGATCGAGGCGTCGTTCCGCGGATTGACGTTGGCGAGGAATCGTTCAACGCCGGGGTGCTTCTCCATAAGAAGATTCACGGCGCGGAGCCCGTAGCCCTTACCCATATACTTCTTGAAAAGGAAGACGCCGATCTCGTCCTGCTTCGAAAGGTAAATGGAGCCCACGATTTCGTCGCCACCGAAGACGATGTCCCACGATTTATACGGCCTGGAGGCTACGAATTTTTCGTGCTCGACGCGCGTGGGCATGCGGCGGTGGCTGATATTGACCGTCTCATCGCGTTCGCCCAAGAGCGCGTAAAGATTCTCGACGGCTTCAGGCGTGTCGTAAACGCTCCTGAGGACAGCCGCGTCGTTCTTCAAATTAAAAGTCCCCAGCCTTCAAGCCGTCTCCAAGCGCGATCGCGCGCTTCGCGCGCTTGCCTTCGGCCCGGGAAAGAAAACGCGGATGCATCCCCTTCGTCCGCGAGCCCGGGCGCAGGACCGCGACGTTGTCGCCTTCGCGCAGCGTGTCGCCGCGGCGGATCGTGCGGATCGCCTGTACGGCGCGCTGGGCGTACGCGTGAAGCTCTTTCTCTTCGGGCAGAACTTCCTTCTTGCCGGTCCCGAGCGCGGACGACGCCGCGTGCACCGCGTGCACCAAAATCGAGAGCTCCCGGCACGTGACCGCAAATGCGTGGTCGGGTCCGGGGAGCGAGCGATCAAGCGTGAAATGTTTCTCTATCAGCGTGGCTCCCAGCGCGACGGCCACGGCGGGCGCCACGAGTGGATCGAGCGAGTGATCGGATAGCCCCACCGGGACGCGGTATCGCGTGAGGAGAGTCGGGATCGCGCTCAGGTTCAGCGCTTCGAACGGCGCCGGGTACTTCGCCGTGCACTGCATGAGCGACAGGTTCTTTCCGCCGTGGCGGCGGAATTCGGCGACAGCCCAGTCGATGTCGTCGAGCGTGGAGGCGCCGGTGGAAAGGATCGTCGGTTTGCGCGAGCGGGCGGCCAGGCGAAGCAGAGCGGGATGCGTGATTTCGTAGGAGGCGATCTTGTGGACGCGCACGTACGGGTCGACGGCGCGGAAATCGGCTTCGGAAAAAGGCGTCGTCATGAACGCGATGCGGCGCTTGCGGCAGCGTGCGGCGAGTTTCGGCACCATCTCGTAAGGCATTTCGAGGTTTTTGAACAGTTCCGTTATGGGCTTCGAGATGCCGCTCTTGGAAAGGTAGCCACTGACGCCGGCGTTCGAAACGTACACGGTGTCAGCACGGTAGGTTTGAAATTTGACCGCGTCGGCACCCGCTTCCGCTGCGGCGTCCACCAGCGCGAAGGCCCTCTTCAGATCGCGGACCGCGGATCCAGCCCGCCAGTTCGAACCGGCCTCAGCGATGACGAACACCGATGGACGCTTCAAGGTTCGCTTTTCTCATCGTCGGAGTGGGCCCAGTTGCGGGCCTTATTGTAGGCTTTGCCGAGCTTGTCTTCGAGCTCGGGCGAGAGGATGCGGAGAAGCTCTTTTCCCATGATCCGGTACTGTTTGCCGACCTTCGCTGTGCGGATCAAGCCGGTCTTGATCATGCGGGTGACCGTGCTGGGGCTCACCTTAAGGAGCTGACGCACTTCTTCGGGCGTGTAGACCTCATTTTCCTTTATTTCCATGGCATCTCCTAATATCAAATAATATCATAAGATGTCACAAGTAGTCAAATTTATACCCTCGGGGCCTCAGATAGGGCCACCAAGAGCCTGCCGTCGGTCTCATCGACCACCGAATACCGGGAACGAAGGTAGGATTCGAGGCCGGGAGCGTCGTCGAGTACCTTCGCGGAGGCGATGACGTAATAATCGGCTCCCTGCGCGCGCAAAAGTTCCATCTCCACGATCAGGGATTCTGCGGCGTGCGGCCGCACGTAAAAAGCCCACCCTTTCCGGTTGCAGTAGTAGAGCTGGATAGTTCCGGTGTCGTAGCTCGCGACGACGAGGCTGTCGGGCGGCGTGAGCCGCTGAACGGCTTCGCCCGTGGCGACGATGCGGCGCTGGGGCTCGGGAATGAAATAAATGCCCCGATAGAAATACCCAGCGTTCGCCGCCGAAAGGACTCCGAGAAGCGCGAGCGACGCCCAAAGTGTTTTTCGCGGCACGCGCTCCCCCAGAAGGACCCAACCCTTCCCCATCAGGAACGCGAGCGGCGGCGCGAGCGGGATCTGATAATACGAGTGGTCGATCAGTATCCGCCAAAAGAAAATGACGTACACGACCGACGCGGCGAGCCAGGCGTAGAACACCTTGTTCTTTTCGGGCGCTTTCGAGAAAAGGCCGGCGGCGGCAAGGACAACACCGAGCGGCGTCAAGAGATGGAAGACAAAATACTTGGCGACGGGTCGCAGGAACGACGGAGCGAAGAGCGCCCAGTAGCTCACCCCTTCCGGCCCGCGGTTCTTCACGAAATCGTACGGCCGGTAGATCAGGCGCGGATCGTCGACGCCGGCCTTCCACATGAAGTAATACCAAACGAGCGGCGCGAGCGCGGCCGCCAGATATGCCCAATGCGCGTGGTCCCGCAGGAAAGAGGCTCCCCGGTAACGCCACGCCAGATACAGCGCCGGCAGGAAGAGGTACAGCGAGTGCACTTTCGTCGCGACCGCGAACGCCATGAGGAGCGCCGAGAGCGCCAGGAACCTCGCCTTCCCGGTCTCGTAGTGCAGATACAGGAAATACAGGGTGCCCGTCGACGCGAACATCATCGCAGCTTCAGGCTGGAGCGCGCGCGAGACCGCGAGATAGAGAGGCGAAAAGGCGAGGAACACGAGCGCGGGCAACGCGTGCCGGGCATCGTACAAGCGCCGAAGGAAAAGGTAGACGAAAGCGAGCGAGCCCATCGAAAAAAGGACGGACACCAGGCGGGACGCCCACTCGCGCGCACCCCCGGCCATGAGATACATGAGCGCCATCAGGTACGAATAGACCGGCATTTCGGCGTTGTAGAGATACGGGCCGGGGCCGTTCTCGTCGATCTCAGGATAAAAGAAGTTGAAGCCGTGCTGGTAGAAGTTGCGCGCGACCGTGGCCACGATCGCCTGGCGGGAAAGGCTGTTGTACGGCTCTACGATCGGGAGGTCAAGCTGATAAACGCGGAAGAAGAACGCGCCCGCGAAGACGAGGGCCGCGGCCTTTTCGAACGGCTTAAGCGCGGACCAGCGCATTGCGCCCGATCACCCGAAGGTAGCCCAGGATCGTCCGCCCGACCTTCATTTTGCTCTTTCCCACGCGCTGGTCGCCGCGCAGGATCATCGGAACCTCTTCGATCCTCATGCCGAGGCGCGCCATGCGCACGAGAAGCTCGAGCACGCACGCGAACCCTTTTTCCTCGTAAAAGTCGCCGTACTTCTCGAGAACACGGCGGAGCGTCTGGGGCTTGTACGCGCGGTAGAACGAGCTGTACGTGCGGATGCCCTTTATGCGGAACGCGAAGTTGATGAGGAAATTCGCGACGCGGCTGAGCAGACGGCGAAACCAGGTGGTTCCGCGCACCCCGCCGCCTTCGGCATAGCAGGACGCGAGGGTGACGTCACAGCCCACCCCGATCTTCCCCAGCATCGTCGGTAGGATCGAGAGATCGCTCGTGCCGTCCGCTTCCATCGTAACGATCATGTCGGAAGGCGCGGCGGCCGCGAGCGCGGCGTTCATTCCCCGGCGGAACGCCTCGCCGACGCCACGGTTGGGCTTGTAGGAGATCGGTTCCAAAGGATAAGACGCGGCCATGCCCGCGAGGACGGACGCCGTGGCGTCCGAGCTGCCGTCATCCACGACGATGAGCCGGTACGGGAGGCCTTCTTTCTTCGCGAACGCATCGGTCCGCTCGACGAGCCCGCGCACGTTCGCCTCCTCGTTGTAGGCGGGAACGACGAAAAGGATCATGCGCGGCGGGCGGCGATCACGCGGCGAAGCGCCTCTTCGAACGGCACGAGCGGCTCGTAACCGAGAAGCGTCTTTGCCTTCGAGAGGTCCGGAACGCGCCGCGCGATTTCGCGGTAGGAGCCGAAAACCTGCTTCATCGGGACGCGTTCCACTTTGAGTCTCCCTTTCACGCCGAGTAGGCGGTGAATCATCTTCGCGCAATCGAGGACGCTCACTTCCTCGTCGTTGCCGACGTTCACGATCTCTCCGACCGCCGTCGGGTTCTCGAGCGCGAGCAGGGTTCCACGCACGACATCGGAAACGTGCGCCATCGAGCGCGTCTGCGAGCCGTCGCCGTGGACCGTCACGGGCTTCCCCGCTGCAATCGACTCGATGAAGATCGGCACGTGCCCGCCGCTCCAGGTCGAGCTCGATCGCTCGCTGAAGCAGCCGAAATAGCGGAGCACCACAACCGGAACGCCGTAATCCTTGTAATAGCTGAGCGCCAGATGCTCGGAGAAGAGCTTCGAGACCGCATACGCCCAGCGTTTGGCGTCCGGCGAGCCGCTCACGCATTCGCCGTCCTCACGGAACGGAAGGGCCGTCGAGCCGCCGTAGACGTCCGACGTCGAACCGACGACGACCTTCGTCTTGCGGGCGCGCGCGGCCTCGAGCACCGATCGTGTTCCTTCCGCGTTCACGGTAAGGGTCGGGAGCGCCGGATCCTTCTCGGCGATCTTCTTGACCGCGGCCAAGTGCACGACGGCGTCGGCGCCTTTAACGGCTCGCGTGAGCTTCGCGGTGTCCAAAATGTCGAAACGCCGGAGCTCGAAACGCGGGTTCTTCGCGTGCTGCCGCACGTTCGCGGTCTTTCCGAACGAAAGGTCGTCTACTCCGATCACGCGGTGACCCATCGACAGAAGCTCGTCCGCCAGGTGCGAGCCGATGAGCCCGCAGACGCCCGTCACGACCACGGTTTTCTTTTTCAAGACTTCCCTCCTCGGTCCAGGAAACGCACGATTTCCTTCAATATTTGCTCCGACGCGTCGCCGCGCCCGTAAAGCTTGCCGGTCCGCCGGCCGCGTTTCGAAAGCTTCCGGAACGCCGCGACGATCTTCTTCGCGTCGGGTTCGCAAAGCGTGTTTCCGCCCGCGGCCAGCGTTTCGGTCCACTCGGTCTCCTCGCGCAACGTCACGCACGGCACGCCTAACAGGAACGCTTCCTTCTGAACGCCGCCCGAATCGGTGACGATCCCGGCCGCGCTCTTCTCGGCCGCGAGCATTTTGAGATAAGGGAGTGGCTCGACGATCTCGATCCGGCCCGTTTTCAATACCTCGAGACGGAGGCCGTGAATCGCGTCGAGCTTCTTCGCCGTACGCGGGTGAAGCGGCATAAAAACTTTCCTGTCGAGCGAGGCGAGCGCGCGGAAGATGCGTTTCAGGCGCGCCGGGTCGTCGGTGTTCACGTTCCGGTGGATCGTCGCCAGGTAATACGGCTCGGACGCGCGCCGCGCGGCGATTGAGTGCTCGTAGTGGCGGAGGATGTCGGCCATCACGTCGCCGACGCGGTGCACGCCCTTCCGGACGCCTTCCCGCTCAAGATGGCCGACGGCCGCTTCGGTTGGGCAAAAAAGGAGCGACGAGAGGCCGTCCGTCGCGATTCGGTTTACCTCTTCGGGCATCGCACGGTTTCCGCTTCGCAGGCCCGCCTCCACGTGCGCGACAGGTACGTTCAGCTTCGCGGCCGCAAGAGCACCGGCCAGCGTGGAATTGGTGTCTCCGAAGACGATAACCACGTCCGGCTTCTCTTTTATGAATACGTCTTCGAGGCGCTCGAGCATGAGCGCGGTCTGCGCGCCGTGCGAGCCCGAACCAACCTTCAGGTTATAGCGCGGTTCGGGGATATTGAGCTCGTCGAAGAACACTTTCGACATCTTGTAGTCGTAGTGCTGGCCGGTATGGGCCCAAACGAGAGAAAGGCGCTTCGAAAGCGTCGAACGCGACCAGGCCGCGTGCAGCGCGGCGGCCTTCACGAACTGCGGGCGCGCGCCGACGACGGCGACCGCCTTGAATTTCTTCACAGGCGGACGGTGCGGCCGTCTGCCTTCAGGGATTTCGAGGCGGCCTGCAGGATCCGGAGGACGGCCAGTCCGTTCTCGCCGTCCGAATGCGGCTTCATGTTTTTCTCGACGCACTCCAGGAAATGCAGGCATTCGGCGCGCAGCGGCTCGACGTTCTCGACGTACGGCGCGTGCACTTCGCCCACGCGTAGGACCATTGAGCTCGCCATCTCGTTCGCGCCGTTCAAGTCCACGCCCTTGTCGAAGATCTTCAGCTTGTCGGTGTGCTCCATGTCGTCGAAGACGACCATCTTGCGGCTTCCGACGACGGTCATGCGGCGCACCTTGTGCGGATCGAGCCAGCTTAAGTGGATGTGGGCGGCCTTGTCGTCCTTGAACTTGAAATCCATGAAGATGACGTCCTCGATCCCCCGGGCTTTCTGGATGTAGCTGAACCCGTGCGCGCTGACCGAGACGGGCGGTTTGGGGAAAAGTTCGAGGATCACGGAGATGTCGTGCGGCGCGAGACTCCAGAGCGCGTTCTCGTCCTTGCGCACCTGGCCGAGATTGAGGCGCTGGGTGTACATGTAGTACGTCTCGCCGAGTTCGCCCGAATGGAGGATTTCCTTCAGCTTCCGGACGGCCGGATGATAAAGGAGGAGGTGTCCAACCATGAGGCGTAGGCGCTTTTTCTTCGCGAGGCGGCACAGGTCCTCGGCGTGGCGAACGTCGAGCGCGATGGGCTTCTCGACGAACACGTGCTTCCCCGCTTCGAGTGCCTTCTTGGCGAACTCGTAATGGGACGGCGACGGGACGGCGACGGCGACCGCGTCGATAGAAGAATCGTTCAGGATTTCGTCGTAGGAAGACGTGACGCGCACGTCGGGATAGAGCGAGGAGAATGAGGAAAGGAGTTCGGGACGGCGGTCGCACAGGCCTTTGAGCGCGCCCAACTCGCGAAAATGCCGGACTAGGTTTTTACCCCAATATCCGGCGCCGCAGACCGCGACCGAGGCTCTTTTTGACATTTTAGGACTATAGCATCCGCGTCCGGAGCGGTCAATAAACCTCTATCCCCCGGAGGCGTCCCGGCGCCAAACTTCGGCGCATTCGCCCATCGTGCGGATCTCGCGGCCGCTCGAAACGATAACCTCGAGAGCGCGCTCGAAATGCTCGCGCTTCTTGGCGAGCGGAATGCCGGCCCGCTCGAGATGAATCTTGCGGGAGGGGTCGAGGTCGGCGGCGTCGGCCAGGTCCAGTGGATGAACGAGGTAGTAGAACGCGTCGCAGTCCGCGAGGCAGGACCGCAGGAGCTTCTCGAACCTTGGCCAGCCGAGAACGAACGAAAGCGTGTGCCAGCAGGCGACGCGGTAGCGGTTCGTCGGGAGCGGCAGGACGAGAATACCCGGCGAGGCGCCGGACGCGCGCGGGCGGAGGCCGCCGTCGCTCACAAACGGATGCCGCGGGCCCCAAAGTTGGGCGCCCAGGTCCTTCCGGCGGTGGATCCGCGCGAATTTGTCGCTGCCCAAATGGTTGTAGAGATTTTTCGCGACGGCCACCGCCATGAGCCACGACGGGGCAAGCGAGGTGTCGTAGCCGTATCCGGCGTCGATCAACCTACGCAGAAGCGCCGGCGACGTGGCCCAGCCCGGCGCGATGAAACCGCGCGGCGGCGTTCCGGCCGTTTCGGCGATGAGATCGTGCGCGGCATGCACTTCCTTCGCGATCGCGGCGTCCGGAAGGCTCCCGAGATTGAGCGGGTGGGACCACGAATGGTTTCCGATCTCGTGTCCGTCCCCCGCCCACTCGCGCACACGCGCGCGGTTCCGGGCCGATTCGAGGTCCCGGCCGATCAGGTACAGGCTGTACTTGAATTTGAAGCGTGCCGCGGCGTCCAAAAAACGGTCCGCGATGCGGAAAAAGGACGGATCTTCGTAGCCTGCGGGAAATCCGTAGGCTTCGTTCAGCGAATCGAAGTTCACGTTGATCGCGGCGAGTTTCTTCACGTCAGAAATGATTTCTCGAAAGGTCTTTCCACTCGGCGACGCGGTAGCCCGCCCTCTCGAACGCGACCACGTCCCCGCGCGACGGAAGCCCGTAATAGCGGGACCCGGCGGCCGCAGGCGCGGCGCCGGCCGGGGCATCCGCTTTCGCCAGCGTCTCGCGGACCGCGCGGCGCATCGTCTCGGGAAAATTTCGGTAAACGTCCGTGTAGAACGCGAGCATGGACGAATGCGGGCCGGATTCGCGGCGCTCCTCGAAAAGCACGCGGCCGGTATCGACTCCTTCGTCCACGAGGTGGCAGGTTACGGCCGGAGGCAACCCGTTCAGGCGCGACCACAGAAACGGAAAGAGCCCGCGGCACTGCGGCAGGACGCCGGCATGCTTGTTCACGACGCCCGCGCGGGCGGCTTTCAGCACCGGCCCTTTCAAGACGTCGTTGAGGAAAATCAGAACGACGTCGACGCGGTTCTTCATGATCCACTCGGCGACCGCCGGATCGTTCGGATCCGCCGCGTGCGCGATCGGCACGCCTGCTTTCTCGAACGCGTTCCAGCCTCCGGGCATCGCAAAAAGACCCTTCACCGCGCTCTTCATCGAATAAAGCGAAAAAAGAAGCGTGTTCTTTACGCCGAACGTGCGGAAATACCAGCCGAGCGCCTCGCTCCCGCGCATGCGGGCGAGCTTCGACGGAAAAATACGGACACCGACGACGTCGTACTCCGCCCGCAGCGCCGAAAGTGCGCGATACCAGGCAGGCAGCGCCCAGGTCCGGTCATCGGCCGTCAGGATAGCGATCCGCGGGCGGAGGCTTTCGGTCACGCGGCTCTCGCATCGCTACGTTTCAAGAGACCGAGCAGGATCTTCGCCGCAAAATAGAGTGACGCGACCGAATAAAGAAGACGCGAACCGGCCACGGCCTTCCCCGGCACGTGCCACGCGACGTCCTGCGGGAACGGATAAAAAAGGCCCGGCCCGGCCGAGGCGGTGTCGAGATTGAACGCGAAGATGAGGACAAAATAAATCCAGGAAAGAGCGCGCGGCCACGGCTCCCCCTTCATCATGAGCCAGACGAAAAGCGGCAGCGTCCACATGAAATAATGGACGTGCGTGGTCGACGTCGCATGAAGCGTAAGGAGGACCGCCAGCGACAGGCGCAGGAACACGTCCGCACGGCGCCCGGGCGGAACCGGATTGCGGAAGACGAACGGCGCGATACACGCGAGCCAAGTGCCTACGAGCACGATCTTCGAGGCTTTCGCCACGATCTCGGCGTTCGTACGGAAAATGCTCTGCGTCGCCATCTGTAGGACGACCGGCGAGTAATAGGCATGAAGGACGTACCCGCGCGAGTGAACCGCCAGCGGCAGGAGGATGAGCACAAGCGGGGCGGCCGCGCAGGCGGCGAGCTTCGCGCGCTCCTTGAAACCCGCGCCAAGGACGAGAACGGCCGGCGCCAAAAGAAGGAGTGCGAACGAATCGAGCAGGCACGTGAGGCCGAGCAGAGCGCACGCGCGGCCGTTCTTCCCTTTTTCCGCGCAAAAGATCACGGCCCAAAGGCAAAGCGCGGTCCAAAGCCGGTACTGCCCGAAAACGTAGCACCCGTACAGCACGATCGGGCTGAAGAGCCAGATCGTGGCCGCCTTGCGCGCGTCTTTTCCGAAAAGGCGCCACAGGATCGCCACGATCCCGGCTTCGGCCAAAAGGTACGATGCCTTCATCCAAAAAAGCATCCGGAAAATCGCCGTCGAGGCGCCGAGCACGCAATCATCGGCCTCATTGAATGGCAACTTCTCGGAGACGCCGTAGACGTCGGAGGTCGAAGAGATGACGACCTTCGACTTCCGGGTTTTGGCAAAGCGAAGTACCGATTCTGCGCCCATCGCATTCACCATGAGCGTCGGAACTGCCCGCTGGCTTTCTCCGATTTTCTTGAGAGAAGCTTGATGCAGGACGACGTCGGCGTGCGGAACTTTACGCAGAAGCATTCCGGTGTCGAGCACGTCGAGCTGGATGAATCGGAAGTTGGGATTTTTGAGGTGGTTGCGGACGTTGTCGAGCTTGCCATAGGAAAGGTCGTCGACGCCGATGACTCGCTCGCCCCGCAAGAGGAGCTCGTCGAGGAGATGGGAACCGATGCATCCGCATACACCGGTGATGAGAATGGTTCGTTTTTTCACCAAAATACGCGACCCCCTTATGACGAAGCGAGTACTATAGCATCCTCGTTACGAGCAGGCAAATACTAAAGGATGACCCGTGTCGCCTCTTGTATTAGAATACCGCCCGTGGCTCCCTCTTCTGTCCGAAAGTCGCTCCTAATCGCCGCCGCCGCGGCCGCCGCGGCGTCGCTTCCTTTTTTGAGCGGCGCTCTTCCGGAAAAAGCGGCTTTAACGGCGCTCACCGTGGCTGTGTTGGCAGGCGGGTTCGCAGGAAGAGGGCACGGAAAGGCCGCTTCGCTGGTTCTTCTTGCCGCCTCCCTCTGCGTCGCTCTCGCTGCCTGCGATCTCCTGGCGCGACTTCTTCCCCCGAGCATCTTCTATTATCGCCCCGAAGACGCCTTCCTCAGTCGGCGCCCGGAAATGCCTGCCGTGTCGCGCTTTTCGAAGAACGCCCGGTTCCGGGGCCGCGTGGTCGGGGACCTGGCGGCGCTTGCGGGAGGTCATGCCGAACCGCGCGACGTCTGTTTTGTGACGGACGAGGCGGGTTTTCGCAATCTTCCTGGTACGCGCGCCCGAGCGATCGACGTCCTGCTCGTCGGAGATTCGTTCGGTATCGGGAACGGCACTTCGCAGGAAAAAACATGGGCGAGCGTTCTCGAAAACCGCTACGGGCGTACCGTTTACAATCTCTCGACTGGCGGATCACCGTGGACCGAGCTTATGAACGTGAAAACCGAAATCGACTCGCTCCGCACGGCTCCCGACGCCGTCCTGGTCTGGGCGCTTTTCACGGGCAATGACCTGGACGGCGAATACCGCGGAACCGAACCGGTCTTCACGGCCCCGCTCGAGCGTTTCGGCGTCCGATGGACGACGTTCCGCGAGCGCTCGCCGGTGCGGCTCCTCCTGCGGCGGGTGCGGTACGCGCTTCGGCTGAGCGCCGACACGCGCGGTCCTTCACCGGTTCACGCGCGCGTTCTTCCCGACGGTCGAACCGTCCTTTTCCTGAACGACTACGCGAAAGCCGAAGAGAAGCCTTACTCGGAATGCATACGGAGCAAAAATTTAGGAGCGCTCCACGCGACATTCGCCGAAATGAAAAGGCTTTGTGAGGAGAAGGGCGTTCGGGTTGCCGTTGTGGTGGTTCCGACGAAGGAAGGCGTTTATGATTGGATCCTGAGCGGAAAGCGGAGCGCCACGGCCTCGAGCGGTTTTTCCCTTCTCGTCCGCGATCTTTGCGGCGAAAACGGCTTCGCGTTTTTGGATCTCAAAGACCCGATGCGACGGCTCGCGCTCTCGAAACCGGAGACGTCGCTCTGGTGGCTCGACGACACTCATTGGAACGACGCCGGGCACGCCGAGGCGGCACGCCTGGTCGAAGCTAAGCTAGGTTCGCCCCGCTTGCGAAGCGACGAGCGATCGTTCTAAGTTCACGGCGATGCGCTCGGCCGCTTTTCCGTCCCATCCCCGCGGCACGCGAGTCTTCTTCCATTTCCCGGCGATCGCTTTCCGCGCCGCCGCGACCACGACCTTCACGTCCGAACCCACGAGCACGTTCGTCCCCTCTCTCACCGTGACGGGCCGCTCGGTGTTTTCCCGCATCGTCAGGCACGGAACACCAAGTTTCGTCGTCTCTTCCTGAATACCGCCCGAGTCGGTGAGCACGAAAGCACTTTCCTTTACGAGCTTGAGAAAATCCGTGTAGCCGAGCGGCTCGATCATCCGAAAACCCGGTAAGGCCGCGAAGCGTTTTCCGAGACCGTGCGATTCGATCATCTTCCGCGCGCGCGGATGGACGGGATAGAGAACCGGCGTCAGACGCGCGATGGACTCGAAGATCGAAAGGATCTTAAGGAGAGCCGCCTTCGTGTCCACGTTCGAGGGCCGGTGCATCGTCACCACGGCATACCCCTTCGGCCGGAGCCCAAGGCTCGCGACCACGCGCGATCTCTCGATGGCGGGAAGTCCCGCGACTAGGCTGTCGATCATCACGTTACCGTCGAAAAAAACCCGTCTCGCCGGAATCCCCTCGCGTCTCAGGTTCCGGATGGCACTCTCCTCGGTCACATAGAGAAAATCCGACAGGCGGTCCACCGCGATCCGGTTGATTTCTTCGGGCATCGCCCTGTCGAAGCTGCGAAGTCCAGCCTCGACGTGCGCGACCGGCACCTGCATCTTGGCAGCGGCAAGGGCGCACGCGAGTGTCGAATTCACGTCTCCCACCACGACGATCGCATCCGGACGCTCCTTAAGAAGCGTCCGCTCGAAAAGCTCGAGCACCTTCGCGGTTTGAGCGCCATGCGTTCCGGAACCGACCTCGAGATGCACGTCCGGCTTCGGGATGCCAAGGTCCCGGAAGAACACCCCCGACATCTTGAAGTCGTAGTGCTGTCCGGTGTGAACGAAGACGACCTGGAAGCGCTTTCGGAGCGCGCGGATGAGCGGCGCGACCTTAATAAAGTTTGGCCGCGCCCCTGCCGCCACCACGACCTTCAAGCGCCGCCGTTTCACGTCACGCTCCCCAGCCGCGGCCGGATGCGAGCGCGGTACAGCGAGAACGCGAAGTAGGCGCACAGGACTGAGAACCCGAGGCGCGCGAGAGCGACAAACTTGCCCCAGGGAAGGAACCTCTCCATGACCTCATGAAGGCTCGGCAACGAGGAAAAGAACACGGGGTCGAGCGGAACGAGAAGCCCGAGGTTCATCGCGCGCGAATCGAGATTGAAAAAGAAAAGAAAACCAACCATTGCCGCGGAAAGCGGGTACACCCACGGCTCGCCCTCGTCGAAGCGCGCGAGAATCCAGAAAGGCAGTGCCCAAAGGACGTAGTGAACCATTGTCACGGACGTCGCGTAGAGCGCAAAAAGGACGGCGAGCGCCGTGCACGCGAAGAGACGCCCTCTCTCGATGTCCGACAAGGTGCCGGGAGCGCGACAGACTCGCACAAAAAGGAACAAGTAAAAAAGAAGGAACGCCGTTTTTAAAGCGATAGGAAGGATCCCGGGGGCGTGCACGAACATCCCCTGCGTCGCCGCGCCGACCACGACCGGCGAAAAATAGGCATGAAGAACGAGGCCTCCGGAGGAGATCGCCAGCGGCGCCACGACCAGAAGAGGAAACACCGCGAAGCAAAGCGCAAGCTCCGTCCGCTCCCTCCATCCTCGCCCCAGAATCATGAGGGCAGGCGGCAGAAGAAGCATCGGATAATTCTCGAGGCACGCCGCTGCGCCCGCCAGGACGAACGCCGCGTGCTTGCGTCTTGAACGCAGCGCCCAGAAGAAGACCCACCAGCACGCAGCCGAAAGGACCCGGTACTGGCCGAACGCGTAGGTGGAGAAAATCAGGATCGGGTCGAAGAGCCACCCGCGGAGCGCTTTTTTCCGTCGGTCGGGGGCAAAAGCGTGCCACAAAGCGGCGCACGCCAGCACATCCGCGAAGAGGTACGGAAGCTTCATGAGGAAAACGCGCCGGAGAAGCGCCGGCTCGGGGGAGCCCAGATACACCGCGATGGAGCGTCCGCCCTCGCGCATAAGCGCGTCCGTGCGGACCATGAACTCGGCGAAGCCCGGATCGAGCGGTATAAGAAGTATCTGAAATAAACCAATGAGGAAATACGCCAGCGGCGGATAGTACGTGAAGCCGTGACGCAGATACGTGTCCCCCAGATGCCCGTAAACGTCCCACACCCCGTGGAGACTGAGAAACGACGGGAAATACTGGATGAATAAGATATCCGCGTGGAGGGTCGCTGGCATCAGCGCCAGGCGCAGGGCGAGCGCCGCCGCGAGAAGTTTTTTCACCCGCTCGTCAGAAGAGAGTGTAAATGAGCGGGGCGACGGCCGAAGAATGTGTGACGATGATGAGAAGGCCGATCACGACGAGCATCGTCAGAATCGGCAGAAGGACGAGGTTCCGTGTCGACGTCATGAACCCGAAGAGCGCTTTCAGATCTTTAAGGGAGCGCATGGGTATCCTTTCTTCAGTACGGGTTTTCGCAGGCCTTGTCGTCTTTTTCCGTCGGCTTCGGGCGATGGATCCAGTAGCTGTCGCGGACCGGCTCCAAACGACGTTTGAGCGCGTCGCCCTGCAGCGCGCGCACAAGGAGACCGTAAGGCGCGAATATAACATAGAAGAAAACGATCATGAACAGTTTTGTGAGAAGCTCGCCGAGCTTCGTGAGGAGCCCCGAGTAGAGGCGGTAGAACGCGTCGGCCGCCGATGCGCTCGCCAGACGCAGGACAACGAGAAACGCGCAGAAACCTCCGGCGGCCCATCCGAACGCCGCGTGCCCGCGGTAAAACGTGAAACACGAAACGCCGGCCAGGATGAATGGAACGACCCGGTAAAAACGTTTGGAATCCATCGGCGCTCCCATCAGTCGAGACCCGCCAGCTCGGCACCCTGATATTCGTTCACCGATCCCGCCTTCTGGCCGGATTTTTCGAGGAAGAAGGAACCGAGCACCAGCACGTCCATTTTCGTCTTCAGGAAGCAGCGGTACGCCTCGGACGGCGCGCAGACGATCGGCTCTCCGCGGACGTTGAACGAGGTGTTGATGAGGACGGGGCAGCCGGTGAGCCGGTCGAACGCCTCGAGAAGTTTCCGGAAGCGCGGATTCTCCGGACCCACCGTCTGCACGCGCGCCGAGCCGTCGACGTGCGTGACGGCCGGGATGGTGGAGCGGACGTCGTGCAGGCGGTCGAGCCCACGCGGGCGCTTTCGGTCGCCTACACGCTGCTTGGAAGCGACGTCCGCGACGATCAGCATGTACGGGCTCTCTCCTTCGAGGTCGAAATATTCTTTCGCGCGCTCGCGGAGGACCGCCGGGGCGAAAGGACGGAAGCTCTCGCGGAACTTGATCTTCAAGTTCATGATCGACTGCATCTTCGACGAACGCGCGTCCCCGAGAATGCTGCGGGCGCCGAGCGCGCGCGGCCCGAACTCCATCCGGCCCTGGAACCAGCCGACGACCTTCTCCGAAGCGATCGCCTTCGCGGTTTCCTCTGCGATCTCCGCCTCGGACAGCTTCCGGTAGGCCGCGCCCTCGGAACGAAGGAACGCCTCGATCTCCCCGTCTGTGAACTCCGGCCCCCACAGCGAGGCGCCCTGGATGCCGTGTACCGGATCCGGGTTCGGGACGCGGGGCTGCTTGAAATAGTGGTGGTTCACGTACATCGCCGCGCCGAGCGCACCACCTGCGTCGCTGGAAGCGGGCTGCACCCAGATCTCGTCGAATATCTTCTCTTTTTGGATCTTTCCGTTCGATACGCAGTTGAGAGCCACTCCGCCGGCTAGGCATAGACGCCGCTCGCCCGTGGTCTTTCGCACGTGCCGCGCCAGGCGAAGCATCGCCGTATCGAGGACCTCCTGGATGGAGCGCGCGACGTCCAGATGGCGCTCCTGGAACGGGCTTTCCGCCGGCCGCGCGGGGCCCCCGAAGAGATCCTCGAACTTGCGGTTGATGGAATTGAGCCCGCCCGCGTAGCCGAAATAATCCATGTTGAGCCGGTAAGAGCCGTCGTCTTTCAGATCGATCAGGTTCTCGAGAATGAGGTCCATGTACTTGGGCTCGCCGTAAGGCGCAAGACCCATCAGCTTGTACTCGCCTGAATTGATCCGGAAGCCGAGGTAATGCGTGAACGCCGAGTAAAGAAGCCCAAGGGAATGAGGAAAATGGATCTCGGCCTGGATATCGAGGCGGCGGTCGTTTCCGACGCCGTAGCTCGTCGTCGCCCACTCGCCCACGCCGTCGACGGTCAGGAACGCGGCACGATCATAGGGCGACGCGTAGAACGCCGACGCGGCGTGCGACTGGTGGTGCTCCGGAAATAGAATCGGCGCTTTGGTCTTCAGCTCCTCCTCGATCATGGAGTGGATGTAGAGCCGGTGACGGATCCAAAGCGGGATCGCCTGCAGGTAGGACGGGAGGCAGCCCGGGGCGGTCAAGAGATGGGTTTTCAGGATGCGGTCAAACTTGAGAAGCGGTTTGTCATAGAATGCGACCGCGTCGAGGGCGTCCGCCGAGACGCCGCCCTGCTTCAAGCAAAACTCGACCGCGCGGGCCGGGAACGAGTCGTCGTGCTTTTTGCGCGTGAAACGCTCTTCCTGCGCGGCCGCGACGATGCGCCCGTCCTCGAGAAGACACGCGGCGCTGTCGTGATAGAACGCGGAAATTCCGAGGATCTTCATCGCGCGGTCCCCCGCAGGTAGCGCGCTTCGAGGTGGTCCGCGAGTTTCTCGGCGATCAGGCGGTGGCCGGCCGGGTTCGGATGGAAGTAGTCGCCCGGCGTGATCTTGAGAGCGTCTTCGTCCCGGCCTTTCAGCGCCGCGAGGAGGTCGAAGGTGTCCACGCCGAGATCGCGGCCCGCCCCGAGGATCTGGTCGTGCAGCATTTGGTACGGATACCGTTCGTTTTCGCCGAGGCCGATGAGACGCGGGAAAACGGCGATCGTGAACTCGAATCCTTCCGAGCGGGACAGCTCGCGGATCTCGCGGAGCGCGGCGGTCGACGCCTTCCAGCCCGGGTGATCCGGCTTGAAGTGCTCGTCATAGGTTTCGGCGAACTGCTGAGGAGTCACGCGGTGGCGCATGACTTCGATCTTCTTTCGGAAGAAGGCGTACAGGTAGGAGTGTTCCTTGAGAAAATCCTTCACCCGGCGAAGCGCGGGGTTTCCGATGAGGCCCTGTTGGCGCGAGAAAGGTTCCGCGTCGTTTCCGACGTAACTCAAAAGAACGAGATCCGGGCGATAGCGCAGCCCAATTTCCTTGAGCAGAATCGCTTCCTGGTACGTGTTGTAGCCGCGAATCCCGCCGTTCAGCACTTCCACGCGGAGTCCCCGCGCGGAGAGGACTTCCTCGAGCCGCTTCGAGAACGTCTCCTCGGCGGCGACGCCGTCACCGAAAGCCACAGAATCGCCCAGCACGAAGACGCGATAAACGCCTTCCGGTTTCTCCATCTGGAAATCGCGGTCGCGCAGGCCGGAGGAATTGATGCGGATCGGGTTGCCATTGATGTCGCGGCCCGTGAATCCGGGCCTGTGCTCGAACGCGCGTGTTTCGCTGCGGCGGAAAAGCCCGGGCGGCGTGTCGATGAGCGACGTTTGCGAAAGCACGAATTCGCCGCAAACAACGGCGATCAGGGAGCCCGCGGCCAGCGCGAGAACGGGTCTTAAGAAGGTCGTAAACATGCGGGCCATTCTATCACACCCCCGCGCCGGTGCGCTTCCTGCCGATCATCACGAAGAAACCGCCCTCGCGGTCCGCCGTCAGGAGCATCCCCGTCTCGACCAGGAGGCGTTCGAACCCGGTGCCCGGCACGGACGGCTCGAAGAGCCGCTCGTCGTCGGTGACGGACTCGAACGGGCGCGTCTTGGGGATCGAGCTCACGAAATCGACGCCGCTCTCCTCGAACCACCGGAGCACCTCGCCGAAGGTGTGTTTCGACTCGTGCGGGTTCTTGTACTGATCCATGAACCAAGTGCGCTTGCGCGTTTCGCTCAACTTCTCCCTCTTGATACGGGGGTCTAGAAACTGGAAGCGATTGCCGGTGGCGTTGAAGATCGCCCGGCGGACGTCGGTCGGGATGCGGCTGTACGCGTGGTAGAGGCCGATAAGGACGTGTCCGCCCGGCTTCGCGAGGCGGAGTATCGAGCGGAAAGCCAGATACGGGTCCGCTGTGTGGTGCAGGACCCCGTTCGAAATGACGAGGTCGAACGATTCGCGCGCAAACACCGGCCGGAACAGGTTCATCTGGCAGAACGACACGTTCTCGATCTCATTGCGGGTTTTGAACGCCTGTGCGAGACGCAGTGAGTTGAGGCACATGTCGGCGCCGATTACCTGCCGGCCACCGGTGATTCCAAGGAAATTGCTGAGCTGGCCCGTGCCGCAGCCGCATTCAATCACGCGCGCGCCGTTGGGCAGCTGCTCGTCAAGAAGCCGGGCGAGAACTCCCTTCTCGGCCTTGTCGCGAAGCGTCGCTACAGAGTCGATGTCCTCGTAGTTCGGGAACGGCGTCTCTTCGTAGAAAGCTTTCATGGCCTCGGTGACGTCGGCCCTGCCGTCCCAATCGTTCGGAAGGAAGAAGAGCGGGATCCCCGCCTCGGAAGTGAACGCTTTGCCGCAGGCCTTGCACGAGAAACCGGCGCCTTCGCGTGCGAGGACGCCCTCGCAAGCGGGGCAAAAAAGAGATGGGTTCACGCGAAAAAAAACGTCCCCTGTTTTTTCATCTGAACATTATGTCCGAAGAGCCGGAAATTGCCAAACAGAAAGAGACGGGAATCCGAGGAGGCTTAGATGGGAACGGAAGCTGTTGCCGCGGCCGAAGCCGCGGATTCATTGTCCGCCGCGTCGAGCGCGAGGACGGAATAGGAGTACGAGGAGCCGCGCGCGACCGTGCGGTCGACGTAGGTGGGACTTTCCGTCGAGCCGAGAGCCGCGCCGTTACGGAGCACCCGGTATCCCGTCACGCCGACGGCGTCCGAAGAAGCCAACCAGTCGAGACCGACGACCGCGGTATTGACTCCCGGTTCCGTCACCGGCCGTGTCATTTTGTAAAGAGAGGCGTCGGCGCGGACATCGGCCAGGGCCTGAACGGGATGGGCCGAGGCGCTCGCGTCGGTGAAGGCGCGCGGTTCGGCGGCGCGCAAAAGCAGGCGTGTCGACGCGTCCGGATCGGACGCGAGCGTAGGCGGCGTAAACGGAACGTCCCAGCGCGCCAGACCGCGCGTAACGCGGAAGCCGTCCAGACGGCCGCCCAGATGCGTGATGCGGTCGTCGCGGTAATCGAGACAGCCCACTACGAAGGGTCCGGAGTAATCAGGATACGGATCGGGGTCGACGCCGCTCGCCTTCTCGACGCCGTCGCGGAATATTTTCCAGGTCGAACCTTTGCGCACGAGCGCCAGGTGGTACCACGTGTTGGGCGCGATCGAATCGGGCGCCACGAGCTTGGAGCCGTAAGTGAACACCTGCATCCCGGCGTTGAAGGTCCACTGGCGGCCGTTCCATTCGAAGCGCATGTAGTCGACACTTGAATTGCCCTGCGAGAAGATCGCCTGGATCGCCGAGACGTTGTCGAAGCGCGCCCAGAAGTCGATCGTCAGATCGTCGGAGGCGAGGTTCCAATCTGGGGCGTCGGCGAAGACGAGCGCGTCGCCCTGCCCATCGAAGAAGATCGAGGTGCCGGGCGCTTCGGCGGGGACCTGGGGAGTTTCCTCGGAAGCGGCGGCGCGGAGGTTCGCGGGGACGGTCGGGGCGGCGGTGTCGGTCCCTAGGGTCGCGGCGTTCACGGCCGCGCTAGGCGCACTCTCGTTCTGCGCGTTGTCGACGGCCGTGACGCGGTAGGAGTACACCTGCCCCGGCGTCACGCCGGTGTCGGCGTAAAGCGTGACGAGCGTATCGAAAGAACCGGCCAGCTGTCCGTCCCGGAAAATCTTGTAGGTCGCGACGTCCCGTTCGGGGCTCGCCGCCCACGTGACGAGAATCTCGCGGGCTCTCGCCTGCGCGGCGAGCGAAGTCGGGGCCGCCGGAGACGTGACGTCCGGAATGGTGACGGTCACCGCCGCGCTCGAGGCGGACACGTTGCCGGCCGCGTCGTGCGCCTTCAGGAAATAGGAATAGGCGTTCCCGTCGGTCACGCCGGCGTCGACGTACGACCGCGAAGCGGTCTGCGCGATCTGCGCATTGTCGCGGAAAATACGGTAGCCCGTGACGCCGACGTTGTCGAGCGGGGCGTCCCATGCAAGACTCGCCTTCTTCACTTCCACGACGCCGTACGTGCGGATAGACGGGACCGAAGGCGCGGTGAGATCGGCGATCGTGAGCGAAACCGGACCGGCTTCTGGCGATTCGTTGTCCGCGGCGTCGAACGCCCGCACGGCGTACGCGTACGCGCGGCCGGGCACGCCTGTCGAGTCCCGGTAAAAAGCGACCGTCGAAACGCCGACGCGCACGCCGTCGCGGAAAACCCGGTACCCCGCCACGCCGCGGTCGTCGATCGAAGCGCTCCACGTAACGTCCGCGCTTTCGCCCGCCACCTGCCGCACTGCAAGATCCCCCGGAACCGACGGCGGAAGCGTGTCGTCCACGCCCGGGAAGCGCAGCTTGTAAGCAGAGCTCGCGTCGCGCGAGATCCAAAGCGTGTCGCCGTCGGGCGCGAACGTCATCGCGTTGGCGCCGGACCCGTTCGGGAGATTGAGGGTCAAGTCGTGCCAGGTGACGCCTGCGTCCTCCGAGAAGAAGATTTTGCCGGGCGCGTGGCCGTTCCACTTGACCGTACTCACCGCGATGCGCGACGGATTCGTCGGGTCGATGGCGATGCCGTCGCAGGTGCCGCTGCCTTCGAATTTTTTGAGAAGCCCCCACGATGTGCCCCGGTTGCGCGAAACGTAGAGCGCCGGGCCTCCCGTGTCCGCCGCGGCGTAGACCGTCCCCGCGGAATCGACCGCGATGTCGAAGACGTAATTGCTCGCGCTGAAGACCTTCGACCAGTTGGCGCCGTAATTTTCGGTGCGGTACACGCCGCCCGCCGCGTCCCCAACCGTGCCCCAGTAGATGCGACTCGGCTCGAGCGGATCGACGGCGAGGCCGTTGTAAATTTTGAGCGACGCAGGCTGGGCCGCCCCGCGCGTCCACGCGTAGCCGCCGTTGGTCGAATAAAAGAATCCGCCGCCGTCCGTTCCGTCGATGCCCAGATAATACCGTGTGGGATCGACGGGATCGCGCGCGAGCGCGCGGGCGTAGCCTTTATCCCAGACGACGGACGTGCGCGGGTAGGCCGCGGGAAGCCCGTTTTTCGTCTTCGTGAACGACGTGCCGCCGTTTTCGCTGATGAGAATCTGATTCGCCGCCCCGTTCCAGGGCGAATTGGTGGCCACGATCTTGCTTCCGTTCACGACGACCTTCCAGACGTGCCCCGCGATCGAATTGTCGTAACCCGCGCCAGGAATGATCGCGCGGTACGTCGTGCCGCCGTCCGCGGAAACGGCCAGGCCGTTGTCCATCGTTCCGACGAACACGCGGCCGTCCGCACCGATGTCGATGTCCGAACCGATCGTGTTGAAGGCGCCTTTGATGCGCTCGCGCCAGGTGACGCCCGCGTCGTCGGAACGCCATACGCCCCAGAAGTCGGCGAAATAAAGGACGTTCGAATCGAAGGGATCAATGACGGCCGTAAGCGGCCAGCCGAAACCGGTCGACCACGCGCGCGTCGGATTGGAGGTGAGATCGTGCGAAAGGCCGCGCTCGACGCCGGTCCAGCTCAGGCCGCCGTTCACACTGAGAAGCGCGGTCCCGTTCCAGCCGTCGCGGCAGCCGACGAGGAGGCGCACGCCCTCCGGGCTCGTGGCGGCCGAAAGCCGGTACACTTCGCCCGCAGTGGGAAGATCGACGCTGTAGCGCCAGCTCGCGCCGTTGTCGGAGCTGATCGAAACGCGCGTGCCGCCCGCCACGTAAATCGTGTTTCCGATGGACGCGATATCGAGCGCCCGCGGCGTCAAAGGCGACAGCGTCTCCCACGCGCCCGAGGCGACGGTGCAACGACGGAGCCCGTTGAACGCGCCCGCGAAAAGATAAACGCCGTCGCCGGTCAAGTGAAGGGCGCTGGCGGCGGCTCCGAGAGGGTTCCCCATGGACGCCCAGGTGACGCCGCCGTCGGACGAACGAAAGATCTCCCCGGTCTGCGTGCCCGCGAAGACGCGGTTGGGGTCCGACGGGTGCACGACGATCGAGCGGTAATCGTCGGGACGCTTGAAAATCACCCGGTTGCGGGTGGCTTCGAGAAAACGCCACTGCGTGCCCGCGTCGTCGGAGCGGTGAATGCCGATCGATGTCCCCGCGTACAGCACGTTCGGATTGGACGGCGCGACGGCGAGATTCACGATCTTGATGTTAATGAGCCCCTCGTTCTTCGGAACCCAGAGATTGCCGCGGTCGTCGCTGCGCCAGATGCCGCAGACGTCGGAAAGAAGATAGACGCGACCCGCTACCGAGGGGTCTGGAACGACCATGGGGTAGGCGCCGCCGCCGTACCAGCCCGCGAATTCCCATGCGAGTCCGGTCGGAAGCGCGCTCGCAGGCACGGCTCCGCCGACGAGGCACGACAAAACAAGGGCGGCAACGGCCGCAAGGGCAGGTCTTTTCACAGGGAAAGGGATTCTCCGAAAACGTACGGTAAGCGGAAACATTATACCGCACCGCTGCCCTTTTTACGAGCTGAAAACGATCCTCTCTGGATTCACCTGGTAAATTTCAAGATACGGGCCGGGACGGACGCGCGAAAAAAGTTCCCGCGAACGGAACGGAAGCGCGACCCAAGCCCACTCATCTTCCGAGAATTTCTTGGCGGAATCCCGGTAGGGCGAAAAAACGGCGACGAGATTTCCGTCTTTCGGACCGAGCCCGGAGCCTTCGCCCGGATAGCGATAGCGGACGAGGTATTCTACCCTCTCTTTTTTCAACGCTTCGGGCGTCGGCTCGAGAAGCGGCGCCGTCCACAGGAAATCTGAATCTCCGGCGCCGGGTTCGCGCAGATAAAAGAGCCAGTACCGCTTCTCGCCGCCCGACGCGACCTCGACCCAGCCCAGCTTCCGGAGCTTGAGCGCCGCGTGGGGATCGTTCGCGTCCACGCGGGCGCGCTTCTCGGCGATCTGCTCGGACGTACGACGGAGCTTCGGCGAGAAAAAAGCGTGGTCGAACGCGATCGAGGTGCCTTCGGGAAGATTTTCGCGGATCCACCCCGATGCCAGGCGCCGCGTGTCCGGCCGCCGGGCGATCGAATCGAGATAAAACGTCTTCGTGAGCGGTTCGGCCGCCGCGAGCGCGAAAAGCGCCGCCGCGAGCGGCCGCACGAAACGCCGGGGCGAAGCCAGACCCTCGAACACCACGTACGCCGCGCCCAGACAGAGAAAAGGAACCAACGGTAACGCGTAGCGTTCGTACGGCTGGCTGAACGCGCAAATGAACGCGAAATAGGCGGCTGGAAACACGAGGACCCAGCGCGAGGCGGCGCGTCGCACGCAAAGCAGGGCGAGCCCGGCGATCCCGAGCACGGTTCCCACCGCCCCGGAACCTTCGAAGAGCGAATATCCCAGATGATGCGACGGCGGAAAACTTCCCTCCGCTCCGGCCTGCGTGAGGATTTCTTTCATGAAAAATCCGAAATCCAGGATCGAAAACGGATTGAGCGCCGCATATACGCCGAACGTAACTGCCGCGCATGCCGCCAGCGCCGCAGCCGGGCCTTTCTCTGCGTACCCGTGTTTCTTCCAAACGAGAAACGCCAGTGGCAGGACGAGCGGTGCCGCCGTGTATTTGAACGCCACCGCCGCGCCGGCCCACGCCGCCGCACGCCATGCGTCCCCGCGGCGGCCGCAATCCGCGTACGCGGCGAGCGCTCCCGCGGAAACAAGAAGCGTGAAGATCATCGGAATGTCGGCGTAGATGTAGTGCGAATCGCGCGCGTGCAGGAAATTCACGGCCAGGAGCGCCGCCGCGGCGAGTCCGGTCGCGGAGCCGAAAAGGCGCTCGCCGAGACGGTAAAGCGCCCAAACCGATGCGGTCCCGGCGAGCACCCCCAAAACGAGCCGGCCGGCGAGGTAAAACGCCGTCGGATCCCGGAAGAACGAGACGGCGAACGCCTCGCGCGTCGCGCCTGCGAGTGCGGCAAACGCGTACAACGCGCCGTAGACGACGAAGAGGCAGTACGAAGCGAGCGGCGGGATCTTGAAGAAATGCGGGTGGAAATCGCCGGAGGCGTACGCGAGTGCGTGATTCACGACGATCGGCTCGTCCTGATGCAGGAGATCCGGCAGGCCGAATCCGATCCCCGCGACCCGCAGAGCGAAAGCGGCGGCTAGAACCGCCCATAGAAGGAGCGTCGGGACCCGTCCGCTCATCCGGAGACGATCCGGTCCGTCAAATGCTCCGCGAACGCGAGGCTCGACGTGAACGCCGGTGACACCGCGTTCAGAACGTGCGTTGAACGCTCGGCGCTCTCGACGATGAAATCGTTCACGAGACGGAGTGTCGACTTTTCCACAAGCTGGGCGCGCAGGCCCACCCGGTCGAACGGCACGAGATCGCGCGGGCCGATCCGCGGCAGAAGCTCGCGGGCCGATTTCAAAAAGCCGCCGGGCGTGTAACGCGGAGCCTCGCGGAAAACGAGATTCCGGAAACCGTCCGGGTTGCGCGCGAGCATTCGTACGACGTCGCGGGCCATCACGAACGAATCCCGCACGTCGAGGCCCTTGAACACGCCGTAATTCTCGCGGCCGAATGCGGGAATCGCCGTCGGGCCGACAATCACGTCTCCATGCACGTCGCGGAGCGCCTGCGCGCCCAGAAAAGGCACACGGGGGTCCGGCACCGTGTAAATGATCCCGCGCACGCCTTCCCCGCACGCCGAGCCGGGACGGATTTTTTTGTAGAGACCCTTGAACGGCAGAATGCGGTACCGTCCGCCCGCTCCGAAGAGCGACGCGACCCGGTCGGCATGGAGACCGGCGGCGTTCACGAGATGGCCGAACGCGAAACGATCGCTGCCCGCCGTCGCCTCCCCTTTTCCCGGATCGACGGCATGAAGTTCGGTGGATTTGAACACGTCGACACCCAGCGCCGTCACGTCGGCTTCGAGGTGGCGAATCACGTCGTGCGGATCAAATACGGCCGTGTCGGGAGACCAGATCGCTTTGCCGCAGGTGCGTGCCTCAGGCTCGATATCCGTCAAACGTTTTTCGTCGATCAGCTCGACCCGCACGCCGTTCTTCACCGCGCGCTCGTAGAGGCGATCCACTTCGGGCGCGGCGGCCGGCGTCGGTGCGACGACGACTTTCCCGCAGGAACGCAGCGTGAATCCAGCCGCCGCCGCGTATTCGCGCATCATCCGGTTGCCTGCCAGGCAAAGCTTCGCTTTGAAGGAGTCGGGGGCGTAATAGAGTCCGGCGTGGAGGACGCCGCTGTTTCGGCCGCTCGTGTGAACACCGAGCGCGGGTTCTTTTTCGAGGAGGACGACGGTGCCGAGCTTCCGCCGCGCGATCGCGCGCGCCGCGGTCAGGCCGACGACGCCGCCGCCGACGACGAGGAAATCGCAGGTCTTCAAAGGGCTTCGTCCATGCCGTTCAGCATAACACGCCGCTCCCGGAGATGGAAAGCGCGGGCCATCGCGGTTATAATGGAGACATGACCGAATCGAAGATTCTTCAAACGGCACGAGAAGCGGCCCTGGCCGCCGGCAAGATGCTGCTCGCGTCTCAGAAAACGCTCAAAGCTTCCCAGGTGGAGACCAAGTCTACCAACGACTACGTGACGCACCTGGACCGCGCTTCCGAGAAACTCATTGTCGAGCGGATCCGAAAACGCTTCCCGTCGCATGCGATCCTCGGCGAGGAAGGTGGATTCACTCCGGGCGCAGGCCCCCGCTGGGTCATCGACCCGCTCGACGGAACAACCAATTACATCCGCCGCGTTCCCTTCTTCTGCGTCTCGATCGGCGTCGTCGACGAAAAAGGCCCGCTCGCAGGCGTCGTGTACGATCCGACCCGCAAGGAGCTCTTCTCCGCCGAGCGCGGCCGGGGCGCTTTCCTGAACGGACGGCGCATGCGCGTCTCGAAGGTCCGCCGTCTGGGAGAATCGGTGCTTTCGACCGCGGTCCCGTACAAAGCGCGGAAGCGGTTCGACCCCTACGTAAAATGCCTTTCCGAAATGGCGCTTAAAAGTTCGGGGATCCGCCGCTCGGGTTCCGCCGCGATCGATCTCGCCTACGTGGCGTGCGGACGTTTCGACGGGTTCTGGGCGCTCAACCAGGGAGCGTGGGACGTCGCGGCCGGGGCTTGTCTGGTCCGCGAAGCGGGCGGGACGATAACCGACCTCCGCGGTGGGCTACTCTATTTCGAGACCGGCGATCTCTTGGCCTCCAACGGTTCCGTTCAAACCGAACTCCTCACACTCGTCCGCCGCGCGTTTAAATCCACGGCGAAAGCCTAAGAAGCCGAAACCTCGCGCATCGCGGCCAGAATCTCTGCGGGCCTCGAGAAGAGCGGCATGTGCCCCGCTCCTTCCAGGACGCGCAACTCCGCGTTCGGCAAAAAAGCTTCGATTTTTTTCCGGTTGCGGGCGAGCGGCGTAAGGAGATCCCGGTTCCCATTCAATACGACGATTCTCCCCCCGAAAGAAGCGTAACGGCGCTCGAGACGGCCGATATCGGAGCCGACCGCCGCCATGTCCATGGAATTGGAACGGAACGCTTCGGTGCGCATGGAGCGCGCAAGTTCGTTCTTGGCGTAGTCGTAAGGAACTTTCTCGGGATAAAAAGAGCCTTCGAAGAAGACGCGGGGATCGAATAATTTTGTGACCGGTCGGCACACAACTCGGATGATCGCCGTTCCAAGCACCGGCACGCCGATGACGCCGAACACCGGATCGAGCGCCCGCCAAGAAGCAAGGTACGGCGACACGAGAACCAACCCCCGGACCGCGTCCGGATAATCCGCGGCGAACTGAAGCGCCACCGCCCCGCCCCACGAATGGCCGACGAGGGTCACCGGCCGCGCGCCGATGGCTTCGAGCGCGGCATGAAGCGCGGCCGCGTGCTCGCCGAGGCCCATCCGCTTTTTCGGGCGCTCGCTGTCTCCGTGGCCCGGCTGGTCGAAGGCGATCACCCGCCTCTCCCGGGCGAGCTCCGGCAGAATCGACATCCCCCAGGAAGCGGACGAGGTGAACGAGCCGTGGACGAGCGCGACGGGCGCACCTTCGCCCGCCTCTCGAACTGAAAGACGCAAGCCCCCGACTTGGACGGTCCGCACGCTTGAAGCCTTCAGGATGTCTCCGGGGACAGCGTCTTCACGAACTTAGCGGGCGTGCCGGCGAAGAGACAATTCGGCGGGACTTCCGCCCCCTTCGGCAGGACCGAGCGGGCCGCGATTACGGCGCCGTCTCCGATGACGCAGCCCGGCATGATGACCGCTCCGAGACCGATCGTGACCTTGCGCCCGATACGCGTCGGCCTCAGTTTCAATTTTCCCCGCTCGGCCAGGTGCCCCAAAACGACCGCGTCGCCTCCGATGACCGTGCCGTCACCGATTTCCAGCATCGAAACGTCCGCGAGACCCTTCGAGTTGATCTGGACGCCCCGGCCGATTCGGGCGCCCATGAGCCGGTAATAGAGGGGCAGAAGCGGCGTCAGGCGCATGAAATCCATGAACGTCAGATTCACGATGAGCATCATCGCGTTGACGAACGCCCACACGAAGCCGTTCCAGGTGAAGAACCCGAATTCCCCTTCCTTCAAGCGTGCTCCCAGCACGAAACGAAGAAGGACGGTGAGCGCGGCCAGCGTAAGACCGAATAAGAAATAACCGAACCCCGCCCCGGCGCCGAGCGCGAGCGCCCGACAAATCAACGACCCGGAAACGGAATACTTCCAAAGCGCAAGCGTCAGGACGAACGCGGGCGTCAGCGCAACGGTCAAAAGACAGCCGCCCAGCGAATACATGAAGAGCGTGAACGCCCACTGGCCCAGCACGAGCGATGGTTTCAGGCGAGTTTGGCGTCCAGCGTGATTTCCGCTTTGAGAAGCTTCGAAATAGGGCAGCCCGTCTTCGCCGCTTCCGCCGCCTTCTCGAACGCCGCTTTATCGGCGCCGGGCGCCGAGACCTTCGAATCGAGATGCACTTTGGTCACCGTCCACCCCGCGTCGAGTTTCTCGAGCGTGAGCGACGCCGTCGTCTCCACGCTCTGCGGAACGATGTTCGCGCCGCCGAGCTGCGCCGAGAGCGCCATCGAGAAGCAGGCCGCGTGCGCCGCCGCGATGAGCTCTTCGGGGTTCGTGCCCTTGCCGTTCTCGAAGCGGGTGCCGAAGGAATACTGCGTCTTATCGAGAACGCCGCTCTCCGAGGAGACCGAGCCCTTACCGTCTTTTAAGCCGCCTTGCCAAACCGCCGATGCTTTTCGAATCATGGGATACGACCTCCGTTTTAAATGCGTGTGCTTTATTTTAACACGGGAAGAACGAAAGGGCTTATACGTTCGTGCGCGGACGGCCGCCGAGGACGAAGGGGTTCCGCTTGGTCACGCGAAGAATTTCCGCACGCAATCGGCGGCGTGCAGTGCTTCCTCCCGGCGGAGCTCGGGGTACATCGGCAGCGAGAGCGACTTCGCGGACGCTTCTTCGCTGAAAGGGAAATCGCCGGGCTTGTGCCCGAGCGGCGCGTAGCAGGGTTGAAGGTGGAGCGGGAGCGGATAATAGACGCCGTGACCAATCTTCTTCTCGGTCAGATGCGCGGCGAGCGCGTCGCGCCGGTCGGTCCGGATCGTGTACAGGTGGTAGACGTGTTCGTATCCCTCGGGAACGGCCGGGGTCTCTAGCGGCAGGCCGCGTAGCGCCTCGTCGTAGATCGCGGCGAGCGTGCGGCGCTTCGCGTTCCACTCGTCCACGTATTTCAGCTTCACACGCACCACAGCCGCCTGCAATTCGTCCAGCCGGCTATTGATGCCGACGATCTCGTGGTGGTATTTCTTCTTCGAGCCATGCACGCGCAGAACGCGCAGGCGCGCGGCGAGCGCGTCATCGTTCGTCGTGATCATGCCGCCGTCTCCGGCGCCGCCCAGGTTCTTCGTCGGGAAGAACGAGAGGCATCCAGCCGACCCGATACCGGCGGTCATGCGGCCGCGGTGGCGCGCGCCGTAGGACTGCGCGGCGTCTTCCAAAACCGCGATTCCCCTTTTTTCCGCGATCGCCTGGAACGCGTCCATGTCGGCGGAAAGGCCGAAGAGATGGACCGGAACGACGGCTTTCGTGCGCGCCGTGAATTTCGCCTCGGCCTTCGCAGGGTCGAGGTTGAAGGTCTCCGGGTGGATGTCGGCGAAGACGGGTGTCGCGCCGGTGCGCGAGATCGATCCCGCGGTCGCGAAGAAAGTGAACGGCGTCGTCACGACCTCGTCGCCGGGGCCGACGCCGAGCGCCCAAAGGGAGAGATAGAGCGCGTCGGAGCCCGAAGCGACGCCGATCGCGTGCTTCACGCCGACGCGGGCGGCGATGTCCTTTTCAAGACCTTCGACGTTCTCTTTCAGGATGAACTGCTGGGAGTCGACGACGCGGGCCAAGGCTGCTTTCACTTCGTCGCCGATCTTCGCCTTCTGCTCGGTGAAATCGATGAAACGGACTCCCCTGCTCACGCTTCGCCCTTCACGCCGGCCTTCGTCTTCGAGAATTTCGCGCCGCACCGGTTGCACACGGTTTTCTTGCCCGCGAAACGCAGGCGTTCGCCACAGGAGCACATCCAGCCGGCGACGCGGGCCGGAGACCCGAGAACGAGCGCATGGTCCGGTACTTCCCTCGTGACCACCGATCCGGCGCCGATAAAAGAGTAACGGCCGAGAGCGACGCCGCAGACGATCGTGCTGTTGGCGCCGATCGTCGCGCCCTTCTTCACGACCGTCTTCCCGTATTCGTTCTTACGAGAGACGTGCGCGCGCGGGTTCTTCACGTTCGTGAACACGCAGGAGGGGCCACAAAAGACATCGTCTTCGAGGACGACGCCGTCGTAGAGAGAGACGTTGTTCTGGATCTTCACGCGGTCGCCGACGACGACGCCCTTGGCGACGAATACGTTCTGGCCGATCACACAATCGCGGCCGAGCGACGCGCCGTCCATCACGTGGCAAAAATGCCACACTTTGGTCCCGTCGCCGACGGAGGCGCCGGGATGGACTTCGCTCGACGGATGGACGTAAAAAGGTCGCTTAGACATGAAGGCCCATTATGTCCGATTCGCCGCCGGTTCGGCAACGGAATTCAAGCAGTAGACGTCCAGAGGAAATCCGAACCCCGGAGCCCGGCTCGCGCCTTATTTTGACACGGAAGAACGAAAGGGCTTATACGTTCGTGCGCGGCCGGCCGCCGAGGACGAAGGGGTTGAAGTAGTCGTCGAAGGCGGGGCGGTCCATCATCACGGCCCACGCCGAGGTGAGCGTGGGTACGGGGTTCGCCCACCAGCCGAAAATAATGTAATACCGGCGATTGGAATAATTGTAGGCGACGGAACCGTCGTCGAGAAGGACTTTGAGCGTTTCGACGCCGTCTCGCATCGTCCGCGCGTCGGTGCGGAGTTCCTCGGCCCAGAGCGCGTGCTCCCGGTTGCCGCCGTTCCGGTGAAGCGTTTCGTAATGGCGGGCCGTCTCTTTGGCCATCAAGATCGCCCCGAACGTCCACTCCGAAGAAAGGACGTCGTGGCCCGCCGTGAAGCCGACGCCTCGCAGGACGCCGTTCTCGTAATAACCCGCGATTTCTTTGGTTTTTTTCCACAAACGATAGGCGGTGCTTTCGTCTCCCCCGCCGATCTCGCGGTTCACCCAGCCCGCGCCCAAAACCGCGAGACCCCACGTCTGCACGTCCACAGCGAACTCCGGCGCGGCGTGGAACTCTCCGCCGATCCAGAACCCTCCCTGAAGAAACGTCCCCTCGGGACCGAGCAGGTGCTTCCGGAAATAATCCTCCATCCCCTCGCGCACCTTCACCCCGCGCTCGGTGCCTCGGATGATCCGTTCGAGAGTTTCAAGATGCGCGGCGGCCTCGGGGAGATCGCGGTGCGGTTCGAGCGCCTCGGCGAGCATGCGAAGCGCCGCGACCATCGAAAAGTTGTTCTCGTTCGAGATATCGCGCGGATGTTTGCCGTGAACGCCGGTCGGGACGTGGTAAATCGCGCCGATCGAGCTCTGCATCGCGTCGATTGCCGGCAGGAGGCTCAGCGCGAGCGCGAGCTCTTCGGATTCCCACGGGACGGCGCCACCGTTCTTGAGGTAAGACGTTTGAAGGGGTCCGATGATGGCGGCCCAAGAATTTTCACCGGTGATCGGCTTCCAGTCCTCATGGTGGAGAGCAGGCGTGTTGGGGAAGCCGTCGAACGCGTCTTTCTGGTCGAGCGGGTCGCGCATCCGGTAAATATCGGAAACCATGCGGAAGAAAAAGGCGTTTTCGCGCTTCACCTCCCGCTCCTGTTCACCATAACGGAACGGGAAATCCCACGCGCGAATGTCGTAGATATCGCCGCTGCGGCCGGCACTCAGGCGCGTCGTGTGCGCGTCGGCTTCCTCAAAGTTCCCGGAGAGAGCCATCGCGATCTGCCACGTGGCCGCGTCGTAGAGATTCACCGCGCCGGCGTCCGCAAAGCCGGCCTCGCCGGTCAAGATACGCTCCATGATGTCCTCGAGCCTGGCCGGGTCGGACTGGATCGACTGCCAATAGCCTTTCGGAGGCCGGTAGCTGAGAGGCAGGCCCCAAGGCGTCTTGTTGGCGCGCAGGAACTTCACGATCGCATCCCGGCCCGCGTCCGAATACTCGAAACGGGGAACGGCCGTGGCAGATCCGGTGGGAGCGGAAGGTACGGGCTGCGGCGGCGGGAGCGCCGACAAAAGACGTCGGCGTTCTTTGATCGCATCTAGCATGATCGCGTCGGCGGCGAGGCGATTCTCGGCGGAAGCCGCTTTCTCCACGGCCTCGACGAATGCGGCGTTCGCGGCGAGGCGCAGACGCTCGTCTTCGCCCGCGGCGCGCACGACCGGGACGAAGAGAGAGACAGCGAGAACCGTGACCGCCGTCTTCGGGAGGATACTTTTAAAAAAGTTTGAAGCGGTGAGCAAAACTATCGGGCGGATCTTCGCAAGGCGCGAAGCGCGAGAAAGACGAGAGCGAGAACCCATCCCGCGGCGGCGGCCCATTCGCAGCCACGCACCGCTGCGGAGACCGGCCGGTGAAAAAGAATCTCGTGGCGGCCGGACGGCACCCACGCCCCCATGAACGCGTGGTTCACTCGAACGAGTGGCACGGCATTCCCGTCGAGCTCGGCTCGCCAGCCGGGGTAATGGCTTTGCGAGAAAACGCAAAGCGCCACCGACTTCACGTCCAGGAGCGCTTTCACGAAGTCCGGCCGTCGAGTGAGTATCCGCGCGTGAACCATCGGCGCGTCGTCGATCGGAGGAAGCGGCGGCGGCACGTCGTCCGTTTCGACGACCGCCTCGAGCTTCGGAAGAAAATCGGGACCCTTCAAATGCGCAAGGCGCCGCGAAACGTCGGTCATCGCCTGCCAGCGGTAAACGGCATACACGAGCGGCGACACGCCCGCGTTCTCGTAAAGGAAGCGGCCGCCCGCCTCGTCCAGAAGCCGGAACCCTCCCATCGACAGCTTTTCGTCGGAGACGGCAAGCCCCACGCCCAGCGAATCGATGAGCCCGCTCTGCCGGCCCCATGTCTCTGCCGACAGCGGAAAACGCCCGAGCGAAGCGTCGGAAATGCCGAGCTCCTTCGTGAGCGTGTAGTGGCGCTCGAGGAGAAGAGGCGAATAAGCGCCGGGATGCGAGAGTCCGTGCAGCATGTTCATGCTCGGTTCGAGGAGCGCGGGTTCACGGCGCGCCCACTCGATCACGCGGCCCGCCCCGAAGCGAGGTGCTTCCTTCCCGGCCAACTCGACCGCCGCGTGCGCCTTCGCGGGCGGATAGGGCTTGGCGTTCTTGACGAAACCGGTGCTAAAGGCGGCGCCCGTCGCCGCGAGATCGAGCGTGACGAGAGCGGCTAACCCCCACGCCAGAGCTTCGCGCCGGTCCGCGCGTCCCGCGGCCGCAAGGAGAAGCGCTGCCGTAAGGAGCCCAAGTGCTCCCGCGTACAGATTCCAGGGGTTCAGCGGACGAACGACGTCGGCCGCCCGCGCGAGCGTCGACCGCACGGTCGCGTGATACTCTTCCACGGGCTTCATCTTGTCCGTCTTCGACGCGTAAGCGGCGTCGGCGAGACTCCGGCCATATTCGGCGATCTTCGGTTCCGCCGCACGGTAAGTGGCGGACGCCGCGGACGGCAGGAGCACGCACAGCGCGGCGAGCACCGCGATCGCCCTTCTCTGCCCCTTCAAGAGAGGCCCGGCGAAGGTTTTCGCGAAACCGAAACCGGCCAGCACCGCCAGGGACGCCAGGGTGAAAAAGAGGAACTTCGAGGGATTCCGGAGCGCGGTCAGCGGCAGTCGCTCAACCGCCAGCGCGTAGAGCGGGTTGTATTTGCCGAACGCCAGGAGAAGAAAAAGAAGCGCGGTCCACGCGTGCGCGCGTTCGACCGGCGTCTTTCTGGAAAAAAGCGCGGCAGCCGCGAGAAAAAGCGGCGCAATGCCCAGGAAAAGCGTGACACGCAGAAGCGGGCCCCATTCGGGGAACAAAAAAGATGCGAGTGCGGGCGGCGGAAGCGATCCCCAAAGCGCGAAGGCGCTGTCGGCGCCGGCGCGGGCGGATTCACCTGCGAGCTCGAGCGTTTGAAGGATCTGCGGCGACGCGAGGACGAAGCCCACGAGCGCACCGACGGCGAGGACCGGAAGCGTGCGTTGGCGGCCGGGCTCGAGAGTGGTCAGAACGAGAACGTAGAGCGCCGCGTACGCGGCCGCCTGCGGAAAACCGCCGGTCCCCATAAGCCCAAAACAGACACCCGCACCCGCCGCCGCCGCGCCGAGTCCGGCCGCATTCGGTGCGCGGCGCGCGGCGTCGAGCGCCAGGAGCGTCCACGGCACCCACGTCAGCACGCGGAGCGTGCCCATCGTGTAAAAACACCCGCCGTAACCGCTCGAGAACGAAAAAACGACTGCGGCCAGAGCGGCGGCGCGTTCCCCGAGGCCGATCCGCCGTCCGTAAACGTAAAAACCGATGCCCCCCACCAAAAGATGCGCCGGCACCGTCCAGGAATACGCGGCCTTGAACGGCAGAAGAAGGAAAAAAAGAATATTCGGTGGATAGTACGCCGCGACTTGGCCCTCGGCGACGAGCGGAAAACCGCATGCGATGAGATCGGTCCAGTACGGGAGCGTTCCCTGTTTCAGGCTCTGGGAGAGCGCGAGCGCCCACGGATGGAACTGGACGCCATTGTCCCCCACCAGGAAAGCCGTCCGGACGAGAAGGAGGGGTCCCGTGAAAAAAACGAAGAGCGCGCCGAAGAAAAGGAGGAAGAAGGCGTGGCGGCGGAGAAAAATCATCAGACCGCGGCCTCCGCCGCAAAGGTCGGAACGGTCGTGGGTCCTCGGCCGAGGCAGGTCGTGGCGAACGCGTAGAAAAACCAGCGCAAGTACACCGGCATCCACTTGAAGAGCCGGAAGCGGCTGCGGCCGCTTTCCCGCTCGAACCATAGGGCGGGCGTTTCTTCCACCTTCCAGCCCAATCGGTGCGTTTTCACCAGAAGTTCCACGCTGAACGCCCACCCCTCGGTGGATTCAACGCGGACGGTCTTTAAGACTTTCGAAGAAAAGAGACGGAAGCCGTTCGTCGGGTCGTGCGTGGGCACGCGCGCCGCGTGGTAAAGCACGAAAGCCGCGGTCCGCACCAGAACGGCTTTCACGAGCGGGCAGCCCTTCATGCAGCCGCCCGGCATGAAACGGCTTGCCGCGACGATGTCCGCACCCGCACGGAAGCGCGCGATCATTCCGTCGATGATTCCCCCGTTGTACGAATCATCGGCGGGAAACGCGATCAAGGCCGGGGCGGAGCTCTTGCGAAACCCGGTCATCACAGCGCCGTGCACGCCTCGACCCTCGTTCTTCACGCGGACGATCTCGAAGGGCGCGGAATAAGCATCCAGAACCGGCAGCGTGTCATCTTCGTCGCGGTCGTAGCAGACGAGGACGCGGAACGGCGAGTGTACGGCCGCTTTCAAATGGTCGAGCACCTTGACGATGCCCGTCCCCTCGTTGTAGACAGGGATCAGGATATCAATCACGTGGAGCGAGACGCCTCGACGACACGCGGTTCGGGCAGCGGCACGATGAATTTGCCGCGGTATCCCCTCGCGAAGAGCTTTGGAATCAGCTCATCGGCGATGTGCCAGGAAAGAAGAAGCGCGTATTCGGGCTGGTCCTCGAAAAGCTTCGATTCCTCGAGAACGGGGATCAGCGTGCCCGGCATGTACTTTCCGATCTTGTATGAACCCTTAATCTCAAGCACGCAGTCGACGATCGCGTCGTCGAGCCCGACGTAGTTGACGAGCGTACTCGCCCGGGACGGCGCCCCGATCGCATAAATGCGCGCGTTCTTCTTCTTGGCTTCGAGAAGGAGTGCGTGGAGCGTCATCTTCGAGCGGACGACCCCTTCGCGAAAGCGTTTCACGACCGATTTCGTCTCGGGTTCGGAGGCGAGCATCTCCGCCACGGACGGACGCACCGGGTACGCACCTTTCTTGGCGGCATACACGCGAATCGAGCCGCCGTGCGTGGGGATTCTTTTTGCGTGAACCACTTCAAGGCCGTGGCGCTCGAGGAGATATTTCAGGCTTCGCAGCGAATAGTAGCGCAGATGCTCGTGGTAGATCGTATCGTACTGCAAGGTCTCGACGAGCGGAACCCAGTAGTGCGACTCGGAAACGAACATCCCCTTCTCGCCGAGCATGTGAACAACTCCCTCGACGATCGAATGGACGTCCTCGATGTGAGCGAACACGTTCGTCGCAGTCACGATCGACGCGGGCCCCTGCTCGGAACGCGCGCGCCGGGCGGCTTCCGCGCCGAAGAAAGCGGTCAGAGTCGGGATGCCGCGCGAAGCCGCGACTTTGCCCATGTCGGTTGGCTCGATGCCGAACACGCGGTGCCCGCCTTCTTTGAAATTCGAAAGAAGCGTCCCGTCGTTGGAGCCGACGTCGACGACGAGGCTCTCGGGATCGAGGGGCAGGAGCGTGCGGCATTCGCGGTAGAGCTCGGCGAAATTCTCGCGGAGAATTTTCGTCGTACCGCTCGAATAGGGATATTCCGGAGGAAAAAGGATCGCCGGATCGACCACGAGCCCGAGCTGGACGAGGTCGCATGCGGGGCAATGGAGAAGCTCGGCCGGATACGCCGGCTGTTCCTTCGGTCGCTCGCCGATCTTCCACATCTGGTTCACCGGCGGAAGGTAGCCGAGGAATAGGATCGATTCCAGATTCCGACCTCCGCAAACCTGACAGCACTCGACGGTCACGCTCCCGCCGGTTCCGGCTGCGAGCTTAGAACTAGGATTCATGAAACGGGCTCCTTTGCGTTTGGCGCCATGTGCGCGTGGGCGGCGTACCATTCGGCGGTGCGGCGTACGCCTTCGGCGAGCAGAACGCGGGGCTTGTAGCCGAGCGCCTCGAGCTTGCGGATGTCCGGGCAGCGGCGGAGCGTTCCGCCTTTAGCCGCCTCGCCGGGCACGAGTTCGATCGAACGGCCGAACGGCGCGGCCACGTGGTGGGCGAGCTCGGCGATCGACGTCTCTTCCGACGTGCCGATGTGATAGATCCCCAGATGAGCGCCCTTTTCCACGACGAGCATGAGCCCGTCCGTGAAGTCGTCCACGTGGACGAACGCGCGTGTCTCCCGGCCGCTGCCTTGGATCCGGAATTGGAGCGTGCCGGAGCTTTGGGCGTCCGAAAGACGCTTCATGCGAAGTGCAAACTGCGGAACGACGTGCTCCCAGCCCATGTCGGGGCCGTAGACGTTGTGCGGACGGAAGATCACCGCCCGCTTGAAGCGCGTGCGGGCCCAGTTGACAAGCATCACCTCGCTGATGAGCTTCCCCGCGCCGTAGGAGTAGCGAGCGTTGAGGACATCCGGAACGACGAGCGGGACATCCTCGGGAGTCGGCACGACCGCCGGGGTCTGGTAGGCCTCAGAGCTCGAGGCGAGCACGAATTCGGGCACGCGGTTCTCGACGCACGCGTCGAGCGCGTTCAGCATGCCGCGCACTCCCACGTCGAGGACGAGCTCCGGCTTCGTGTAGAAAAATTCGGTTCCGTTCACGAACGCGAGGTGGCAAAAAACATCCACGCCCCGCGCGGCGTTTTTCACGGCGGCGGCGTCTCGCACGTCACCCTCGATGAACTCGATGTCGCCGGATGCGCCTTCCAAGCGGCGCGCGGCACCCCGCGAGAGATTGTCGAGAACCCGCACGCGGTTTCCGGCAGCGAGAAGCTTCTTTACGAGCGCGGCGCCGAGGAACCCGGCGCCTCCGGTAACGAGGTAAGTTTTCATGCGCAGGACACCCATGCTTTCTTGTCGTCCGATTCGTCGACGGCCTCGAGAAGCTCCTGAACGCGAGCGCCGTCGGCGAGCGTGGGTCCGGTCTTCTCTCCCCGCTCGATCCAGCGGGCCCAGCGCGAGAGCATCGAAGCCACGAGCGGGATCCGTCCGTCGCCGGAAACTTTAGGTTCGTTGACCGCGACGTCGGCAAGGTAGTTGCCCGAGGCCCGCGTGCCGTAACGCAGGCGAAAACCGGCCGCGTGGTCGGGACCGGCGTTCTCGAGGACGAGCGCCCCTTTGTCACCGTAGAACTCGATCCGGTGGCCGCTTCCGAGGAACGCATCGGTCCCGATGACGGCCGCACCCGCGGCGCCCGAAGCGAATTCGAAAGAGTAATGGGCGAGGGTCTTTCCGCGCTCGGGTTTGCCGGGAGCGGCGTACGACCGCGCTGAAAGGCGCTTGGCCGGGCCGAGGAACCACTCAAGATAATGCAGGACGTGCGAAGCGAACTGGTAGGAGACGCCGCCGCCGGACTCGTCCGCGTGCTTCCAGGTGTCGAGGCCCATCTTGATGGCGTAGGTTTCGATCTGCCACGAGACAGACGCTTGCCGGAGCGTGCCGATGCCGCCCTTGCGGAGGATCTCGCGGGTGCGGCGCCACGCTGGAATTTCGCAGAGTTCGAAATCGACGAGATTCGCGACGCCTTTCTCGTGGGCGAGATCGGCCATGCGCCGGGCGCGCCGGGCGTCTACGCCCAGAGGCTTTTCGCAGAAGACGTGCTTTCCGCGCTTCATCGCGGCGAGCGCGATCTCGGGTTGGAGCGAAGG
>Ga0163151_10000317_pt1 | contig 85469 bp, 76 predicted proteins | sample OliLakLV19MP5IB2_FD_145596 | JGI IMG/M metagenome (GOLD analysis project Ga0163151, IMG submission 145596) | Freshwater microbial mat bacterial communities from Lake Vanda, McMurdo Dry Valleys, Antarctica - Oligotrophic Lake LV.19.MP5.IB-2 | ecosystem: Environmental > Aquatic > Freshwater >...
AACTGTTTCTTCGATATGCAAATCAACAACTTCCTCCTGATATTATTTCAATGCACAGATTAAAAGTAATCCCCGAACTGCTTTTAATTGTCCAGTTTTTTGTACCTGAGTAGTTACAAAATTCTTAACCTAAAATAGTCTTTGGACTATTTTAGGTTTGTAGAATGGTAATGCCGAACTACAATACATTTAGTCCCTTACTTTTGGACTATTATATATTGAGTTTCGGTATAATATGCATCTGCTCATGTAAATTAAAAATAATGAAAAAATGAAAAAAACAATAACCATACTTTGCTTAGTCAGCATTTTTGCTGCCTGCAAACACAAAACAAATAATGACCCATTAAAAAGTGATGATTTGACTTTTTTGTGGACCGATAAACCTGCCGATTTGGATATAAAAATTATGGGTTATAACATATCTTTAGATGGAAAATTAACCTATGGTATTCTTGATATTATTGACAATACAGATAAGACAAAGAGACGCTCTTTGGTTAATGAAAGTAAGCTTTATGTTAATAGTACTCTAATAAATTCATCACAAAACTCCTCCTCCCTTAACCCTTTTTTAGAAGGTATATTTAATGCAAAAAAATGTACAGTTTCATGTAAAAATATAGAAAGTGCGGGGTATGATGATTTTTCGAAGGAAGTAAAGCTTGCCGCACCTATAAAAAGTCGTTCAGTTTTACCTAAGCATATTAAAAACGAAAGGGTTCCTGTTTCTGTAAAATGGTCGATTGATAATGCAAGTACAGATGAACAAGTTGTTATTCAGGTGCATTTTAGCACGGTCTCATCTTCAGGTTCATCAGGAAAGGAATTCACTTGGAATAAAATAACGGAGGATGATGGAGAATTTACGATACCTGTTGAAATATACAAGGAAGTGAATGTGGGATATGTTGATGTAACAATATATAGAGGTAATACTAATAGTTTTAAAGATAAAAACGGTAAATCAATGTCTATATCATCAGTATTCAAAGCTGGTACTGGATTTTTTGTTAATCAATAAATTTAGTACAATAGAATAATCAATAAATTAATTTCAAAAAAACCTCACATTCCTGTGAGGTTTTTTTGATTTAAGGCTTAAGCCGCGTGAGGGATAGCAGCCGGCATCCCGCTAACTAGCGGGATAAGGCATATAGCCCGACGCCGCTTCGGCGGCACGCCCAAAGAGATATCTACAATGACAAAGAAGTAGTTAACCCTGATTTTATTTCGAAGTCTTTTTCAAAGGTTCTGTCTGCTCGTGTATGTTGCTTGTAACGATATATAAGTTTATAAGGTTTATCTAAGGTGGGTTGAAGGGTTATTACTTTGCGGCGTAGTTTTTCGTCGAGGTCGCAAACCCATTCCAATCTGTTATTGGTCCACTGGTAAATAGAGCCATATACGTCGTTGAACGATACCAATGACAATTTGCCCGGTGTGGGTATTTCTATTTTGGTAACTTGGTAGGCATCCAACGAAATTTCTTTAAGATATATTCGGGGCAAGGTTAGTATTTCCAAATCATACAAACCTGTTATATATTTTCGGGTGGTATTAAAGTCCTGCTCGGTGAGTGTCCAATATTCTTTATTTTTTCGCACAAGGCATTGCACCTTATCATTCACGTTTAATCCGCCCACTATTAGTTGCAAAGAACCTTGTGGTACATCCACGGGAATGGTATTATGACGACCTGCCTGCAATTCTATATTTTCTACTATCACCTCAGGTATGGTATGCACCACCAATCTATATTTAATAGTAGGTTCAATGCTCAGCGTATCAGGCAATGCACGATCATTGAGGGTATGCACAAAATTATATTCGAGCTGTCCGTTTTCCGTATTATAAAAAGTCATGGGTACATTCGATTCCACCGCACGGCCAAATGCATCTATCAGATTTACTTGCACTGTGGTATTATTCATGGCCTGTGCAATTACCACTCGCAGTACATTATTAAAAGATTCCTCGGTAGTAGCATTATAAAAACGACCCACACATTGGTAGGCAGATTTGAAGTCGACAGTGCTGGCAAGCCCTATTACAAAGGGTTTAAGGGTGACTCCCGCCTTTTGCAATGCTTCAGACACAGCACAAGGATCGCCCTTGCATTCTTCTATTCCATCGGTAATAAGTATGATAACATTTCTGGCTAAAGGGTCAGGTGTAAAATCTGGGCCACTCATGGTTAGTGCGTGTGCGATAAGTGTAGTGCCCTTAGGACTAATTTTTTTTAGCTTTTCTTTAATAAGATCGTGGTTGCCTTTGGTAAAAGGAACTTCCAATTTTGTATCATTACAATCCTGCATTTTCGCTTGGCTTTGATGGCCGAATACACGTAAGGCAAGTTCCAAATCGTCTACAGTTTTTAAACTGTCTACTATATTTGCAAGCAATCGCTTGGCGGTAGCCATGCGTGTTTCTTTCTCAAGCTTAGACAACATGCTACCCGATGCATCGAGTAAAAAAAGTATGCGTGTTTTTTTCTTTTGGGCTGCTGCGGGAACTGCAAATAGTATACTTGCAAATAAAAATGTATATAATACTTTAATCAAATTTTTTTTGTTCATATATATAATAGTTATGTTAGTGGTTGGTGAAAACACACAACCACGTGCGGTTCGGTTTTAATTAGGATTTTAATGTTCATATATATATAAGTTACTTTAGTGATTGGTGGGGACACCAACCACGGACAGTTAACCAACCACTTCTATACACAAATTTAAAACTTCACAAAAGTACCGACACAATTGTTTTATTGCTATAGATTTGCGGTTCAAATATATCAACAATTGAAAGTAACCGGATTTAGTTTTATCAAAAATGCCGTTAAATATGACTTCCCCATCGTGGAGGCCATTACATCTATACTACCCATTTGTGATGAATTTGTGATAGCAGTCGGCAAATCGGAGGATGATACCTTAGGCTTGATAAATAGCATTGGCTCACCCAAAATACGCATAGTAGAAACGGTCTGGGATGAAACCTTGCGTGAAGGCGGTCGTGTACTAGCCGATGAAACCAACAAAGCATATAATGCCATTAGTGCCGATACCGATTGGTGTTTTTATATACAAGGAGACGAAGTTTTTCATGAAAATGATTTGCCGAAAATAAAAGCCGCGATGGAATTATATAATGATGATAAAACTGTGGAAGGTTTGGTATTTGACCATATTAACTTTTTTGGCAGTTACGATTTTATTGCAGACTCACGACACTGGCAAAAGAAAGAAGTACGTGTGGTGCGTAAAGGCCCCAGTATCAATTCACACAAAGATGCCATGAGTTTTAGAAAAAACGGGGAGAAACTATATTGTAAATTGGTGGATGCAACTATATACCATTACGGTTGGGTAAAAGACCCTCGTATACAAACCGAAAAAAGAAAAGCTTTCGAGAAATTGTGGCATGACGATAATTGGATGGAGGAAAATATTAAGGACGAAAGTTTGTTCGATTACTCGAGTATCGATTCTGTGAAAAGATTTACAGGCACACATCCCGCTGTAATAGCTGAACGTATTAAAAAAACAAATTGGACTTTTGAATTTGACCCCACACGTTCGATAACACTTCCGCTGAAAAAACAATTGTTGAATTGGTTTTACCAAACTACAGGAATTCATATTGGGGAGTTTAAGAATTATAGGGTGAGGTGATATATAAATCATTGCGAGGGAGACACCAACGAAACAATCTCGTCAAAAGGTCTCCGATTCAACAGATTCTTCGTTGGAAGGCAACTCAGAATGACGGAGTCCAATGTATAACACACCCTTCTCGTTCCATTTTCCTGAACCACGTCATTTGTCGCTTTGCAAATTGGCAAATATGATTATATAACTGTTCTTCCATTTCGGCATAATCTAATTCGCCCAATATATATAAAGTGATATACTTATACTCTAATCCTAATTTAATTAAATATTCTGTTGTTAAGCCTTGCTGCAAGAGAGACCTCACTTCATCTATCAAACCATTTTGCAGTCTATAAATTAATCGGGTTTTTATTTTTTCGCGGCGTAACTCTACCGTTTTATTTATTCCTATTATATAAGGCTTCACTTCTGGAAAACTTGTTGGTTCAATAATATTGTATTGCAAATACGCTACAATTTCTATGGCTCTGATTAATCGTCTGTCAGTTGAAATATCAGCTAAAGTATGATAAGAAGTTTGTGGGAGTTTATGATAGTATGCTAACAATTCTTGTTTGCTCATTGATTCTAATTTCTTTCTAAATGCTGCATCAACAGGTACATGGGCGTAGTTATGCCCTTTTAAAATCGCATCTAAATACAATCCAGTTCCACCACATACTATAGGCAATTGTTTTGCAGCTTCGCATCCTTGCCACGCATTTGCAAAATCATTTATATAATTACTCAAATTGTATTTAGTCCCAAGGTCGGCTATATCAATTAGTTGATAAGGAATTTGTTTGTTATCTATTATATATTCTTCCAAATCTTTTCCTGTTCCAATATCCAAATGTTTATACACTTGTCTACTATCAGCACTAAGCACACAGCCATTTTGCTCATGGGCAAGTTGTACAGCCAACTTGGTCTTACCACTTGCAGTTGGCCCTAGCACCAAAATACTATTAAATATATTTCTATCTAAATGGAGCAAGGTTTTATCATTTTTATATTGCCACTATTATATACTTCTATAAGGCCGTATTGCTTTACTATAGTTTCTGCCGGAGTACCTATAGCTATGCCCATCTCTTTGCAAAACCTTTGCTGATGATAACGTTTATAAGTTTTGGGATTCACCCAAAATGCCTGTGCAGGTGTAGTTTCCACCACCTCAAACCCTATCTTAATATATCCATCTCCATTGCCCCAATCGCGGTCAACATAGGTCATAATGTCATTGGGTTTATGCTCTTGTATATAATGATTAATGAGTTTGCTAAGTCCGCCACTTACATGATGACCCTCCAAATTTGCATAACGGATAAGCTCCGCCGATATATAATTCTCTGCCCACATTTTTCTAGTTTTACTAAAGAGTGCTACCGCATATAAAAGTGTTTTTTCATACAACCCATATTTATAATATCCCGTTGAATAACCTTGCAAATGCTGTGTTTGCATAAAACTATAGGCAATAGCTTTGTCAATCCGTTTTACTATCGTTTTGCGTCCATGCACTCTTTCGCTAATTCGCAATTTACTCGATAACCGATTCTTTATAATATTGTTTTTACTATACCATTCATCTTCCCATATATAAATAGTTTGCAAGTGCGGATATGCGTTAGCCATCTCCACAAAAAAGTTTGCTGCAAGTTTTTCTTGTATATATATATTGAAAGGAATCAATACCAATTGTAAGTTAAAATCGTGAAAAACCAATGCTGTGAAAGGGCTTTCGAGCATATTAATTTTATTAAATACAATACTGCCAGGTAGGCTGTTCAACCAATCTGTGATTTCATTTTCTATATCTTGGTTGTGTTTAATATGGCAAAATTAAGGGAATAAATACAACGACTAGGTAATATAATATAACAAATATAAACTCATACCTACTTATTTTTGCAGCATGCATGTAGGTCTTTTCTTTGGTTCTTTTAACCCCATACACAAAGGGCATGAGGCCATAGCCTTGTATATGTTGCGTTTCTTTGATGAAATATGGTTGGTCGTATCTCCGCAAAACCCCTTTAAGATAAACCAAAAGCTTGTGCCGGTGGAACTGCGTTTGGAATGGGCAAAAGCAATTTTTGAAAATAATAAATATATACAAATAAGCGAAGTCGAATTGCAATTGCCGCTTCCTTCTTTCACCTACCAAACTTTGGAGCACCTGCAAACACAGTATCCTAGCAATACTTTTTCGCTGATAATGGGTGCCGATAATCTCCGGAAATTTTATAAATGGAAAAACTATAAGGATATCATTCACCAATATCAAGTATATATATATAATAGAGTGGCTAAAAGCAATTATTTATTGCTGCACGACAATATTGTATACACCCATGCTCCCCTACTCAATGTATCGTCTACTATCATTAGGGAAAGCATCTATTCTGGTGGGGAAATAGAAAAACTAATTGATGAAGCAATTGTTGATAGTGTTAAGAAATATTATAATGGTGCCACGCCATGAAAAGAGAGCACTTTTTAAAACTATTAGCTTCAACACCCTTTGCTGCATCAGCTATGAAACTAAACGAATTCGATAATATCACCAAAGACCTTGGGTCATCGCCATTAATGCCCGTGCTATTTGTAGGCCACGGCAATCCGATGAATGCATTGTGGGACAATCCATTTACCCAAAGTTTGAAAAAGCTGGGCGAAGACATCAATGAAATAGAAAACCCTAAAGCAATACTAATGGTATCGGCCCATTGGCTCACCAATGGCACTTATGTGCAAGCAAGCCCAAAACCGCAAACTATTCACGACTTTGGTGGCTTCCCCAAAGAATTGTTCGACATGCAATATCCCGCAGTGGGCTCTCCTGAATTTGCTAACCAAGTTACTACACTACTTACCCATGCCAAAACCACCGAAGAATGGGGACTTGACCATGGAGCATGGAGTATTTTGAAACATATATATCCCGCCGCCGATGTGCCTGTATTTCAATTGAGCATTGATTATTCTCAACCTATGCAATATCACTTCAGCCTCTCGAAACAACTTTGTATACTGCGTGAACGTGGCGTACTTATTATAGGTAGTGGCAATATTGTACACAACCTTCGAATGAGTTTCGAAAAATTCGCTATTAGCGACAGCAAGCCTTACGACTGGGCTGTGGAGTTTGACGAATGGGTAAAAATGCGAATAAACGACCGCAATTTTACCGATATCATTGCATACGAAAAAGCAGGGAAATCTGGCTCTTTGGCTGTTCCCACACCCGATCATTATATACCTTTATTATATAGTGTCGCACTAACCGAACCTAACGAAAAAATAGAACATACCTATGAAGAAGTTTCCTTTGGTGGCATGAGTATGCGAACTATTAAAATTGGGTAATATCTCATATTGAATCGTCGTAACTGAACCACCCTGAAGGGTTCACAGGTTCATAACCTAAATGTGCCGAACGAAGTTTCGACCTTGAAGGGTTTGAACAAATCTATAAAAACATATATAAAATGCCAACCAAACTCCCCAAAAGCTTTTATTTGCAAACAGATGTAGTGTCAATTGCTAAACAACTATTGGGTAAATTACTCTGCACAAATATTGAAGGCCAGTTAGCCAAAGCCATTATTACAGAAACTGAAGCTTATAATGGAATCATTGACAAAGCATCACATGCCTTTGGCGACCGCAATACACCGCGTACCAGCACCATGTATATGCAGGGCGGTGTAGCCTATATATATTTATGCTATGGCATTCATCATTTATTTAATGTGGTATCTCATCACAAAGATATTCCACATGCTGTCCTTATCAGAGCTGCTGAGCCTATAGAAGGTATCGAACACATGCTTGAAAGAAGAAACAGAACTAAACTAGACCGCACCCTTTCAGCAGGCCCAGGTACTCTGAGCCAGGCTTTGGGTATTGATAGAACCTTAAATGGCGAATCATTGACAGGAAAAAAAATATGGATAGAAGATGCCCCACTACTTGCCGAAAAAGATATAATAATAACTACCCGCATTGGCGTTGACTATGCCGCCGAGGATGCACTGTTGCCGTACCGTTTTTATATAAAAAACAGTAAGTTTGTAAGTAGGTATTAATCACCGTTGCCCCTGTCTATGTTAGTGTCCTCACCAACCATCAACTAATCTTTTAGCTATCTTCATAAAAAATTTATAACCATATCTATTGTTTCGGTAAATTTGCAAACGATGCTCAAATATATCCTCATAGCCTCCATCCTCTTATTTACAAAGGTTTCTGTTGCCCAATCGTACGACCTGCTGCCTGTGCGGGTAGACTCATTGCACTGGGGTTATATCGATACCAAAGGCGAAATAACCATTAAGGGTCCTTTCGATGATGCCTACTTTTTTAATGGCGACCGTGCACGCATCAAACTAAATGGCCGCTATGGTTTTATTGACAAGCAAGGCAATATTGCTATACCTGCCCGCTACCATTTGGCCCACGATTTCGATTGCGGCTATAGCTTGGTGGAAGACAGTATATATCATGAACATTTTATTGATACCAAAGGCGAAAAAGCATTTGGACTGCCAAAAGGTGTTGACATAGCCGAGTCTTTTAAAAATGGTTTTAGCAAGGTATTTTCGCAGTATTATACTTATGAAACCAAAACACCAAAACACCATTATAAAATCGGTTTCATGAATACCAATGGCGATATAGCTTTCAACATAGAGGCTGAAGATGTGGGCGACTTCGACCGAGGTCGTGCAATAGTAATAAAAAATAAGGTACTGGGTCTGATTGATACCACAGGCAAATTTATTCTTAAACCCAAATACGATTATATTGGAATTTTTTGTGAAGGACTGGCATTGGTACGACTTGGCAAATACTATGGCTATATCGACACTCTAGGTAAGTTGGTTATAAAAACGAAATATATAAACGCTTCCGATTTTGCCAGCGGATTGGCACCTATTACACTGGATACGATGTGGGGATATATCGACCATAAAGGTAAAATTGTGATAGCACGAGAATATATGTGGGCAGAATCGTTCAGCGAAGGATTGGCAGGTGTTGTAATGAACAAAAAATGGGGAATGATTGACCCAACAGGTTATATGAAAGTTCGCCCTATATTCGACGACTATGCCCCTTTTAGCGAAGGCTTGGCCGCAGTAAAATATATGAACGCTTGGGGCTATTTAGATAAGGATGCCACATTCAAAATAGAACCGCAATATACATTGGCGGGTAGCTTTATCAATGGCATCACACAAGTAGAAGATGGAGTGAATACAATATATATTGATAAAACTGGACGCAAAATATATAGTTTCCGCAAACACAAAAAAGAACATTGGTGGTAAACGAACGCAACAAATCGCTGAGTGAAGTGCATGGCAGTATTGCTGTGCCTGCTGATGGACGCAAATGGAAGCGGCTATTGGCTTTTTTTGGCCCCGCTTACTTAATAAGTGTGGGTTATATGGACCCAGGCAATTGGGCAACCGACCTAGAAGGAGGTAGTCGTTTTGGATACCAACTTATATGGGTATTATTGCTCAGCAACTTGGTAGCTTTATTACTACAAAGTATCTCCGCCCGTTTAGGTATCGTATCAGGTTACGATTTGGCTCAAGCTTCGCGGGCTATGTACCCCAAAGCAGCCAATTTTGGTTTATATATATTGGCCGAAGTATCCATTGCTGCCTGCGACCTAGCGGAGGTAATAGGCATGGCAATCGGCTTGAACCTTTTATTTGGCATACCACTTTTATATGGTGTTTGTATTTCGGTTCTCGACACTTTTCTGCTGCTATTCCTGCTCAATAGAGGCATGCGGAAAATGGAAGCATTTATCATTGTACTGGTATGCATTATAGGCGTGTCGTTTATTATAGAAATGTGCATCGTGAAACCCGAACCTTTGGAAATATTTAAAGGGCTTATCCCTGGTAAACTTAATAGCGAGGCATTATATATAGCCATCGGTATTATAGGTGCTACGGTAATGCCACATAATCTATACCTACACTCGGCCTTGGTGCAAACGCGGCGATACGAACGCAACGACAAAGGAATTCGCCAAGCCATCAAATACAATGTAATCGACTCAGCTATTGCCCTCAACTTGGCTTTGTTTGTAAATGCGGCTATTTTAATATTGGCGGCGGGCTCCTTTTATGGCAAATATGAAGTGGCCGAAATTCAAGATGCCCATAAATTATTGGATGGATTATTTGGTAGCCTGGCCCCTGCCCTATTTGCCATCGCACTTATAGCCGCAGGGCAAAGCTCTACTATTACAGGCACACTCGCTGGGCAAATTATTATGGAAGGTCACGTCAACTTACGTTTGCGTCCTTGGCTTCGACGCTTGGTTACCCGCCTGCTTGCGATTATTCCTGCGGTGGGCACTATTATCATATCTGGCCCCGGTGCTTTGGGCAGTTTGATTGTATTGAGCCAAGTAGTGCTCAGCCTCCAACTTGGCTTTGCCATGGTTCCGCTCATCCATTTTGTGAGCAGCAAAAAACGCATGGGCAAATATGCAATAGCATTGTGGTTAAAAATATTGGCCTGGCTCTCTACTGTTATTATAGTGGGGCTCAATGGCAAATTGGTATACCAAAAACTAAGCGACTATATACCAACCGCCCCAGCATGGCAGCAGGTATTAATTATGACAGTGGTATTTGCCGCCATTATTTTGTTTATATATATATTGGTAACCCCTTGGCTTAGTATACTGCGGAAACGCAGTAACAAATTGCCCCACGGACTGGCACGCGAACTTGGGCATTTGCAATTACCTAAACATCATCGCATTTGTATAGCCATCGATTTTTCCGATATGGACAAGCGAGCCATCGAACATGCAATTGCACACGGAGGCGATAAGGCAGAATATATATTGGTACATGCTGTTGAAACCGCAGGTGCAAGGCTTATTGGGGAAGATATTCTCGATTTCGAAACCCAAAGCGATACCGAAAACATAACACTCTACACCGGCGAACTTATCAAACGGGGCTACCGTGCCACCTGCCATGTGGGCTACGGTAGCCCTGTAAAAGTGATACCTCAAATGATCCTCGACCACAAAGCCGATATGGTGGTAATGGGTGCCCACGGACACAAAGGTTTTAAAGACCTCCTATTTGGCGAAACCGCCGATGCCGTGCGACACAGGGTAAGTGTACCTGTATTTATTGTGAAAGGGTAGGGCTGGATATTTTATATATAGTATTTTTTATTTTTGAAATACGGATGCTTCGGAAGCGTCATACCGAACTTTTGCTCGTGGTCGATCCTATGGCTGGTTACGGTACTTTCATACAAGACTCTTAATACCAATTCTTAACCTAAAATAGTTCTCCGCCTGTGGCGGATTAGTTTGTAGAATGGTAATGCCGAACTACAATACATTTAGTCCCTTTCTTTTGGACTATTATATATTGAGTTTCGGTATTATTATAGTCCTTCAATAAACGAAACAAACTCTGTAGCAATGCAAGAGTTGTTTTGTTTTATATTTGTATTATATACTTTGAAGCACAAGAAGTATATCTCATAGAGGTGCAAAGATGCGGATGGCAAGCTATTCTCAATAACTTTAAAAAACATACTGAGGCAATAATAGTGTCTACTCTATTGCCCTGTGGTTTACTAAGGTCTCGCTACAAAACAGAAAAGCTCGGGATTACTCCCAAGCTTCCTGCTGTTGGCAAAACCAACAACTCCCTAAAATAAGATTTACAAAAATTTATTAATAATTGTTCACCTTAGTGATCTTTAATATCTCTGTTTTTTGCCCGTCGGCAATTGTAATCATATAAATTCCGGCTGGCATTGTTTCAAGTTCGCTCATGGTCAAAGTATTCGACCCCTTGCGTAAATTGTATTTTACTGTGTATACCACTTTGCCATCAATGCTTTGCACGGTGCATGCAATGCTTTTCTCTTCAGTGGTGTTTATGGCAATATTATAAGTAGTTAAGAAAGGATTGGGGAACACACTATAACTGGTAGAAGCAGCGTTATTAGCTTTACTCAAGGTTTTTATAATAGAATAACTACTTTCTCCGTTCCAGTCTGTTTGCTTAATGCGATAGTATAAATGAGAAGCATTCAGTTTTCCCGCATTTACATCGGTGTAGGTATAATTATTTACACCAGATTTTTCTGCCGCTTCAATGGTGAACAAGTATTCAAAGTCTTTTCCATTAATACTACGTTGAACTTCAAAATATTTGTTATCTACTTCGTAAGTTGTGCTCCAATCAAGTTTGGCATCAATACCCTGCCATTTGGCAGTAAAGCCTAACCATGTAACAGGCAATGCACTAAATGCACTTACTGAATAGGTAGCTAATGCACCAAGTTCGTTAGCCGAGTCTTTCCATCCATAGGTGAATGAGAATGACATGTGGCCATTTTTCCGCAGAAACACATTCAAGTTTGATGGGTCGAAATTAGGTATTTCATATCTGCTTGAAGCAGCGTTCCAATATATATAAGAAGAATCTGTATTGCTTGGGCCTGGGCTCAATGAGATATTGATAGTGCCATTAAAGTAAACTATCACATCATTGGCAGAATCGGGCAAAGTGGTTATTACAAATTTTCTCAACCCACTTGAGCCTGTTGCTCCTCCATAATTTCCATCCTCTGGGTCACTACCCGATACCTTGCCAGGCCTTACCGCAGACGAGTATCCATTGACTACTCCATCAGCAGTACCTGTTGAATCATTCAGACTCAGCTTGAAAGGATAATTTGCATCGCTAGATGGTTTATTAAAATCATTGGCATTTAGACCCGTATAACTCTTATTGTAAGCAGCACAAAGCTGCTCTATGCCAAAATTGGCATTGGCAATATTGGTAGTTACCAAGGTTATTGCCAATTTTCCATTAACTGTGCCATCTGAACCAGAACCAGCACCTAAGTTTTCACCAGTATATATCCAATTAGAGGGAAGTGCTACAGGAGGTGAGGGATTGCCCGGGTTAGCAGAGTTATTATTAGTTACCATCACATTATAAGAACCAGGGTATTGATTGTTAAAGGTAAATGTTCCATTAGTATTTACGTTGACTTTAGCTACTACCGTGTTTATTCCGTCTATTATATAAGCTACCAATTGATTGCTATTAGGATTATTTATCCCTGTGCCATTCACTGTATTGTCAACCAATGCGTTCAAATCGTTATAAACATTTCCACTAATACTTAATAATTCAAATGGAATTGTGATTGTCCAAGGATTAATACATGGGAATCCAGCATTGTCGAAAGGTTTGAATAATATATTTACAGAAATAGCTCCGTTAATAGGGTCAATGGTAATTGTTTGTGTGGGCTGACCTACACTATTAGTAGGAACCTTTACACCTCCACTTGGAAAGCTGCCTGATGTGTATGTAGTGCCATTAATTGTAATACTCGTAACATTATTAGGGAAAGAAATAATAGATAATGAATCGACTCTTCCTCCTGTATCAAATGGCACAAATAATCCAGGTGATACCGTCACATTTGTTGTTCCTCCTGGGTTAATTTGGGCAATGGTTTCTGTGTCCATGGCCATTGGTCTTTGTTCAATACCAAAATTGGCATTCGTTATATTAGAAGTACTAAGTGTTAAAGACAATTTTCCATCAATTGTGCCATCACTTCCAGAAGTGGAACCAAGGTTCTCCCCTGTATTCACCCACTGCGTGGGGAGTGAGGTTGCAGGTGCTGAACTGCTTACAGCACCTTGGTTAGTGCTAACCTGCACTGTATATGATGCTGGAGTAATGCCTGTAAAACTAAATGTACCATTGTTGTCCACAGCTATAGTGGCTATAACGATATTTGAACTGTTCAATAGGTTTGCGTACACCTGTGTTGTACTAGGTTTATTAATACCTGTTCCATTAACATTATTGTCACGCAAGCCATTGGTATCATTATATACATTACCACTGATAGTGATACAAGTAAAGTTGATGGTCATCGTTGAAATGGTCGAGGTGTTTATCTGTCCTGCTGAGTCACATGCAGCATAGGTAAATGTTACTGTACCTGCTCCGCCAAAGGTAGGCGTGATGGTAAGCTTGGTCGAATCGTAGTTGTAGATAGCATAACCATAGCTGGCAAACATGCCGCTTGTTATTTGGGTGCCATTGTAATATAGGTTGGCATTGCTGGGCAAGGTGCGTATTAGGAATATACCGCTACTGCCTTGGCCATAGTTACCATCTTCTAGGTCTGTTCCCTGCAATGAGGGTATTTGAACATTGGTATTGGCACAATAGTTTATCGTTTTGGATACCGTGGTGGGCTGTTTGTCGATGCCAAAGTTTACACCGCTGATATTGTTTGTGCCTGCATTGACAGCTATCTGAACATCAGGTGTACCGCTCTGATTACCACTGCCAGCTCCGTTGTTACTGCCATAGGCATCGCCCACTGCTACCCAATAGGTGGGCAATGATGCTGATGTAGGGGCACTGCTTCCAACCGAGGCTGAAGTTGATGAGATGACTACCGTATAGTTGGTGCTAGGTGACACACTGCTAAAGGTATAAGTACCATTGGAAGGTAGGGTTGCTTTGTCAACCACATTGCCCGAGGTGTTTACCAAATAGGCATACATCTGGGTCGATGAGGGTGAGCCAATGCCTGTACCGTTCACCGTATTGTCGCGTAGTCCATTGCCATCGTCATACAAAGTACCACTGATAGTGATTAGCGTGAAAGGCAGGTCTACATAACCGCCGTTCAAACTTGGGAAGCCTGCGTTGTCATAAGGAGTGAACGATATCCTTGAGGTAACAGCACCGTTAACTGGGTCGATGGTGATGCCCTGTGTGGGCTGACCACTGGTGTTCGTTGGTATCTTTATACCTGCTGCAGGAAAGCTACCCGAGGTATAGTTCGTACCGTTGATGGTAATGCTTGTCGCATTGGTTGGGAAAGAGGTGATTTTTATGGTGTCGACCCTGCCTGATGTGTCGAAAGGAGCGAACAGGCTTGCGGCCACGGTCACGCTTGTAGTGCCGCCCGGGTTCACTTGGCTACTAGCTGTGGTAGAGCTCGCGAAAGGTCTCTGCTCGATGCCGAAGTTGGCATTAGTGACATGGGAAAAAGACAAAGTAACCGATAGTTTTCCATCAACCGTCCCGTCAATACCGCTGGTGGTTCCCAAGAACTCACCCGTGTTCACCCAGTTTGCGGGCAGAGAAGTAGCCGGAGCTGCAGAGCCCACGGTACCCTGTGTGCTGCTCAACTGCACTGTGTAAGATGCAGGGTTAAGGCCCGTGAAAGTATACGTGCCGCCGGTTGCTACTGCTACCGTGGCTACAACATTGTTACTTGCGTTCAAAAGATTAGCATATACCTGAGTGGTGCTCGGCCTATTGATGCCAGCTCCATTGACAGTGTTGTCACGAAGTCCGTTCGTGTCGTTGTATACGTTCCCGCTAATCGTATATACGACTGTGCTGCAAGAAGGCATACATAATTGAGCATAGTTTAATTTTTGTCCACCTTTCATCGAAAAAGAATCTTTTACAATCGAATAATTACCATTAACAACAATGAAATAATTTCTTGATTCGTCATCATTGAAATCATAATCAAACTTTAACCCTACCGATCCCGTTGTCGGGTCTTGCGAAATAGACGCCAATGAATAGTAAGACCATGTAGTACTATCATAACCCGACCATACTCCCATCTTTATTGGAGATATGCAGGTATTTAGACCAAATACTACGTGACTAATAGCAGGTTTTTTACCAGATTTTACAGTATAAAAAACTGTAGATACTCCAGCATGTGGATAATTGTATCTAACTCCCCAATACCGAATACTACTATTACCAATAGTAACAGCAGCGGAGTCGCAATCTTGGGTCACGGTTTGTGCTATCATGTCCTTGCCAAATAGCAGGATAAATGAGAGGAGTACTAGGGTTTTAATTTTAAATGACTTCATCGTCTTTTGTAAATTGTTATTTTAAGGGACAGCAAAAATATAGGTAAAATAAGTATATGAAAATCAAATTGGGCAAATTTCTAACAAGTAGCCTGAGATTTCTAATGGGCAGCATAAAATCACTTTGCCAAATTATCTCACATTGAAAAAAATGTGGATAAATGGTTGGAATCACAAACCAGAAAGATGCTGAGTCAAATACGGATGTTGATAATTTAGAATTCTTAGCATCAAATCTTAACCCAAAATATCACCTATTGTCACTCACAATTTCACTTGTAAGAATAACTTACAAAGATTTGATAAAATGATTTTCTTTAATGAAATCTGAAATCTTTAAGATTACCACGGGGTTAAGCTAAAACCTTAGCTGTCCCAAAAAACGGTTTTTCAAGGATTCCCGTATACCGAAACAAAAAGGTTGCACAATATTGTGTAGCTTTTTTTTTATTTTTCTACCGTGATTTATGTAATATATATAAAGAGATGTGTAACATGCAAAATCTTGAACATGCCCAACTTTGTAGCTTAATTACATAAAAATCATTTATACCAAAATCATGACCACAAAGCAAAATAAAAAAACCAGAAAGAGTAATTCCAATTCAGGGTTGCTAAAAGCAAGCGGGCTTCTATTGATACTGCTTACATTTCTTTTATCACAATGTAAAAAAGAACCTGTCAAAGTAATAACAACAACCAAAACCCCAACGGTGCTTCACGCTGACCCCCTAAATGCGGCAAGCAACATAGCAGTAAGCAAAGTGATTAATATTACTTTTAGTGAGGTAATGGATGCTTCAACAATTAACACTACTACTTTTGTGTTGAAACGTGGGGCAACTCAAGTTTTAGGGACTATTACCTATTCAGGCAATACTGCTACTTTTGTGCCCGCAAGCTTTCTCACGGCAAACACTTTATATACAGGAACTATTACCACTGGCTCCAAAAATGCAACAGGTACGGCATTGGCAGCTAACTTTATATGGAGTTTCACAACAGGTAATACTGCAAGTGCGAAGCCTCCCATGGTAATATCAACATACCCTGCACATGGGTCTACCGATATTGTTCTCAATACTAAAATTATCGCTAACTTTAATAACTCAATGAATCCTTCCACAATAAATGCTACCACATTTAGGGTAAAACACGGAAACATCTCCATAGCAGGAATAGTTAGTTACAGTGGCACATCGGCTACTTTTATTCCATATACCAACTTGCCAGCGAATGAAACCTATATTGCCACTGTTACCACTGGGGTGAAGGACATATCGGGCGTGCCACTTCCAAGTTTATATACCTGGAGCTTTACTACAGGAAAAGCATTGGATGTTATTGCCCCAACAGTGACATCAACAGCTCCAAGTAGTGGTGCAGCGGGGGTTGAAATTAGCAAAATAATTTCTGCCAACTTTAGTAAATCTATGGACCCCTTAACCATCAACTCAAATACATTCTTGCTTAAACAGGGAAATAATATTATTCCTGGAGCTATAAGCTATGCTGGTGGTATCGCATATTACAATCCAACAGCTAACCTCACAGCTAACACTACCTATAATGCCACTTTAACAAGTGGCGTAAAGGATGTTGCATCAAATTCACTTGCTAATAATTACAATTGGAGTTTCACAACAGGCACTGTGGCTGGCTTAGCAACTGTAAATCTTAGATCTGCTGGCGACTTTACAATCCTTGCAGGTGCTGGCGTTACCAATATAGGAAATACAATTATTAATGGTGACCTCGGAACTAGCCCAACCGGCACGGTAAACGGTTTTCCACCGGGCAAAGTAAATGGCGATATACATGCAGCCAACCCTACAGCCGACCAAGCTAAATTAGATTTAACAACAGCGTACAATGATGCACAGGGGCGGTCGACAGGGGCGGTTAGCCTACCTGGTGACTTAAGTGGGCTTACCTTATATCCTGGACTTTATTCAAATTCAACTTCTGTTATGTTATCGGCAGGAAATGTTACCTTAGATGCAAAAGGAAACGCAAACGCAATATTTATATTTAAGATGGGTTCTACACTTACAACATCATCGGGCACTAAAGTTATATTGAGCGGTGGTGCACAAGCCAAAAACATTTTTTGGGCGGTTGGTTCTTCTGCAACTTTAGGTACCACATCCATTTTTTATGGTAATATTTTGGCCGACCAATCTATTTCACTAAATACAGGTGCTACACTCACTGGAAGAGCACTAACACGCATAGGTGCCGTTACCCTGCAAGGCAATAAGGTTAATAAACCATAAAAGCATAAGAGCAAACAAAAAGTTTAAAACCGTCTTGAAAATAAAATTTCAAGACGGTTTTTTTGCTTGCATCTCTCTGCCGCTTGCTGCTTATTAATAGACAAATCAGTCCCCTATATCGGCGTAGTGCAAATTATATATTTGTGTCAAATAACTTCGTCAAAAACACATTTTCATAAAAACGAATTTTTTGTGCGTAGGGTGAGTAATTCATATAATTTTGCTGCATGATACTTTACAATGTTTCCATAAAAATAGATATCGATATCCATGACGAATGGTTCGACTGGATGAAAGAAATACATTTACCTGCCGTGATGGGTACGGGCTGTTTCCTCGACCATAAAATGTACCGTTTGTTTGTTGATGAAAGTGATGGTATTACCTATGTAGTGCAGTATTATTGTGTAGATATGCCGACTCTAAAACATTATCAGGGTGAATATGGCCCTGGGCTGCGGCACGAAACGCAAAGGCTTTTTGGCGATAAGCAAGTGTCCTTCCGCACCACTATGGAACTTGTATAAAATGGCTAAAATACCGTTAGAAGAAAGCTGGAAAAAACTACTCATCGGGGAGTTTGACAAACCATATTTTCAACAAATAAAAAATATATTATTGACAGAAAAACAGGGAGGGAAAACAATCTACCCTCGTTCAAATCAAATATTTTCAGCTTTTGAAAATACACCAATTCATAATATTAAAGTAGTCATTATTGGGCAAGATCCATATCATGGAGTTGGGCAGGCAAATGGCTTATGTTTTTCGGTAAGCAATGGAATTGCACCACCTCCATCATTGGTCAATATTTATAAAGAAATTGAGAGCGATTTGGGGATTGCAATCAATAGGAATAATGGAAATTTAAGTTCTTGGGCCAAGCAAGGTGTTTTTCTTCTCAATTCAATACTAAGTGTTAAGGCAAATGAGCCTGCTTCTCATTCACAAATTGGATGGCAAACCTTTACTGATAAAGTAATTGAAACAATTTCAACCACAAATGAAAACGTAGTATTTATGCTGTGGGGTAAGTTTGCCCAAAGCAAAGAGCTACTAATTGACAAGAAAAAACATTTGGTTTTGAAAGCAGCTCACCCTTCCCCATTCTCTGCATACAATGGATTTATGGGCTGTAAGCATTTCAGCCAAGCAAATACCTATTTGGCTATAAATAGGCCGCCTGCAATTGACTGGCATATATAATAAAAAAAGCCAGATTTTGCAATCTGGCTTTTTTATATGGGGTAATTGCAATAATTACTTATTCATTAGTTTTTGGAATTCAGGTCTGCTTCTATAAGCTTCAAATTCTTTATCTTCAGACGCTTTAGCTCTCATTTTAGAATCAATAGAAATTGCTTTGGCTAGATTGGTAGTTAATTCATCCAGTTTATTGGCACGTGCAGCAATAACAGCTTTCAAATAATAGGTAGGGGCTGTTTTAGATTTTGGCTCCATACAGTCTACTGATTTCTGTGCATTATCATACTCACCATTCATGGTATAGCTAAGAGCCATATTGTATTGACAAGTTTTATCAGCGGTTTTGAAATTTGAGATAGCCTCTGTATAGTTTCCTCTTACCATGCTTAAAATCCCCATGTTTTGTCCTGTATTGATACCACGGGCTTTAGCTTGTCTGTAATTTTCTTCGGCTTTGTCGTACTGTCTCATATTGCGGTTACAAATACCTAAGTTATTGTAAACCTCTCCATGTTCCTTGCTCAACGAAAGTGCTTTGTCTAATTGTTGTTTTGCATCGGCATACTTCCGTTGCATAATTAATATAGCACCTAAGTTATTATATCCTGCCCAGTCATCAGGCCATTTGTTGATATAAAAGCGATATGCTTTTTCCTTTTGCTTCATGTCCTCAATCTGGTAACCATAACGAAGCACTTCGCTTGAATTTAAGCTATCGAAATTTTGATTTTCGGATTTGTCTTTGATTTCGGCCCATGAACGGACACCTTTTTCACCCGTTACAGTTACTTCTGAACGACGAAGACGCGGCATGATATTATCTAAAATGTAGCGGTATGAAGTCCAATGTTGTTTGTTTTTATTTGGGTAAGTTACACCTGGGCCTTTACCTCTATCAAACTCTTCACGCATTTTACGCTCTTTTACATCAGGCATATCAGAAGAATTGATAATATCCAAGAAAAATTGTTTGTCTTTCAAAGTAGACGCTTCCAAAGCTTCCTTCAAGCCATCCATTTCCTCAGTGGTTTTAATGCGTGTAGAAAATAACGAATCACTCACTTCAGCATAACCAAGTCGCTTTAATTCTTTTCTCACAAAATTATAGATGGTGATATCACGGTTACGTGCCAATAAAGTATTACGCTTATAAGTACCGTCAGGCGATGCTGATGAATTAAGTGTTAATCCTGTCAAGGCAAATGAAGTCTTATCGGCAAGGTAAGATACAAATTGCTTAAGTTCACTAGGGTTACTAATTTTTGGCCCGCCCAAAATAAATTTTGGTTTAAAGTCCCAAGTGTCAACTATGTAGTAAATAGTTGCTTTTCTTTTCATTTCTGGTCCATGGTTAGTGGCAGTAGGTATTGATACCTCTTCTTCAGTATTGAAACTGTCGGCAATGTATTTAATACCCCAAGTAAGTGTGCATTTGGGCAATTCTAAACATTTGTCCAAGACATCTTCATAATTTTTAACCTTTAAGTTGGGTATGACAACCAAAGTACAATTTCTCATAATTGGCTCATACAAAACCTTGGTCTTGTAAGTAAAGGTAGCCCCTTTATCATCGATAGTAATATCAGCATTTTCTTTAGCACTAGGTCCACGAACCACATACGTTTGTAACACTTTTTCCTCGTTGTTTCCGTACATCAATACGGGTTCGAATTTAATAACTCCCTTTTTGTAAACAGAACCGGGGGGCATCTTACAGGTGAAACCTACTTCAAAGCTGTCTCCCCTTACTTCCATTACTTCAGGAGCAGGTTTGAAATTCTCGCATTTAATTTTCTTGCTCATCTTCTTAATTGGGTCACATGCAGTGACTAATAAAGAGGCGGCTAAAGTTCCGAATAGAATTTTGTTGTTGAAAAACTTCATAATTAGTATATTTGTTGGCAGTTTGATTGTCGTTAAAACAATTTCGGCAAAAGTAGAGCAGATTTTCTAATCATAAAAACTTTTTTTAATTTTTTATCAATGTACTATCTATTAAAGGTAAAAGGGAAGGGTAAAATCCCCGACTATATTCAGCTTAGGGACCAAAGTTTCACCTTAATTGCATATTTTAGAATTGACCGGCCAGAGAGAGCCCTAGACAAATGCGGACTTCAGAAATTTACTGACAAAATCATAGAAATTGCCCACCAGTTGCCCTTTGGAAAAGTAGAGTCCATAAATTTGCACACTTAAAAATTATTTAACATTAAATATGGTCGTTTCTTTGCTGGATGTTTCAATTTTTCAAGGGAAAAACTTGGTTTTAGACCAAGTAAATCTAGAAATAATGCCTGGAACTTTTAATTATTTGGTAGGTAAAACTGGTAGCGGTAAAAGCAGTTTACTCAAAACGCTTTATGCGGCATTGCCTGTATCAAGCGGTAAAGTTTCTGTTGCGGGCTTTGAGATGGGTAGCTTGAATGATTCAGAAATCCCTTATTTAAGGAGAAAGTTAGGTATCGTGTTTCAAGATTTTCAATTATTAACCGATAGAACTGTATTCGACAATCTTGAATTTGTTTTGCAAGCCACGGGATGGACTGACAAACAAGTAATTAAAAACAGAACTCGAGAAGTGCTTGACTTGGTGGGTCTGGGTACCAAATATTACAAGATGCCGCATGAGCTATCTGGCGGTGAGCAGCAAAGGGTGGTAATAGCCCGTGCCCTTTTGAACAAACCCGAATTGATTTTGGCTGACGAGCCCACTGCAAACCTAGACCCCGAGATGGCAGACGAGATTATGAAACTGCTGCACGATATTAGTGATGAAGGTACAGCGGTATTGCTTGCCACGCACGATTATAGAATAGTGCAAAAATTTAATGGCCAAATTTTTAAATGTGAAGATTCGAGGCTTATTGAAGTTGAACACCTCTAGTTTTTAACGAGGCTGCGGTTTATCAATTGCTTTATTTCAGAAATCTCCACCAACACATTTGGATTCTGTTCGGCAACCGTGCCCACCACTATGCAATCGGCACCTGCCTCAAAAGCTATTTGTGCTTGGTCGGAGGTTCTAATTCCACCTCCTATTATTAAAGGTATCTCTATAGCCGATTTAACTTGTTGAATCATTTGGGCTGAAATTGGATTAACCGCTCCGCTACCTGCATCCATATATATTAATTGCATACCGAGCATTTCGCCCGCCATTGCCGTAACCATAGCTATATCAGATTTGGTGGCGGGTATGGGGTGGCTATTGCTCATGTATTGCACCGAGGTTCCATTCGCCCCTACCAACATATAGCCTGTGGGAATACAATTAATGCCCGATTGCTTTATGGCAGGTGCAGCAACCACATGATGACCGATTAAAAATTCAGCGTTCCTGCCCGAGATAAGCGAAAGAAATAAAATTGCATCAGCTTGCGGAATCACTTGCATACTGTTTCCTGGAAATATCACAACTGGAATATCGGTAACACTTTTTAAGTGCCCAATACAACTTTCCATATTTCCATTCACAAGTAAACTGCCTCCCACCAATATTAAATCAACTTGACTTTGATTGGCATGCAAAGCCAACACATCCAACTGTCTCGGTGCTGCCTTATCAGGGTCTACAAGCAGAGCAACTTGCTTTCGTTCCTGGCTAAAAATAGTTTGTTGCTTACGCATTTGTTGCTGCAAAAATAGGCCGCCTTTTTGAAAAAACTTGAGGTTAATTGGCTTGGACCAATCCGTCCACAAATTCTGTTAAACTTCCTACGGTAGCAAAAGGTGAGTGTTTCATGCTTAATACTTTCTCATCAGCAATGGTTATTGATACGTCTAGCTCCATTTCTATCATTTCTTCCAAATCTACAATAAGTCTTACCAAAGCTAAGGAATTAATACCACCTCGCTCACCATATATTAAAGTATCGGCTTGCATTTCGTTTGTCGGCATTTGGTATTCACTAAAAATTTGTGAAACGGCTTTCAATACTATATCTCCCACGTTGCATTGCATATTCGGCTACAAAATTAAAGACTTTGGGTTCTTATAAAAATGATAAATGGCAGTTTTGTTATGGGTGGCTGGTGTGAACATATAACCACGGGCAGTTTCTGATTATTCTTTTTTATCAAAGCCTAAACGAGGAATTGCCCTTGCAGGATTACCCACCAAAGTAGTATTGTTTGGGTATTTGCCTTTAACCACAGCACCAGCACCTACTATGCAATTATCGCCCAATTCGGTACCCCCGAGTATAATAGCTCCGCCTGCAATTAAACAGCACTGTCCTATAATAACTTCCTCAAATACATGTGTGTGTTGTGAGGTTGCTACATCTGGGTTTATATGTGGGTCTTCGTGCATGGCGGTTATCATACAGCCAATGCCTACCCTGCTGCGTTTACCTATTTTTATTATACCCCCACCTGCGTATAACATGGTACCGTGGGCTATAATTATTTCATCTTCTAATATAATGGAACCATCGTGCCCGTATTGCTCAATACCGCCTGCATTTAGGTAAGTATGTTTATCTATTTTGCACCCCAGGCCCAAGTTTATGTTTTGCACGCCCACCAATTTAATGTCATTAGCAATTCGGCACGATTGGCTTTTGGCAATGAGTTGTTGTACCAATAAATATTGGTCGTAACCATTGCGAAGCCTTAGGAAAATAAATTGGTAAAAGGAAGGACTAAAAAGGTATTTCAGTTTCATGCAATATATTAAGCTTCTACTGCTTCCTCCAAAGTGGCCGAGAGGCCGCTATCGCAAAGTGCGGTTGCTATGCTTTGCATCTTTTCTATATCGCCACTTTTTACTGATGTTTTGCCTTTGTGGTGGATAATCCAAGCACATTGCTCGGCTTGAATTGGCGTGTGTTGGCAAACATCAACCAAGCATTCAATCACCCATTGAAACGTGTTCACATCGTCGTTGTGCACCACTACGTTCCAACCCAAGTCGGTCATAGTGAGCATTTCATATTGTTCTAGGTTATCGTATTGCATTGCGGTTTCTTCTTTTACGGTAAATATTGGCTTTGCTTTCGTTACCCAAAAGTAAGCGTTTGATGTTTTTTTGATGGGTGAAAAGTACCAATACTGCGGCACATATACCGAAGGCTATAAAGTATGGATTGTCTTTTTGGAATACCACAATAGTGAGTATAGGAAAGGAGATTGCGGCAGTAATGCTGCTCAAGGATACATACCTTGTTGACAAAAGTATGGTAAGGAATACAGCAGCACAAGCCAATGCCGGCAAATAATGTATGGCTACTATCACACCGAACAAAGTAGCAATGCCTTTTCCCCCGCGGAAATTGGCAAATATCGGATACAAATGCCCTAGCACGGCCAATCCTCCATATATAAGTTTCAGATTGACCCAATGAAACGAATCGACCCAAGTGATTTCATGCTGCAAATAAACCAAGCCTGCAGCGGCACAACCTTTAAGCATATCAATAAGCAATACTACTATGCCAGGCCCTGTGCCCAATACCCTAAAAGTGTTTGTAGCCCCGGCATTGCCGCTACCATATTCACGAATATCAATCTCGTAGAAGCCCTTGGCCACCCACACCGCAGTGGGTATAGACCCAATGAGGTACGCAAATACTCCGAATAGAATTAGTTCCAGCATTCACTGCAAAGTTAAGGCAAAATAAAATGAGAAAAGCTAAACAAATTATCTACTTGTTAAGGGAAAGTTTTGGGGGTGTTAAGAAATTTGGGAATGAGTTAGCTTAAGTGCCTATCAGTCTGAATCACTTTCGCCGTGACGAAAGGCGAATTGGCGGATTTCACAGATATGGACAGTCATGTAATCCGTGCCATCAGCGTAATCCTTCAAATCTGTGGTTCAGACAATGGTATTAATTTTCGCAATTCCTTATTAAGTTTGCCCAATGAACTAACTTCCTTTTTTGTTATTGTTTTTTGGGGGGGGGTGCAGGTGGCTTTCGCTCAAGGGAAGAAGCATAAGAACGATGTGGAGCACTATAAACTTAAAGGTAAAATTAAAAGTTTCAGGGAAACAATTTATTATACCGAAAACGATACAGGTATCAAACAGGAATGGACAAGCACTAGAATATATACTTATAATACAAAATGATTAAGAACGGGTGAAACAGGTATACGATACGATGGCGTTACAATATATAGGGTTGTCTTAATTTATGATAGCTTTGATAATTGGATTGGAAAGCAGCAGTATGATTCATTGGGCAATTTAGAATCTTAATTTAAAAGTTGTGATTACTGATAGTGGATTGAAGACAATTTGGAATTATTACACACCTAAGGATAGTGTATATAGGAAAGAAATAAGTACTTATGATTTTCGTGGTAACGAAACGGGTTGGTATTGTTATAATAAATCAGGATATTTAGTTGTAAGTGATAGATACCAATATGATTACAAAGAGAGGCTTATTGTCAAATGGGGGTATGATACAGACACTAACAGTTTCCATAAGGACACATACAAATATGATACATTTAACAACATAATTGAAGAATGTTTATTCAAGAATAAAGTTTTGTTAGGAAAGCATAGCTATGAATATGATAAATTGAATAGACTTGTTGAATCATTCTCTGCTTATAAAGACAGTAATAGTAATTATAAAATTACCAATACTTATGATGATAATAGTAACTTAATCTGGGGAGATGGGTATCAGTTTTCGAATGCAAAAACAAGCATTTACAAATACAAATATGATAAATTTGGTAATTTAATAAACACCACTACTTTTGTAAATGGGAATAAATATTCTATTATAGAACGTACCATAGAATACTACGAATAAAATCCTCTTTTTTCTGAATCAGGTTCGCCACGGCGAAAGGCGGATTAAATGATTTCACAGATTTTATATTGCCAAGAGATGCCGAAATATACGCCGTGGCGAACGGCATGACGCTAACACTGCAATTCGTCACTCGTAATTACTCCTCCTCCACATCATCTTTATACATTGCATCAATCTCCTCGGCAAATTTCTTCTCCACTACTTTGCGTTTCACACTCATTTTGGGAGTCATCTCGCCATCGTCTATACTAAAGGGGTTGCGTTTGACGATGAAGTTTTTAATGCGTTCGAACTTGGCTAAGCCCACCGCATATTTATTGGTTTCGGCTTTTATCCAGTTTAGTATTTCGGGTTCGGTAATCCATTTGTCGTCGTTGGTAAAGTAGGCTTCGTCTTTGCCAAAGGCTTCTTTCAGTTCGTCTTTGCTGGGTATAATAATAGCTGTGAGGTAATCGCGTTTGTCGCCAATAATAAATATTTGCTCTATGCGACGGCTTTGCAAGTAAGCATTCTCTACTTGGGTAGGGAATATGTTTTTACCAAATGAGTTTACGATAATGTTTTTGAGTCGGTCGGTAATTTTAAGATTGCCCCACTGGAACTTGCCTATATCGCCTGTGTGAAACCAGCCATCTTTGTCAATCACTTTTGCAGTTTCTTCGGGTTGGTTCCAGTAACCTTTCATTAGGTTAGGGCCACGCATCAGTATTTCACCTTCGGGGCTTTCATATTCAGGGCGAAAACTATCATAAGTTTGTAAGGTATACATCTCGCCTGTATCGGGGTTTTGGATGGCTACTTCTTGGCCTGGGCCTACTCTGCCCACCGTGCCAATAATCTGTCTTTCATATTCGTTAACGGCTATAAACGGCGATGTTTCTGTAAGACCAAAACCTTCTAATATTTTAATTCCGATAGCTGCAAAAAACTCAGCCACATGCACGGGCAGTGCGGCCCCGCCCGATACAATAAATTTGATGCGACCACCTAATCTTTGTTTTATTTTATTAAATACCAATCGCTCTGCAATGGCAAGTTGCATGGATAAAAGTATACCCGGTTTTTTTCCTTGAATGTGTAAATGGTATCGTGCTTTGCCTTTTGTTATAGCCCAATTAAATATTTTTGCCTTGAGCCCGCCTTCTCTTTCTATAGTTTTCTTTACTTTTTCTTCCACCTTCTCCATCAGTCGGGGTACGGTGGCTATAATAGTGGGGTGTACTTCTGCAATATTGGTGGCTATTTTTTCTATGCTTTCCGCAAACGCAACTTGTGCTCCTTTGTACATTCCTATATAATAGGTAACACACCTTTCATACACATGGCATAGCGGCAAGAAAGAAAGAAATTTCTCTCCCTCATCAAAAGCCGACATAAGTTTGAGTCCACTTTGGGCATTATGAATAAAATTTCCGTGTGTGAGCATAGCTCCTTTGGGATTGCCAGTGGTGCCTGATGTATATATGAGTGTGGCCAAATCTTCGAGACCTACCCTATTATATAGTTCTTCTATTTTTTCTTTGTATTGTGGATATAATATATTGCCTTGGGCGGTAAAATCTTTCCAACTAATCACACGAGCATCGTCCCATATTTTTTTAGGATCATCGAATAAAGTGATTACCAGTTTTAATATATTGATGGTAGGTGACATCTTCGCTACTTTCTTCAACAGAAACGGACTTCCCACAAATATTATTTGAGCCCCCGAATCATTATATACAAATGCGGCTTCATGTTCAGCAAGGGTGGGATAGATAGACGCATTCACCAATCCTATTTGTTGCAAACCTTGGTCAATCATAAAATACTCGGGGCAATTCTCCATAAAGAAAGCAACTCTATCTCCTTTCTGCATTCCATGTACCAGCATTTGTGCCGACACTGCGTTTAATTTTTCTTCAACAGCCGCATAAGTTATTGGTTTAAATTCATCTTGCTCTTTGCGAAACATATAAGGGTGCTGTGGATTATGGATATGATAAGCCGCATTGCGAAATAAATGGTGCAGGTTTTTGAAGGGTACTTTTTGTTGCATGGTTGCCGTTATTTTTTGGGGCAAATTTGAATGTGCAAAGTGCATCATTTTTCTCAGAATTTGCAAATTAGATTTTTCTTTTTTGCAAAAAATGCGAAAGCCACAGTTCTAAAATTAACATATTAGAGAAATTATTGTTCAAGGGTTAAGGGTATATGTAATATTACTATAGTGCCTGTTGAAAGATTATTTAAGTTACTTTTGTCTATTATTTCTATCGTCCCTTTACTGCCATCGGATGTTGTCATTAACTCAAGTCGGTTAGCAGCCACTTGCATGGCAGTGTGGGTATATCTCGGCGGTTTTTCTCTTTGCCTGGTTGTGTCAATACCTAAGCCGTTGTCCTCAATTTTGCAATGTATAAAGTTCTTATCTATATCTATTGTAACTTGCATGGTGGGTGCTATATAGTCTATTTCAAATGCATGCTTAAAAGCATTCTCCAACATGGGTTGCAGCAACATGGGAGGGAGCTGAATTTGCTTTGCATCATAACCTATAGGCGGTTTTATATCATATTCAAAATGGCTATCGAAACGCACTTTTTCCATATCCATATACCTTTTAATAAACACAAGTTCGTCGGCTAACTTTATATAATTTTGTTTAGCCTGTTTTAATACCTGCTCCATCAATAATGAAAACTCCTTAAGATAGTCCATTCCCTTCTCTTCGCCCTGGTTTTCTATATAATGTTGCAAGGTTTTTAGCGAGTTAAAAATAAAATGAGGATTCAATTGGCTGCTCAGTGCTTGTGCTTCGAGGTTAGCCACTAACCGCAGTTGCTCTAATTTATTTGCTTCTTTTTTTCTGATAGCTTTGGTGCGACGATCCAAATAATACCATATACCTGCAATAAATATCAAAACAAGAATTGCCTTAAACCATATTGCTTGATAAAACAAAGGTGTAACAATAATTTGTAACAATGCTGCGTTACTCCATCCACTATTGGGTTTCATGGCTCTTACTAAAAGGGTGTAATTGCCAGGTTGCAAATCGAAAAAAGTTAGTTCTTTGGCATTGGTTTGCACCCAGGTGGAATCTTTTGAAAACCTATAAGAATACAATACCTCTTGGGGAGATATATAGGATATTCCAGCATATAATATTCTAACAAAGCCATTGAAATATTGATATGATATTTCTTCGGGGTCATTATATACTTTTTCGGCACCTACAAGCACTTTGGTATAATGAATCTGTGGTGGCAGGTCGGTTGAAACAAAATTTTGTGGGAATACACTTATGCCTAATGCCGTACCTATATATGCCTTACCATCGGAAAATACAATATCCTTTATATCATTATTCAATAATCCATCTTGAATCGTTATACGTCTCAATATATTTAGCGTAATGCCACTAAATACGGTTATCCCATCGTTAGTTGCTACCCATACTGTATTGTCTGGGCCGGCAGATATATGGTTACAAATTCTTCCGGTTAGCCCGTCTTTTAAATCAAATTTCTTGATGAATATATCATCTTTTAACAAAAAAAGTCCATTGCCATTAGTACCTGCCCATAACACTTTATTGGTATATAATAATGATTTATAACTGTATTGGTTGTTGTCATCTTTTTGCACCAATGTGTCAACTATGCCATGCAATTTCATCAATCCATAAGAGTTGCCAAAGTACAAGTTATTCCCATCGGTAGCGGCAAGTGACACAATCCGACCGCTATTATCTTCCGATTGAAGCATGGTCGCATATCCATTTCCTTTCTTTTTGATAATACGTCCATTTATTGAGAATATAATTTCATCCTTATTGGATCTATCAAACGATTTGAAAGATACCAGTCCTTGTAAATCCACTTTTGAAATGATTGAAGTACTGGTGTTCAATTTATATAATCCTTTATCGGTACCTATCAGATATTCAACATCGCTAAGTTTTCTTAAATCATTAATACGGTTGATTCCATCGTGTGCCAGACTGTATTTTTGAACACTTTTTAAATCTTTAATCACCCTTAAGTCACCATTGTGATATCCCACAAGTATTTCACTTGCATTCCCGGTGGGCTCCATGCAACTAATGCCGCCAGCAGAAAGAATTTCGACATCGTTCAATGAAATAACCTCGCGGGCAAACGAAGGCAACATATATATGCCATTACCATGAGTGGCTATCCATATATTGTTTTCGTGGTCTTTTAATATATGGTTAATGGTTTTATCGGCAAGCAGATTCTGTATTTTCCATAATTTTGAATTTTCGAAATTTTGAACCAATAAAAGTCCTTTCTTTTCTCCACCGAACCACAGATCTTTACCATCAATCATAAATGACTGCATTCTATCGCTATTGGGTATTTCTATATTGTGTTCACGCCCATTCTCTATTTTGAAAAGCTTATACCACTGACAGAGCATATAGGATTCTGTAAGCCCTGATTGTGAATAATGTGAAAACAAGGCAGATAATGACCCAACTTTATTGTTCTGGCCTGGTAAAATTAAGTCTGTGCCTGTATATATATTTTTGCCGTACAATTGTTTTTTGTCTCCAGCAGTAATTGCCTTAAGCTGCAATACCATCAAGGTTTTGGCATACTTGAAAAATACAGGTCGACCCGAAACTGCATCCTTAGATGTTATCAGTTCGCTGGTTTTCTTTCCATCGTAACAAAACACCATTCCACTATTGGTAGAAAACCACATTCTGCCAACCGAATCTTCAGCACAATTGAACAATAGCGAACCGTCTGCATTATACTTTAGGCTTGGGGTGTTATGTTCATTATAAAAACTTCCTTTATAATAATAGCTTAGTTTCCCTGTTAAACTCATGAACCAAATACGACCTTTACTATCTTCATAGCTTTCAAAGTTTTCATTATCGGCAAGGCCATCGTTGGTGGAGTACGATTCAAAATTCTGCCCATCGAAACGGTTAACTCCTGTCTCGGTACAAAACCAAATAAAACCTTTTGAGTCTTGCATAGAATGGTAAACCACCAGGTTTGCCAACCCCATTTGCGAGGTGTAGTGCCGTAATATGGGCTCGCTTGCAAATATAACGGTCAATCGCAGCAGCAATAGAACTGGCAATATTATATGTTTCCCCCACCTCATAATTTCAATTGTCAAAAGTAACAGATAAAGGACAAACTATAAGGCGTTGGGGCCTTTAATTAATAAGAAATTACTTTCTTATTGTGCAAAATTCAATATCCATACTACAACCGATGCCCCTATCACTCCGTCGTAACGGTCGAGGATGCCGCCATGCCCTGGCAATAGGTTGCTATAATCTTTAATGCCACAAACTCTTTTATAATACGAAGCCAATAAATCGCCACTTAATGCAGCAATACTAATAAGCATGGGGGCTATCCAATATATAAATTTTACGAATACTACGTCACCCTGTAAGTAGATTGCCATATTTGCCAGATAACAAAAAACAATGCCTGTAATTAAACCCTCTAAAGTTTTATTGGGACTTAATTGTGATGTTAATTTTCGTCTCCCAAATATTTGCCCGCCCAGTTGCGACATACCATCAAAAACCAACACCAAAGCATATACATATAACATACCCTCACGCAGGTTATTTTCATTCAAATATATATAATTGACGACTACAAAATTTAACGCAAATAGTAGGTATATAATAATGGGTATTAGTTTATTCTTATTATATAATCTTAAATGTTTCAATACTTCAAAAAAGCCTACAAGGGCGATTACCAAAGCCCAATATAAAGCATAACCAAATTCTATTATATATATTGACCCGAAAGCTAGTACCAAATACAATATATATTTTTTGAGCAAAGAGGTATTCCCATTTTGTTTGAAAAATATAATATAAAAAACAGGGAATAAACTTAACCCAAAGAAGATAATCAATATCTGAAAAACTGCATTGTACATGGGCTACACGATTTTTCCATCCTCCTTAAGCATCCAATATATCCCTTTCAAATTAGAACGCATAGCAGGTATAAATAAGGCTATCAAAAACTCTTCAATATATGCTAGACAGCTTATCCAAAACATAAAAATGAAATACGTTTCTATGCTCCACTGCATATAATAAAACAACATGAAAAATCCTTGCACATATCCTGTAACCTTATTGGAGTATAAATGAAAACTAGGAAATTTTCTAAAGCGTGCAAATGATAAAAGCTGCGGCAACAAATACATGCCAATAATAATGATAAAAGAAAAGCTATGGCTACTCACAAAAGCATACTCCAAGGTAATCATACCCCAAAAAGCCATTATATAAGTTCCTATATCAGCTATGGAATCAAGCCTAGCACCAAAATCGGTTTCCCATTTAAAACGACGGGCCAAAAAACCATCTAAAATATCAGTTCCCAAATTGATGAATAACAAAGGAAAAAACCAATCTCTGAAACCATTATATATGGCAAAACTAATAAAAGGCAAAGCCACCAACCTATAAGCCGATAAAATATTAGGTATATGCCTTAATTTCATATTGGTCGTTTTGTACTAATCGTTATCGCATCGTACTTTATACTTGCTACTTTAAACTATTGCAAAAACACCTCAAACTTTCCATTTTCAAAAGTCACTTCCACATGCTCTTGCATGGTAGTAGCTAGCGACATGCCCACAAAATCGGCATGCATGGGGAAACGCCTGTGGTTGCGGTCTACCAATACCAAAGTACTGATTTGTGGATGTTTGTTTTTAATAAAAGGCGTGAGAGCAAATACCAAAGTCCGGCCCGAGTTAAGCACATCGTCAACCACCACCACAGGGCTATTGCTTAATGTGGCGATATCTTTGTCGAGTATGGTAGTTTCGTTTGATGGCTTCTCTTTGTCAACAGTTATCTTGAGCAATTCTATTTTTATATTGGAAATGGAAGCCAAGTAACTTTCCAACCTTTGTGCTATGGCATAACCACGCTGGGCAATACCTGCCAATAGAATAACGGGTTCTTCGGTGTTCTTTTCGTAAACCTGCCAGGCAAGTCGGTTCAGCTTTTGTTCAACTTGCTGGTGGTGCATAATGGAAGTATTCATTTGCTTAAGGATTATTTTTACGACAAAAATGGAGCATTTAGAGATACGAAGCTAAGAAACTTTTTGCAAGGTTATTGAAAAACTTTCAGAAAAAACTTGGGAATATTTGAGAATATGGCTTACTTTTGCACTCCCAAAAAATTAAACAACGAAATGAAAAAAGGAATTCACCCCGATAATTACAGACTTGTAGTATTTAAAGATATGTCGTGCGATTATTCGTTCATCACCCGCTCAGGTGTTGATACTAAAGAAACTATTAAATGGGAAGACGGCAACGAATACCCTTTGTTCAAATTGGAGATTTCAGACAAGAGTCACCCCTTCTTCACTGGCAAATCGAACTTGATTGACACCGCAGGAAGAATTGATAAATTCCGCAAACGCTACCAAAACAAGTAATCAAGCATTACTTCTAAAAGATATAGCCCTGACCAAAAGTCCGGGCTTTTTGTATTTTAACAATTTAGTGAAGTCGCTGTTTAACTTTCCAAAAGTTTGGAACTTTTGAAAAGTTAAACGATTACTCAACCACTACTTTATAGGTAGTCACAGAACCTTCGTTCTCTATCCTCACAAAATATAATCCCTCGGCCCAACCTTCTGTATTAATGGTTTTTGTGCCTGTGCATGGTGCCGCAGTAATTAACTTTCCAGTAAGGTCGAATACCTGCACTTGTATAGTTTTATTGGCATTTTCCGCATCAATTACAAAATAGTTCTTTGCCGGATTGGGATATAAATAAAAACTCAAATCATTTGCATTTTGCTCCTCTACGGGCAAGCCATAAGTAGTATTAAATCTATATACTATTGCGTTTCCAAAATCGGGATTTATCTTTTTGGTAAAAGTGCCTGACAGGTTTCTTATCCAACAGTAGCCACTGCCAGCAGTTTGCTTATTAGCCCACCAGTCAATGCCATTGCCACCATCATCATGCAATTCAAAACTTATACAACCATCAGGCAAGGTAAAGGTATCTTTATAAAGCGTAGCTGCTGCAAATCCTGATCTGCTAAACAGTACTTTACCATCTCCATCTTTAAAATTGTAAGAATTCTCAGTAGGGCTATTATTCGTTCTTAACCATACTATCAGTTTGTTATCCAGTTTTTGTGTCAATAACAATCCAGAGATTTTGGTATTATTATACATGAGTTCATCGGCCTTGCCATTGGGCTTATCAATGGTTACTTCGAACACGCTGGTTTTGGAAGCACCCACCCAATTGAGCATGGGTAGGCTCACTTTTTGGCTTTCTCCAAATTTAAGCTTCCCGCTCCAATGGTATACTTGCTTTGTATTTCCTATTAACCCATAACTAATTTGCAAGGTGGAAAGATCGTCTTTGCCATAGTTTTTAATTACAATTACGGGATTGGAGCAAATAGGATTGAGCCTGATATAACTGGAGTCTTTGCTAGGGGAGATAATATCTTCTATAGATGCTTCATTGCTGTATTGATAATCGCCATACTGGAACAGCATGGAACTAATGGTGTAGCTTGGCCCCTGGTTGCCGCTAGTGCTATAAGGTTCGAAGTCTATGTCAAAGGCATTTGTATCGACTTTTAAATGCTTACCTACCTCGTACGAGAATTCGCCTACCTTGCTGCCAGGGCACCAGTTAGCCCTATTATATATCCAAGTGCCGCCTTGGGGAAACACTGGGTTCTGCCCGCATTGGTTATTCCATATATGATTGGTAGCTATTTTGACATTGTTTACTTTTACATCGAAAGGCTCATCATAAAACTCGGCTGCATTCAAGCTATTATCGAAGCCATGGCCTGAGGGAACAAAGGTAACTTTGGCTAATTTTGTGGCGGGTAATATGTAGGCTTTCTTTTCGAACATCACATTTTTTTCGAAAGAGGCACTGTTATAACCATAGCTATCACCTCCTTTACCCCACAGGTTTTGCAGGGCCAATACAGGGCGTGACGGAGTGCCTTCAATAAAATAAAAATCTAAAGTAACACTAAATCCACTGCTCCAACCCGAGTAAAAGGCTCTGAGTATGGCCGAGTCGTGGAGGATGGAAGCAAAATCGGTAACATCGTACCAGTGGGGCAATCGCCAGTTATTGGTGTAGCCATTGCTGCCCGCATTCATATAAGTGCCATAAGGGGTGATGACCCTGGCCAGTTCGTATTTTTCAATTACAGGGTAAACGTTCCAAGTGGTATCTTGCAGCAGGGTATCGATGCTGGCAATGTTGGAGTCCAAGACTCCGGTGAGTTGCAGATATTGTATATGGGTGGTGTAGTCCCAACCCGAGCAACCAGTTGATGAGCAGCCCATCGTATATTTCATCATGATTTTGTTCCACGATTTTCCTGTACTGGGAAATGCACCTTTAAAATCGTAATTACCATAAGCGTTCATATCTATTTTGTTATGAAACTGCACATGGGTGGTATCGCCTGGGGCTGCATGAATTATCGCAGTTATAAATAGGAAATATAGGAAGGGGAGAGATTTCATGGGGGCAAAGTTATGAATTTTAGGGGTAAGTAAAAGAGGTAAGTAGCTGACAAATGATTTGAAGAATAAACTCAAGGGGGCTGATTGGGGGCAATCTTTAATTGAGAATTGAGAACTAGCCACGGGCAAATAATATTATAAGGCCTTTTGATATTTGTGATTGAAAACCCTTAGTTTTGACAAAAAATAAATCCTGATAAAAGCAACCTTAAGCACTCACTTATGGTGGTATGAAACAGTTAATGGCTAGGTATAAATAAGTTGGCTGTAAAATAAAATGACAATATGAAAGGACCAGAGTTTTTGAAGTATGTAAATCCAGTATTGAAAACATTACAAGCAAATGGAGGAGCTGGAAATGCATCAAATACGATAGAACAAATTATTGAAGACCTTGCGATAACTGATAAAGAGTTAGAGGAAGTCACTTCTAACGGACAGTCCCGTATTCGAAATCAAATTCAATGGGCAAGAATTTATCTTTTTAAAGCAGGTTTAATAGATAATACCCAAAGGGGAATTTGGAGATTGACGAATGAGGGACTTGAAAGGAAACTTACAGATGAAGATGTTTATAATCTATTTAAAGGGGTGCAAGAAAGTGTAAAAAAGACTGCAACAGTCACTCCCAAGAAAGTTGAAGAAAAATTTGAGGAGACATCAACCGAAGATGAAAAACATTCTATTGGATTAATAAATATTATACAAAGTTTGTCGCCAGCCGGTTTTGAGGTTAGTTGAATTATTTGACAAGCATCATTTAGGTCTTAAGCCAGTAACCGTTTTTGAAATTGACAACGAATTCTTTAAATGGTTTCTTTGATTCTGTAGCTAACATGGTATTGGCGAATCTAGCGGGTGAGGTGAAAATGTTTAGCTTTGTGCTTCTAATCCGCCACATTGCCGAGCCGCAAACCTTTATCACCACATACCGAAAATCACCCACCATCAAAACTTAAAATTTAACCCTATAAATGAGAGCAATTATAAATACAGAATATGGACCACCTGAGGTTGTTAAATTGATGGAGGTTGACAAACCTACACCAAAAGATAACGAAGTGCTGATAAAAGTTTATGCCACCACTGTAAACCGTACCGACTGTGGATTCAGAAGTGCTGAGTATTTTATAAGCAGATTTTTCAGTGGACTTTTAAGACCCAAAAATAAAACGCTTGGAAACGAGTTTGCTGGAGAAATAGACGCAATCGGCAGAAACGTAACATTATTTAAAACTGGCGACAAGGTGTTTGGTTATAATGATACAAAGTTTGGGGCACATGCCGAGTATATGACGATGATGGAGGATGAAGCCATAACAACAATGCCGAGTAATTTAACATACGAGGAAGCTGCACCCATTACTGAAGGTGGACACTACGCCCTGTGCGATTTAAGAGCAGCGAAAATTAAAAGCGGACAAAAAATCCTGATCAATGGTGCTACAGGTGCCATTGGCTCGGCGGCTGTGCAACTGGCAAGACACTTTGGTGCATCGGTTACAGCCGTGTGCAATACACAAAATATAGAACTCATAAAATCATTGGGAGCTGACGTGGTAATTGACTATAGTAAAGAAGACTTTACCAAAATAAACCAGACATTTGATATAGTATTTGATGCGGTTGGCAAAAGTTCATTCGGTCGATGCAAACCCTTGCTCAATAAGAAGGGCATATATATGTCGACAGAACTCGGGAAAAATTCGGAAAATATATTTTTAGCTCTTATTACCCCATTATTTGGCGGCAAAAAAGTATTATTCCCTATCCCTACAATTAGTAAAAAAGATGTTGTTTTCTTAAAAGAACTGGTGGAAAATAACAAGTATAAACCTGTAATTGACAGACGATATACGTTAGAACAAATTGTTGAAGCATACAAGTTTGTGGAAACAGGACAAAAAACAGGAAATGTAGTAGTAACCTTAACCTAATTAACTGAGACTAACTAAAGCCGCAAAACATCAACCTGCATAAAAGCTCACCCTGCTAGGTGGATTTATTAATATGTGTGAATTAAACAAGAAGTAAATGTCGATACATTTGTATATTTATACAAAGGAAAAACTGGACACATCGTTTGCTATTTCCGTTCACTAAATCAATACATAAAATGAATCCAAAAGTTGATTTTTATTTCAGTAAAGCCAGAAGATGGCAGGACGAAATTGAGAAATTGAGAATGATTGTTCTTGATTGTGAGCTAACCGAAGAATTGAAGTGGGGTTGCCCAGCTTATAACCTTGAGGGAAGTAAAATAGTTTTAATCCATGTATTTAAAGAATACTGTGCCCTTTTATTTTTTAAAGGTGTATTAATGAAAGACCCGAAAAGTATCCTGATACAACAAACAGAAAATGTACAGACAGCAAGGCAGATGCGGTTTACCAGCATTGAGCAAATAGTTAAAATGCAAGCCACCATTAAAGCATATATTAAAGAAGCTATAGCGGTGGAAAAAGCAGGTTTGAAAGTGCCACTGAAAAAGACCGCTGAATTTAAAATGTCTGAAGAATTTAAAAATGTATTAGAAGATATGCCCAAATTAAAAACTGCATTTTATGCATTAACACCAGGCAGACAAAAAGGATATTTATTGCACTTTTCGTCAGCCAAACAACAAAAAACTCGGCAGTCGCGGATTGAAAAATATATACCGCAAATTCTCAAAAGAAAAGGATTGGAAGATTAAAATATATGAATATATATATTTGCGGCCATAAACAATTATAATGACAAAAACAAGATTAGAAGCATTTAGCGATGGGGTTTTAGCCATCATCATCACTATTATGGTACTCGAAATAAAAGTGCCTCATGACGCAAGTGTTCAAGCACTTATTAATTTATTTCCTATATTTACCAGTTACGTGCTTAGTTTTTTCTTTGTCGGAATTTATTGGGTCAACCACCACCATCTGTTGCACATGATAAACAACGTACATAGCAAAATACTGTGGGCAAATATGGGGTTATTGTTTTCTCTTTCTTTAATACCCTTCACTACTAGCTGGATGGGGGAGAATCATTATGCCTCGCTGCCAGTGGCAATATATTGTTCCAATTTGCTGTTATGCGGTTTTGCAGCATATTTTTTACAAATTGCAATCACCTACAAATTACCTCCCGATGATGAAGTTTTTGTAATCATTAAAAAGACTGTAATAAAAACCTATTTTTCTGTATCGCTAAATATCATCTCCATTCCCTGTGCTTTTTATTACCCATTAATTTCCCTGATATGTATAGCAGTGCTCTGCATTCTATGGGTTATCCCCGACAAGGGTATTGAAAAAGTATTAGAGGAAAAAATAGAATAATAATAGTAGTATGAAAAGCAAAAAAAAACAGATGCCCCCCAACAACAAAAAGAACTTCTCAGCATTCTCAAATCCCGTTTTGAGAAAAACATGAACCGACATAAAGGTATCGAATGGGCCAATTTACAAGCAAAATTAGAAGCCAATATAGATAAACTTTGGTCGCTCAACCAAATGGAAGAAACCGGTGGCGAACCTGATGTTATTGGTTATGACAAGAGCGAATATATTTTCAATGCTTGCTCTACAGAAAGCCCCAAAGGACGCAGAAGTATATGTTACGACCACGAAGCATTGGAGTCAAGAAAAGAAAACAAGCCCGCAAATAGTGCTATAGAAATGGCAGCAGATATGGGCATTGAACTTTTAACAGAAGAACAATATAAGTCTTTGCAAAAACTCGGATACTTCGATACGAAAATATCGAGCTGGGTGCTAACACCTCCTGCTATTCGAAAACTCGGTGGTGCCCTCTTTTGTGATTGCCGCTACGGCACTGTCTTCGTGTATCACAATGGTGCGGAATCTTACTATGCTGTTAGGGGGTTCCGTGGCTCGTTAAGGGTCTAATTTCGATAGATATCGCGGAAAGCATGACGGCCTCAGTTTTACTTTTTCTTCTTCTTCGCTTTCTCCAAAGCCTTCCACCCCTTCTCGTAAGCCTTCTTAAAGTACTTAAGCTCACGCTCGCCTTCAGAAATATAGTGTGCTACCCAAACATTGGGTGTATTGCCCCGTGTTTGGTGGTCTTTGTTGGCCATGTCTTTGCCCAGTTTGTTTTGCATATCTTTGGTTACTCTGTAATCTACTCCAAGAGACAAGGATGATTTGAGCATTTGGAAAGCATTATCTATTTGCGATTTCTTATAATAGTAGTCGGCTAGATAATAATGGAATGCTGCATCGTGGTTTTTAACAGCCCAATCAATCTTATCGGTGAAAGGGATGTTCAAGTTTTCCAATTGTTGGGTTTTGTGGTAAGCTGCTGCTTGGTCCAGGTCTTCTATTACCTTAAAGTAGGCTCCTTCCTTCAAATCTTTTTGGGCTTCGGCAAGCAAAGCCTCATATTTGACCGCAGCGGCAATTCGAGTCTTACTCGTAACCATTTCTGCTGAATCTATCTTACAGTGTTTCTCTTTACGGGCAATGCCAATAGCAATATTGTAGTTATTGGTAGCATCGGTAAAGTTTAGTACTTTTTCTAATTCTTTGGCTTCTTTTACTTTATTGTCTACATCGGTTCTTGCGTCATCACACTCTTTCTTGCCCAACTTACCCGAAAGCTCTGCTGAGAGTTTCTTGATTTCAGCATCGTTCTCCAGACCAGCACTAATAATATCTAAAGAGATTATATCATACTGCTTCCTAGCTTCAGTCATACTGAGGGTAGCCATTGACGATTTTAGTGCAGTAAGCTTTTTCACGCTTACTGTTTTGCGGACTGCCTTAAGCAATTTAGGCAATTCGGCATTTTGTTTTAAGGTGTACTTTTCTTGTAGGGTTTGAGCAGCTTGCAACTCGTACAATGCTTGTTCTACCTTGTCAGCATTGTTCATATCAGCTTTTCCAGTTGCTACTAATCCATCGTATTCACTCTGCTTAAGTTTGCCCAGTATCTCGTCAGCCTTTTTGGTATCGGGAATTTCTTTTGGGTTATTGCGGGCGGTGCGTTTGGCATCCTGTGCTTTCTCTTCGGCCAATATATAGTTCGACATCTTCATGGCAGCATTGGCATCAACTACTTGCTTGTTATATATGCCCTGCCAAGCAAGTTTATTGTAACGATCGGCTGTATCATTGCAACCTGTGAAGTTGAGCGTAAAGCATGGGTTTCTAGCTTTGCTTACTTTTTCTATCGCTTCCTTATATAGCTTTTTCGAGATATCCACCTTGGCCTGACTTATATAGGTATTGAATATATCGTTGGCCAACCTAAGCATCTCCACCTGCAAAGTATTGGGCACCCTTTCGTGCACCATGGCGAGCTTTTCCCAACTGGTGTCTATGCGACCTTGCAAATAATCGATCTTGGCAAGTTGAAAAAATGCAGTAGGATGCGACATCCTGTTACTTCCCAAACACAAGTTGAAACTCTTCTGGGCTCCTTCCATGTTGCCTACAGCCATTTGGTCAATTCCTTTTTTATAATACAGTGCGGGGGCATCGGCATTCATGGTATTCATTTGCTGCTGATATTCGCCCAGCAGTCTTTGCAACTCTGCAAACGATTGTGTTTTCCCTTCAGGATCGGCACCTAGTTGTTGCAAGCTGGATGGATCCATTTCTCTTTGGTATAGTGATGCTTGATCGAACACTTGTCTCACAATGGCAAGGCTATCAATATTGCCCCAAGGCAGTTGTTTCAAGCGGTTCACAAAATATTGGGGAATGGAAGTACGATACGATTTTATCAAACTTAGCCTTTTGCTAAAATTATTAAGTGCTTGGGGGGTGTACCCTAATTGCAGATTTTGAATTCTGAGTATAGAACCTCCCAAATATAAAGTATCATAGTTGTTCAAGTTCAAAACCAAACCATCTATATTGGGTTGCACGTCTTGGTAGTGCTGCTGCCAACGTACAAAGCCACCAGGCAAAACTACTTGTATCTCGAAGGTAAACAAGTCGGGAATCATTACCTCATCTAACCTGAAAGGACCAATGGCCACATCGCCATTCACGGTGCTACTTTTGCGGTTTAAAGTAATATTATACAAGGTACTGCTTACCTGCACCAGCCGAAGGTCGTAGTTGAAATTTACGGTATACTCTGTATTATATATATTCTTAGGTATATCGGTAGACAAGTTCTGCAGTAGTTGCCGCGTAATATCGTTCCGCGTCATCTGCACATAATTGTAATTCACAAGCACATTCTGTTGCTGCGTTTGTTGAAAAACAACAATGTTCTGCGAACTTGCTGAATACGTGATCCACACAAGGCAGATGGATAGGAGGGTTTTGGTATATATTTTATGCATAGGTTATTTTTAGGATTCGGGATTCAGGGAAGGTTAACTAAACATTGTAATTCAATACTTAACCACTCATACCCTGTCGCTATGATATTTATTCTTCTATTTTTACTCTTATTGCAATAGGCGGTTGTATTCAGTTATCAAAGAAATTAGGTGTACGCCCACATTCGTCGATACGAACTGAATCCTGCACCACTTACTTCGGCCAATTATTTTTATCAAATACCCTTTTTAATACATCATTAATACGAGCTGCAGGATTTTCACGAATTTTTTGCTCCTCGGTGGCCACAAGTTGAAACAACCCGCCAATCGCTTTGTCGGTGGCATAGCCTGCTAGGTCGGGGTTCATTTTGGTAATGAAAGGAATTTTATTATAGGTGCCCACGATATCTGCCCAATATTTAGTAGCATTTACTTGGTCGAGCGAGGTTTGTATAATCGGTTTAAAATTGCTGGTTAACTGTGCGGTAGTTTTACTTTTGAGGTATTCTGTAGCTGCTGTATTATTGCCCTTCAATATGTTGAAACCATCGGCAATGCTCATGCCCATAATCGCATTTTTAAACACATCTACCGAACTAGCCGATGCTTTCTCTGCTCCACGGTTCAGTGATTCTATAAACTGGTCGCACAAATTGCCAAAACCAAGTGAACGTAATTTAGTCTCGATATTCTGTGCCTCGGGCGGGAACAATAATTTAATGGCGGCATTCTTAAAGAAACCATCGGTGGCACTCGCAAATCCGCTGGCATTTTTTATACCTACATTTAACGCCTCTCGCAAGCCACTAATAGCCTCACCATTAGTAAGTGGCGAATTAGCATTCAATACTGTATTGGCCGATTGGGTAAACTGTTTCATCTGTGCATCGGTGCACGATTGTAACGCAAACATAACGCTGCAAACAATTACACCTGTGGCAATTGTTAGACTTGTAAGTAATTTAAATTTCATAATGTCGGATTTTTACAAATATTTTGCCACGAAATTAAAGAATTAAAACAGATGAAGGAAATAATAGCAGAAATCATTACCGTGGGCGACGAGATTTTGATAGGCCAAATAGTGGATACCAACTCCGCTTGGTTGGGCTCACAGCTTAGCGAAATGGGCATTCGCGTGAAGCAAATAAGCAGTGTGAGCGATAATGCAGCACATATATTAAATTCACTAAAAGAAGCCGCCACCCGTGCCGATTTAATTCTTATTACAGGAGGCCTAGGCCCCACCAAAGACGATATTACCAAAAACACGCTGGCCCAATACTTCCATACCGAAATGGTCCTACACCCTGCCACCTTGCGTAGGGTGGAAGAAATATTCAGCACCCGCAATTTGCCTATGCTCGATGTTAACCACATGCAAGCTTATGTGCCTGCAAACTGCACCGTGGTAGAGAATAGCAAAGGCACAGCACCAGGTATGTGGTTCGACGAAGAGGGCAAAGTATATATGAGCATGCCTGGCGTTCCTTCTGAAATGAAGAGCATATTTACTGAAGGCGTCATTGCTAAATTACATCAACGATTCATTATGCCTAGCATCAGGCACAGAACTTTACTCACCGCAGGTATTGGAGAATCTTTTCTTGCCGAAAAAATAAAAGACGTGGAAAACAAATTACCTGAACATATAAAACTAGCTTACTTACCCGGGCTTGGGCAGGTGAGGCTTCGGTTAACAGGTTATGGCGAGGATGCCAATGCACTCGATTTGGAGATAGCTAATTTTGCCGAGCAAATAAAAAGCAAAGCCTCTTCCTACTTCTATGGCGAGGGTGATGATACTTTGGGAAAATATATTGGCCGCCTCTTCGCCCAGCAGCAATGGACACTTAGCATAGCTGAAAGTTTTACAGGTGGTTATATTTCGCATCTTATTACCGAAGTGCCTGGCAGTTCATCCTATTTTGTGGGAGCCCTAGTTGCATACGATAATGAGGTAAAGATAAAAGAGCTAGGTGTACACCGCCAAACTATAATAGACCATGGGTCAGTGAGCGAACAAACTATTATAGAAATGGCCGAGGGCTGCCGAAAAGCATTGAATACTCATTATGCCATTGCCACTAGTGGAGTGGCGGGCCCTGAGGGTGGTACAGAGGCCAAACCCATTGGCACCTGCTGGATAGCAATAGCCTGCCCCGACGGAAAAACCATAGCCAAAAAATACCACATGGGTAACGACAGGCATAATACCATTCTCCGCTCAGGAATAGTGGCTTTGGATATGCTACGGAAAGTAATTGAGGGATTATGATTCGGGGACTAGCAACAGATTAAGCTACCTACTATAGTTAGGAGCTTCTTTAGTAATGGTGACATCATGCGGATGGCTCTCTTTCATTGCAGCAGCCGTAATTTTTACAAATTGTGCGGCTTGTAGCGTTTCAATATCAGCAGCACCAGCATATCCCATTCCAGCACGAAGACCCCCTACAAATTGGTAAACTACTTCAGCTAGGTTTCCTTTGAACGGAACAATTCCTACAATACCTTCAGGAACTAATTTTGCAATTTCTTCCTCCGCATCTTGAAAATAACGGTCTTTGCTGCCCTCTTTCATTGCTTCTATGCTGCCCATCCCTCGATAACTTTTGAACTTTCGTCCGTCAAGTAAAACTGTTTCGCCAGGACTTTCCTCCGTTCCCGCAAACATGGATCCTGCCATAATACAAGAAGCTCCAGCAACTATGGCTTTTACCATATCGCCACTGTACCTAATGCCGCCATCAGCAATAATAGGAACTCCACTACCTTTAATGGCTGTTGCTGCTTCCATAATGGCTGTAAGTTGTGGTACGCCAATTCCGGCAATAATGCGTGTAGTACAAATGCTGCCAGGGCCTACGCCCACTTTAATTCCGTCAACTCCTGTATTGAGTAACGCTTTAGCTGCAGAGGCTGTGGCTATATTGCCCGCAATTATTTGCAAGTTGTTGAATTGTTTTTTTGCTGCTCTCACAGCATCAATCACTCCTTGTGAATGGCCATGGGCAGTGTCTATTATTATTACATCAACATTGGCTTTCACCAATGCTGTTATGCGTTCATGCGTATCTGATGTTACGCCAACTGCTGCACCCACCATCAACCTCCCATGCTCATCTTTGCAAGAAATGGGGTGATGCTTTACATTTAAAATGTCTTTGTACGTAATAAGCCCCGCAAGTTTCCCCTCCTTATCCACTACAGGGAGTTTTTCTATCTTATATTGTTGTAAAATACTTTCGGCTTGCTGCATACTGGTGCCAAGTGGGGCTGTAATCAGACGATCTTTGGTCATTACTTCATCTACTTTTTTGTCCAATAAGCGTTCGAATCGCATGTCGCGGTTAGTAACTATGCCTTTCAGCTTGCCATGCTCATCCACTATTGGAATACCACCAATTTTGTTTTCACGCATCAGTTTTATAACTTCGTGCAAAGTAGCTGAGACACTCAAAGTGATAGGGTCTAATATCATTCCACTTTCGCTCCTTTTTACCTTACGCACCTCTTCAGCCTGACGCTCGATACTCATATTTTTGTGCAAGATGCCAAGCCCTCCCTCGCGGGCAAGTGCTATGGCTAAACGGCTTTCGGTAACCGTATCCATTGCCGAAGAAATAATGGGTACATTGATTGAAATGTTGCGGGTAAGTTTTGTGCGAGTAGATACATCGCGTGGCAATACTTGTGAATATGCCGGAAGAACTAAAACATCATCAAATGTTAGACCTTCTCCCCAAATTTTTTGATTTATCATAAGCAAAAACCTTTATGGTTATTTGCCGTGCAAAACTAAGTGTTTTGGAGCAAAGTCTGTTTAAATAAAAACAAAAAGCCGCTTCAAAATTTTGAAGCGGCTTTTTGTTTTGACTATTGTCTTTTATTTTTTCTTTTGTATTGGGTCGCCCACACGTATCATAGCACATCTGAAACCTAACCAACACATAGACCGTTCTTCATCTAAATAGCGGCGTGTGCCAGGTGCCATATAATATGCAAGGTCATTCCACGAACCACCTTTTACAACTCTCACTTTATTGGTAAGCAGAGAGTTAACAGAATACTCATATTGTTGTTCACCACCTTGATAGTTTAATTCATCTTTATAACCAATATTATCAGCTTTATCATAATTAAGCCTGTTAGCTGCATTATCAGCAGTTACAGGTTCACTTTGCATCCGTCCCAAACTATCTTTCAATTCAGGAGCACCGCTCGCATCTAATTTACCTTGAGTGAACACGTTACCTCTATAAGAATTGAAATCTGCGAAATCTTCCAAAGACATAGGTCTGTAAACATCAGAAACCCATTCAGCTACATTGGCTCCCATGTGGTATAAACCAAAGTCGTTTGCAAATGAATAAGCTTTATCGTTTTTGGATTTGGGTTTTACTTGCGTAGTAATAAATGAACGGTCATTCAATCTGCCCGCCACACCAGCATAGTCACCGCGTCCGCGTTTAAAATTATCCATAAATTTACCCTTATCTTTTTCGGTATAGGTGTTACGGGTAGTTAAGCCTTGCCACGGGTAAATCTTTTTATTGTCGATGTTTTCGTTGAACGATTGGCTTTTATATCCATAAGCAGCGTATTCCCATTCGGCTTCTGTAGGGAGACGGTATTCAGGTAAAAACACCCCATCTTCCATTTTTATTAACCTCTTGTTTTTTTTGCCTGTAGATTTTCCTGGGCGTAAGTCGTTTTTTTGACGGGTGAACTTCACTACATTATCACCTACTTGCCCTGCCAAATAAGCTTCTGTGTTAAAGTTTTCGGCATCTGCTTGCTTTTCGGGTTGTAGTTTGATATAACCTTCCTTTACCAAAATATTTTCATTTACACGGTCGGTACGCCATGCAGCAAATGAGTTTGCTTGCACCCAACTAACACCTACCACAGGATAATCGTCATAAGCTGGGTGACGGAAATAATATTTTACCATGGGTTCATTGAAAGCCAATTTATCTCTCCACACCAAACTGTCAGGGAGATTCCTTTTATAATACTCCGAATATTCATCTTCAACAGAGAATACCCTTGTAATCCACCACAAATATTCACGATAGTCTTGGTTACGAACTTCGGTTTCGTCCATATAAAAACTAGGGACACTCACACGTCTTTCCATATTGTTATGCTCGTAACCCACATCGGTTTCTGAGCTTCCCATAGTAAATGTTCCTCCTTCAACAAATACTAGACCTGGGCCAGTTTGTTGCCCTTTGTAGTTGGTAGATTCAAATCCACCCCACTGTTTGTTGTTGTATTGCCAACCTGTTGTACTCGATTTTGTTTTTGCTGGTGCTTCGCCTCCACCGCATGAGGCCATGACCATTAAACCAGTAACTGTAATTGTTGCAAATAGCAATCTTTTCATTGGTGATTTATTTTATATTAAAGTTATAACGTAATCCTTTAAGAATTATTGTGCAAAAAGAAAAAAAAATTAAAAATCGGGGCAAACAAGCATTTTAGCACCTGAACGACTGCTACAGCCAATATTAATACCACAAGTAACCTCATGCGAGCCTGTAGCCGCAGCACGGGCGTTGGACACCGTAAGGTCATAACTATAACCAACCTTAAAGGTAGAAGTTTTGAAACCTACCAGTACCATCAACGCATCACTATTGGGGCGGGTTTGTCTATACCAAAGACCCGTAATGAATGAAGATTTATTGATGTAGAACCCAAAGTTAATTTGTGTGAACTGCTTTTGAACCATAAACAACATATTAGGAGAAATGGTAAAGTTTTGTTGCCTCACGCCGATAGGTATCGTCATACCGCCGTGAATGGTGTAACGACGAGGCAAATTGGTACCAGGCCCTGTTGAGTTATAAAATGATTCATTGGGTTCAATAAGGTTATGAACCGCCAAACCCACATAGTACTTATCAGAATATAAAACAGCACCTGTGCTGAAGTTTGGAAATGTTTTAGTTTCAGTTGGTTTGATCTCGGCTGTTGGATTTGCGGTACCCGTTGAATTTTGAAATCCGGTTCTGGGGTCAATCATATCGCTAAACGTGAGTTTAGCCCAGTCAATACTTTGTTGATAGTAGGATGCTTGCATACCAAAACGAAGATTGACATCGTAACTAATTTTCGTATTGTATGCATATATTGCACTCGCAGTAATTCTACGTAAGCGACCTACACCAGCTACATCGTTGGTAACCATTAACCCTAAGCCACCAGCTAAATTGGTATAGTCTCTGTCCCAACTTACAGTTTGCGTTTCGAATGTACGGGCTAGGCCGGGCCACTGGTTACGGTAACACATTACCACACGCCCACAACCACCGCTAGCACCTGCAAATGCAGGATTGGTGTATAAGGGGTTGCCATAAAATTGACTGAACTCAGGGTCTTGGGCATTTGCATCGAGTGTGCAAGTAAGTCCTAAAAAACTGATGATCAAAAGTTTGAAGGTGTATCTACTAAACATATCCCTGCAAATATAGATGCTTTCTTTATGAATGCAAGAAATATGGATGTGGGAAAATAATTTTATGTACATTTTTTTGAGCAGATTGCAGTTGTCAGATATTTTCATAAAACAGTATAATTAGGTTAAATTAAAGAAAAAGATTAAATGATATATTTTGTTAAACATTTAGAAAGTCATGCCGGGGCAGCCAGTCTGCGGATTAGGCTTCTGGCTACCACACCCAATATTAATACCAAAAGTAAGCTCGTGCGAACCCGTAGCTGCGGCACGTGCATTCGAAACGGTGAGGTCATAACTATAACCTATTTTAAAGGTGGGTGTTTTAAAGCCAACCAATACCATCAGAGCATCGCTATTGGGGCGGGTTTGCCTGTACCAAAGGCCTGTGATAAAGTTTGATTTGTTGAGGTAAAAACCAAAATTGATTTGAGTAAACTGCTTTTGAACCATGAACAACATATTGGGTGATATAGAAAAGTTTTGCTGCTTTGGCCCAATGGATATATTCATTCCACCATGTATGGTATAGCGACGAGGTAAATTGGTGCCTGGCCCAGTAGAATTATAAAAGGACTCATTGGGCACAATAAGATTATGGACCGCCATACCCACATAATAATTTTCGGAGAACAATAATGCTCCTGTACTAAAGTTGGGAAATGTTTTTGTAGGCGAAGGACTAATTTCTTGCGTTGGTTTTTTAGTATCGAACCCTCTTCTCGGATCAATCATGTCGCTAAATGTGAGTTTGCTCCAATCGATACTTTGCTGGTAGTATGAGGCTTGCATTCCAAACCGCAGAAACGTATTGAAGTTTATTTTGGTACTATAGGAATACATTGCATTGGCTGTAACCCTTCGCAGGCGGCCTGCACCAGCCACATCGTTGGTAACCATTAGCCCTACCCCTCCTCCTAAGTTGGTATAATCTCTGTCCCAACTTATAGTTTGGGTTTCGAAAGTACGGGCTAAACCTGGCCACTGGTTGCGGTAGCACATTATTATTCGGCCACATCCACCACCAGTTCCTGCATAAGCTGGATTGGTGTATATAGGGTTGCCATAAAATTGGCTTAGCTCAGGGTCTTGGGCACTTGTTTCGGATGAGGAGGTCGTAAATAAAGTAATAATAAATAAAAGTTTGCATCCGAATTTGCTATATATTAACCTATAGTTATATATATTATGGGTAGATGAAATGAGCAGATTGAAAAATATTTTTTTCTCCATTGCAACCTTTTTTGTGTTTTCGGTATCTTCTAGACATTAGGAGCAGCAAAAAGGTTGCTTCTTAAAATTTAAAAATCCAAATATTTCTTTATAGCGTAAATTTTTACTTTGTTATTCGTCTTTATTAAGGTTACTTTGCTACTCAATTTTTGCTTAGTACCTAAAAATACAGGACGATTAGCTGAGTAAAAAAACTATTTATGATTAAATATAAAATTACCACAACACTGAATAAAGGCATCAGGGTCTTGTTGACCAGCATAAGTCTTTTTTTATTATATAATGTCACCTCAGCACAAAGTTTTGAAAAAGAATATCAAATAACTTGGCAAGGAACTAGCCTACAAGCTGCAGAATTAATATATATATCACCTAAAGACAATTGTCCTTATTTATACATTTCAGAAAAAGCGGGGGTCAACAAAAAACTTGAAGCATCAATAAAAAATATTGAATATGAAAACGTCGACACCAAGGTTTCATCCGATATTAAATGGTTGCTTGTAAACACTCTTGTGCAATTCAAAAAAATTATAATACGCAAAGAAAATTATACAGTTTTGGATATGCCCGCCATTAGAAAAAACCCTTCCAGTGGTGAGTTAGAGAGAATAAAGAAAATCCAGATTGCCTATACTATCCAAAATGATTTGCCCCAGATAACAAGCAGAGGGAACAAATGGAAATCGCAATCGGAATTGGCTACGGGCGACTGCTATAAAATACAAATATTTAGCAATGCAGTATATAAAATGGATTACCAATTTCTCAAAAATCTTGGTGTAAATATAGACCAAATCGACCCAAGAAATATCAAGATGTTTGGTAATGGAGGCGGGATGTTACCTCAGCAAAACAATGCAAAATTTAACGACGATTTGGAAGAAATAGCCATCACAGTAATGGGAGAACAAGATGGCAAATTCGACAATGATGATTATCTGATGTTTTATGGTAAGGGTCAAAATGTATGGAACTATGATACCGCTGAAAACCGATTTTTACATCAACAAAACTATTATAGTGATGGAGCTTTTTATTTTATTTCTGTGGGCAATACTGCGGGCAAACGAATACAGGGTCTATCCATTGCAGCCGGGGCTTTACCCTCCTTGGTGAATAGTTTCGATGAGAGGTTGGTTCATGAGCTAGATTTGGAAAACCCTTTCAAATCGGGTCGCGTATTTTTGGGTGAAAAGTTTGATAAAACCGTTGACTATAACTTTAACGAAACCCTTTCTGGTATTATCAATAGCGAAGATATTATAATAACTTCGGAAGTAAATGCACGTTCGTTTGCAAATAGCAGTATGGGGGTATTGTTCAATGGGCAAAATATAATAGACCATCAAATACCTTATACTTATCCCGACCAAGGTGCAAATTACTATACAACTAGCAACATCACAAAGCACACTAAAATAGCCTCTGAACAGGTTTCGCTGAGATATAATTATGCAAAGCCCATGATGTCATCGGCAGGGTGGCTCAATTATTACGAAATCCAATATCGCAGGAGTTTGAATTTTGCTGGGGGCATGTTGTTTTTTAGGGACTCGAGGAGTTATTTATCTTTAACTGGAATGAAATTCGAAATTAATAATGGAGGTGATGCTAATGTGTGGGATGTGAGCAATCAAAACAATATACAAAAAGTGAATTATATTAACCAAGGTGGTAAAGCTGTTTTTTACCAGAACGAAAATGTGATTCATGAATACGTGGTTTTTGATGCTAGTTCTTTAAAAATACCGAGTGCTGTAGGTAAAGTTGCTAACCAAAATCTGCATGCTTTGGGACAGCATGATTTTGTTATTATTAGTCACCCCGATTTTGTTGCCCAATCGAACCGTCTTGCTGAGTATAGAAGAGGTCAGGGCATGCGTGTAGTGGTAGTTACCCCAAAACAATTATATAATGAGTTTTCTTCTGGTGCACAGGATATTTCAGCTTTCCGTAATTTCATGAAAATGCTATATGACCGTGCTGGAACCCCCGATCAGATGCCCAAAAATCTTTTGTTGGTTGGCGATGCTTCTTTCGATTACAAAAACGATAAAGTGGTACACGACAATGGAGGTAAGTTAACCTATTATAGCAATACCAATTTTGTACCCACCTTCGAGAGCGATGATTCTTATAGTCAGGCATCGCATTGTAGCGACGATTACTATGGGTTTTTGGACGATGGCGAAGGCGATTGGCTTGACTATGCAGAATTTGGCTTGGACATAGGCGTGGGTCGACTGCCAGTTAATACAGAAGCACAAGCTAGAGAAATGGTCGATAAAATAATCATTTTTGAATCAAACAAATCATTTGGCGACTGGCGTACGAAATCAGTAATATTGGGCGATGATCAAGACCAAAATTCACACTTAAAAAATGCTGAAGATGTGTCAGGAAATATTGAAAACAATTGCAAAGAACAAAATGTTAAAAAACTATATTTCGATGCGTATAAAAAAGTAATTGATAATGGCGTACCCTCCTATCCCGACGTGAAAAATATTTTTAATACCTATCTGCAACGTGGTTGCATGTTTGTAAACTATTCAGGGCATGGTGGACCTGCACAATGGGCACACGAAAATATATTTAATATCGATCAGATAAAGAACCTTCGGAATATTAATAACCTGCCAGTATTTATGGCTGCCACTTGCGATTTTGCCCCCTGGGACGACCCAACAATTACATCGGCAGGCGAGTGGGTTGTGCTTAATCCAAATGGAGGCGGTATTGCGATACTGTCCACCACACGCATTGCCAATACTGGACAAAACCAACCTGTGAATGCAAATTTTTTCAATAATAATGTGTTTGAACGCAATGCTGTTTCAGGTAAATTTCGCACCTTGGGCGAAGCATATATGTATATGAAAAAAGCGGCCAAAGGCATCAGAAACTTTATGCTTTTGGGAGACCCTTCTCTCAACCTCATGATTCCGACGGATACCGTAGTGATAACAAATATAAATGGCAAAGCTGCTGGTAACGATACCTTAAAAGCATTGATGCAGGTAACCATAGCGGGTGAAATAAGAGACCGCTATAATAACTTGGAAGCAAACTTTAATGGTTTTGTATACCCTACCATATACGACAAACGCTCTCCCTATCAAACACTCGGCAACGAACCCACAAGTAACATAACTACTTTTACTGAGCAAAATAATATAATATATAAAGGCAAAGCCACGGTTCAAAACGGGAAGTATTCCTTTAGTTTTATTGTACCTAAGGATATTAATTATAAGACCGGGTTTGGCAAATTGAGTTTTTATGCACACAGCGATACCAAACAAGCTTGGGGAGCCAATAATGCCATAGCATTGGGAGGTACTTCCGATTCTATTATACCTGATAGTAAGGGCCCTGAAATATTGGTATATATGAACGACGATAAGTGGGTAACTGGAGGCACTACCAATGCAAACCCATTGATGTATGTGAAATTATTCGATGAAAGTGGTATCAATACCTCGGGCAGCGGAGTAGGCCGCAACCTTACCGCAACACTCGATGATGGCAAAAGTTTTGTAGTGAACGATTTTTACGTAGCCCAGCAAAACGATTTCACTCATGGCGAAGTGCGTTACCCAATGGCTAACGTAGGCGAGGGCAAACATACCCTTACCTTTAAAGCTTGGGATGTATATAATAATTCTAGTACCTCAAGTACTGAGTTTTATGTGGTGAACGACATTAACCTTTCCATTAGCCATTTGCTCAATTATCCCAATCCATTTTTCACTCTCACCACTTTTCATTTCGACCACAACAAAGCAGGGCAAGCACTCAATGTGCAGATACAAATTATGAATGTGAGCGGACAGGTGGTGAAAAATCTTCAAACATCGTTTGAGCAAGCCCCCTCCCACTTCGAGCACCTCACTTGGGACGGGTGCGATGAGTATGGAGACAAAATAGGCCGTGGCGTTTATATATATCGTTTATGCGTATCCGACGGCCAAGGAAATACTGTAAACCAAACACAAAAATTAGTAGTATTGCAATAAGTATAATTTTCACAACTTACTCTAATCCCCAATGACACAATTGGACATAACTACTTTTATAAAGTCCGAATACTTTCGCGACAAACAAATACAAGCACTAGAAAATGAATCAATTAACGTCTAAAATATTTTCTACAGCTTCATTTGGGTTTACATCATATCTAAAACATTAACAACCGTATATTTGCAAACTTATTTTATGACAAAGAATAGAAATTACATTTTGATTAGCTGTTTATCAGTATTTACATTGGCGGCCAAAGGTCAATCATCATCATCATCAGTTTTAGATTTTGCTCGAAAACTCAATACCATCACAACCTCCGTACCTTTCCTATCCATAGCCCCCGATGCTAGGGCTGCGGGCATGGGCGATGCAGGTGTTGCGGTGAGCCAGGATGCGAATGCTGATTTTTGGAATGCCTCCAAACTGGCTTTTGCCGATAAGAAAAAATCTTTCTCCATTAATGGTGCCCCTTGGCTCCGTTCCTTGGTGAACGATGTGTGGCTATATTACCTTTCGGGTTATGCAAAAATAGATGATCGCTCTGCTTGGAGTGCGGGCATGCGTTATTTCTCGCTTGGTAGCATACAGTTTACCGATAATAATGGTAACCCAATACAACTTTTCACCCCTAGCGAATATGCACTCGATGGTGCTTATTCACGTAAGTTGAGCGACGAATGGAGCATAGGCATTGGTCTACGTTTTATCTATTCCAACCTTGCGGGCCGTGTAAGTACCGTAGGTGGTGGCCAAGCCAGGCCCGGTATTGCAGGTGCAGGCGACCTTACAGGATACTGGCAGCACGATGGTAAACTGAAAGATTATAAAGCCCGCTACTCCTTTGGGGCCACACTTACCAATGTGGGCAATAAAATAACTTATACCAACTCTGCCAACAGAGATTTTATACCAACAATGCTTCGCACCGGTTTTTGTACCAAAGTCGACTTTGATGAGTTTAACTCATTTGCTACCAATCTGGAGTTTCATAAATTACTAGTGCCGACCCCACCCCAACGCGATCCCAATAATGGTAAAATTACCAAAGGCATGGATCCCAACGTATCAGTGCCACAAGGTATGGTACAATCTTTTTACGATGCACCCAATGGTTTTAAAGAAGAGATGAGCGAAATAAACTGGGTATTGGGCATTGAGTATTGGTACCAAAAACAATTTGCCCTTCGTGCAGGTTTCCATCACGAACCTTACAATAAAGGCAATCGTAAATTTTTCACCTTCGGTGTGGGTCTTAAGTACAATGTATTTGGGATAGATTTTGCTTACCTTGTGCCAATACAACAGCGTAACCCTTTGGAGAATACACTTAGGTTTAGCATCCATTTCGATTTTACAAGTTCCACTACCACCAATCCTTAATTAGTTTTGAAAATCCGTGTTGGATTTGGGTTCGATGTACACCGCCTTAATGAGGGCGAACAGCTCTGGCTGGGTGGCATACTAATAACACATACCAAAGGCACAGTGGCACACAGCGACGGCGACGTACTGATACATGCCATTTGCGATGCGTTACTGGGTGCTGCAAACTTGAGAGATATAGGTTTCCATTTCCCCGATACTAGTGCCGACTTTAAAGGTATTGACAGCAAAGAACTTTTGAAAACGGTTATTAAACTTATAGAAGAAAAAAGCTGGCAGGTCGAGAATATTGATTCCACCCTATGCCTCGAAAAACCAAAGATAAACCCACTCATTAATGATATGGTGGCTACCCTTGCCCCAATATTAAAAGTGGATGCCGATGCCGTTTCCATTAAAGCCACCACCAACGAGCAAATGGGTTTTGTAGGCCGCGAAGAAGGTGTTACCGCCTATGCCGTGGTGCTCCTCAAATCTAAATAATGGTATTATGTACTTCAGAAATTATACTTCCTGTGGTTTTGTGCTCGCCTGTGGCAGCGATGTATCATCAATCACTAATATGAGCTGTTTTTTGACTACACATATTCCAAATAATTAATATATCATTGGCTGCAATATTTGTAAACCATAAAGATATAGACTCCGCAAAGTGGGACAACTGCATAGCACAAGCTGCCAATACAAAAATATATGCATTATATAGTTACCTCAATATTGCTTGTCAATGGGATGCTATTATCTATAATGATTACGAAGCCGTAATGCCCCTGCCTTACAAAAAACGATTGGGGCTAACCCATCTCTATCAACCCTTTTTTTGCCAGCAATTGGGCATATTCCATACAACAGGATTCGATACGAAGTATTATAAAATTTTCCTTTCTCTTGCCACGAAGCAGTATAGTTATGGTCATCTGCAGTTAAACCATTTAAATAAGCCCGATTTTTATAGAAATGCTATTAGCAAAAGCTATAACATAAAACCCAAAACAAATCATATATTAAACTTGGCTAATGATTATGACACGCTATACCAAAACTACAGTACCAAATGCAAGCAAAGTATTAAAAAGGGACAAAGTACCCAAGCACATATAACCCTACAAAAAGATATACTTATTGCAGTAGATTTCTATGCAAAACACTACGGCCACCGTACTCCCCATGTTCTCACTCCTGACTTTGCAAGGCTTGCCCAACTATTACAATTACCTCATTTTCAAACCATTTGTTATATATACACTAACCCGGAAACTACGCAAATAGAAGCTGCTTGCATATATATACTATACCAAAACCAACTTTACTATATACTCGGTGCCTCAATAGGTCAGGCCAAACAAGACTGTGCAACCTTTTATATAATGGATCTCATCGCCCAACAATACGCAGGCAAAAACTATATACTCGATTTTGAAGGAAGCATGATACCCACGGTAGCAAGATTTAATAAAGGCTTTGGAGCCGCGGAACAATCCTATTGCGATATCCGATTCTCGTCTCCCTTTTCTATATTGGGTAGGCGGATGTTGGGGAAGGAGGGATAATGTAATCCTTCGCCGAAAAAGAAAGATAATACCGAAACTCAATATATAATAGTCCAAAAAAAGGGGGACTAAACATATTGTAGTTCTTATACCCACCATAAAGGCGGATTTAATCAATTGGAATTCGCATAAGAGGAATAATACCGAAACTCAATATATAATAGTCCAAAAGAAAGGGCCTAATCCCCCGCATCCCGATAATTATCGGGATTAAGCGGGGCTTTCGGGATGTAGTTCGGTATTACCATTCTACAAACCAAATCCGCCACAGGCGGAGAAGTATTTTAGTTTAAGAATTGGTATAAAATTGCCACAAATCTCAAAGGAAAAAAGTATCAAAATATAAATCCCGCTGCGTTTGAGGGACTGGATGACAAAACTTGGAGATTTTATTCCATGTCAAGATTTTCGAATTAGCTTGGCACCTACATAATTCCAACCGACTCGTCTCGTCCCTTCACAACAGGAAAAGATAAGAGGAAAGGATGAATGAAGGGTTATTTAAAAAAATATTTGTTGGATAGATATTAATAGAGGTAATTTGCACCCCAAATAATAACTAAAACAATACCAACATGTCTGACATTACCACCCGTGTAAAATCAATTATTGTAGATAAGCTAGGAGTAGACGAAAACGACGTTACTACCGAAGCTAGTTTCACCAACGACCTAGGTGCTGACTCACTTGACACTGTAGAGTTAATTATGGAATTCGAAAAAGAATTCAATATCGCTATACCTGACGATCAAGCTGAGAAAATAGCCACCGTAGGCCAGGCGGTCGAATATATTACTGCCAACGCCAAGTAAGTATCGTTTAACAAAACCACACTAAACAGCTAACCCAAGTTTTGCCATGCAAAACCGCAGAGTAGTAGTAACAGGAATGGGTGCATTAACACCCGTGGGAAACACCGTTGCCGAATATTGGCAAGGGCTATTGGCGGGTACATCAGGTGCTGCCCCCATCACCAGGTTCGATGCGAGCAAGTTTAAAACCCGTTTTGCTTGCGAGATAAAAGGCTTTGATGTGCTAAACCACATCGACCGCAAGGAAGCAAGACGAATGGATCCGTACACGCATTACGGCTTGGTAGCTGCAAGTGAAGGAGTGGTCGATAGCGGGCTGGACAAGGATGAGACGGTAGATAAGGACCGGGTGGGGGTGATATGGGGATCGGGTGTGGGTGGCCTCAAAACATTTTTGGATGAGATATCTGAATTTGCAAGAGGTGACGGTACGCCGCGTTTTAGCCCATTCTTTATCCCGATGATGATTGCCGATATAGCCGCAGGTTATATCTCGATTAAATACGGTTTTAGAGGTCCCAACTTTGCCATTGCAAGTGCCTGTGCAACCAGCACCAATGCTATTGCCGATGCATATATGTATATAAAAGCCGACCATGCTGATGTGATAGTAACAGGAGGTAGCGAAGCTTGCATAAACGAACCTGCCATAGGTGGTTTCAATGCCATGAAAGCACTAAGCGAACGCAACGACGACCCCTCAACCGCTTCACGCCCCTACGACCTAGACCGTGATGGTTTTGTACCCGGAGAAGGTGCAGGATGCTTGGTACTGGAAGAGCTGGAACACGCAAAAGCACGCGGAGCAAAAATATATGCTGAGATAGTAGGTTGTGGCCTTAGTGGCGATGCCTACCACATTACAGCCCCACACCCTGAAGGACTGGGAGCATTAAATGTTATGAAAAACTCCTTGCGATTTGCAGGGCTAAAACCAGAAGATATTGATTATATAAATACCCACGGTACATCCACCCCGCTGGGCGACCCGCAGGAGTTGAAAGCCATACAAAATGTGTTCGGCGACCATGCCTATAAGCTAAACATTAGCTCTACCAAATCGATGACTGGCCACTTACTAGGCGGTGCTGGTGCAATAGAAGCAATAGCTGCGATACTTGCGGTGCAGAACGATATTGTTCCTCCTACTATTAACCACTTTACCGATGACCCTGCTATAGATAATAAGCTTAACTTTACCTTTAACACGCCGCAAAAGCGATTGGTGAGGGCAGCGTTGAGCAATACTTTTGGGTTCGGCGGGCACAATGCTGCAGCGGTTTTTAAGAAGTATGAGGAGTAGTTTGCTATCAAGGTCGTCAAGCTGGCTACGATAGTTATTTGGATTGTTTCAGCCTCTCATTTTTGTGCAGACCCCCGAATCCTGACTGATATTGTGCTAGAGTGACGATAAGCAACCTATTTTAATAAATACCATGGATTTCATCCCGCAAAACATAACAGATTACGCCTTACAGTTCACACAACCTGAATCGGAATTGCTGAGCGAGCTTAACCGTTACACCCATAGTCACATGGTTTTCCCAAGGATGCTTTCGGGGCACTTACAAGGGCGAGTTTTGGCCATGTTCAGCCACATGATAAAACCGAAATATATTTTGGAGATTGGCACCTTTACGGGCTACTCAGCCATTTGCTTGGCAGAGGGCTTGGCCCCCGATGGCATGCTATATACTCTTGAAGCCAACGCCGAATATCACCATATCGCCAAAGATTTTATTGGCAAATGCCCCCATCACAACCAGATACAACTTATTTGTGCCGATGCAGGAGAAACCCTCAAAACTTTAAAACACCCTTGGGACTTGGTATTCATTGATGCCGACAAAATGAATTACCTTAACTATTACCAAAGCGTGATAGACAACGTGAGTCTGGGAGGTTTCATTATAGTTGATAATGCACTGTGGAGCGGCAAAGTTACTGATACTGAAATGCTACAAAAGGATGCTGAAACAAAAGCCATTCATCAGTTTAATGAATATGTGGCCAACGATGAAAGGGCAAGTGCGGTGCTTTTACCAGTTAGGGATGGCATGATGGTTTTACGGAAATCTACTGCCGTTGGCTTAAGCCAGCAGCAATAAATTTCTTCAATACGACAGAAAAATAACCCTTGCTTGCTAAACTTCTCTGATGTTAATTTGTTGTTAAATAAAAAAGTATTCACATCATGAAGCAATTATTGCCCCTCGGCCTGTTCTTCTCGCTTACATTGGTGTTAGCTTGTCACTTCGATGAGAAGACAAATCCGGGTCTTTCTAGTAAATTCGATGCAAAATATGTTGTAATAGTATCTGTTGATGGCCCTAGGTGGAACGAAACATGGGGAGATGATAGGCATACTAATATACCCTACCGTGAAAAGTTGGCCAAGCAAGGCATACTCTTTACCAATTTCTCAAATGCTGGTTTTACCGCGACCAATCCTGGGCATTGTGCAATTACTACTGGCTACCACGAAAATATTGATAATTCAGGGCAACAACTTCCTACCTATCCGTCAATTTTTCAGCACTTCCTCGAAGCAAGTGGTTATAATAATTCAACATGTCAAGTAATAGCGAGTAAAGATAAATTGAACGTACTTGCCAATTGCAAAATAGCAGCCTACAATAATAAGTATAATGCAGAAGTTGATATTGGTGTGAATGGGCAATACTACGGCTATCGTGAGGATAGCATTACATTTAAAAATGCTTTAAAAATATTCAGTAATAAACATCCTCGTGTTACCCTTATACATTTCAAAGGGCCTGATATTATGGGTCATCAAAATGATTGGCAAGGGTACCTTGACGCAATAAAAGAAACCGACAAATATTTATATGATTTGTGGAGTTATTTGCAAGCTGACCCTGTATATAAAGGCCGTACTGCTTTCTTTGTAACTAATGACCATGGAAGGCATGACAATGACCATAGTGATGGGTTTGTGAGTCATGGAGACAATTGTGCGGGTTGCCGTCATATAGAGCTTATAGCCCTAGGCCCCGATTTTGCAAAAAGACAAGTTGTTGATAGACCCTATGACCAAAGAGATATTTCGAAAACCATCGCCAAATTATTAGGGTTCAAAATGCCTTATTCGCAGGGGAAAGAGATTTACGAGCTGGTGGGGAAATAGTTTGCAGTTAAAAGTTAAAAGTGCTGACACCCGCAAAATCATCAACTTTTCAGTAAATTACAGATTACATATATTAGTTAGATATTTATATAATTTAAAAAAAGAGCCCTGATACATGAAGCAAATATTGCCATTTGGCCTATTCTTAACAGTTACTTTGTTGTTTGCTTGTCAATTCGATGAGAAGACCAACCCTGGCCTTAGCAGTAGCTTCGAGGCGAAGTACGTGGTAATAGTTTCGGTGGATGGGCCACGGTGGAAAGATACTTGGGGAGATAATAAGCACACGTACATCCCCTTTAGGGAAAAACTGGTCAAACAAGGTATTTTATTCACCAATTTCCAAAATGCTGGGTTTACCTATACCAATCCAGGGCATTGTGCAATTACTACTGGTACGCATGAGAATATTGACAATACGGGACAACAACTTCCTACCTACCCGTCTATTTTTCAGCACTACCTCGAGGCAAGTGGTTATAGTAATTCAACGTGCCAAATAATAGCGAGTAAAGATAAATTGAACGTACTGGCCAATTGTAAAATTGCAGCATATAATAATAAGTATAATGCCGAAGTTGATATTGGTGTGAATGGCCAATACTTCGGCTACCGTGAGGATAGCATTACTTTTAAAAATGCTTTAAAAATATTCAGCAACAAACATCCACGTGTAACCCTTATACATTTCAAAGGGCCAGATGTTATGGGGCATCAAAAAAATTGGAAAGGATACCTTGCTTCCATTAAAGAAACCGACAAATATTTATATGATTTGTGGAGCTACCTGCAAGCTGACCCTGTATATAAAGGGCGTACTGCTTTCTTTGTAACTAATGACCATGGAAGACATGACAATGACCATAGTGATGGGTTTGTGAGTCATGGAGACAATTGTGCGGGTTGCCGTCATATAGAGCTTATAGCCCTAGGCCCCGATTTTGCAAAAAGACAAGTTGTTGATAGACCCTATGAACAAAGAGATATTTCGAAAACTATCGCCAAATTATTAGGGTTCAAAATGCCTTATTCGAAGGGGAAAGAGATTTATGAGTTGGTGGGGAAATAGATAATAGTTAAAAGTTTGCGGTTAAAAGTTAAAAAGTACTGACGCCATCAAACGTTTCACACTACAATATTATTTTCTTTATGCATTATCCTTTGTTCACTTTCCATCTATCTTGTACTCTTAAAGTATCACCACTCGCTCCTTATTTGCCATCTGGCACTTAATATCCTTTAGCCATCCGAGGCCTTATACCGACACTCAATATATAATAGTCCAAAAGAAAGGGACTATATGTATTGTAGTTCGGTATTACCGTTCTAAAAACTAAATCCGCCGCTGGCGGAGAACTATTCTAGTTTAAGAATTGGTATTATTTCTTCTTCTTTTCCACTTCTACTTTGCCTTTCTTTTCGGCAGCCCACATATCTAAAGTATTGATATAAAAACCTCCCGCCATGCTTGGCGAATGCCCAATATTTACAAAAGTTGTCTCGCTGGTTGGCCAATATAGCATAGGGTTTGGATAATTGTCTGGGTCGCCCAAGCTTCCTTTGCTCGACTTCACAATACCATCGGCACCTATTATATAAAACTTTGCATCGCTACCGTTCCCAGTCATTAAGTATAAGCTCTGAATAAATTTGCCACAATGCATGGTGGAGGCGGCATAAGCTTTTTGCCACTCCACCTTTCCATCGGCAGCAAAACGGGTAACCATTATATTTTTCATATAAGTATTGTATGGCAATTTGTATTCAAATTTTTTGCCTATGCTACTATACTTCAAAGCATCACCAGGGGTTTTATATTGATAGCTTACCAAATAATAAGCTCCCGTATTATCAAAGAACAATCTGCTGTGGGCAAAAGTATGTACCGTTTTATCTTTAGGGTCTTTGGGGTTTCCCTTTACTACAGGCATAACTTCATTTCCCAACTCTAAAGTTTCGGTTGTACTAAATTCATTTTTTGCTGGGTCGAAGAAATAGCTGAATACGCCGTCGACCGCATCTAAATTAGCTTTGCCCGAAAAATAACCAGTTACCAGTACTAGATTATTTGGCATTACTTGAGCAATACAATGCGATATAGTTTTCACATCAGTCATTGGCATATCGATAGACTGGGTTTGATCTGAATTGTCTTTGGAATACATTTTAAAAGATTGGCCCACTTTCTTTTGAGCATTCAAACTACCAAAACAAGCCAATACAAATACAATCCCATCATTACCTACGGTAGGCGATAGGCGAATATTATTGTTTTTAGGAATTGGTATTTCAATAATACGTGTTTGATCTGTGGTATTTGCAAGTGCATCGAGTACACATACATGCACGTCTATTTTTTCTTCTTTGCCTTGCATATACAAGCGATACATAAAAAATGCTACTTTGGTACTATCGGGAGAAAACGTATGCTCAACGCCCACGAACTCCTCGGGTTTTTTGGTTTCTATCCCAACCAATTCACGCCCCATGCCTCCGTCAGGTTCTCCATCCTCCACACTTAAATATCCACCATAAATGGATAGCTTTTTATCTGTTTTATCATAATAACTGTTTATCATGAACAGCTTGTCCTGTGCCTTTACCACCTTGTGAAGCGTGTGGGGCTTGTTAGCTTCGTTAAGTAGCTTTACTTTTTTAGTACTTATTCTTGTTGCTTTATTGTCATATTCGTCTATATAACTTTCTGTGCTCCCGTCATCCGTGTTTTTAGAAGGGCATATAATCATATAGGTTTTACCTTTTGAATAGACACAAAATGGGGTTACAACACCATGATCCATGGTTATTTTGTTGCCAAACCCAAATGTTTTTTGTGCAATAACAAAGCTGTTGCTCACCATAAGAGCGATTGCGAAAGCAAATACTTTTCTCATAATACTTTTGAAGTGTTTTCAGGCAAAAGTAATATGAAAATGAAGTGGATTTGTCAATAAGGAATATTAAAGCCTCTTTTCGATGCCTAAAGTTATGCCACACGTGTATGGTAATTGCTTCGCATAACCATAATTGACGAGTGGTGTAATGGCTTTAGAAGCATATAAACCATAATTGAAGGAGACAGATTTTGTAAAATTGTAACCCCCGCCAACACGGATAGAAGAATTGAAAATATGAGATACCCCCTCATATCCATCAATTTGATTGACGGTGGTAAAACCCACATGATCCAAATCGAGCAAACTAGTTTTAATGGCCGATATACGGCAATAGCTAATGGCTGGCTCAACATAAAAATTGTGCTTTTCGCCATAATGATAATACCCAAAAGTAAGTGGCACTTCCCGAAAAAAATAGTAATTGGTGCCGCCATAATAGTTCGGCCCAGCATAGATAGAATCGGTTTGTTTAGTAAATGTATAAGGATACTTTTTCTTCACCAACTCATCGATACCAATTGGAGGGGCTTCAAAAGCTACAGTCACGTCGCGTTTGTTGTATATCAAATCTTCACTATAATTAGTGAACCTTATGCCTGTGCCCACCATAAAATTCTTTTTAACGCAATATTTGAATGCCACCCCTCCTGAAAAATTCACATTGCCATACTCTATGCTATTCCTAAGTTTCACGTAATCCTTTTGGTCAGTAGTAGCAACAGAATTAGCTTTTAAAACTCTACTAGATAGGTATATATTATTTACTGACTCAAAAACAAACCGACAAGGTTTGTCGTAACTATTACTTATAGGTTCATTTTTGTTATTGGGCAATTTATCTGGTGGAACCAAATAAGGCTTTACCTTCAATTTACTAGGTGCTTCTTGCTTAATGTTTGAGGAAAAATGCATCATACTTTTGATATGGTCGAGGTAATCCAAATCAATACTGCTTGTGTGAGGTATATTAGGATTATGAGCCATTATGTTCTGAAAAGGCTGTGCTGAATGACCCATATTGCTTATTGGAATTTGAGTACTTACTGGTGCTTTTGAACTGTTCAAATTCAACTCGGCAGTAATATTACCATTGTTGGTGGATTTGGTATTAATGTTATTGGCCGTTACTATTGTTTGAGCCAACTTTACTTTTCCATCGTCGCTATTATAATATAAAACTATTCCCCCTCCTATTATGCAGAAGGGCAATAACCACATCATCCACATGAGGCCTCGCCTTTTACGGTCTTGGGGCAATTGTGCCTCTACCCTACTCCACATATCGTTAGGTGGTGTAAGCTCGGCATCATCTAATTTATGCCTAATGCTATTTTCGAAATTATCCATTGCTTTGTTTTTGTTCTATCATTCTTTGTTTTGGTTCGATCATTTCCTGCAAACTTTTTTTTGCTCTTGCATATTGGCTTTTAGAAGTTCCTTCACTAATGCCGAGCATCTCACCTATTTCGTAATGCTTATACCCTTCGATGGCATAAAGGTTAAAAATCTGCTTGTACCCATCGGGAAGTTTTTTAACCAAGTCCATTACTTCAGCAACAGACATACTGTCTATAATACCAGGTTCTGCCGGGCTATTATCGGGAACATATTCCACACTATCAATTATGCTACGCTTATTACGGCGGTAGTGTTGAATTGCAGTATTTATCATAATTGTTTTTACCCAAGCACCAAAAGGACCAATGGGCAAGTATTTAGCAACTCCGTTAAAAATCTTCACAAAACCTTCTTGCAGAATGTCTTCGGCATCCATTCTATCGGAAGCGTAGCGGAAACAAACGGCAAACATTTTACCTGCATACAACTTATACAGCTTATGTTGTGCGACCCTGTCGCCTCTTTTGCATCCTTCTATCATTTCAGCTTCGTTCATGGCAAATTATCTTATAATTACCTCTTCAAAAAATGTTAACGATAACAAAGATAAAACAGTTGCATCAAAAAAATATTTTTTATTTTATTGTAACCTAGCCTTTACAAAGGGCGTTACAATATTGAATTTCCCTGAAAAATGGGTTAGTGGTTTTACCCCGCCAATGCTTTTTCCCCCTGCATTTGACGGGGTTTTGTTTTTAAGAAAGGAGTAAGTAATAAGTACCATTCGACGTCAGCTCCTTATTCCTTACCCCCACTCCTTACTCCTTATTTTCTTCAAAAAATCTATCGGTTTGCAAATTGCCTCCACGCGATGCAGCTACAGCTAACTCGTCGCATCGCTCGTTCATGGGGTGGCCTGCATGCCCTTTTATCCATTGCATTTTTACTTTATGCTTGGTGTATAAACTATAAAATTGTACCCATAGGTCTGGGTTTTTCTTTCCTTTAAATCTTTTATTGATCCAGTCCAATAACCATCCTTTGTTAATTGCATCGCAAACATATTTGCTATCGCTCCATATAGTTACTTCAGTGCCTTCGTTCTTTAATTGTTCTAAGGCCACAATACAAGCAAGTAGCTCCATTCTATTATTGGTAGTGAGCTTGAACCCGCCACTTAACTCTTTTCTTTTTTCCTTAAAAGTGAGTATTGCCCCGTAACCTCCCGGTCCGGGATTGCCGCTGCAAGCCCCATCTGTATATATATTTACCATGAGCGTGCAAAAATACTTCAATATATATGCACGATACCAAACTTTATTTTTTATATTTGTTGCGTGTTTGGCATCACTATTGAATTAAAGACAAAAAATAAGACCATGAAGAAAATTATTATACTTGCCCTATTAACCTCCAGTGTTTTTGCACTGCAAAGTTTCAAGCAAACCAAGAGATTGCCTGACGTAAGGCTAAAAGATATTAACGGCTTTGAAAAAAATGTGAGTGATTACGGTAAAACAGGTCGTATTACTATTATATCTCTTTGGGCTACTTGGTGCAAACCTTGTATTCAAGAAATAAATGCAATTAACGACTTGATGGATACTTGGAAAACCAAATATAATGTAGACTTAGTAGCCGTTTCGGTTGATGATGGGCGAACCGCACCAAAAGTAAAACCTTTTGTTGCATCGCAGGGATGGGACTTTGATATATTATTAGACCCCAGTAAGGAGTTGCAACAAAAGCTTAGTGTTCCTTCAGTGCCTTACCTGATTTTGGTTGACAAAAATGGAAATATTGTAGACGAACATAACGGCTACCTTGCTGGTGATGAATTCCAACTAGAAGAAAAACTGAAAAAACTAACGGGACAATAATATTCATTTACAACAATTACTAAAGCCGCTCGTTAATGGGCGGCTTTTTTATTGAACTTATGTCTAATATAAGTTCATCATAAATCCTGAATATTTTAACACTAATTTTGCCGCCAATGAACCAAAAAGAAATTGTGGTAAGCGGCATCAGGCCGACAGGGAAATTGCACCTCGGGAATTACTTTGGGGCGGTACATCAATTTTTGAAAATGCAAGAGCAATTCGATTGCTACTTTTTTATTGCCGATTATCATTCGCTCACCACACATCCCACCGCCGATGGATTGCACAATAGTGTGAAACAAGTATTGGCTGAATACCTTGCCTGTGGCCTCGATCCTGATAAATGCACTTTATATATACAAAGTGATTTGCCGCAGATTCCCGAACTATATATGATATTAAATATGAATGCATATATGGGTGAATTGGAAAGGGTAGCATCATTCAAAGAAAAAGTAAAATCGCAACCAGATAATATTAATGCGGGGTTGCTCACCTATCCTGTATTGATGGCTGCTGATATTATTATACATAAAGCTACGAAAGTTCCAGTGGGCAAAGACCAAGAACAGCATTTGGAAATGGCCAGAACTTTTGGGAATAGATTTAATAGAATATATAATTGCGAGTGTTTTCCTGAAGCATTTGCATTTAATTTTGGTGATAACTTAGTAAAAGTTCCAGGCCTTGGCGGCAAAGGCAAAATGAGCAAATCAGAGAATGAAAATTTTGCGATATTTTTAGCCGACGAGCCTGAACTCATTCGTAAAAAAATGATGCGTGCGGTAACAGATACAGGGCCAACAGAACACAACCAGCCTCTGACTGAACCAGTGCAAAATTTGTTTGATTTGATGAAACTAGTTTCAACTCCTGACACACTTCAGCACTTTACAGAAACATATAATAACGCAACCATTCGATATGGTGATTTGAAAAAACAATTAGCTGAGGATATGATTATATATACCCAACCTATGCGTGAAAAGATTAATGACATGTTGGTCAATACAAGTTTACTTTCTAAAGTTGCTAAGCAGGGTGCAAATAAAGCAAACGAAAGTGCTGGCAAAACGATGAAAGAAGTGAGAGAAATAATGGGGTTTAGAAAATTTTATTAATACACAAAAATGCAAGCATCTATCCCAAGTGGAACTCGAGATTTTGGCCCTGCTCAGGCACAAAAACGCAAACATATATTTAATACTTTAGAGCAAGTTTTTATATTACATGGTTATCAACCTATAGAAACTCCAGCCATGGAAAACCTAGCTACACTTGCTGGAAAGTATGGTGATGAAGGAGACCAACTATTATATAAAATATTAAATTCGCGTTTGAATGAATCGAAAAAAGCAGATGAAGTAAAAGCCGAATTTGAATTGATGATGAAGGGCAAATCATTCACGCCCGGACTTACAGAACGAGCATTGCGTTATGATTTAACCGTTCCTTTTGCAAGGTTTGTGGCTATGAACCACAACAATTTACCCATGCCATTTAAGCGTTACCAGATACAACCTGTGTGGCGTGCAGATAGGCCACAGAAAGGACGATACCGAGAATTTTACCAGTGCGATGTGGATGTGGTTGGGAGCAATACTATATATAATGAAGCCGAATTGGTTTCTATATATGATATGGCTTTCAAAAAACTAGGTTTGCAAAACTATATCATAAAAATTAATCACCGCAAATTATTACAAGCAATAGCATCATATATAGATGCGGATGATAAGTTTATTGATTTAACTATTGCTATTGATAAACTAGATAAAATAGGAATGGATGGAGTTAGCATAGAGCTTACCAAACGTGGATTTGAAGAAACTCAAATAGCAAAAGTATTACAGATATTTGCTATAACAGGTAGTGCTGCGGAGAAATTGAATCAAATAAATACTATTATAGATAATCATTTAATTAAGTCGGCGTGCGATGAATTACTCAAGTTAATAACCTTGAGCAACAATAGCAATTTGCAAATTGATTTTACACTAGCCCGCGGACTAAATTATTATACTGGATGCATTTTTGAGGTTGTTTCAACGGATCCAAATTGTACTTTTAGTGGTAGTCTTTCAGGTGGAGGCCGTTATGATAATTTAACTGGAATATTTGGAGTACCCTATATAAGTGGCGTAGGCATTAGTTTTGGGGCTGACAGAATATATGATGTAATGGAAGAGCTAAATTTATTTCCTGAAAGTATTATACAAAATAATAGTATACTTATTTGTGGAATGGATGATGAAAGTGTGCAAACAGGATTTGAATTACAAAATATTTTAATACAAAATAATATTATTTGCGAGTTATATCCTGAACCAGCCAAAACTAAAAAAATGTTTGGATATGCTGATAAAAAGGGATTGAAGAAAGTTATTATCATCGGCGAAAACGAACGGTCGGGCAAAGTATATACTATGAAAGATATGACGAAAGGCGAGCAACAAACAGTCACGCTCGAACAATTGTTGAAATTATTAGCCGCATGAAATCTGTCTGTTTTAGCCCTTTAGAAAAAGGTTATTATAATACTTTGGTAAAAGATTATATAAACCAAGCTCCCAATACACGTTCACTTTATAATAACTATTTCGACAAAGAGGGCTTTGAGAAAACTATATCTAATAGAAAGTTCTCTGCCGCAAATCGTGAGATATTGGTACAGCAACTATCGAATAGCTATATACAACGTGCGAGTGAATTGCAATTACAAAACATACAATTATTAAAACAGGAAAATACTTTTACTGTTACCACGGGTCATCAGTTATGCCTTGGCACTGGGCCTTTGTATAGTATTTATAAAATATTGACTTGTATTGTATATGCACGAAAATTAAAAACATGGTTTCCTGCTTATAATTTTGTTTCAGTATTTTGGATGGCTAGCGAAGACCATGATATTGACGAAATAAAAACCTTAAATTTTTTTGGAAAAGAATTTACGTGGGCTAGTGAACAAACCGGTCCGACTGGAAGAATGGACACAACAGGTATTTCAGAATTACTTAATGAAATAAAAACGCTGTTTGCCAATGATGAAAAAACCGCAGATATTATAGAAAAGGTTAAGCACGATTATGATAGTCCTAATTTAAATGAAGCTACTTTTACATTGATTAATAAGCTGTTTAAGCAATTGGGGTTACTAGTGATAAACCCCGACAATGCCGTATTTAAAGGATTATTTACTAACTACATTATTGATGATATTATACATCATAAAAACTATAAGCCCTTAAAAGAGCAAACGAGTATTATAGAACAAAACTATAAGCCCCAATTATTTATACGTGATATCAATTTTTTTTATTTGAACCCTGGCAAACGCGAAAGAATAAAAAAAGAGGCCGATATATATTATACCAATGATAAATGTAAAACATGGACAGAAGTTGAACTTATTAGAGAGATACAAGATTCTCCTGAAAACTTCTCGCCCAATGCAGCTATACGTCCGCTGTATCAGGAAACTATTCTGCCCAATATTGCTTATGCAGGAGGGCCAGGAGAGTTAGCGTACTGGCTACAATTGTATAAAATGTTTGAAGTAAATAATATAGATTTTCCAGTTTTATTGCCACGATATTCAGCGGTTTTGCTTAGTAAATCTTTGAACGAAAGAATAGAAAAGTTAAAATTAAATACTTCAGATTTCTTAAATGATGAAAAATCTATCATAACGAAATTTATGGATATGCAAGATGGTTCTGGTGAAGTAACTTTTTCGGATGAACTGGAATTATTACGGGAGCTGAAAAGTAAAATTGAACTCCGAGTAAGTGAGATTGATGCCACTTTGATGTCGCAGGTTGACAATTTATTTAAGAAGAATTTGGAACAACTCAATATGATAGAAACCCGTTTGAAGAATACATCTCAAAAGAAGTATGAAACGGATATTAATAAGATAAAGAAACTACACGAAGACCTTTGGCCGCAAAGAAAACCACAAGAACGCATTCAAAACTATATACAGTTTGCTACACGTTTTTCATTAGCTGATATATATGATGCTTTTTTGAATAGCGATACGAATGGTTGTATTTTAATAGAGGAATAAATGAAAGTAGGAGAGGATTATTATATAGACCCTAATGGCAATTTGGTTTTCACTGAAACTTATCACCTCAAACGTGGATACTGCTGTGGCAATGGTTGTAGGCATTGTCCTTATGATGAAAAAGGCAAATTGAAAGCTGAAAACGACAAAAATGCAAAAACTATATAATATATATTTATGGAATATTATATAAAAGAAATAACAACTCATGCTGAGATGTTGGCACAAGTAGAACTATTACAACAATTGAATCCCAATATAGAACATAATTCCTGTTCGCAAATGTTGCGTGATATGATTGCAAATAATTACAAAATGATTGGAGCCTTCGTAGGCGAAGTATGTGTAGGTATTTCGGGTTATTGGATAGGAACGAAATTGTATAGTGGCAAATACTTGGAAATGGATAATGTAGTCGTGGATGAAGGACACCGCTCTGCAAGGATTGGTGCAATGCTTTGTGATTATTTAGATACTATTGCAAAAGAAAATAATTGCCAAATGATGATGCTCGATGCTTATATAGAAAACGAAAAAGCACACCGTTTTTATGAACGTGAAGGATATACGAAACGTGGGTATCATTTTATCAAAAAACTATAAAATTTTATGCTTGGTGGCCCCGAATTTATTTCGGGGAACCATATACAACCATATACAAAAAAACATATCTTTGTCAACTTATACAATATATAAATTATGAAATTCGGTACCAAAGCAATTCATGCAGGGCAAGAGCCTGACCCAACCAACGGAGCTATCATGACTCCTATTTATCAAACCTCTACCTATGTGCAAGAGAGCCCGGGCAACCACAAAGGTTACGCCTATGCACGAGGTAAAAACCCTACCCGTGATGCCTTACAAAAGTGTTTGGCATCGTTAGAAAATGCACAATATTGTTTGTGTTTTTCTAGTGGTATGGGTGCCATTGATGCGGTGATAAAACTATTACAACCCGGCGATGAAGTGATTGCTACCGATGATTTATACGGAGGCTCGTATCGTATGTTTACCAAGGTGTTTGCGAAGTTTGGAATTAAATTTCATTTTGTAAATATGATAGATGCGAACAATATCAAACAATATATAAATGCGAATACCAAAATGCTTTGGGTAGAGACCCCGACAAATCCCACTTGCCAAATAATTGATATTGCCGCATGTGCAGCTATTGCCAAAGAGCATAATATATATTTAGCAGTTGACAATACTTTTGCTTCTCCGTATTTGCAAAATCCATTGGAGATGGGTGCACATATAGTAATGCATAGCGTTACCAAATATTTGGGTGGCCATAGCGATGTAATTATGGGTGCCTTGTGTGTGAACGATCCTGTTATATATGAACAACTTTCTTTCATTCATAATTCGTGCGGTGCAGTGCCAGGTCCTCAAGATAGTTTCTTAGTTTTGCGTGGAATTAAAACCTTGCATATTCGTATGGAACGCCATTGTAGTAATGGAAAAGTGGTAGCAGAATTTTTGCGTAACCATCCCAAAGTTGATAAAGTATATTGGCCAGGATTTACTGATCATCCCAACCATGAAATTGCGAAAAAACAAATGCGTGATTTTGGTGGCATGATGAGTTTTACTTTGAAAGGTGATAGTATGGATGAAGCATTTGCGATGGCATCTCGCACCCATGTTTTTAGTTTGGCTGAAAGCTTAGGTGGTGTTGAATCTTTAATAGGCCACCCCGCCAGTATGACCCATGCAAGCATACCCAAAGAAGAACGTGAAAAAGTAGGCGTTACCGATTCTTTACTTCGCCTAAGTGTGGGCATTGAAGATATAGAAGATTTGATTGAAGATTTGAAACACGCAATTGGGTAGTGGGATGTGTCTTATTTTGTCATGTCGTCCCGCACGATTGCAGGAGAGACATCTACGATTTCAAAACCCTAGCAGATTTTTAGCATTGTGAGTTCCCTTACCGAAACAAGTTCGGCACAGGCTCTAGCCTCGGGAGGACAAACGACTCTGACCAACCATTCCAATTTTAAAAAAACACCTTGCAAATTTAACATTTTGTGTTAAATTTGCAAGGTGTTTTTTAGAGATTTACATGACAAATTAATTGAAGGGCTGACCCACAACCCAGTGGTGGCAATACTTGGCCCTCGCCAAGCAGGTAAAACTACCTTGGCATTGGAAGTTGCCAAAGAAAGAGACAGTATTTACCTCGATTTGGAATCTCCCAAAGACCTAGCCAAGCTGCAAGATCCTGAAGCATATTTCCAGATGCAGAAAGGTAAGCTCGTAATTTTGGATGAAATTCAACGCAAGCCTGAAATATTTCAAGTACTGCGAAGTATTATAGATAAAGGACGACAAAAAGGAAAAGGTAATGGACAGTTTCTTATTTTGGGTTCCGCATCTATAGATTTATTACAACAATCTTCTGAAACTTTAGCAGGTCGCATACAATATTTAGAACTGGGAGGACTCTCCTATACCGAAGTGGATAATGATATTAATAAATTGTGGTTACGTGGTGGTTTTCCTTCAAGTTATTTGGCCAAGAATGATATAGTAAGTGCCCAATGGCGTGAAGATTTTATACGTACATATTTAGAGCGTGATGTGCCCCAACTTGGCCCACGTGTTCCTGCTACCACCTTGCGTAGGCTATGGACCATGCTCGCACATTTGCAAGGTAGTATGATGAATACTTCTAAGCTGGCAAGTGGACTCGATATTAGCAATATGACTGCAAGCCGTTATATAGATTTGTTATGCGATTTATTACTGGTTCGCAAAGTGCAACCGTATTATATAAATACCAAAAAACGATTGGTAAAAACACCCAAAGTATATGTGCGTGATAGTGGTTTATTGCACCAACTTTTAAATATAAGCACACTCGATAATTTACTCTCATACCCCTTGGTGGGAGCAAGTTGGGAAGGTTTTATTATTGAAAACATTTTGGCTGCTGCACCCCAACAAGCCAAGAGTTCTTTTTACCGAACCAGTGCCGGTGCCGAAATTGATTTAGTACTGGAATTACCCAACAGAGAAGTGTGGGCCATAGAAATTAAACGCACCAGCAGCCCCAAAGTAAAACAAGGATTTCATATAGCTTGCGAAGATATAAACCCCACGCAAAAATTTGTTATATATAATGGCGATGAAATTTTTCCTTTACCAAATGATGTAATGGCAGTTGGATTGAAGGAGTTGATGGGGAGGTTGGGGGATAGATAGTTTTGAAATATTAGTCGAATGCAAACATATTATTGAATTTATTGAATCCGTTTTTGTATCTTTGAAATGTGAAAAAGCAAAAAACAAATGGGCTAGATTTTTTCGTTGACGAACTCAATCGAGAATACCTCCACGGGAGAAGTTTTTGACACAGAGATCACAAGATTGGAGGTGCAGGATGTTGGACAAGTAAAAAAAGTTGATCGGCAGTTTGACTGGGCAAAGGAAATCAAAGACTCTGCATTAGGTGCTTGAAATCCCAACCTTTAAAATGGTTTCTTTTCAAGTACTTTTTGTATATTAATACATAACACTACCATATCCTGTATAAGTTTTCTAAGTTTATTACCGTCTTCTATACTAAAAGTATGCTATTCGGGAATTGAATTACTACCTTCTATTTCCTTTTCTCCCACAAAAACTAAGTTCTTTGTTTCTATAAATAAATTTATATTTTCTGGATTAGAGGCTAATTTCCAATGAGCTAGTTTACCTCGTTCCTTAACCACCTTTTCAGTATTTTCTCTTATAAAAGAAATATCGGCTTTATATTTCTCTTCAATTTTCACAATAGCATCCTTAAACAAATTGCGTTTTTGCATCATAGATGTTTTCAAATTGATTTTTTTATCAGGCAATACCTTTCTTATCATATCATCCATTAATACTTCAAATACTGAAAAAGTATGTATAACGTGGCCTCTAAAAAACCATGAAGAAAATTCATACTGCTGCAAAGGTGAGTATTCTGAAAATTGAAATATTTAGCAAACTTACCACTTTTTATATTAAATAATTCAAGTTCATTTGGATATAAACTAAAGTAATATCAAACAAGTACTTTCGACCCTGTTCCGTCATAAATTAATATTTTAGTTGTGTCAATATTTTTTCTTATACCGAAACTCAATATATAATAGTCCAAAAAAAAGGGGACTAAACATATTGTAATTCGGCATTACCATTCTAAAAACTAATCCGCCACAGGCGGAGAACTATTATAGTTTGAGAAATGGTTTTAAATAAGGGTTACGAATGGAGGCATCTATTAGTAAATCTACTTTCCTATGAAAAAACATTTCAAAAGTATCCCACACAATGACATTAGATTTTCTCCCCGTTCAATGGGGTCTGCATCATCTATTTCAACAAGTAAATCTATATCGCTAGTATTATAATTAAAATCGTCTGTAGTTGAAGAGCCAAAAGCCAATAATTGTTTAACATGATGTTTTTGGCACAATACAATAAAATCGGAACGATGATTTAATATTTCTTCTTTTATAATCACTTTACAAAGATAGATTTTTTTGGTGCAAGTGCCAATTATAAAATAAGGCACTAATTATATAACTCGCAGTTGTGGTTGGCGGGGACACACAACCACGGGCAGTCGAAAAATGTAAACTCTCAAAATATAATCCGCCGCGGCGGATAAAATGTCCTTTATCCTTTATTCGCCAACTGCCCACAAGCAGCATCAATATCTTTTCCGCGGCTGCGGCGAAGATTTACGATCAGTTTTTTACTTTCCAAATGCCGTACAAAAGCATTTAATCTTTGCTCTCCCGATTTTTGAAATTGCCCATCGCCAATGGAATTATATTCTATTAAATTAATTTTGGTGGGGAACTTACGGGCAAATAGGGCAAGCTCATTCGCATCTTCAATTGAGTCGTTGAACTTATCAAAAACTATATATTCTAAAGTAGGTCGTGTGCCTGTTTTATTATAGAAGTATGATAAGGCTTCTTCTAAAGTTGACAAGGTATTACTTTCATTAATTGGCATTATCTCATCACGCTTTCTATCATTGGCAGCATGCAGTGATAATGCTAAATTAAATTTTGCACCATCGTCGGCAAGCTTCACAATCATTTTTGCAATACCTGCGGTAGAAACGGTTATACGTTGCGGCGACATGCCCAATCCATCGGGACTTGTAATCATTTCGATACTCTTCATCACATTGCTATAATTGAGTAACGGTTCGCCCATTCCCATATATACAATATTGCTCAATTGTATATTATAATGTTTGTCGGCTTGTTGTTTGATAAGTGCTACTTGATCGAAAATTTCATAATGGTCAAGATTGCGTTTGCGGTCCATTTTGCCCGTAGCACAAAATTTACAAGATAAACTACAACCTACTTGGCTACTTATACAAGCGGTCATTCTGCTATCGGTTGGTATTAAAACGCCCTCTACAAAATAACCATCGTGCAAGCGAAAAGCAGATTTAATAGTTCTATCATTACTCACTTGTTTGTGGTCGACTACTACATGATGTATAGGAAAGGTAACCTCAAGCCAAGTGCGTGTTACCAAAGGCAAATTGCTCATCTCATCATAAGTGGCAGCTTGCTTTTGCCAAAGCCATTCATATAATTGTTTTGCACGAAATTTGGGCTCGTCTTTTTCTAAGAATAATTCTTGTAATTGCTCTAAAGAGAAGGTGCGAATATTTTTTCCGTGGGTGAACATGTATTTTAGTGGTCAGTGGTTAGTAGTTAGCCCGCCGCGGCGGGTAGTAATCAGTGGTCAGTGGTCAGTAGTTAGCCCGCCGCGGCGGGTAGTGGTCAGTTGTTATCTGCCGCATGCACTGTTTACTGTTTACTGACTACTATCCTTTTCTTCCCATTACTGTTTTGCAGGCTTCTATAATATTTTCTTTTTCGAGTCCGTATTTTTTCATCAACTGTTCGGGAGTTCCGCTCTCGCCAAAGCTATCATTTACCGCAACCATTTCAACTGGTGTTGGATTATTGAAAGCCAATAATTGGCAAATGCTATCACCCAATCCACCGTTCTTTTGGTGCTCTTCGGCAGTAACCACGCAACCTGTTTTTGCTACTGATTGTAATATAGCTTCGTTATCTAGTGGTTTAATTGTATGTATATTTATTAGTTCTGCATCAATACCTTGCTCGGCCAAAATTTGAACAGCTTCTATAGCTTTCCAAACCAAATGACCAGTAGCAAATATGCTTATATCTTTACCTTCTTTTATTTTCCAAGCTTTACCAATTTCAAATTTTTTATCGGCGGGCCAAAAGTTGGGAACAACTGGGCGACCGAAACGTAAATATACGGGTCCTTGATAATTGGCTATTGCTAAGGTAGCTGCTTTTGTCTGGTTATAATCGCAGGGATTTATTACGGTCATTCCTGGCAACATTTTCATCAAACCTATATCTTCCAATATTTGGTGTGTTGCTCCATCTTCGCCCAAGGTAAGCCCTGCATGCGATGCACAAATTTTTACATTTTTGCCAGAGTATGCAACCGATTGACGAATCTGATCATATACACGGCCTGTGCTAAAGTTAGCAAAAGTGCCCGTGAAAGGAATTTTACCACCAATGGTTAAGCCTGCTGCCATGCCTATCATGTTTGCTTCTGCAATTCCCACTTGTATAAAACGGCTGGGGAATTCCTTTTGGAAAGCGTCCATTTTGAGCGACCCTGTAAGGTCGGCACAAAGGGCAACAATATTGTCGTTAAGTTTTCCTGCTTCTAATAGCCCGGCACCAAAGCCAGAACGTGTGTCTTTTTGATCAATAACTTGTGGTAACATGTACAAGGAAATTATATAAGATTGGAGATAATTTAAAAAAGAGTTGCAAAATTACAGGATAATACGCTGTCATTGCGATATAAACGTAAATTTTTTGAAGCACTTTTGAACTCAGGCTTTGTGATTGTATCTTTGCCCACTATACATGAAAAAGCCCCTGTTCATTTTTATAGCTGCAATAAGTATTTTATCAATTACTTTTTCTTGCGGCAATAAGCCGATTAGCGTATCATCAAAATATTTTGAAGTGCTCAATGCAACCGAAACGCATTGGAATGCGGGCATCATAGATGGGGGCAGAGGGGTGGACTATCATGTTTTCCTTACAGACATTGCCAAGGACACTCCAATATTTGATTCTGCATGGATTGACCATCAGAAAGTTGCTGCGGAAGCAGCCTTCAATACCAAACGCAAAGATTTATTCGAAGTACATATTGGTTATACCATTGATAACTCCACTTCAACAAAAGAAATTTTACCTCCAGTAAAATACAAAGGCAAAGCTCTCATTAGATATAAAGTAAAAGGCAAAACCAAATACTTAGTGGTAAAAGAATTTGTATTACAAAAAGCTGTCAATTTTCAATAATAAACCCCTCATGAAAAAACTATTTTTAATTATATTTTGCACCCTAGCAATATGCAGTTTCTCAAATGCACAAACTACAACTATTGACGAAGTTGAGCGACAAACTTTAAAAGATTATGAAGGCAAACCTGTAGAAAAAGGCCAAGGTTATAGTGTTTATAAACGTTGGGATCATTATTGGAGAGCGAGGGTGGGAGAAAATGGCACTATGCCAGCTCAAGGCCATCTCTTTGAAGAATGGAGCAAAATGCAGAGGAATCAAAACAATGAGCGTGGAAATAATGATTCAGGGAATTGGGTGAGTATTGGTTTCAACTCATCAGCTGGAGGGTATAGTGGAATTGGCAGGGTAAACTGTATCGCCTTTCATCCTACTGACAGTAATACTTTTTGGGTGGGAACACCATCGGGCGGAATATGGAAAACCACTAATTATGGAAAAAACTGGACAGCCCTTTCCGATTTCTTGCCACAAATAGGTGTTTCGGATATCGTAGTGGATTATACAAATACCAATGTAATATATATAGCTACTGGCGACCGTGATTACGGCAGCTTTTGGGGGGCACAAGGGCCTTATAAAATAAGCGATACCAAAAGTGTGGGCGTATGGAAAACTACCGATGGCGGAGTTACCTGGAAACCAACTTCATTAAGTTATAATATTACAGATTTTGCCCTAGTGAATCGTTTGAAAATGCACCCTACCAAGCATAATACATTGTGGGCTGCCACTACCACAGGAATATATATGACCACCGATTCAGGTAAAACATGGTCGAAAAAAGCAAGTGCCTACTTTATAGATTTGGAATTAAAACCAAATAATCCCAATACTTTATATGCCGCTTATTATGATGCTTCTGGTAGCAACTCTCAAATATATAGAAGTACCGATGGCGGTTCTACTTGGAGTCAGATAACTAATTTCACGGGTGCTAAACGTATCAATATAGAAGTGACCCCCGCATCGAATAATTTGGTACATGCTCTTGTATGCAATTCCAGCAGAGGGCTTTTGGGATTATATAAATCTACTGACAGCGGTACCAATTGGGTACAATATATTGATGGCAGTGTATCAGGTCAAAATTATTTATGTAATAAGGTTGCTGCAGATATTACAGGTGGACAAGGCACTTATGATTTAGCTTTTGCTATTAACCCTAAGAATGCCAACGAGCTTTTCTTAGGCGGTATTATTACTTGGTATACAACCAATGGTGGAACGAGTTGGAAGGTAGGAAACTTTTGGTATGGTACGGGTGGCACCTACCCCACGGTGCATGCCGATAAACATTATATGGCTTATCATCCGTTGGCTAAAAGCCCTAAAAGCGTTTTGTTCGAAACCAATGATGGCGGTGTATATTATACAAGAGTTCCGAATGCCCCCACTTCATGGACTGATATAACCAATGGACTTAATATAGGTGCTATATATAGACTCAGTGTATCGCAAACGGCTTCTGATGTGGTGTTATGTGGCCATCAAGACAATGGCACCAAAAAAAGGACTTCTACTTTTTTTTACGACAGTAAAGGCGGTGATGGCATGGAATGTATTATAGATTATTCTAACGTAAACTATATGTACGCCAGTTCGCAGTATGGCGATATAGCAAGTTCAAGCGATGGCTTTGTGAACAATGCCGTAGATATTTCAGGGAATATTTCGGGTTCGCCAAGGGGCGAATGGGTTACGCCTTATATCATGGATCCGAAAGACCCTAAAATACTATATGCTGGCTATGATAACGTATATAAAACTACCGACAGGGGTAGCAATTGGACGGCAATATCAAATAATATTACAGGCAGCAGCACAAAAAATTTAAACACGATGGCTATTGCACCTTCCGATGCCAAAACTATATATGCAGCTACTTGGGGCAATATATGGAAAACCACTGATGGCGGGGCCACTACTACCTGGACAAAAATTACAGGTACACTTCCTGTTTCTGATGGGGCTATTACCTACATTGCGGTAAATCCAAATGACCCGAAAATAGTATATGTAACTATGGGTACTTTCACACAAGATAAAAAGGTATATAAAACAGTAAATGGTGGTACTAACTGGACCAATATATCTGGGACCAAATTACCCAATGTGCCAGCAAACTGTATAATACATGATGGCAAAACTACCAATGGCCTCTATATAGGAACTGATTTGGGAATATTTTTCCGTAATGACAATATGAGCGACTGGATATATTTCAGCCGCAAATTACCCGTAGTACCTGTTGCCGAATTGGAAATACAAAAGAGCACGCAAAAACTTCGTGCAGGAACATTTGGTCGTGGGTTGTGGGAAAGCAATATGTGGAACGCCACCGCTATACAACCACCCAAAGCTCTTTTTACGGTTGATGATTCTACCATTTGCCAAGGCAGTACTGTAACATTCACCAGCACAACCACTGGTGCCACCTCAGTATCTTGGATTTTTCAGGACGGATCTCCTGCCACATCGCCCGATACTATTGTAACCATAAAATACTTCAATGCAGGAACTGCAAAAGTTACCTTTATAGCAACCGGCCTTGGAGGTAATGATACCTTGGTTAAATATATAACTGTTTATCAAAACCCCAATAAGCCCAATATTCAACAAAGCCTTAATTTCCTTACTTCGTCAGTAAATGCCAACAAATATAAATGGTTGTTGAATGATACAGTGATGGCGAATGATACTACCAAAACAGCTTTTGCACCCAAAGATGGGCAGTACAAAGTAACCATTACGGACAATAATGGTTGTTCTGCAACCTCATTTCCCTTGACTTTTACTTATACGCCTGGTGTGGGTATTACCGAGGTAAATACTGAACACCGTTTTGGATTATTCCCCAATCCTGCCGGATACAATTTTACTTTAGACTATTGCCCCAATATTTGCAATGAGCTTAATTATAACTGGCGAATTATAGGTATGGACGGTAAACGTATTGAAAATGGAAATGGCTTGTGTTGCAAACCTATACAACTATCAACCAAAAACTTGCCTAATGGTATATATATAGTTGAAGTTGAGCACCAACATATAGTATCGCAAAAGAAATTAACTGTACAGCGTTAAAACTTCAGCAGTTTTTTTGCGTCCAATGATGATGCATCTTTGGGGTCAATTGCCAATATCTTTTTGAAATAAGGAATAGCATCTTCTTTTTTGCCTAAATAGAAATGATATAAAGCTATATATCGATTTGCTTCAATTATTTGACTCTTATAACTTTCTATTGTATATTTAATTGTATCAGATTCAATAAGCATCAAAAACTTTTCATAATCTGGTTTTGCAGCACCTGTTTTCCCTTTAGGGTCTTTATACGTTTTAGCCCTAGCAAGCCAGAAATGTCCTAAGGGATAATCGGGCTTTAATTCTACTACTTTATTAAATGCTACTATTGCACTGTCGTACAGGTTACTGTCGCTTTTGGCGGCAAAAATATCTGCACGCCCCAAGGTAAAGTAATCATTTACGGATTGTTTGATTTCAAGTTTGCTTTGTAATGCTCCAATGGCATCTATATATTTTTTATTCCGCATATAATTCTCCACAAGACTATTATATATCTCCGGTAGTTTTTCGCGTTCCAATTCATTCTCCTTTTTGCTAATATTAGGATTGCTTGCCATTGCTTTTATTTTATCAATCGTCATTATCAAGTAGGTGCAACCCTGTGCATCTTTTCCAAGCTTAATAAGCAAAAGTCCATAATACTTATAGTCGTCATTTATAATTTTTTCTTGGGCGTTTTGTTTGGCAAAGAATTTATCCATTTCATAAATTCCCTTTTTAAATTCTTCTTTTGCTATAGCAGTATCCTCCGGTTTATTATAGCTAATACCCAGTTCGTAGTGAGAATATCCCATCAACCTGTATAGGTATGGACGAGAACTATCCTTTTGATGTATGGAATTGATTTCGTCAATTGTTTTTTGATAGTCTTTGGACAGGAAAAGAAAGCCTGCATATTTTACACGAGCAAATATATCCTCGCCCACAATAGAAAGATATTTTTCGTAATTTGTTCTGGCTTTTGCATAGCTCTTGGTCAGATTATTTAAGTAGGCCATTTCACTATAAAATGGAGCATAAGTACTATCAATCTTAAGTCCCTCTTGTATAGTGCTTACAGCAGTTTGATAACCTTCAAGCGAACGCACACTAGCGTACAAGCGGCCTTTCCTTAAATATGCTTTTAAGCATTTACTGTCTTTTTCTAGTGCTATATTATAGTTTTCAATGGGTTTAGAGGCATCGTTTCTTTCCAACCACAAATCGCCAATAGCCAAATTGATATCTGGGTCTTTTGCATCAAGTTCCAATGCCCTATTCAGGTAAATTTCTGCTTGTGCAAGGTCTTTTACTTCGCCATTGGTTAGTGCTTCGCCTGTATACAATAATACTTTTGCGTTTTTGTTTTTAGTAAGGGCCACTGCTTTTGCAAAATCTGATTTCGCACCCTCCAAATTTTTTCTGGCTATTTTTAACTTACCCTGACCTACTATGCACAACGCGTTGTCAATATTTTTTGCTAAGCCCTCGTTTAAGGTCTTTTCAACTTGGTCTTCTTCATTAGTCAATAAATACACATCGGCCAAATAATAATGCAAATCAGCATTGGTGGGTTGCTGCTGGATGAGGGAAATAAAAGTTTGTTTGGCTTGTGCAAATTTCAAAGCTTCTGTTTGTAAAATACCTTGATTTAAAGTTTGAGCTGAAGCTACAAACAACATCAACAGAGAGGCACTTAATAATATAATCTTCTTCATGGCTATATAATATATTTTTCTATTTCTACTTATTCTTCTTTTATATGTATTTGTCTTTTCCATACGGCAAGTGTTCCTGGCAGTAATCCAGAGGATTGTATAATCAATTGTCCTGGCCTTCCATTGAGGTAATGGACAAACCCCGTGCCGAGTCCTTGTCTAGCTTCTGCATTTACTGAATATACTGCCCTCATTAAGGGATAATGTTGCATAAACAAATGGTATTGCAGGGGTTTATAATATTTCTTTTCGGGTATTACCGAAGTATCGGCAGGCATAATACCCACCACATTCACTTTTTCCATAAAACTTCCCAGCTTGGGGTCACGTCCATCGCTAATCCAATTGAGACCAACAATACCAATGGCCTCGGGATGTGTAGCTACGTACTCCACCACTTTTTTGTTTTCATCGAGGGCTCCCACATTTTTCCCAAAAGGTTTTTTAACCAAATTTTGCATATAACGAACCGTGCTCGACGAATCGTTGTCGAACACTATTTGTATATTTTCATTGGGGAGTTTTGGATTTAATTTTTTCCAAGTATCAATTTTTCCGTTAAGCACATCCATCAGTTCTTCAAACTTAATACTGTCAGGCATGGAGGGGTGCACTATAAGTGCAATGGCATCGTATGCAAAAAGTGAATAAGCTATTTCTATCTTACGTTTTTTAAAGGGTTCGTTTTCTTCAGCAGTAAGCTTTCGGCTCATTATAATTAGCCTTACACTGTCTTTCTGTAGCAGTTCAATCGCCTTGGACTCAGGAATATTTAATAGTTTTATATGTGCCTGATCTTTGCAATCGTGCTCGTATGCATCTATCGTTAGCTCGGTAAAGGGTTGAAAAACAGGATCCGTTGCAATGGTGATTGTTCCTGTGCGTACGGTATCAGTATGCTTTGGAGCATTGGGGTTATCGTTACACGAACTATGAAAGCATAACGAAAATATTATTATTGCAATGTTTAGGCGAGAAACTTTATATAACATATATTTTGTATAATCTGTTGCATGTGTTTTAAAACGCCTCAGATAAATGAATAGTTGTGTAGGAGAATTATTCTGACGATTTATTTACTTTGTGTACGCGATACCCTTTCCAAAATCTAAAAAAAGCATATATGATAAGCACGGCACCGATACCCATGCTGGCTCCATTTTGTAATCCGAAAAAATTTTGTTCGGGATTAAAAAGAAACAAACATCCCAAAAAGCCATACATAGCACCTGCAACAAAATGCATAAACATCATGGGTCTGGAATTTCCAAATCCCGGTCTTTGATTTTCTGTCATGGGGCAAAATTAAGGCTTATACCTTTTGGAAAGTTTAAAACTTTCCAAAAGGTATAACCACGTTGTGCGTGGTTGTTCCCGAAAGCATTCGGGACCACCAACCGCTAAGGAACTATTTCAATTTTTGTCTTTGCTTTGACATTATCGCCAAACCAAATTTTTTTTTCAGTAAAACTAAAACCATAACCCATTTTTCTTCCGTAAGTGTATTCAATTAACCAAAAATACTAACAAATTAAAAAACATTATCATGAAAAACTCATTCAAAAAAATCGCTGGCCTATTAATGATTGCTGCTATTGCAGGCACAAGCGTAAATGCACAAACAAAAAAATCTATGACCCCAACCGCAACGGTAGTAGTTGGTGGTGAAGCTATGTTTCCCAAAAAGAACATTGTTGAAAATGCGGTGAACTCAAAAGATCACACCACATTAGTAGCCGCCGTAAAAGCTGCAGACCTTGTTGCAACCTTGCAAACCGCCGGACCATTCACCGTATTTGCACCTGTAAATGATGCCTTTGAAAACCTACCCGCAGGTACTGTAGAAACTATTTTGAAACCTGAAAACAAAGCCACCTTGGTAGCTGTTTTAACTTATCATGTGATTTCTGGAACTTATGATTTTAATGCTCTAAAAGAATTGATCAAAAAAGGAAATGGTACTGGCAAATTAAAAACTGTACAAGGAGAAGAACTATGGGTAATGATGAATGGCGAACACAATATACAAATAAAAGATGCCAAAGGAAATGTAGCAAACATTAGCACTTACGATGTATACCAAAGCAATGGTGTAATACATGTAATCGACAAAGTGTTGATGCCAAGTATGTAATTTACAGTCCAGGCACAAACTACATGTTGGTGGTTAGTGAAAACACACAACCACAGACATCTCGGATAACCAAAGCGTTCTGAACTATATACATTAATTATTCTAATAATATATATCTAAAACTTTAAAAGTAACACAACCATGAAACTAAGAAACAGCCTGCTGATTATATTACCTTTATTGATGATATATTGCAGCCCTGCACCCGAAGCACCACAAGGTGTGAGCGACCAAAAACCACTGCCAAAAGTTGTGAAAACAAATGCCGAGTGGAAGAAAAAACTAACTGCCGATCAATATCATGTAACTCGTGAGAAAGGAACCGAATCTGCCTACACTGGTTCCTATTGGGATAACCACGAAACAGGAACTTACCAATGTATATGTTGTGGCTTAGATTTGTTCAGTTCAGCAAACAAGTTTGAATCGGGAACAGGGTGGCCCAGTTTTTACCAACCTATTATAAAAGGGATGGTAACCAAACAAGCAGATAACTCAGCAGGTATGAGCCGCGACGAAGTAACTTGTGCCCGCTGCGATGCCCATCTAGGTCATGTGTTCGACGATGGTCCTAAACCAACTGGTTTGCGTTATTGTATTAATTCAGTTGCTTTAACTTTTGTGAAGAAATAATATATAAATG
>Ga0163151_10000323_pt1 | contig 85030 bp, 68 predicted proteins | sample OliLakLV19MP5IB2_FD_145596 | JGI IMG/M metagenome (GOLD analysis project Ga0163151, IMG submission 145596) | Freshwater microbial mat bacterial communities from Lake Vanda, McMurdo Dry Valleys, Antarctica - Oligotrophic Lake LV.19.MP5.IB-2 | ecosystem: Environmental > Aquatic > Freshwater >...
TCATTCAACTCAAAGATTAAACAATTCAGGTCAAATCAAAGAGGGGTTAGAGACATCAAATTCTTCTTATTCCGGCTTGAAAAACTATTTTCTTAACCAGTTACTCCCCAACTTTTAGTCTTGACCCCAGGTAACATTAAAAATAAAGAGCTCTTCGCTTTAGTAGAAAATAATATCGACCAAATTGTCAAGATGTTTAAAATATATGACCTCATGGAGGTAGACAATTACGGCATCATAGGGCATCAGTAGACAATTAACCGCTCCGCAGACATACACTTTCTGAGCAGACCAACAAGCACTGTGGGTAACAGCGCATTTGCATTATTGCCGCAAACTCTCTTGTATTAAGTTTTGTTTTTCATATCTTTGTTTCGCCTCGGCAGACAATTTTTCGCTTCGTGGGTCGGCAACAACGCAAATGCGCAAAACGATAAACTTCACATAAATTAAATTACAAGTCGTAGCTTACAAATGAAAGCAACATTACTATGTAACTTAAGTTTGTTCCTGCTTGTAGCATGTAATGCGCCTAACAACGAGGCAGCACAAAAAATTAAACCCGTTGATTCCATTGCAGTCGTAACTATCGATTCTGCTCAACAAAAAGCTGTTGTTACCCAGACATACGTTAGCGCCATTGATGAATATTTAAAAACAGTTTACAAAAAAGACAAATCGGCACCAGATACTTTGTTTATTGGCAAACACCCTGATTTCCCGAATATTATTCTACCAAATATTATTCAGAATACAAAAATATATATGCTTACGCTAGATGAAGCTTATCTGAAACAAAACAAGAAAAATTATTTGTACCTCAAAGTAATCTCTACATATTTTCCCGATAAAGTAGAGTTTATATTGGTCGCATTTAAACAAGGTGGCAAGCCACAGCATAATTGTACCATAGACCTGGATTTAAACAATTTTAAATTGAAACAAATTCGATTTGAAGACTATCCCATCAACAATAGATTTAATGTTAAAGAAACAGGATATTAATACTAAATTTGGTATCATGAAAACTATATTAATAAAATTGCCCTTTTCTGTAATAATACTTTTGTTTCCTGTTTTTGTTTTATCTCAGTCCTATATTCTTCCCAATGAAGCAGTTGTTCATTCTTTCCAAACCGAAAGCGGAAAAATTATGGAGCTGGCTCGGGATACGGCAAATAAATATTTGGTTTACCGCTTTGGTACAAAAAATAAAGTGGAGCTAGCGTTTCCAAAAAAATATCTTGAAAGCTGGAAACAATTTTCTTACTCCTATTATTTAAGGGACGGGGGCGCAGAAAATGAAGGGCTGGACCTTAACTACCTCTATTTTACTATTGATAACATTCAATACGTAATTTATGACACCTATGTTTCTTCGGAAGGAAAAAATAAAATTGGTATAAAAGTGATTGATTTAAAAACCAAAAAGACGGTGGATATAAAAGGAAAAGTTGAAACCCAAAAAGGACTGCTTATGGAATTCCGAAATAATAATTTGGTTGTAGTAGGAGATAAAATGTTTGATTAGTATTTCATGGAACTTCAGCCCTACTCTCTTGCAGATAAATTAGTCGCCTTAACTCCATTGGCAGAAAGCGATTTTGAAAAACTATTTTCTGTTGCTTCCGACCCACTAATTTGGGAACAGCATCCAAACAAAAACAGGTATCAACGAACTATTTTCGAAAACTTTTTTAAGGGTGCTATGGAATCGGGTGGAGCATTTCTGGTTTCGGATAATAAAACCCAAGCCTCCATTGGCAGCAGTCGGTTTTATGAGTACAACGAAAAAGATAAAAGCATTGCCATAGGATATACGTTTCTTGCCAGAAGCTGCTGGGGAAAGGGCTATAACAACTCCATGAAAACAATAATGCTCAATCATGCTTTTGTATTTGTAAATACGGTTGTCTTTCATGTTGGCGCAGAGAATGTTCGCTCTCAAAAAGCAATGAATAAATTAAATGCCATAAAAGTTGGCGAAGTGAATATGGAATATTACGGAGAGCCTAACCGGTTAAATTTTATCTATCACATCAATAAAATTGATTGGGCTGCGCGTTAAAGAAAAAATCCCGATCAGCTGACCGAGTCTCAAGGTCAATAGTTAGAGAGCGATAGAATTAGTAATTTTAGCCCCGGATGGGGCTCTACATTTTTAAAAATATTATAATAATGGATAATTGCCCCAGCGGGGCATAACAAAATCAAATTATGGCCAATACGTATACACAAATTTTTTATCACGTAGTTTTCGCTGTTAGAAACAGGGAATCATTGATTATTCCTGCAATAAAAGATGATTTGTACAAATATATAACTGGAATTATTACTAACCAAAAACAAAAATTGTTCATCATCAATGGAATGCCGGATCATATTCATATTTTAATGAACTGTAAGCCTAACATGAACCTGTCTGATACTATTCGAGACATGAAAGAACATTCTACAAAATTCATTAATGAGAAAAAGATTCTGCGGGGTAAATTTTATTGGCAAGAGGGATTCGGGGGCATTTACAGTTTCTAAAAAGGACGTTTCAACGATTCTCAATTATATCAAAAACCAGGAAGAATATCATGAAAAGAAAACCTTCAAGGAAGAATACTTAGAATTTTTACTGGAAAATGAAATCGAATTTAAAGAAGAATATCTTTTCAATTTTAATTTGAAATAATCGATCTAAAAAATGACTTTAATAGTCCCGATAGCTATCGGGTTGTTTTGCCCCTCTGGGGCAACCAAAATTGTATATTTTATTCTTTCTAAAAATATCAGGCCTCTCCGAGGCCGTTTTATATCCAACAAACCTTCGGGTAGAAAATGTTTGATGCAATCCATGAATAATCTAAAACGCAAAAGTAGATATCTTAGATTACTCCCAAACTATTGAACTTGAGCAAAAAAAAATCCCAACCTACTGGCTGGGATTAATTTTTGTTGCGTAAACAATTTACTTTCTTAACTCATATCGGCACAAGCCTTCGTCCAAAAACTTTTTGTAAGTATCAGTTTCCGGAGTATATCCTCTTGGATGTGCCAATTTTTTTCCATTGTTATCCAATAAAACATAATACGGCTGCGAGTTGGTTTTATACACTGCAGTTTGGAAATCGCTCCATTTGTTTCCTAGCGATTTAAGTTTCTTTCCGGTTGTAGTAGATATAATCTGATCTTTTTCTGGCAGCGGAGTTTTATCATCTACATATAAAGAGATAAGAACATATTTTTCGCGCAGGCGAGAAAGCACTTCTGGGTCGCTCCATACATTATCTTCCATCTTACGGCAATTTACACAGCTCCATCCTGTAAAATCAATTAACACCGGCTTACCTTGGTTTTTCGCATATCGCATTCCTTCATCGTAATCGTGAAAGCAAGATAAGTTATGTGGGCAATGCTCACCTCCGCCTGTTTCGGTATGCCATTCTTTGTAAAAATCCGGTGGTGGAAATCCGCTTATTACTTTTAAGGGCGCTCCCCATAATCCGGGAATTAAGTATACAGTAAAGCTTAGAACAACTACTGCCATCATTAATCTTGGTATAGAAATGTATGGCACATCACTATCGTGCGAGAATTTCATTTTGCCTAAAAGATAAAATCCCCACATTCCAAAAATGATAATCCAAAGGGCGATGAACATCTCTCGCTTTAAAAATCCCCAGTGATACGCTAAATCTACGTTGGAGAAAAATTTTAGTGCAAGCGCGAGTTCAATAAATCCTAAGCTAACTTTTACAGAGTTTAACCATCCGCCAGATTTAGGAAGTGAATTCAGCCATGCAGGGAAAGCCGCAAACAATGCAAACGGCAATGCCAGTGCAATAGCAAATCCTGCCATTCCTAAAATAGGCCCTGTGTTGCTCCCTCCTACTGCTGCTTGTACGAGCAGTGTTCCAATGATAGGTCCTGTGCAAGAAAACGAAACCAACGAAAGCGTAAAAGCCATGAAAAATATTCCCAATATGCCGCCTTTATCCGAAGCCTGATCTGCTTTGTTTGTCCAAGATGCCGGCAACGTAATTTCGAATGCGCCAAAAAATGAAATTGCAAAAATTATAAATATTACGAAGAAGGCTAAGTTAAACCATACATCGCTTGCCATTTTATTAAGCGTATCAGCTCCAAATATTTTGGTAATGATAAAGCCCAGCGCTACATATATTAATACAATGGAGATAGAATAGATGCTGGCATTTTTAATTCCGGTTGCGCGATCTTTGCTTTGCTTAATAAAAAAACTTACGGTAAGCGGAATCATGGAAAATACACAAGGTGTTAACAAGGCTAAAAAACCTCCTATTAACCCTTGAATAAAAATAGACCAAGCCGAAAGCCCAGTAAATTCATCGCCAGCAATAGTGCCACAGTTATCATCAAAAGAATCATCAATTACTGGAACATTGGATACCGCAAGTGCAGAATCTGCCGGAGTAGTAGCGGTATCTTTTTGCTCAACCGCAGCAACTGTTGCGGATGAAATCGCAGCACCTCCCTTCCCTTCTATTTTAAATTCAAAGTCTACATCCGTTGGAGGCAAACACATTTGATCATCACAGGTTTGAAAATTAAGTAGCCCTTTAATAGAAAATGATTCCTGCGAAAGAATTTTTACTTTTTGTTTATAGATTACTTCCTTTTCATAATACTTAACATTCATTTCAAAATTCTTGTCGTACATCTTGTGCGGCTCGGGCTCTACTATTTTTCCGTTAAGAGAATAGTTTTTATTCTTCTCAAATTCAAACGTAAGCGAAATAGGCCCATCGTTACTTTCTTGCTTCATAGAGTACACGTGCCAGCCTTTATCGATGGTTGCCCTTAATTGCAACTCTGCCTCAGTATCTGAAATCTTATTTACCGTAAAATACCATTTCACCGGATTTACAATCTGAGTGAATGCATTATCCGCTGCACTGAGCGCAACAAACAGTATAAATAAAGAGGTAAGTAAGTGTTTTCCTGCTTTTATCATAGTTGGAATTTTATACTCAAATATAGTCAATTGTGTAAAATTGGGAAGTTTTTAAGGGATATTCTCCCTAAAACGACATTTGATAGAAAATATTTTTTGTTATTTTTTTTGTTTTGCAATTAATATTGTAAGTCTTTGTCTTTTAATAATGACGAATAAATAGCTGTTGACTTACATTTTTTTTAGGCTTTTATAGTTTATTTTTGTCTGTAATAAGACTAAAACTAGATCTCAAGAACAAATGGAGGTATTCATTATTTCAATTACTGCATTTTTAGCAGCTATTCTTACATTTTTTTCGGGCTTTGGACTGGGAACTATCTTGGCGCCTGTATTTATGTTTTTTTTTCCTGTTGATGTTGCCATTGGTCTTACCGGGGTAGTACATTTTTGCAATAACATTTTCAAATTATTTTTAGTTGGGAAAAATGCAAACAAAAATATTTTGTTACGCTTTGGCATTCCGGCTGTTGTTTTTGCGTTATTGGGTGCATGGATATTAGTTCATATTTCTGAGCTTAGTCCATTATTTTCTTATGAGCTGTTTGGTAAGCACATGGAAGTGTATCCTGTAAAATTTATTGTAGCACTGCTACTCCTTTTCTTTGCAACCATTGATTTGATTCCCGGTTTTAACAAATTACAATTTGGCAACGATAAACTTCCAATTGGCGGAGCGCTTAGCGGATTTTTTGGAGGGCTAACAGGAAACCAGGGCGCTCTGCGCAGCGCCTTCCTTATTAAATCAGGGCTATCTAAAGAAGCATTTATAGGTACTACGGTGGTAGTTTCTTCTTTTGTAGATCTTACACGCCTAAGTGTTTATGCAACTCGGTTTGAAAGTTCAGGCCTAACTAATAATTTGCCTTTGGTAATTTCGGCTACACTATCGGCTATTGCCGGAGCATATCTTGGAAATAAATTATTAAAAAAAGTTACGCTGAGCTTTTTACAAATCACCGTAGCTATCATGCTTGTGCTTATCTCTGTTGCCCTAGGTGCTGGAATTATTTAGTAACTAATTAATATAAATTATGTATGCTGAAAATTAATTTTAAACCTTTTCCCTATCTAGAAACCAAGCGTCTGGTATTGCGAAGAATTATTTTGGCAGATACCGAAGACTTGCATTTTTTTAGATCGAATAAAGAGGTGCTGCGTTACATTGATAAAGCTCCTGAAACATCGCTCGCAAAAACTAAAAAATTTATAAAGTTTTTATGGCGGCTGGAGCGTAAAGGCGAAGCAATTAATTGGGCGATAACCGTGAAGGGCGATGATAAATTAATGGGCAACATTTGTTTGTGGAACATTAAAAAGCAACATCACCGGGCTGAGCTTGGTTATACCTTGCATCCTACTTTACACCGTATGGGGTTAATGAATGAAGCTGTAAAAGCAGTTTTGGAAACGGGTTTTAAAAAATATAGGTTTCATTCTGTCGAAGCCAATGTAAATCCTAAAAACAAAGCATCTATAAAATTGCTGAATAAAAATAAATTTAAGCGCGAGGCCTATTATAAAGAAAATTATTTCTTCAACGGCAACTATTTAGACTCTGCCATTTATTCTAAGCTGGCGCCTAAAAGCAAAAAATAAGTACTTTAATTTTAGCTTAACGAAAAGCGTATACTAAATCCACCGTTCGTATTAGATGATCTGAAGCTGGTAGAAATTCTTGGATTGGTTAACAGCCAATCGTAAAATAAGCGCGCGGTAATACGTTTTGTAATCTGATAATCTGCCGTAGCTTTAATAGAATAAATGGTTTGTCCCGAGGTTGGCTGTGTTACTCCTTCCACTACTTTTCTAATTAAAGTAAGATTCTCTCGAATGGAAAAGTCCAGCTTTAAGTTTAAATCGCTCTTAATTGATTTTACATTTTTTCCTTTCTTAAACGGATTCTTCAATGCCAAATCTTTCCATCGATAACCAGTGCCAATTACATATTCTTTACTTAATATTTCTGTCAGCTGGTTGTTGGCAAAGCTTAATGCCAGGTTTCGCTCTCTCTTAATGGCCACATTAAACTGCAAACTATTTTGTAATGCCACATCTACTTTGATAAGCGGACTAAATTGTTCAGCAATTGAAACCGTACTTATTTGCTCATAGAAAATAAAATCGTTGTTAATGTCTTTTTTAGTGGGGTGACCTGCCGCATCACGGTCAGCAAAAATATTGTTGGTGTATGCAAAACTATAGGAGGAGCGATATGCGTGACTAAGCCTAACGGTCTTCACATATTTTTTAAGTGGCTTCCACTTGGATAATCCATCGTACGAAACTCTCCAGTTGGGTGCAGCACGGTTTGGAAAAGTCTGCAAGGGATACGTTGCGGGGTCTTTGCCGGTGTAGGCCGATAAAAATGAATATATCAACGTAGCCTGGGAGGTTGGCCCATAACCATCGGAATAACCATTTGCTACTGTGCCCGATGCATTTGGATTCGCGTTCGAAAGTTCTTGCGAAACAACTGGCCTGTTTTGTAAAAACTTATTGAAGGCGTCTGACTGATAATTATCTTTTATTTTTTCGAAGGCTGTCTTCCAAGTAATCATCGACATGCTAAAGTTCCCGCTTTCGGTTCTGGATTTACCATCAAATTCTCCCAGCAAAGGATCCCATTGAAAAAATTCACTTTCATTTTTAGATTTATTTCGGTTGCCAGTAAGCTCAATTTTTAATTCGGGAAAAGGTTCAATGTTTGCGCGACCAGTAATATTCTGAGTAGAGCTTTTTGTAAATGGGCGAAGTGAGGTAGTATCTTTTACTAACCAGCCTTTATCTGCTGCATGTTGTGTAAACGCGTGTCCGTCCGGTCCAAAACCATTTTGCTGACCAAAAACAAAACCCACTCCGGGTGCAAGTCCATTGCTGCTTTGCTGTGTTCCCAAGTATTTAGAATTTTGATTATACCCTGGCAACTCCATGCCATCGCTGTTTGTATAATTAAGTCCTACATTTTTTACCATCATGAGCGACCGTGCAACATATTGAGGAAGCAAGAATGGTTTTTTCTCTTTCTTTTTTAAAGTGTCTGCTGGCGCTACCGAAGTAGGGGGCCCTTTTGCCGGTGTTGGCGGCTGCGGTGGACTACCTTTTTTAGGAGGGGTTTTTTTAATTCCGTTATTTACTTTTTTTAGATACGGCACTTTATTGTAAAGCGTTACTAAATTAGCCTGAGCGTTTAGCGTTTGCTGATTTCCATTTTGAATGGTGTTGCCAATACCGTTTGCGCTGTAGGGTGCGCGTGTCCATTTATAATCAGTAGCATACCCGGCATTGGCAGAAAGCCAATCCATCATTGGAAATTTATTTATTGGGATGGTATAATCTACCTTGGATCGTTGCGTGTACATTACATTGTCGCCTCCTTTGAAAAAACTTTCGCGTATGGAATCTTTTTCGCTTTTAGTATCGATTGCATTAGGAGCTTCAATGATACGGCTATTGTTGTCGGCATGAAAATCAAGCTTTAACGCTTTGGTTAAATCGTACTTCAAATCGTAACTGCGAAGCATGGAAAACTTCTTGTCATAAAAAGGGATCATGGGTATTTCAATGCCCGTGGTATTGCGTTGCAGCTTCTCTCCGTAATGTCGGTTAATATCAATCAAAAATGCGTATTTACTAGGATACGGATTAAAATTAAAATCTTTCAACAAGGCCAACGATTTTTTGTTCATCCATTTCGTTTTCTTAAATGGCTGAATATTTTTGACATTCGCTGAATAGCCATACATCGTGCCGCCTCTATAATCTTTCATGATATTGTGATCGATTAAAGCGCTGCGATTAAAAAGCTCACTGTACGAATAATTAAAAGATAAATTTTCTACATCATAAAAATTATTTCTTTTTGATCCTTGTGGCCTATCTTTTCGAACATTAGTAAAGTTTATGCTCCTTCGTTCTGTTTTGTCTATCGTTACCTCGCGTAGCGAGTCCCTGTAATCCTTAGGCAATGTTTCATCGTGTAATATTGGGTTTAGAAGTACGTCCGGGTCTAAAGGATTAAATTGTGGACGAATGATAGCTTGCGAATAGCCAATATACATAGGCAAATTAATTCCCACTTTGGAAGGAATGAATTTATGCAGTTGCAGCTGTGTAGATATATCGTATTGATACCTCGTTTCACGCTGCCGCTCACTTACTTTTTTCTCTATGCTTCCCCAGCCCGGTGTGCTGTAATTTCCCGCTAATGAAACAGAGCCTAAGTCTGCGAGCTTGGTGGTTACTCGAGCCGTGCTTGCCCATCCGCCCTTTTCGTCAAAGTCGGTAAGCCGCAATTCATTTACCCAAACTTCGGCACACTTTGCAAATCCATCATCATCAGCTCCTAATTTTTTAGGGTTGCGTACTCCTATCATTATTGTTTTAACATCGCTCAAATTGGGATTTCCTTTAATGGACACAAAGCGAGTTTGTCCGTTTACATCGGTAATGGTTAACGAATATTTTTTATTCAAGGTTGCTTGTCCAGCAAATAATGCTGAGTTGCGCATTTGCTTTGCTTCTTGTAGTGCAGAAAAATCCAACTCCATGTCGTTTTCTATCCGCCACACTAACGATCGTTCGTCATCGCTGCTATTGTCGTAGACGCCTGCCGCAGTAACCATAAGTGGAATTTCATATTCGTAATAATTTTGAGTATAGTCTGATCCTAATCGGATGAAGCAAGTAATGTCGTTATTTTTTAAAGGCGCGCTTGCCGCTCTTGCTTCGGCATGAATAAACATTTTAAGTTTTTTGTAAGAGCGCACATCCAGACTTACGTTTTTGTAAGTAGCGCGCGCATCTCCATCTTCCAGATTACAAACTTTAAGCGCCATGGCTTGCTCATTTTGTAAAATAGGATTGGAAGGCCCAAAGCTAAGTTGCTGCTCAATCTTGGGAGGCAGTACATAATTTACTGGAGCCTTGGTTCCATTTTCTTGATAATTAACTGCTGCTACATCAAACGAAGTATTGGGGTCGTCATTACCTAAATATTCTCCCTCGCTCGCTAAATCATATAAATATTTTCTCCACTCGCCTCGAATTAATTCTAAACGCGCCATGCGAAGCAATACCGGTTTGTCAAAGCCGCGCAAAATCATTCGCATAAAACGGATGGAGCGAAAATCTTCTATGTTTCCATGCTTTGCTTCAAATTCTGCTACCGGAATTCGTAGCTGATACCAACGAGCATTAACCGATCCGTTATCCATGGTGCTTCCGCCTCCATTTACCACATCGTTGATATAATTATTCCCTATGTTGGAAGGGGTGATATCACCTGCATTAATTTTTACACGGTACTGAAAATATCCTTCGCTCTCGGTTAGGTTATTGTCTCGGTTAATATCTTCGGAACTAGGCAAAGTAGTTGATGAGGTAGGAAAATTACCAACGCTTACTGGAGAATTTCCTTCCATCCCATTAAATGCTTTGTAACGCTGTAGCGTGTTTAGCTGTGCATTATCATAATCATCGCCTCGGTAATAATGATAGTTATCGGACGATGGATCGTTATTCATATTACTAATTGCGGTTGAACTGATGCCCACAATACTAGAATAGGCTGTGACGAACTTACTAAAGTATGCGACTTCGTCCGTGCTGTTTAATCCATCAAGTCCAACATCCTGTGCGGCACGTGATGCAGGATCATTATCAAAGGCATTAACAAGCGCTTGAATTTTCGGAACTTTTCCCCACGATGTAAAATCGGTTGGATGTGTTTGGTCGTTTGCTGAAGTAGGAAGTCCATTCTCAAAACTATTTTTCCCATCCTTCAAAACATCTTCAGAAATATTTCCAAGATGTAAAATAAGCTCTCCCGAAGCAGAAGGGTCTAAGCCATTAAGCGGATTTGGCGGTGAGGTTACGTCCGGGTTAAAGGGATCCATCATCCATATTTGAATGAACTCTACATTGGCTGCTTCAAAATCATTGGTTTCAATCCTGCGCATGATTCCGCCCCAGCGCGAAGCAGGACTAAGCAGCGAACCATCCGTTTTAGTACCTGCCGAAAATCCTGGCAATCCTGCAGCATCATAATTATAGGGTCCTCTTTCGGAAGGATAAAAAGATAAATCCAACGTACGCATTGGTACTGGCTGTCCGGTTTGCGATTCTTTCTTTGGAAAAATTTCAGTCTCAAATATTTCACGAGCAGCATTATCGGACATCATTGCTTTTGTGTAATGCGTTGGAGTTAAGTTTTGTGTCTCGCGCATAAACATTGGGTCGATGGTGTACCAATTTATATTTGCGCGATTAAATCCATACACGGTATCATTTCTTACTCCTTCGGGCCAAAGTGGATTTGGAACTGTAGCATTTCCTTGAGGCGTGCTTGCCAACGACCAAGCGCCAACCGCTTTTATATCGATGGGAGATTGGCTGCCTTCAAAATCATCGAGGTATGAATTTCCTTCTTTACCAATGGCGCGGGAGTGTCCCGGTATAAGCGCGGCAACTTCTCCGGATGCTGTAATGGTCGACATCTCCTTGGTAGAATACAAAGGAAGTTTATCAACCAGGCGGGTTAAAAATGGGAACTCGCTGCGGTAATTTCCGCCTGTTCCTAAAACGGTATTTTTTATTGGCTCATCGCCAATGTTCACCTTTTGCATGATGGGCCTTTCTCCTAAACGAATAGCGGTTGCGCTGAAATTAAAATCTTTGTTTACACGATAGTCCATGTGTGTGCCTATCAATGAACGTTGCTGAAATCCAAAAAGTAAATTGCTTTCAAACGAAACTTTAATGGGCGTTCCAGACTGAAGGATTCCCTCGTTTATTATTTTTAATTTTCCCAGCGCATAGTCTACTGTGTAATCTACGTTCTCGGTAAGTGGCACACCGCCCGCTGTTACGGATACCGATCCTTCTGGTATGTTGGGAGCGTTTAGTGCAATTTCAGAGCCCGAAGAAGAGCGATAACTTCCTCTCATTTTAAATCTGTTCTTGTCAGGAAATTGTTGTGCAGAAAATTTTGTGGAATCGTAAAGTTGATCATAAGCATACTTATTTTCAATTATGATAAGATTGGGGTTTTTGCCAGGATTAATTTTGCTACGCAAGTGATCACCAAACGGTTTGCGAACTGGAAAATATATTCTTCCGTTCGAGGCATTAATAGTTACTCCATCAATAAAATCAAATACTCCATCTGGCACAGCATCGCTTTGGCTATTAATGCGATCTAGATTCATTACCTGCACCAGCAACTTGCCTGTTATCGGCAATCCTGTTTCCGGAATAATTGGCACATCGGTACCAGTTGCGGGATTGTTATATAGTACTTCTAACTTAAAATCATCAGGCTTTACTTGATAGGCTCCCATGGAATAGACATTCTTCATCATGATGTCCCACAGTAATGTATCCCTGCGCGTACTCACATTGGTGCTCTTTAGCATCTTTACCAACAAACATTTAGGATCTGCTATGCCATCTGTTGAAAGCTCTCCTACTTGATAATTTCCACCATTGTAGGTGTACTGAAATGCTACTGCTACTACTTGATCTGGATTTACATTTGTATTTAACGATACAAATCCAAGTCTTGGGTTAAAAGTAAACTCGCTGTTAGAAAGCTTTCGGGCTGAAAGCACTTTTTCAAAATCTTGTACAGGAAATAATCCTACTGACCCACTCAGTATTACAGCTGCACTGTCTTTGCTACGAATGGAGGCGCACTCAATACAAGAAGATAAAAGTTGTGGTGGGTTTAATGAGTTTGCGGTGTTGTCGGGCACGCCATTGTTTGCATTTGTACTAACCACCGTTCCGTTGCTAATAAAATCGAAACGCTGCTCGCCCATATCTGTTAGCGCAATAATGTTTCTCGTGTCATTAATGTTAGAGCTTGTGTTGGTAATCCACACTTCTACTCTAGTAATATTAAATCCAGAATTAATAACAGGAAGATTTTTTAATGCAGAGTCGTATCTATCTTTGAAAAGCTGTGCAAGGAAAAAGTGTTTGTTGGCTTCGTAATTATAGCCATTAATTTCGAACTTATTTGTTTGTGCCCCTCCCTCAATATTTATTTCTTTCTTCTGTCCTTTTTCTTGCGATAAAACAGTGGTAACGGTTGCTTTGCCAAATTGTAACTGTGTTTTTATTCCAAATAAACTTTGGCTGCCACTAATGAGCGTGCTGTTAAGTGGCAACGTAACATTTCCTGCTTCAATTTTTTTTATGATGTCGTCTTCTCCTCCGGAGAACTCAAGCTTCATTCTGTTTTCAAAATCAAATGTTGCCTGCGTGTTGTAGTTAGTGGTAATCTTTAATCGGTCGCCAATTTTTCCAATTAAACTTAGCTGAATCTTTTCATCAAAGTCAAAAGTTGTAATCCTTCGGTTCTTTACGGGCACGGCCGGGTTTTCGGTGAATGAAGAGTTTACGCCAAAAATTAATTCGGCAGATCCCTGCGGACGAATGTCTACCACATTGCTTCCAAAGATGCGATCAAACACTTCGCTGTTAATTTTAATGGGCGCTATTAAATTTTTTCCCTTGCCTTCTTGAGCCATTGATTCGGCTAGGCTACGCTGTTTCCAATATTCTTTTAAAGATCGATCAAACTCATAGTCAACATACTCGTTTTGGGTCATGTACGTTGGAGGTCGGTAGTTAATGCTCCCCATCTTTTGTGTGATGATGAACTTTCCTGAATCCGGATCGTAGACAATATCTGTTTTAATATTGGAAGGCTCATTCAAGTACAGGCCTCCTTGGTATTCATTTAAAAATGGAATGCCTCGCGATTCATCATACATGGGATACGGAAGTGGTCCTATTATTTTATCTGTATCTCCAAGTGCTTCGTGAGAAAAAGGAAATTGAATGAAATCTAACGGCAATGAAATCGAGGCAGAGCTCGCCCATACAATTGTGACAAACAAGGCTGCCACCGAAACGAAAAATGATCGTATGAAATTTTTCACTTTTTTATAAAAAAATCGCCTCCCTTTTATTCAAAATATTAACAAGAATTTGGGGAGTATTATAAATTCTTCAAAGCACCTCTAACAACTTGATCTACAGACATATCTGGCGTTACAGAAAGGGCCTTATCTACCGCTTTTTCTGATAAATTTTTTGCAAACCCTAGCGTGAGCAATGCTTTCAACGCCTCTTCGCGCGTTTTATTGTGAATTACACCCTCTATCCCTTTGCCCGAAACAATGCCTGTAAGTTTTCCATTTAGGTCAATAATAATACGTTGGGCTGTTTTTTCCCCAATCCCTTTTATGCTACGAAATAGGGAAACATTTCCGGTCGAAATTGCCTGCTGAACTTCGGATGGGGTTACAGATGACAAAACTACTCTTGCTGTTCCCGCCCCTACTCCTGATACTGAAATCAAATGCCTAAAGGTGCTGCGCTCCTGCTCATCAAAAAATCCGTACATATTTTGTGAGTTATCCATTTGACTGGTAATCACGTGAGTAAGTAATTTGCATTTTTCCGAAGCACCAATTTTAGAATACGTATTTACGGTGATATGTAAATAATAGCCCACCCCATTACAGTCAATTATTGCATAACTCGGGTTTTTTTCTGTCAGTTTTCCTTCTATGTGAGTAATCATTTTTGGCTTAATTCAAAGGGGTGGCAAATGTAAGAAAAAACAGATGTTTTTAGGATGAAATTGACGGTTTTAGAACCTTAAAAAAGCAGTCATAAAATAGCAAAAAAGCCGATTTGTCAGCCAAAGAAGTATTTATTAAAAAACTAGAACAAAATATTTCATAAAAGAGCATCAATCTATTTTCCTATACCTTTGAAAAAAATTTACTTGTGGATTCAACTTCCGACAACTCCTTGTTTACGCTTGCTGCCGATGCTGTAAATTTTACCGGCTGCAATATTTTCCTGACTGGAAAAGCGGGGACTGGAAAGACAACTTTTTTGAAGCACATCCGTCAGCATTCTCATAAGAATACGGTGGTGGTTGCGCCAACGGGTGTTGCTGCTATAAATGCGGGGGGCGTAACCATGCATTCATTTTTTCAATTACCCTTTCTTCCCTTCTTGCCTGAAAAAAAATATTCGGACGCTCATGTTCAGTCTGTTGATCGATATACGCTCATAAAAAATATTCGCTTTAGCAGAGATAAAATCGAGCTGCTGAAAGAATTGGAACTCTTAATTATTGATGAAGTAAGTATGCTACGGGCAGATATGTTAGATGCCATAGATGAAGTGCTGCGGCATTTTCGTGGAAGAAGAAGCGCACCGTTTGGTGGCGTGCAGGTACTTTTTATTGGCGATTTGTTTCAGCTTCCTCCCGTAGTTTCCGATGCAGAATGGGCGATGATGAGTGAACAATACAAAAGTCCGTTTTTCTTTAGTGCTGGCGTGCTTGAAGAAAATCCTCCTATGCACATCGAGCTAAAAAAAATATACCGACAGAGCGATGAGAAATTTATTAGCCTGCTAAACAACATACGTAATAATGAGATGGAAGAGGAGGATTATCTCCTTTTAGAAAAACGCAGACTTCCTGAAACTGCCGATATGAAGCGTGACTGCATTACGCTCACCACGCACAACTACATGGCCGATGATATTAATCGAAAGGAGTTAGAAAAATTAAAAGCAAAAATTTTTCATTTTGAAGGAGCGCTGACAGGAAATTTTTCGGAAAAAGCTTTGCCTACCGAAATGCAGCTTGAACTAAAAAAGGGCGCTCAAATAATGTTTGTTAAAAATGATTCCAATCCTGCCAAAAGATATTTTAATGGGAAGCTTGCCATCGTAAAAAAAATTGATTCCGATGGAATCGTTGTTTCGTTTTCCGACAGTCAGGAGGAACTTAAGCTGGAAAAAGAAAAATGGAAAAGCGTTCGTTATGCTTTAAATAAAGAAAGCGGCAAGGTAGAAGAGGAAGAGTTGGGAAGCTTTACGCAATACCCAATTCGTTTAGCTTGGGCCATTACCATTCACAAAAGTCAAGGCTTAACATTTGACCATGCGGTTATTGATGCCGGCAAATCATTTGCGCCCGGTCAAGTGTATGTTGCGCTTAGCCGGTGCCGAAACTTAGAAGGGCTGTATTTGCTTTCCCAAATTACCAATGCGAGTGTAAAAAGCGATTTGCGTATTGTAGATTTTTCCCGAAAAGAAAATGCAGAATATGAAATAAAAAATCGGGTGCTGGACGAAAAGCCAAAATATGCTGCACAAATTCTCATTAAAACATTTGACTGGGATAATTTGTGTGCTGCATTGGAAGCGTTTCTACAAGAAACAGAAAATAAAAAATTTGATGGCAAGGTACTCGCTTTTACAATGGCAAATAATTTGGCGTTAAGCGCAAAAGCGCAACAAACGGTAGCGCAAAATTTTATTTCGCAGTTAGACAAAAAATTTAACGAGCCCACCCTCAACCTTAAATGGCTGGAAGAAAAAGTAGTTGGCGCAAAAAAATATTTTGTATCCAAATTAAAAGAAGAGCTAATTGCTCCAGTTCATTTACTTCAAGCGCAGCTGAAAGGAAAAACTAAAGTGCGCAAGTATTCCAATCAAGTGAGTCTGTTAGAAAATATTTTGTACAAAAAAATTTCTGACATAGAGCGCGCAGCTTTTGGCGACCTTACATTTACTGTAGAAAAAACAAACAGGGCAATCCCTTCTGAAATTGAAAGTCCGAAAAGCGTTTCTGACAAAAAAATTAAAGGTAGCTCCAGGCTGGAAACTCTTGCATTTTATAAAGAGGGCATGAGCGTTTCAGATATTGCCAAGCAGCGCGACATGGCCATCACTACCATCGAAGGTCATTTGGCGGAATTTGTAAAATCGGGCAAGGTATCCATCTTTGATTTTATTAGCAAGCCTGAATTAGAAAAAATTAAAGCGGCCCGAAAAAAATTAGAAGAGGACCGCCTCACTCCACTAAAAAACGAACTCGGTGATGCTTTTAGCTACGGAAAAATAAGAATGGCTTTAGGCTATTTACAAAAAGACAAAGCATCATGAGCTTGCGGAAAAGAATTCATGCGCATTGTTTGGTCTTGTTAAACCAAAAGATTCAAGGGCTGGAAAAAATACTTTCCGACCTGCATGATAGCGCAACAAGTGATACTAAAAGTTCGGCAGGCGATAAGCACGAAACCGCACGTGCCATGGTACAGATAGAACAAGAAACCATACGAAAACAGTTAAAAGATGTTCAAGAGCAAAAAGCTCAGCTAGAAAAACTAGAGGCTCATTTAAACATCTCCAAAATTTCTGCCGGCAGTTTAATAAAAACAAGCCGAGGGTACTTGTACTTAAGTATTGCGCTCGGAAAAATTTTGGTAGAGAAGAAAATTATAATAGTCATCTCTCCCCAGTCTCCGATCGGAATTAAGCTTGTTGGACTAAACGTAAATAATAGTACTGAAATAAACGGAGTTGAATATCGCATCGAAGGGATAGAATAAATCACGACCTTCGTGCTAAGAAATATGTTGGCGCACCTACAAAAATTAGTAAAGCTTTTAAAGATTGAGCGTGACGAAGATTTTGCTCAATACGAAAAGTTCTTTTCCCGAAACAATATAAATCATCGAAAACAAAACGGAGTTACCTGGTATCCTATCATTATTACAAATACCGGCATAGGATTTGGCGAGTATTTACAAATTGAAATTGAGCGCACCAGCAACAAAGGAGAGCCGCATCAATTTACTGGGGGAAAAATGGCTGCCCTTTTTTCTAACACCCATCCTGACGAAGCCCCAATCAATGGCACCGTAAAAGTATTGGGTCCCGATAAAATTAGATTGTCGTTAACCATCGATGAGCTTCCAGACTGGTGTGATGATGGAAAGCTAGGCATCAATATTTTATTTGATGAAGCTAGTTATCGGGAAATGAATATTGCACTCAAAAAAGTTATAACCGCTGATCGGAGTAGGCTCGCGGAGCTGCGTGACGTGTTATATGAAATAAAAAATCCTGAGTTCAATAAGGAAAATGCAAAATTAAAATTTGACCGCTTAAATGATTCGCAAAATGCTGCCGTACGAAAAATAATTTCCGCAAAAGATGTGGCGATTATTCACGGTCCACCAGGCACAGGTAAAACAACAACGCTTGTACAAGCAATAAAAGAAACGCTGAAAGAAGAAAAACAAGTGTTGGTGTGCAGCTCCAGCAACACAGCCGTAGATTTACTCACAGAAAAACTATACCGCGAAGGTGTTTCTGTTCTTCGATTAGGAAACCCAGCTCGCATTTCCGAAGAGGTGCTTATGAATACGCTGGATGCCAAAGCGGCAAAACATCCCAGCAATAAAGACATTAAGAATTTCAAGCGTACTGCCGAAGAATATTTTAGAATGGCTGGTAAATACAAACGTGTGTTTGGAAAAGAAGAAAGGCAACAACGTCAGCTCTTATATAGCGAAGCAAAAAAATTAATCCGCGAAGCGAGAGCGCTTGAAGATTATATTGTAGATGAGCAATTTGCAAATACGCAGGTCATTGCTTGCACACCCGTAGTTTCTTCTGGACGCATGATGCGCGACCGTCAGTTCTCAACCGTTTTTATAGATGAGGCCGCACAGGCGCTTGAGCCTATGTGCTGGATTCCAATCTCGAGAAGCAACCGAGTAATTTTTGCTGGCGATCATTGTCAGCTTCCTCCAACTGTAAAATCTAAAGAAGCTGAGCTGGGCGGATTAAAAGAAACGTTGTTTGAGCATTGCATGAAAATAAAAGATGTTTCGGTAATGCTTGATACACAATATCGCATGAATGAACAAATCATGAATTTCTCGAACAAAATATTTTATAGCAACAAGTTAATTGCACACGATAGCGTAAAAGAAACTTTGCTTAGCTACGATAAGGATGAGGTTTTATTAAATACTGCTGTTGAGTTTATTGATACTGCTGGCTGTGGTTATAACGAAAAATTAAATACCGAAAGCCTAAGCATTTCAAATCCAGAAGAAGCGCAGGTGCTGCTTGCGCATTTAAAACGCCTGCTTGCTAATTATTATTTGAATGACAGAAAAGATATAATTAGCCTTGGGGTGATTGCTCCTTATAAAGAACAAATGCAATTGCTGTCAATCTTAATTGAAGGCGATGAAGAAATAAAAAAATATCCTGCTCGAATTGCTGTTAAAACCATTGATGGCTTTCAGGGTCAAGAGCGCGATGTCATGTATATTAGCTTGGTACGCTCCAGCGATAGTAAAGACATTGGCTTTCTAAGTGACATCCGAAGAATGAATGTAGCCTTAACGCGAGCAAAGAAAAAATTAGTTGTAATTGGAGACAGTGCCACCTTATCAAACCACCCTTTTTATATGGACTTTCTGGATTACGTAGAATCAATCCACGCCCATAGCTCCGCCTGGGAGTTTATTAAATAAATTTTTTCTGTATTATATATGGTGCTGTTTCCGATTTGTATAAAAGACAAAATGATAAGCTAAATAGCTTTTTCAATCTAAAAAATGCGTTTTCACTTATAATTTATTAGTAGCGTGCGAGGCGAGGCTTATGAACCGTGTTGTGCTATAAAGAATATGCCAGAATATTTTGAAAATCGATTTCCATATTGTACATTCGTTCTTACAAAACAAGTAACATCAACAAAACCATCAACTATGAAAAATAACTTTTATTGTTTGGGTGCATTCGCAATCTTTTTGTTCTTGTTTAGTATTAGCCCTGCACAAGCCCAATGTTCGGGCTTTACAAAAAAAAGCTCTGACCTGCTAACTCCCTATGATATAAGCGGAAAAGCGCATAAGGTGGTTTTACAATCTGGAGATCATGCCGAGCTCTCTTTTACATTTTTTTCGGGGCAGTCGTACCGCATCATCATGAACTCTTCCGATGCAGCTAATGGAATTGTTTTCATATTAAAAGATGCTCAAAATAAAATGATTTATACCAGCGCTGCTGATCCCAATCGTCTTTTTTACGATTTTACTTCCGAATCAACACAACAATTAACCGTTGAGATGATAGCGCCAGAATTGGCTTGGGACCCAAATACTATTTCAAGCAACTGCGTAAGCGTAATGGTAGGAAGTAAGCCTCCACTTTAATTAAAAAAGTTTCTATTCTGTTTTTGGTTTGATAAAATCAAATCAGACTGTCTGTTTATTTATTTTTACGAATTGCAAACTCAAATTACATCATTAAATTTCTACTTTATGAATTTTGAAATTGACCCGAAAAATTACGCGGCTATTGAAAAATTAATTACCAGCGATGCAAGTCCTGTAGGGATTGATGCAAAAATTACACACATACATATTATTAATAAGTTGATGGAAATTTCTGAGCGGCTGGAGAAGCTTGAGAAAAGAGTGCCCTCTTAATTATTAAAGCATTTGCATGCGCTTAGATCAGTTGCGGGAATACTGTCTCTCTAAACCACACACAAAAGAAGGGACCCCCTTTGGTCCGGATGTATTAGTTTTTAAGGCTTCAGAAAAAATATTTCTGCTGACAGCTTTTAATTCCTCTCCACTTCAATTTAATGTAAAATGCGACCCAGCTCTAGCTCTAGAACTGCGAGAGCAATACCCCTGTGTTATTCCCGGATTTCATATGAACAAAAAACATTGGAACACCGTAATAGTAGATGGCTCTGTGCACAAAAAATTATTAGAATCTTGGATTGATCATTCGTACGAATTAATTACTAAAAAGAAACCTTCGAAGAAAAAGAAAAAATAACCGGCTAATTTTCTATTTAAAGATTTTATCAAAAAATAATTTCATTTCTTTAAATGAAGCCGTGTCGGCTTCTGCATTATAGGCAACTGGAATGTTATATTTTTTTCCTTTTTCTGTAGCTGCCGGATTGCTGAAGGCATGCGTAGCGCCAGAATATGTGCGAACGGTATATACAGCAGTAATGCTATCCAGTTCGCGCTTGAATGCTTTCACTTCTGGTTCAGAAACAAATTTATCCTCTTCGCCATGCAAAACTAATATATCTGCTTTTAATAATTCTTTTTTTGCCGGCACCCCCAATAAACTTCCGTGAAAGCTAACAACTCCTTTTAAGTCTTCGCCCAGACGAGCAAAATTTAAAACCATGCCTCCCCCAAAACAATATCCAATGGCTGCAATGCGAGTGGTATCTGCCTGAGGGTATGATTTTATTTTATTTAAAGCCGCATCAAAATGTGATTTTGCCAGTTGCGGATTTTCATAAAAAGGTTGCGCTAATTTTGAAGCTCCGTCCGGATCTTCGGCTGTTTTTCCATTACCATAGAGATCTACCGCCATAGCTAAATAGCCCATTCCCGCTAATTGTTTTGTTCTTGATTTTACATAATCGCTTATTCCCCACCATTCGTGCACAATTAATACTACAGGACGCTTACTTTCTGTTGAGGTATCGTATGCAACAAAGCCATTCATCTGAAGACCGTCTAGCGAATAGGTAACGTTTTCTTCCTTTATAGATTGCTGGGATTCTGCAGTGCTATTGTTAGCGTTTCCACAAGAGCTTAAAATAAATGACGCTGAAATAAAAAAATAAATGATTTTTTTCATAAAATAATTTCTACCACAAAAATAAGAATTTCTGTCAGGATGGAATGTGATATCGATTAGGAGAGCAGGCTGCCCTTTGTGGGCTTTGTGCGTACTCCTTAGTGCTCTTCGTGGTTTCTTTATTTAATGCTCCTTCTCCAAAGCCTTGAGAAGAACAATGTCATTCACAACAAAGAATATTGAAGGTATGTTGTGCAACCGATGGGAGAAGCGCAACTTGAATAAAATCCATGAGCAGCATATTTTAAAATTATATAAATAACTTAGCCTCATGGAAAACAGAGCCTTGAATAAAGAATTTTGGAATCAGCGTTATGTAGATAACAATGCCGGTTGGGATTTAGGCGAAGTATCTCCTCCCCTTAAAGAATATATTGATACGCTTACCAATAAAAGTTTGCGAATCTTAATTCCAGGATGCGGAAACTCGTATGAGGCTGATTATCTTTTGCAAAAGGGGTTTACAAATATTACTATCATTGACATTGCTCCTGATTTAGTACAAAGGCTTAAAGAAAAACACAAGGAAAATTCAAATATTAAAATATTACTTGGTGATTTTTTTGAGCATGCAAGTCAATACGATTTAATTCTGGAACAAACATTTTTCTGCGCTTTAGATCCTGCGCTTCGGAAAAAATATGTTTCTAAAATGCATGAATTGTTGGCAGAGGGGGAAAAACTAGTCGGACTTCTATTTAATAAAGTCTTTGAAGAGGCGGGGCCGCCTTTTGGTGGGAGTGCTGAAGAATATAAAATTTTGTTTTTAAATTATTTTAAAATAGAGCGTTTTGAAGAATGTAAGAATTCGTTTTTAAAAAGACAAGGAGCTGAACTTTTTATTGATTTAAAAAAAATTTAAGTTTTTTGTTTGCCTACAAAACAAAAAAGCCCTGACGAAATCGCCAGGGCTTTAAAGAAAAGATATTATTATTAATATGTAATAATCTTCTTCACGTCTACGTTCTTCGAGTTAGAAATGCTTAACAGATACACTCCTTTTCCAAACAATGACACATTCATCTCTCTGGAATAATTTCCGCTAAAGTTTTCAAGCGTTTCAGCGTAAACAACTTGTCCAAGTGTGTTGGTAATTTTTACAACATAATTGTCAACCGATAATGTGTTGAATGACGTTACAAATACTCCGCTACTTGGGTTTGGAAATATCAACAGCGAATTAGTAACTGTTAACTCATTTATTTCGGTTGAAGTACAAGTATCAATACCAGACACCTTTACGGCTGGTGTCGTACAAGGATTTTGCTGAATCCTCCAATCATAAAAATAATAATAGTAAGCGGGGCTGCCTGCTGCTGTGTTGCCTGTAATATTAATTACACCTGTAGTATAAGGGAACGAAGCTCCACCATCATTACGATATAGGTTTGCGGGTACTGTTGGTGTGCGAATTAAAAATCCGGTTCCAGCAGGAAGTTTAAAATTTAAATTAACCGTACTCATTCCCGATGGAATATTCACTGTTTTAGTAGCAACACTATTTCCTGCTGCATCAACTACTTCTATTACTCGATTTCCTGCTGCTCCTCCATAGGTAACAACCGAAATTAGTTCGCAAGGCTTTAATACATCAAAATACAATCCATGTGTAGAAGCTGCTGTAAAATTTGCTCCTGTTCCTATGGTATTGTCTGGTTCACCAGTTGGTAAAATTGCATTAGGAATCATTTCGGCCACCCAAAAATCAGTGGTGCCAATAATAGTTGGAGAATAGGTTGTTCCGGTATGCACCATAGCTCCATTATAATTATACCAATTTAATGATCCGCTCCCCGATGTAGCGGCAGATAAATTTACAACTCCGTTGGAGCAAATTTTTCCATCAACTCCAGTAGGTGCTGTGCCAGTAAGTGTTACGGTTACATAACTCGTTTTAGTTATAGAGTTATTTCCGTTTGCATTGACCGAGGTTAATTGTACTGCATACGTTCCGCTTACGCTATATTTATGAACTGGATTTTGAAGTCCGGAAGCACCGCCATCTCCAAAATGCCAAGCCCATGATGTTGGGAATAATGCCGACTGATCTGAAAAGTTTACAATTCCATCGCAGGTTGTAACAACATCTGCTTTGAATTCTGCTATAGGTGCAAGGGCAAGAGGTGTACTAGGGGAGCTGCTGATGGCAGATTGTTTAACGCTTTTGTCGGTATCGTCTTGAATCCAAGCAACTACGCCAATTTCAGATTTTTTGTAAATATAAGTTGGTAATTTTTCTTTAAAGCTGATAACCTTTTTTTGTCCTGTAGTCCAAGTAGTGGTGAGCGCTGATCCATTTGCTGTTGGATACATATCGCGCATTACATTATAAAAAGATTTTTCTCCATTAGATCCAGGAGCACTTGCAAAGGTGATATCTTTCTCAATAAGAGCAACTCTAAGTTTAGGAGTTGTCATAGTTATGTTTTGAGAACAGGTAATTTCGCAGTTTACAAAAATAGAATCTTGAGCCGAATTTAACCAATGGTCTAATTTTATTGTAAACTGAGATGGTATTGCGTATTGAGAGCCAATATTTGCTTGAGTAACATTACCCGGGCTTCCGGTTGTAACGGTACCCTGTAATCTTGCATCAGGCACCCCTGACACTCCATAATAAGACACGCGATTTGCGGCATCTGCAGGGTTTTGTGCGTTCATAGGGTCAGTACCGGGCCAACTTACTTGATATTTTACAGATGTAATTTTGGTGCTGTTGCTAGATAGCAATGCATTAAATGCCGGATTAGCTGAAGCACACGGACCACAAGAAGCTTGGGTGAATTCCTCCACAAAAACGAGTCGCTGTGATTGTGCCATTAAAAGCCCTGCGTTTATTAAAATAGCAAGACCGAGAGTACTTTTTTTCATGATATATATTTTTGGTTAAATTTTTTTGGTTAAATTTTTTTCTTTCGGATTTGTGAATGTACAAATAATAATTCGTAATAAAAACTATTGTGGTATTAAAATATTAGATTCAACTATACCTGCTATGTGCATAACTAATTAATTTATAGCTGTTTATAAAAATATATGTCTTTTTTCAAACGCACAATTATAGTCCTATTTCCTAGCTTGTGCATCTACCACTGCAATAGTTGCCATGTTAACAATCTCTCGCACAGAGCTTCCTAATTGCAAAATATGAACAGGTTTTTGGGTGCCCAATAGAACGGGCCCTATGGCCTCTGCTCCGCCTATCTCTTGCAATAATTTATACGCAATATTTCCTGCTGCAAGATTTGGAAAAATTAATGTATTCACTTTTTTATTTACTAACTCACTAAATGGGAAATGTTCTTTTAATAAATCTCCATTAAGTGCTACGTTAGCTTGCATCTCTCCATCTACAATTAGTCCAGGAAATTTCCTGTGTAAAATTTCTACTGCCTTGCTAACTTTTTGTGGGATTTCTCCAGTAACAGAACCAAAGTTTGAGTAGGAGAGCATTGCTACGCGCGGAACAATATTATATTGCTTCACGGCATTGGCCGTTAACAAGGTGATATCTACTAAATCCTCCGTGTCCGGATCTACGTTCACTGTTGCATCGGCAAAAAAGAACGGACCGTTTTTGGTAATTAAAATATACATACCAGCGACCTTTCTTACCCCTTCCTGCACGCCTATTATTTGTAGTGCAGCGCGTATAGGGTCGGAATATTTTCTTGCTAAGCCAGAAATCATAGCATCGGCCGCTCCGGTTTCAACCATCATGGTTCCAAAATAAATTCGCTCCCGCATAATTTGTCGGGCTTCATATAGCGTAAACCCTCTGCGTTTTCTTTTTTCGAACAACAGATCTCCAAAATGTTTTAGTCGTTCTTGCTCTTCAGCACTTCGAGGATCGATAATAGTTACATCGTCAAGATCTAGTTTGTTTTCTTTTATTAGCTCCTTAATACGACTCGTGTTTCCTAAAAGGATAGGCTTTGCTATTCCTTCATCACGAACTACTTGTGCGGCTTTTAATATTTTATAGTGGTCCGCTTCGGCAAATACTACACGCTTAGGATTTTGTCTTGCCTTTTGAGTTATGGTGCGTATCAATTTGTTATCGATACCCATGCGGTTGATTAACTCTTGCTTATACGCTGCCCAATCAACTATTTTTTTCTGAGCAACTCCCGACTCCATGGCGGCTTTTGCTACTGCTGGAGCAACAGTGTATATCAATCGAGAATCGATGGGCTTTGGAATAATGTATTCTCTTCCGAAGGTAATATTGCGCTGGTTGTATGCGAGGTTCACTTCTTCGGGTACTGTTTCTTTTGCTAAACTGGCAATGGCGTGCACTGCCGCCAATTTCATTTCTTCGTTTATTTGTGATGCTCTCACATCAAGAGCTCCGCGAAAAATAAACGGAAATCCTAGAACATTATTTACTTGGTTGGGGTGATCGCTTCGTCCTGTTGCCATAATCACATCCTCGCGCGCAGCAACTGCATCGGCATACGGAATTTCAGGGTCGGGATTTGCTAAGGCGAATACAACTGGATTTTTTGCCATGGATTTTACCATCGCCTGCGTAACTATGTTTCCCTTGGATAATCCAACAAATACATCGGCACCTCGCATGGCTTCTTCTAGTGTTTTTATTTTTGATTTTACGGCAAAAAACTTTTTGCTTTCATCTAAATCATCGCGGTCGGTAGTTAGCACTCCTTTAGAGTCAAGCATCAACAAGTTTTCTTTTTTTACCCCTACTGCTAAATATAATTTAGCGCAGGATATTGCTGATGCACCCGCCCCATTAACTACAATTTTTATTTTAGATAATTCTTTTCCTGCCACTTCCACCGCATTAATTAATCCGGCCGAAGAAATAATTGCTGTACCATGTTGGTCATCGTGCATGACCGGAATTTTTAATTCCGCTTTTAATCTTTTTTCTATTTCAAAACATTCGGGAGCCTTGATGTCTTCCAAATTAATCCCTCCAAAGGTTGGCGCTATGGCTTTCACCGTATCAACAAATCGATCTACATTTTCGGTATCTACTTCTATGTCAAACACGTCTATATCGGCATATATTTTAAAAAGCATTCCTTTTCCTTCCATCACTGGCTTGGAGGCTTCTGGTCCAATATTTCCTAAGCCCAGTACAGCTGTGCCATTTGATATGACTGCAACTAAGTTTCCTTTTGCGGTGTATTTATATACATCCTCTTTATTTTCTGCAATATGTAGGCAGGGCTCAGCTACGCCTGGCGAATATGCCAGCGATAAATCGCGTTGACTGCTGTGTGGCTTTGTGGGTACCACTTCGATTTTTCCGGGCTTCCCTTGCGAGTGGTAATCTAGCGCGTCTTCTTTTAGTAGTTTTGCCATAAGGTACAAGATAATCCCGAAGTGTATCGGGAGGTACGAATATACGAATTAGAAAATATTCTATCTTTTATCCTTGGACAAACAAATGAAGAAAAAAATTGTTGTGTTTTCGGGTGCAGGAATAAGCGCAGAAAGTGGATTGAAAACTTTTCGCGATAGCGGTGGGCTTTGGGAAGAATATAAAATAGAGGACGTGGCCACGCCCGAGGCTTGGGAAAAAGATTCGGAGCTGGTGTTGCGTTTTTATAATTTACGATTGCGGCAAGTGAAAAACGCAACGCCCAACCTTGCCCATTTAGCCATCGTTGAATTAGAAAAAAAATACGATGTACATATAATTACTCAAAACATTGATGACTTACACGAGCGCGCAGGATCTAAAAAAGTGTTACACCTACATGGACAAATTATTAAATGTCAAAGTTCTGTAGATCCTAATTTAGTTTACGATATAAAAGGTGATGCAATCCGACTTGGACAAAAATGTGAACGCGGCTCTCAATTGCGTCCGCATATTGTTTGGTTTGGCGAGGCAGTTCCCATGCTAGAACCCGCTGTTGAAATATCGGCAGCTGCCGATATTTTTATTATTGTTGGCACTTCGTTAAATGTATATCCTGCTGCTGGGTTGATAGATTATGTGCGACCCGAAGTGCCAAAATACTTGATTGACCCGCAAGCAATCACAAAAGATTATATTCAAAACGTAGTAGTTGTGCGCGAAAAAGCGGGAATTGGAATTCCAAAACTTGTTAAAAACCTTTTAATATAGTGTTACTCCTTTCTTAATATGTTTGTTGTTAACACTCTTTTCTAAAACATATCCTACTTATCATTAATAATAACTTTTTGGCAACACCTTATTAACTTCATTTTTTCTAAAATGGGGCACTTATTTGTGAACAGCGTAATTATTAACAGATTGTTGAAATAATTGTAAATTACTAATACTTAAACTATTGCTTAATTTTACTTGTTAGTTAACGGTTATGTATTTTTTAATAAGTTAAGGAACAATGAAAAGGCATTGAAATTACAAACCGTATTAACAGTATAATAGTTACATTAAATTATATATAAATAAAACATTAATACAATTATACTTGTTTAATAAGTTCAACTTGATGCAAACCAAAACTTCCATAGATTTGTTTTTAGAAATTGAAAAATTAAAAAAAGAAAAAAATGCAATTATCCTTGCCCACTACTACCAAGAACCCGATATTCAAGATGCAGCAGATTACATCGGTGATAGCCTTGGGCTTTCACAACAAGCAGCAAAAACACAAGCAGATATTATTGTTTTTGCAGGCGTGCATTTTATGGCCGAAACAGCAAAAATATTATCTCCAACTAAAAAAGTTTTACTTCCGGATTTGAATGCAGGATGTTCGTTAGCGGATTCTTGTCCAGCAGATAAATTTTTAGAATTCAAAAATAAATACCCCGATCACCTAGTAATCACCTACGTAAATTGTTCAGCAGAAATAAAAACATTATCCGATATAATTTGCACCTCTACGAACGCACAAAAAATAGTTGAATCGTTACCTGAAAATCAAAAAATAATATTTGCACCAGATAAAAATTTAGGAAAATATATTCAAAAAAAAACAGGAAGAGAAATGGTTTTGTGGAATGGTTCTTGCATGGTTCATGAAATATTTTCTCTAAAAAAAATAATTCAACTTAAAGAAAAACATCCAAAAGCAAAATTTATTGCTCATCCAGAATGTGAAACAGCTATTTTAGATATTGCAGATTATATTAGCTCAACAACAGGATTATTAAATTATACAAAAAAAGATGCTAGTCAAGAATTTATTGTTGCAACAGAAACTGGTATTATTTATCAGATGCAAAAACTTTCCCCGGCAAAAACTTTTATTGCAGCGCCCCCAACCAATTCTTGTGCTTGCAACGATTGTCCTCATATGAAATTAAATACGTTAGAAAAATTATATAGTTGTTTGAAAAATGAAACGCCTGAAATTGTTTTAGATAAAAATATAATTGCAAGAGCAGAAAAACCCATTAGAAGAATGTTAGAAATATCTGAAAAACTAGGATTATAATTATGAGAAAAATAATACATATATTTTTATTTTTTTTATTTAATCATAGTATTGCTCAGCAGGGATCTGAATTAAACCAAAACGGATATAATAAATTTTATTACGACAATGGAAATATTTCCAGTGAGGGATTAATGCGCGAGGGACGACCGGATGGATATTGGAAAACCTATTCGTTAAATGGAAATATTAAATCAGAAGGAAATCGAAAAAATTATGAGCTTGATAGTGCCTGGAAATTTTATGATAAAAAAGGGAAAATTGTAACAGAAATAAATTATGTGAAGGGAAAAAAAACTGGTTTGAAAAAAAACTGGAATTCTGCTGGATTTTTAACACAAGAAGAAAATTATAATTTAGACATTAAACAAGGAGCCGCTTTTTCTTATTATCCGCCAGAGGACACCACACAAACTAAGGGCCCAATAAAATATAAAACTCCTTTCGATAAAGGTAGGGAGCATGGTATTGCTTACGAATATAATAAAGAAGGAAAAATAATAAGCATACTAGAATACAACTACGGAGTATTAAAACAACAACAGCAAATCAACAGGGTTGATAAGGCGGGTGAAAAGAACGGCTTATGGAAAGAGTTTTATGAAAACGGAAAAGTAAAAGAAGAAACAAATTTTGTAAGTGGAAAAAAATCGGGCTATTCAAAAAGCTATTTACCCACAGGGAGTTTAGCTAACATTGTAAAGTACGAAGACGACACACTACTCTTAGATGTTCCTGAATTAACAACAAACTTGGAGGTTAGAAATGAATATTACGAAGACGGCAGCATAAAAAAAACGGGGACCTATCTAGAGGGTCTTGCAGAAGGAACACACAAAGAATATTCGCCAGAAGGGAAAATTACCAATGCTAAAATATTTAAAGAAGATTCATTAATTGGAGAAGGCTTAATAGATGAGGCCGGAAACAGGCAAGGACCTTGGAAAGAATTTCATCCTTCAAGGCAATTAAAAGCCAAAGGAGATTATGCAAATGGCTTGCGAATTGGAGACTGGTTATTTTTTTTCCCCAACGGAAAGTTAGAGCAAAAGGGCAGGTATGATAAAAAAGGCAGGCCGCAAGGATTGTGGCAATGGTATTACCCGAATGAAAATTTATTGCGTGAAGAAAATTATTTGAACGGTCAGCGCGAAGGAACTTTAACAGAATGGAATGATAGCGGCAAAGTAATTACTAAAGGCGATTACATTGAAAGCCTTAAAGAAGGAAAGTGGTTTTATCAGATTCAGGACTACCGGGAAGAAGGCGTTTATAAAACAGACAACAAAGATGGACCCTGGGAGTCATACTATGTTGAAAATGGTCACCTTCGATTTGCTGGAAAATTTATTGAGGGACTACCTGATGGAAAGCACTCGTTTTATTATTACGATGGAAGACTAAGCGAGGAAGGGAAATATATAATGGGGAATAAGGACGGAAAGTGGCAGTACTTTAACCCCGATGGAACCTTATTGCTTACTATTTCGTTTAAAAATGGACGAGAGGTAAAATTTGATGGCGTAAAAGTAAAGCCCGTCTTGACCAGCGAGGGCGGTAAGTGATTTCTTATGTCGAACGAAAGCAAAACAAGCCAAGAACTTAAAGAGAGTGAAGAGCGCTTCCGCTTACTGGCCGAAAGCTCAGAAGAGGGCATTGTGTTAAGCGAAAACGGATCCATTGTTGACCTGAATGATCCGTTTTTGAAAATTTTTGGGTTTAAGGAAAGAAGCGAGATCATTGGAAAAAAACTGGAAGAGCTCATTCACCCCGACTTTCATAAATTAGTAAATAATAAAATTCAAGAAACCAATCCGGAGTCCTATGAAGTAAAATGCATTCGCAAGGACGGCTCAATTATCATTGTAAAATCCAAGGGACGGCTAATTCCTTATCGCGGTCGCACCATTCGGATTTCTGTATTAACAGATATTACGAAGCAAAAAAAACATGAAGATGGATTGCTAGCCAGTGAAAAGAGGTACAGAAAACTAATCGAAAACAATTTAGCGGCCGTTTTTCGCACCGAGGTGGGCGGAGGATTATTAGAAATTAATCAGGCCTTAGCAGATATTTTTGGATATAAATCCGTTGAAGAACTTCGAAAAGCATCGGCCAGTGATTTATATTACTCCAACCAAGAGCGCGAAGACTATCTTGAAGTTCTGCGTCAAAAAGGGTTTATGAAAAACTATCAAATGCGCATGCGTAAAAAAGATGGCAGCGAAATTTGGATTTTAGAAAACGTAGCGCTTGTTAAAGACGAAACAAACAACAAAGAGTATATTGAAGGCACGCTCATCGATATTACAGAGACAAGACGTGTGCAAATGGCCTTGCAAGAACGAGAGGCAAATTACAAGAGCCTGATTGAACATACACCAGATGGAATATTAATTCACGATGAAAAAGGCGAAACTGTATTTGCAAATACATCAGCGATGAACATGATTGGGCTTAAGTCGTTGGAATCTACAAAAGAAAAAAACTTATTTCATTACGTATTACCCGAAGACCACGAAAAAATAAAAGGAAGAAAAAAAGAGATGATTTCCGGAAAAGACCTTCCCTTTTTGCAAATTAAACTGAAGCGCGCTGACGGAAAGGTAGTGGAAGTAGAAATTAAAACTAGCCCGATTACCTATTTAGGAAAACCGTGTATGGAGGTAGTGATGCACGACATATCCTTGCAAAGACAGTTGGAGCGAGAACAAATCCGCTTTCAGGTTGAAGAGGAGTCGAACCGAGAACTTAAAAGAGAAATAGCATCGCACATTCGCACTCGTCAGCGATTAAATTCAAATCAAAAATATACCCGCCTTTTGCTAGATAGTTCTATCGACATGATTTGTGCTTGCGACCAAGACGGAAATATTACGGAGCTCAACCATGCGGGTCAAAACATGTTTGGATATTCTGCAGAAGAAATTTTAGGAAAAGATTTTTCTATCTTATATGCCGACCCCGAGCAATATAAAACCATTAACAAGCTTATCCAAGAAGACGAAAATTTTTTAGGAGAGGTGAAGCACATTAAAAAGGGCGGAGAAATATTTCCAGCCTACATCAGCGCCTCTGTTTTAAAAAATGAACGCGGAGAGTCCATCGGAATGATGAGCATATCGCGCGACATAACCCAAATTAAAGAAACAGAAGGCCAGCTAAAAAAATCGGTTCACGATAAAGAAATTCTTTTAAAAGAAATTCACCATCGGGTTAAGAACAACATGCAGGTGATCTCCAGCATCTTAAAGCTTCAGTCAGCATACGTAAAAGACAAAAAGACTATTGAGCTGCTAGATGAATGCCGTAACCGAATAGCTTCCATGGCGTTTATTCATGCAACGCTGTACATGACTAAGGATTTCACCAACATTAATTTTGCAGACTATGTAAACAACATTGCCAGCAACTTGCAGCAGTCGTATGTAATGTCTGACAAAAAGATTTTGCTTAAGCTGGATGTGCCTAAGGTGTTTTTACATATTGACGATGCAATACCTTGCGGCCTGATTATTAATGAGTTGTTGTCTAATTCATTCAAATACGGGTTTGCAAAAAGAAAAAAGGGGACGGTAGGAATATCCGTGAAGGTAAAAAAAGAAAATATTATACTTGCAATCTGGGATAACGGGGTTGGGTTCCCTAAAAAAATTGATTATAAAAATACTGAATCGCTGGGGTTGCAGCTGGTTATTTCTTTAACTGAACAATTGGGAGGAAAAATAAAACTTGAAAGCAGAGCCGGTGAAGGATCTAAATTTATAATCGCATTTGCTAAAACACAATAAATAAATCAAAATGGCCGCATCCAACAAAGTAGGAATCCTGATCGTTGAAGACGAAAGCATCGTTGCAAAAGATATTCAGCAGTCGCTGAAAAAACTTGGCTATGAAGTGCTAGGGGTTTGCTCAACGGGCGAAGACGCGGTAGTAAAAGCAGAGCAGACCAAGCCAAGTTTAGTAATGATGGACATCATGCTTAAAGGAGAGATGAGTGGCATAGATGCCGCTGAGCAAATTCGCCAAAAACTGGATATCCCAATTATTTTTCTTACAGCATACGCAGATAGCAGCACACTTTCCAAGGCAAAGGTTACTGAGCCCTACGGATACATCATAAAGCCATTTAAAGAAATCGACCTTCAGACAAACATAGAAATAGCTCTTTATAAACACGAAAAAACTAGCGAGACTAAAAAAGAACGCGACTTTTTATATTCACTGGTTGAGGCAAAAAGCACCAAGGATACCATCTTTGTAAAATCCAATATGAAGTTGGTAAAAATAAATACTAAAGACATTTATTTCATTGAAGCATTAAAGGATTACGTGACCATCAACACAAAAAACAATAGATATGTTGTTCATTTCACGATGAAGGACATTGAAAAGAAATTTCCACCAGCCGAATTTGCGCGTGCGCACCGCTCTTTTATTGTGCGTATTGATAAAATTACAGCCATTGACCACCACTTTTTGGTGCTGGATGATATTCAAAAGCAAATACCCGTTAGCGCCTCCTACCGTGGAGATTTAGAGAGGCGCTTAAACTTAATATAGCTATCTGTAGGTAAGGAGCTCTTTTCCGAGAGATGAGTAAAAAAAATCACGCGCTAAAAAAAAATACACCCAAGCAGTCGGCATCGCCTACACAAAAGGCAAAAGGGGCTGAGCAAAAAAGCGCGACCAACAAATACAAAAGAGTAATCTTGGTTGCTTTAGCTCTTTTTACTTTTGTAGTTTTTTATCCTTCACTAAAATGCGAATTTACCAATTGGGATGACGGAACCTATGTAACCGAAAACCCAATGATTTGGAAGCTTGACAAGGAAGCTTTAAAAGAAATATTTACAACGCCCATCTCTCTAAACTATCATCCTTTTACGATGTTGTCGTTGGCTATCGACTACCAACTGGGCAAATTAAATCCATACTATTATCATCTGAACAATGTTTTAATACACATCCTTAATGTATTGCTAGTTTTTATTTTCTTTCAAAAATTTATTACTCTTTATAATCAAAAAGCAGATTCCGGATATTTCCGACCCAACCCTCTTTACCTATCCTTGTTTGTAGCAATATTTTTTGCAATTCATCCCATGCGCGTTGAAAGCGTAACCTGGGTGGCGGAGCGGAAAGATGTGTTGTATGTTTTTTTCTTTTTTCTATCCCTGCTTTATTATTTACCAACATCCAATAAAGTCGCGAGTAACAAGGCCCTTAGGCAAGTTGCTTGTTTTATATTTTTTATATTTTCTTGCCTGTCTAAAGGAATGGGAGTGGTTTTGCCTGTAATAATGATATTGATAGATTGGTTTTTGGGAGACGCTAAAACAATTAAAGAAATTATTAGAAGCATCATAAAAAAAACACATTTCTTTTTAGCTTCATTGGCGTTCGGCATAATAGCTTTTAAAATTCAAAGTCAAGGCGCTATTGCCGCCATGGAAACGTTTAGCCTTTTTCAGCGACTCACATTTGGTTGTTACGGATTTATAATGTACCTCTATAAATTAATTTTACCAATCAATCTTTCGGCCTTTTACCCCTACCCTTTTACAGATGCAGCAGGGAATATTCCAACAATTTATTATGCCTCCCCTTTCATAGTATTGTTTTTGGCGGTTAGCATGATTATAATTTTTATTAAACATAAATCATTCGGCAAGGTGCTGCTGTTTGGATTTGGATTTTATTTTATTACGATTGCCTTGGTATTGCAGTTTTTATCAGTAGGCTCTGTTATCATGGCCGATCGCTATTCTTACCTCTCTTACATTGGGATATTTTTTATAGCGGGATATTTTTTTGAGTACCTCCGAAAGATTTTTTCGGAATCAGTTTATAAAATTTTATTTGCTGGACTCCTCGTTGTTATAGGCCTGTTTTCTTACCTTACCTATGAGCGCACCAAAGTGTGGACCAACGCTGAAACGTTATGGACAGATGCTATGAATCAATTTCCCTTTATTGAAATAGCTTATGAAAATCGCGGCATCTATTACAAGGACCATAACGAGCTTGATAAAATGCTAAAGGATTATGAGTTTGTTACTCAAAAATTAAACAGCAAGAATGAGAAAATCTGGAGTAACCTAGGTAACTTGCACGGGCTAAGACAGGAGTTTGACGAATCACTAAATGCGTATTCTAAAGCTATCGAATATAATCCTACAAATCCCAGCACGTATTTAAACCGTGCCATTACTTATTCTATGATGGGCAAGCATCAGCTATCACTTCCTGATTTTGACAAAGCCATAGAGCTGGATCCAAATATTGCTCTAACCTATAAAAACCGAGCGTACACGCTATTGCAGCTCGGGCAGTTTGAAAAATCTATTAGCGATTACGACATGGCCATTAAGTTGTATCGGTATGATACACTTTCCTATCTTAACAGAGGCATTTCAAAATTTAATGCTCAGCAGTATAAAGGAGCGATAGAAGATTTTAGCACATTTTCAAAAATGAGCCCCAACAACTCGCAATCTTATTTTAATATATCGGCAGCTTACAAAAACTTAGGCAATTATTCCGAAGCATTAAAATATGCGTTAATAGCACAAAAATTTGGACAACAAGTAGGAGCAGACTATTTAAATGAACTTAAAGAAAAAACAAAATGAAAAAAATAGTGACGTCATGTATATTCTTTTTTTTCTTTTTTCTTTCTTCCGTGTTTTCTCAATATTTCAAGGCAGGTATTTCAGCAGGTATCGCTACTAGTCAAGTTGACGGAGATACCTATGCGGGATACAATAAAGCAGGTCTATATGCCGGAGCATTTGTCTCCAGAAAAATTTCAGCTGCCAGTAATTGGAGTGCTCTTTTCGAAATTACATACATTCAAAAGGGAAGCAGAAAAGTACCCAAACCTGATAAAGGGGATTTTGCTGACTATAAGCTAAAGCTGGATTATGTAGAAGTGCCGCTCTTAGCAAAATATAATTTTTCATTAGCAGACACTTCTGGGGAAGAAAAGTTAAAATTTGCACTTTTTGGAGGAATCGCTATTGCTGCATTAGTAAATTCTAAAGAATGGGATGCGTTTGGAGCAGTTTCTGGAGGCACGCCATTTCAAAAAATGGATTTCTCAACAGTATTGGGAATTAACTATTACCTATCCGAACATATTGGTTTTGAGGCTCGTACAGAATATTCATTAGCGCCAGTTCGTAAAGGAGGCGCCTCTCCTTATTATATTAACTGGTCAACAAATATCTTTAAGCCTGGATATTATAACAACCTACTTGTTTTTGCCTTTAAATACAGCTTTTAAATTTGGCTGCAGTATGGGAATTGTTATATCTTTGCCCCCATTTTAAAAACAAGTTATAATGAACATTTATGTATCAAATTTAAGTTTCAAACTTCAGGATGAAGATTTGAAGCAAGTATTCACAGCATTTGGAGAAGTTTCCTCTGCTAAAGTTATCAGAGACAATCAGTCTGGCCGTTCTAGAGGATTCGGTTTTGTTGAAATGTCAAGCGATGATGATGCCCGCGCAGCCATTGAAAAACTTAATGGAACTGAAGTTGACGGCAGAACAATTGTAGTAAACGAAGCACGCCCACGCACCGAAGGTGGTGGAGGCGGTGGAGGTTTCAAAAAGCGCGGTGGTTACGGTGGCGGAGGCGGTGGCGGAGGCTACGAACGTAGACGCGACTTTAACAGAGACGGAGAATAATTTCTCTCGCAAAGCTCCAACAATTTTTTGAATAAATATAACGATCGCAGGCTAACAGCCTGCGGTCGTGTTTTTGAGTTTATTCTAATTCAGCCAAGGGAGTTAAAATAAACAAAAAGATTTTTTATGATTAGCCAGCGAGTCAGATTTGATAAATACTTACTGGGAAAGTATACTTAATATCTAAGCTCGACATGGAAGGCTTTTTGCAAGAAGCAAAAAAGTATTTGAAACCCTAAACCTATTTTTTCTTTTTACCTTTTTTCTTGCTGGCGTTTGCTTGTTTATTAAAGGCAATATATAGATCTATCCAGAGATCAAATTCTTTTTTTGTTTTCATTCCTTCCTCGCTAACAAACACATAGCCTTTCATGGGCCTGCCTGTAAAAACCATTTCACGTCAGCCTCTTTTTTCTAAAAGCTCCTCATAAATTTCGGGATTAATGCGACACATCATTTCGTCTTTTACTGCCCCTACGCACATTTTTCCATTCAACATATAACAGCAGCCGCCAAACATATATTTTTCTTCAATCTTTTTTAGCGGAGCCATTGCTTCGCGAATGCGGTCGTTAAGTTTTTCGTTGAAAGCCACTAGCCTTTATTTTTTATTGTAGAAAACTTGCAATGCTCCCGAAGGACATTTTTTTACATGCTCCATAATTTTTTCTGAATCCACCTCTCCCATTTGTATCCAAGGTTTTTCTTTGGGCTTAAACACTTCGGACATTCCTCTTGCGCAAATTGCAGAATGAATGCACTTGGAGGATTCCCAAGTAATGGTGATGTTGCCGTTGGTGTATTCTTTTTTATTTTGCGATTCCATTTTTCAAAGACAGGGAAAGAAAAGAAGTAATATTTTACTCTCTGCGCTCTCTGTCTTTTTGTGTTGGATGTTTAAACATAGAGTTCACAGAGAGAAATGAGTTACACAGAGAAATCTATTTTTGGATTTTTAGCACTCCCCTTCTCCCCTGTTTTTAATTATCTTCGTGCAAATATTATATGGCAATAAAAAAATATATAGCCGATCAACTAAAAGAGTCTTTTCCGGAAATGCTTTTTGCCGCAAAGCAAAACATTAACTATATAAAGCAATACCCGATTTGGAGTTCAGATGAAGCTGGTGGTTGTTTAGGCTATCCAGCAGCTGTTTTATTATTTTGTATTGTTGATGCAATTGGTTCTTATTTGAAAAACAATACTAGCCTAGATATTGTCATAAATAAAAAATCTGAGATAATTGACGGTACCGATAATCATTTTAGAGTCCTTAATAGTAAATATTTTAGTCAAAACCTCTCTGGAGAACATATATGTAATATTTATCAATACAGAAACAATCTTGTTCATAATCTAGCGATGCCAGAGCAATACATTTTACAAGTTGGAAAAGAAAACGAACCAGCATTTCCATTTCAGTCAAGAAAAAAGGGCGGGCGATTCCCATTTGTAAATTTACTCCCCTTTTACATGATTACGGAAAAGGCGGTCAATTTGTTTCTAGATGATCTTGACGCAATTTTAGCACATAGCACACAAGTAAACAACATAAGAGTCTTGGACGTAAAACTTAAGCAGAGCTTCCTTAATAATATTTTTTCGTCATCTGGCACAACTAAACTTAATTCTGAAGCTTCTGGCACAAACTCATCTACTTATATTATATTTAAAGAAACAGAAAAGTAAATGCTACAAGAATACGATGTCATTATAGTTGGTGCAGGCCATGCAGGTTGCGAAGCAGCAGCTTCTGCCGCAAACATGGGCTCTAAAGTTTTGCTCATCACTATGGACATGGCAAAAATTGCGCAGATGAGCTGCAACCCTGCTATGGGAGGAATTGCAAAAGGACAAATAGTTCGCGAGATAGATGCGCTGGGCGGATATTCTGGAATTGTATCTGATCGCACTACTATTCAATTCAGAATGCTTAACAGAAGCAAAGGTCCTGCGATGTGGAGTCCGCGCTCGCAAAATGATCGCGCTATGTTCACGCAGGAATGGCGCAGCATGTTGGAGCAAACACCTAACGTAGATTTTTGGCAGGATACAGTGAAAGAAATTATTGTTGAGGACAGTAAAGTGGTTGGCGTACAAACCGGAATGGGAATGACTATTCGCAGTAAGTCAGTAATCCTTACCAACGGAACTTTTTTAAACGGAATCATTCACATTGGCGAAAAACAATTTGGCGGTGGTCGCGTTGGCGAGATGGCCTCGAAAGGAATTACAGAACAATTAATTTCTTTGGGATTTCAATCCGGCAGAATGAAAACGGGAACACCTCCGCGCGTAGATGGACGTACCTTGGATTATTCTAAAATGGAATTGCAGCCGGGCGATGAAGAGCCAAATAAATTTTCGTACTTAGACAACACAAGCGCTATTTATCACCCCACTCCCCGCTCTCCCCAACTCGCCTTCGCGAAGCGCTTTGGCGGAGCAAGGAGGGGAGAGGGCTTGCAGGCGATTTTTTCCTCTAATGGTAAAGACAAGAAAATGATTGGTCTTCCTTGCTACCTAACCTACACTAATTCGGAAGTACACGAGGTTTTAAAAACTGGATTTGATAAATCTCCTATGTATGCGGGCAGAATTCAGGGATTAGGACCTCGCTATTGTCCAAGTATAGAAGATAAGATAACACGCTTTGCTGATAAAGAAAGACATTTAATTTTTGTGGAGCCTGAAGGATGGAACACGGTGGAGATTTATGTAAATGGATTTTCCACTTCACTGCCCGAAGAAGTGCAGATGAAAGCATTGCGCAAGATGCAGGGCTTTGAAAATGTAAAAATGTTTCGTCCTGGTTATGCTATTGAATATGACTACTTCCCTCCCACTCAGCTAAACCTTACGCTGGAAACAAAACGCATACAGCATTTATATTTTGCCGGACAAATTAATGGCACTACAGGCTATGAAGAAGCTGCTTGTCAGGGTTTGATGGCTGGAGTAAATGCGCATTTGAAAATAAATAACAAAGAACCATTTATTCTTACACGTTCCGAAGCGTATATTGGAGTGCTGATTGATGATTTGGTTACCAAAGGAACGGACGAGCCCTACCGCATGTTTACTTCGCGTGCAGAGTACCGAATATTATTACGTCAGGATAATGCAGATGTGCGCCTTACGCCAAAAGCGCACGAGATAGGATTGGGACGAATGTCTCCCTTCGGGACGAGCAAAGAGCGATTGGCCCGAGTAAATAAAAAGATTGAAGAAGCTGGAAAGATTATGAAGTTTTTTAAAGAGGAAAGCATTTCTCCTGCAGAGATAAATCCGTTTTTAGAAAGCATTGGCTCTGCCCCGCTAAATCAAAAAGTTAGAATGTTTGGCGTGCTTTCCCGTCCCGGTGTAACGCTAATGGAATTTGTTCGTTGCAGCGCAGCGGTAAAATCGTTGGTAGAAAACTTTTTGCCCGAGAGCTTAGAGCAGGCAGAAATACTTATGAAGTACGAAGGCTACATTAGTAAGGAATATGAAATGGCAGAAAAAATTCAGCGTCTGGAAGAAATAAGACTTCACGAAGATTTTGATTATGCCCGTCTTACATCACTTTCTACAGAAGCCAGAGAAAAACTTTCTAAGATTCGTCCCAATACTATCGGACAAGCATCGCGCATATCTGGCGTAAACCCTTCCGACATTTCTATTTTGTTGGTATATATGGGTAGGTAGTCTTCCTTTTCATTTTCATCGATTTCCGTTTTTTAACCAAACCATACTTTTTTCTTAAAAAAGTGTTGCTGGGTTTGGGCACCCATTTTACGTTTTAAAAATAATGATTGAGTTTATTTTATTTCAAAACTAAACATTGATTTCCATTATTCACAATAAGTGTTAAGTCGCTAACAGTATGAGATAATTTATCTCACCAAAATAGTTTTATCTAGATTAATTAATACTTTTGCTTATTGAAAGAAAATATATTTTTCAATTAAATCAAATGTCTGTACGAATTGGAAGTATTATAAAAAATGTAATGGAGGAGAAAAGAGTTTCTTCTTCAGAACTTGCTGCGCGCTTAGGGGTTCATCCAGGAAGCGTAAGCCGTATATTTAATTATACGCATATGCATTCTTCTTTGTTGCAGAAGCTATCGCAAGCATTAGGACATGATTTTTTTAAGTATTTCACACAAGATATTCGTGTAGAGCGATCAGTTGCAGAAAAACAAATAGATGAAATGCGTAAAGAAATTGACGCTTTAAGAAAAGAAAATGGTTATTTAAAACAAATAAACGAGTTATTGAACAGCAATAAAGATGCCTCTGGTTCCTAATTTCAATATTTAAAATACACGTTCCACGTGAAACAATTGATTAATAATAACCGAGGCCAACCGAAATAAATGAAATTATGTTCTGATTCTGCTATTCAAAACTATAATTAGATTAATTAACTCAACTATTAAATCATTTAACAGAACCCCTAATACCTATTTCCTAATACCTGTTTATTATAAATGGAAACACTAAATAATTGTCCGGTTTGTAATCAAAGTGCATTTAAGGCATATTTATCTTGCGTTGATCACACCGTTTCACGTGAAACATTTCACATTGTGATGTGTGAGGCTTGTGGATTTAGGTTTACTAACCCTCGTCCAAACGAGCAAGAAATAGGTAAGTATTATGAAGCCGAAGAATATATTTCTCATTCAGATTCAAGCAAAGGCATTGTAAACAAACTTTATCAGCTAGTAAGAAATTATACCATTAAAAAAAAAGTGAAGCTGATAAATGAGCTTTCGAAAAAAAACACATCCTCCCCTACTCCGGCTAACACAAATAAATATTCATTATTGGATATTGGATGCGGAACAGCTGAGTTTTTAAATGCAAGTAAAATAAATGGATGGAACGTAACCGGTATTGAGCCATCGGAGCTTGCAAGAGCAAATGCAGTAAAAAAATATAGCATCGAAGCCTTGCCTCAGGAAAAACTATTTGAACTGACAGAAAATAAATTCAATGTAGTAACTATGTGGCATGTATTGGAACACGTACATCAATTAGATAAAACCGTTAAACAGATAAATAAATTATTAATTGATGAGGGCGTTTTGATAATTGCAGTGCCAAATTGCAATTCCTGGGATGCTAAAAAATATAATAGCAGTTGGGCGGCCTGGGATGTGCCTAGGCATTTATATCACTTCACACAAAAAGATGTAAAAACATTATTTGAAAACAATGGATTTAAATTTCAAGAGGCTCTTCCAATGAAATTTGATTCTTTTTACGTTTCTTTATTAAGTGAAAAATATTTTACAGGAAAATCAAATTTACTTTCAGGATTCTTAAATGGACTGTTTTCTAATTTATTAGCAGAAGCAAATGGATACTCTAGTCAGATTTATATATTTAAAAAACACATAACTATTTAAGATTCAATAGATTAGAGATGATAATTCAAAACATCATAGAGAATACTTATCCTTATCAGCCAACTTGGGTAATGTTGGTAATTGTTTTATCGTTGATGCTGTTGGGTTATTTATATTCTGCGTTTAACAGCAGGTTCTTGAACTTTATAAGAGCGGTGTTTAACCCCCGTTATTCTGCACAAGCATCTCGCGAAGAGCGCTCACTTTCACATCCTGTATCAATGCTATTATCGTTGAATTTTATTCTTACCGTTTCATTATTTATTTTGCAGATGCTTTCTTCAGGAATATTTTCAAAAAGCAAAATCGAATTCACATTAACATCCTATTTTCTCATAGCGGGTTCGGTGTTTTGCATCTACCTAGTTAAGTTGATTCTTATAAAAGTTTTTGCATTTATTTTTGATAAAAACGAAATTATTGCTGAATATAATTTCATCATTTTTTTAGTAAATCAGTTTTTGGGAATAGCTTTAATACCATCCATTATTTTTATTGCTTATGGCCCCAAATTATTTACAGAAGCTGTATTTTATTTTGGAGCAATAACATTGAGCCTAACACTAATTTTTAGGGTAGGGAAGGGCATAGTAGCGGTTTTGGACAAGAGAGAATTCACCCCGTTTTATTTAATTTTGTACCTTTGCACACTCGAAATTTTGCCTCTGCTGGTTGGTATAAAATTATTTGAAGAGCTGGTGTAACGAGTAGATAAAAAAACGAAACACTACATGAAATTAAAATCTGTTTTAGTAGCCCAGCCAAAGCCAGAATCGGAAAAATCTCCATACCTAGAACTTTCTAAGCGGTATAAATTAAAGATAGATTTTCAGCCCTTCTTTCACATGGAAGGCATTTCAGTTAAAGAGTTCAGACAAGAGCGCATTAACCTGGCAGAATATACGGGCATCATCGTTACCAGTCGGCACTGCATTGATCATTATTTTCGTTTATCACAGGAAATGAGATTTGAAGTTCCTGAAGCAATGAAATATTTTTGTACTTCAGAAGCCATCGCATTTTACATTCAGAAATATATTCTGTACAGAAAACGTAAAGTGTTTCACGGACAGCACACCATTCATGATTTAGCAACAATCCTTAAAAAACACAAAGACGAAAAGTTTTTGTTGCCGCACTCAAACGTGCACAACAAAGAGATTGATGAAGTATTAAATAAGGAAAAAATAAATTACACCAAATCTCTTTTTTATAGAGCTGTTCCCAGCGATCTTTCGCACATAAAAGCGATCTCGCACGACATGTTGGTGTTTTTTAGTCCGGCCGATGTAAAATCTTTAACAAAAAATTTCCCCAAGTTTCGTCAGCGCGACACATTAATTGCGGCTTTTGGAAATACTACAGCAAAAGCAGTACAAAGTGCAGGATTGCGCTTAAATGTTCAGGCACCAACTATGGAATCTCCATCCATGACCATGGCCATTGAAAATCATATTCGCTTTGGACCCAAAAAGGCAGAAGCACCTGCTGCACCTAAGAAAGTGAAAAAAGAAGTCAGCAAAAAAGCAGAGAAAGGCCCCAAACCCAAGAAAAGCTCAAAAAAGAAGAAATAATACCTTTTTAGCTGTAACTTCTGGCTGGCATTCAGCGTCTTACGTTTATATCGCGACATTCATTAATGACTATAGAAGAATTTAACCATAGCGTGGATTTGTATTCCGATAATCTTTATCGCTTCATTTTAAAAAATGTGAAGGATGAAGACAAGGCAAAGGATATTGTACAAGAAACGTATGAAAAGTTGTGGATGAAAGTGTCGGATGTGCCCTCAACGAATGCAAAATCCTACATGTTCACTACCGCATATCGAACAATGATAGATATGTTTCGTAGAGATAAGAAACAAACGCGCATAGAAGATTCGGAATACGATGATAAACTTAGCCACAGCAAGCAATATTCGGATTTAAAAGAAATATTAAACGAAGCAGTAAATAAATTACCCGAAATACAACGCATGGTAGTGATGCTAAGAGATTACGAAGGATATTCATACAAAGAAATAGGGGAGATGACTAATTTGGGAGAATCGCAAGTGAAGGTATATATATTTAGAGCAAGAATTTTTTTGAAGAACTACATTGGCGATATCGAAAAGGTACTATGAACATAAACAGAAATAACTGCGAGTCCTTCTTTTTGGATTACTACGAGAAAAATCTTTCTCCGGTAGAAGTAGCAGAAGTTTTGTTCTTTTTGGAAGAGAATACTGATAAGAAAGAAATATTTGAGCAGTACGAGCCTCAGTATTTGGAGCATATTAAAATAAATTTTCCCGATAAAAATTCATTGAAGAAAAAATATAATGGGGGAGAGCTGGAAGAAATTTTATCTTCCAATATTACGCTGCTAAATTACGAGCAGTTTTTTGTGGCTAGTGCCGAAGGAGTACTTACAGAAGCGCAAAGCAACAAGCTAAACGCTTTTTTATCCAATCACCCGGATCTTAAAAACGAGTTTGAACTTTTTAAAAAGTGTACTCTTACTGAGGAGCAAATTGTATTTGAAGATAAAACACTTTTAAAGAAAGATATTGTTACAGCACAAAACAGAGAAGAATATTTTATTCGCGCTGCCGAAAATGATTTAAGCTTAGCCGAGCAAAGGCAATTGGATGTTTTTTTAAAAAATAACCCTACCTATATTAAGGAAGCAGAATTATTTAAGCAAACAGTTCTTGTTGCTGAACCAATCGTATTTGAAAACAAAGCAGCGCTAAAGAAAAAACAAAGAAAGCCAATTTTCATTTCTATTTTTTCACAGCAGAACTTATATTATGCGGCAGCCGCTTCGGTGATTTTATTAGCGGGGTTATTTTTCTTTTTGAAGAATGACAATTCAGACGTACTGCTACTGGCAAATAAATCTAAATCAGATGTTCCTGCTGTTGTAATTCCAGCACCAGTTGTTCGGGAAGCACCGGAGGTAATTATAAAAGAACAAACCGAATCAACGATGCTAGCATCAACCTCTAATGATGCTCAAGTTAAGACCGGCAATGTTTCCGCAAACAAAAAAAGTATTAAGCAGCCTGTAAAAAACGCAACGCCTGAATTTAAAACTCCAGTTGTTGAATCGGAAGAAGCGCCTCTATTAGCAAATAACTCAGAAGAAAAAATTGTGAAGTTGATAGCGCCTGAAAATACAGTTGCTTTATCCGTAAAGCCCGAGATAAAAGATAGCAGTAACAGTATTATTTCTGAAAACGAAGCCGTAGTTGCTGTGATTAACACACCTGCCAAGGACGGAGAATATCAAACATTTGCTTCTGCTGTAAATAAAAAATTACGTGCGCTATTTGGTATTCAAAAATCTACTGAATGCGAAGCTTCGGATAAAATAGAATTATGGGATGTGGCGATGGCAGGAAAAAGACAAATACAAAAAATAATTGGCAGCAAAAACGTAGACGTTGAAAAAGTATGCGATAGCGAGGGTAAAAAAGTGGAGTATGTATTTGCTGCAGGAAATTTTTCAATCAGCAAAACAGTTCCTAAGCAGGGCAAGGGACTGTAACTTTTTTATTAGTCAATCGTCATACTATCAGAAAACAAATAAATAATATTATGAAAAAAATTACTTTAACATTCGCAGCAGTGTCGATGTTTTTTCTGGCACAAGCTCAGGAAAAAGAAAACGACACATTAAAAATTAAATGGAGAAATTCCAAGATTTGGATATTTGATGCTGAAAAATCTGCTACTCAAATAGATAGCACTCCCAAGAAAGAACCCAGCTATAGCAAAAATGATTTCACCCATTGGGGAGGGCTGGACTTTGGTGTTTCTATGCTCACTACCATCGATAATAAATTTATTCTATCTGACGAAGTGGACACCACACAGATGAATACTTTTTTAGATTTGAATTATAGCAAGTCGCTACATTTTTCCTTAAACCTGATAGAGCAAAACATACGCATCTATAAAAATTATGTGATATTGGAAACAGGAATGGGCATGGAGTGGAACAGCTATAACTTTAATAAAAACATCACGCTGGATGCCGATGCTCCTTATATAAGCGCATCCAATACTGCTGTAGCGCCAGATAGCATCAAGTTTTCTAAAAATAAATTAAAAGTTACGTACTTAAAAGTTCCATTGATTTTTGAATTTAACACCAACAACAAAAATCCTAATCGTTCCTTTCATATTTCAGGAGGATTTGAGTTTGCTTATAAAATAGGTTCCAGAACCAAGCAGAAATATGAAATCAATGGCTATGACTATAAAACTACACGCAGAGATGATTATCACCTCGCTGACTTTAAGTATAGCACCGTATTTAGAGTAGGATATGGCGATTATTTTACCGTATTTGCTAATTATGGACTCAGCAATTTGTTTGAATACAAAAAAGGACCAAACGTATACCCTTTAACAGCCGGAATAACAATAGGATTTTAACGCGCCTGACGTCCTTTCAGGCATCTTTAAACAGAGCAAACCCTGACTGCCACATAGGCATGTCGGGGTTTTTTAAGTTTTTTGCTATCTAACCTCATGTATTCTCTGATTCCTAATAATAGCTTGATTTTTAACACCTTTTTATACAAAATTTATCGATTAAATGGTTGCAGCGTTTTAGTTTTTTGTTTACTTTGTTGTTTAAATTTGCAGCATGAAGACAACCAAATTAACCCTAGCCGCATTTATTGCAATAAGTATTGCATTTGTTGATGTTACAAAGGCTCAGGACATTCACTTTTCACAATTTAACGAATCGCCATTAACAGTAAACCCCGCACTTGCAGGCACTACTATTTGGATTCGCGCAGGATTGATTTATCGCACACAATGGAAGGCGGTTACAGTTCCTTACAATACCGTTGGCGCATCGTTTGATATTAAATCAAAAAAGCGTTGGGTAAAAGTTGGCAGAGAAACAGAAAGGTACAGACAGTCGGGCGATAATGGATTTGGCTGGGGAATAAATGTATATAACGATCGCGCAGGCGATGGACGCATGGGAACACTTAATTTGAATGGCTCCATCGCGTATCAAATTGTGACGGGAGAAAAAAGTATGATAGCACTTGGCTTTCAGGGTGGATTCATGCAGCGCAGCATAAAATTTGATAAGCTTTATTGGGGTACTCAATATGACCCAAACTCTTCTACTGGATATAACACTGCTTTGCCTGCAGATTTAGCTATAGCAGGAGGCGATAATAGTTTTATCATTCCGGATTTAAGTACCGGAATTATTTATACCTATAAGAAAAACGAACGCTACATGCGCGGAAAAGATGAGATGAGCCTTACGCTTGGAGCAGCCATGTTTCATGCAGCACCATTTAAATATTCTTTTTTAGGCTCGACCGAAAAATTATATCCTCGTATGGTATTACATGGAGTTAGTAAAATTGGAATTAAAAATACCAGCTTAGCCATTGTGCCTGGATTTATGATTCAGAAGCAAGGACCTAATCAAGAAATTTTTGCAGGATCTATGTTTAGATATATGTTGAAAGAAGATTCTAAATATACAGGCTTTGTGAAGGGATCTTCAATTTCTGTTGGAGGATACTACAGAAACAGCGATGCACTTGTTATTGCAGCATTGTATGAATTTTCAAGTTACGGAGTTGGCGTAAGCTATGACTTAAATTTATCAGGTCTTAAAACGGTGAGTTCTGGTCGTGGAGGTTTAGAAATCACTTTACGATTCTTAAATCCTGCTCCATTCTTGTTTAGTCAGGCTAGTTTTAGCAAATAATATTGGAGTTTATTTTTATAGTTCCCTTGATGCTTCGGTATCAAGGGAATTTTTTTGGTATAGTAATTGTATTTCTAGAAGCAGCTCTAAATTTATGCGTCAGAATACCTAGCCACCAATTTCACTAATTAACACGAAAGAGTTAGTGAAAATTTGTGTAATTCGTGGTTTAATTAATAATCGTGTATTGGCAGTTGGCATCTATCTTATTTTTGAGGGACGTTCAAGTAACATTGCCTATGCTTAATCCGTCATATATCTAACCACTAAATTTTATTATTATGAAGACCGTCAAAAAATTATTTTTTCTTTTATTGCTTCCTGCATTATTTTCTATTTCCGATGCATCTGCTATACCGCAAGAAAAAAAGCAGGCAGTAAAAAAATTACAAGCTAAGCGTGTAATTAGAAGAACAGCAGTTGTGATTCGCATAGCACACAAAAAAGTAAAAGAAGGGAAAGTATATACCGGCAATTTAGCCAAATCAATCGCACATCAAAAATTTGCCCGCAAACTTTACCGTAGCGCAAAGTTTTATAGAGCCATTCACCAATCACGCAGAGCTAAGCAACTAGCTATTCTTGCTATCAAAGCAAACAAAGGACAAGAGACAAACGACATGCGTTTTTCAAAAGAAGATGAAGATGCAATGAAAGGAGACCCCTCGGATGAAGAGCTGGATAAAGAATTGCAAAACGAAATGCCAGGAGAATCTATGAAAGACGAAGAGGTGTTGAACTCAGAACCGGATGTGGATATTAAAGAAGACGAGTAGTTCTTAGGCTAGGGATGAGGAATTAGCAAATAGTTAATAGCGAATAGTTTAACAGCCAAGAAGATTTCAGAAAGACGTATGACATTTTTCCGGTCGCATCAATTTCCTATGCGGGCTTCGACAAGCTCAGCCCACAAATTTTTGCCTAACTCGAGGCCTGAAGAACCCTGAGGGCCTCGAAGAGTCGAAGGACGTTTACTGGATTTTTGCCCTGCGCCCGTTTCAGAAGAAATTTCTGGCTGTTCCCTAATCCCTAATGGCTATCCCGAGGGGACGCTCCGAAGGAGTCCTTCGGACCTTTGGCGTTAACTATTAACTAGTTTCTCATTAATCTCAACGCCTCACGCTTACTCAACGGATGTAATTTGATTTTCGCTACAAAAAATTACACCCAGGCAGGATTCGTTTTACTGTATTCGCGTAGCACCCAGCCAATAGCCTTATTGATAAAGAATTCTTTGGAGCCCAACAGTGCGTTAATGTTTGCACTTAAAAGCGCGGTGTTCATTTCCGTTTTATATTTAAGTTGAAAGAGTAGTGCTGTGCGCTGCAGCCAGATGTTGTTGGATGCCAGCCAGTGTTTTACGCAGCGTTTTATTTCTTCGGGAAACATTTTTAAATATTTGCCTACAACATTCACCGCAATAAAATCTACCGTATCCCACCAAGATTTATGGGTAATCATAAATTCCAATAGCGCGATATCATTTTTATCAAATTGTTTTACATATTTACTTACCAGCTCCTGCGCAAACAATTGAAACTCTCGCTGTGGTTTTTTCCACAGCGTTTTTACAATCACATGCATTTCTTTTTTGGAAGGCAAAAACTCTTTTACTAAAAATGGTTTTTGTATTGCTCTGCGCAGCTCTGTTTTTAATCCATAAAATTCAAACTGATTGCGCATGTAGGCTTTTTGTCCGGCAGCAACAGTTGCGTTAGCTTTTTTGCTGAACTCAGCCTCTAAAGCAGAAATGAAAATAGTAGTACTGGTTTTTTTCATCAAAAAATTAAACTTTATTCAGCTTTTGTCGTGTCGTTAGGTCTTCCGACCTGACGAATATCAAATTTATATCATACCATCTTGTTCAGCTTATCAAACATCCCGTTCCATCCTTTTGCATCTCTTCCGTCATTGCAACATCATATGAATTATCCATGCGAACTACAATAATTTTCACATAACTAAAGCCACGAATTTCACGAATTGTCACTAATTATTTCGTGTTAATTAGTGATAATTTGTGTCTGCATTATTTTTGAGACGAGGGAGTATTTTTCTTTTATCTAGTTTGTTATACCATTACTCTTTAAAAATTAGTTCAAAATATTCTGGTATAATACCAATCGACATATTCCATTGTAATTGGACTAAAAGATATGTCGCATCGGTATTAAGCAATTTATATTGTCGTCAGGTGTTGCCACCTGACGCATTTTAATGTCTTTATATACTCGTTTCAGATGTATGGTTATGTTTTGTGGTGTGGTTCAAAATAACTCTGCCATTTGCCTTTGGTTTGCTAAGTAATTTATCCAGTTAAAGTGCTTTCAGGCGCTTCTCCGTAGGAGTCCTACGGCCCACCTGACAGCCAGCTCGGTCTACAACAAATTGTTTAGCGCTTTTCGAACCGCAGTATACTCAAAAACAAAACCAGTACTTATTATTTTTCCTGACGATACTCTGCTCCCTTCCAATAAAATAACTGCCCTTTTGCCAAACAACAGCCGAATAATAAACGCAGGAATATTGGGAAGATAAATTTTTCGATTAAGTCTGCTAGCAATTTCCAGTGTTAGCTCCTGGTTGGTAAGATGCTCTGGAGCCACAGCATTAAATGTTCCCTGCAGGCGTTGATTATCTAAAATGAATTTATACATATTGCATAAATCCTCAATATGTATCCAGGGCATCCATTGTTTTCCGGTTCCTAGGCCGCAGCCTAGTTCTAATTTGATGGGCTGAACTATTTTTTTTAATGCGCCCTCGTTTTTAGCAAGTATAATTCCCATTCGTACAATCGAAATTCTTTTTGCTACATTATTTTCTACAAATGAATATGCTGCTTGTTCCCATTTACTACATACCGTACTTAAAAAATCATTTCCAGCAGGACTTTCTTCGGTAAAAATATTATCAGTAGTAGTTGCACCATAATACCCAATGGCCGATGCAGAAATAAAGGTATCTATAACTTGTTTATTTTTTATTAATTGCTCCAGGATCAGCTGTGCACTATCAACCCGACTGGAAAATATATGTTGCTTTCGTTTTAGAGTCCAGCGCTTATCTGCTATAGAAGAGCCCGCTAGATGAATAATATGATTCACCTCTTTAAGCGCCTGAGGATCGATAAAACCCGTTTTTAAATCCCACAGATACTCGTTGCTGCTTTTTACGATACGGGTTAAAAATTTTAGCGTGTAATTCTTTTCCAGCACTTTGGCTAAATGTGTAGCCAACATCCCGTTTGCTCCAGTGATTAATACAATAGGTTTCACTTTTTTGTTATTTTATTTAACAGCTCCTCATATTCTTTAAAGCGATGTTCTCGTATGGGACGTATTTTAGGAACTGTGCTAAAATACAATAACAAACAAGGACTGATGGATTTGTAACTAGCCACATACTCATAATGGCTTAGCTCATGGTTATTGATTCGTTGTTTTATTTTGTTGTGGTAAGGGTACATCTAAATATTAATTTGCCAATTTTAGTGTCGTCAGGTGTTCCTACCTGACGCTTTGTTATTTTGCCTTTGGTTTGCTAAGAATTTATCCAGTTAAAGTGCTGTTAGATGTTTCTCCCTAGGAGTCTTTCGGACTGCCCGGCATAAACCCCTCTTTAATTTTTTAAATAAATATATCCATTTAAAGATGTTGCAATTAGCAACCAAATGAAGTACGGAAGTATTAATACAGATTTTAATTTAAGTGCTGGCCAATAATAGAAAAAGATAAATCCAACAAGTAAGGTAAGGCCCGTTATTAGGAAGAGACCAGCAACTACATGGTGGTAAAGGAAAAAAGTTGGATTCCAAGCAACGTTTAATACCCATTGAACGCTAAATAAAGCGAGCAAGAGACTTTTGTTTTCAGTTAAGGGCCACAAGTAGGCCATGTAAACAGTAAAACAAATCATGATTGTTGTCCATGCAAATCCAAATACCCATTCAGGTGGAGTCCATGGCGCTTTTTGTAATCCTTCATACCAAGCGGAGGGAACACCTTTGCCCGTAAAAAAACCTCCTATAGCAAGTGCTCCAAAATTAATGAGCAAGAAAAGAATAAGCCTGTAAGTCATTTTAGTTTCAAATAGTTTCATGGAGTTTTATATTAAGTAGCACATTTTATTTATTAGTGCTTGCAGCGCACTTAACCAAACGATTAAAAATAGTAAATATTTTTTTAAATAGCGTCAGGTCGGAAGACCTGACGGCAAACCATATGCCCAACTTACCTGCAACCATGACACGAAGACGACCTTCGCGCCTAGTAGGGTCTGGGGGGGGGATGACGCATCGTAGCGAGATGCTAGACAGAACGGAAGGGTGTATTTTTGCTGTCATCTTTTATTCTTGTTTCTGTCTGTTTAGCCTGTGCGAATTGCAAATGCGCTTACACCTATGGGTTGATTTTTAAATTTTTTCTTTCTTCAGCTTTCCTTTCATCATAAAATTTATGGATACAACCCAAATCAGGGTTTTGCATTAACAAACAAGCTGTTTTATAATCAGCCTTATATGGACATTCTTCTACTTTCATTGCTGCTACAAAATAATATGAAATTCTACTTTCAGGATGGTCTTCTTCCAAAACACCTTTTAAAGTTAATTGTTCCTGAGTAAGATTTAAGATTGTAGTATCGGGCTTAGAGACATTACCTGTGTAGAAAAGCGACACTACAAAGATTTTCTCTACCGTTTTGAAAAAATCAACCGCTCTGCCTTCTTTATGTATCAATTTTCTAATTGTCCTTCCATCATTTACGACATCTGTGATGATTAATACAGATTTATACTTGCCTTCATTCTCAAAACATATTTCTCTTTCAAAATCGTTATGTCCATCATAACGGTATGAATATGGTAAAAATGAATATGGTTTTTCGTGTTTTATTGCTGTTTTTGTAGATAGAATATTTCCTTCAATTCCTAATCCGATAACAAAATCATAATTCATTCCGATGTTTCTTTCAACTAAATCAAGAATTGCATTTTTTGCAAAAACTAAATCATTAAAGTTGTTCAATATCTTTGTGACATCTATCCAATTATGGGCTCTTGAAGTTTCACTCCAATGAAAGTGTCCAGAATGAAAAAGTTTTTTTTCTTTAACGAGATTAAACAAATTGGTAGAATAATCTTGAGAACTACTATGCTTTATTTGAGGTATAACAATCTCTGTTAGGGGTTCAGATCTTTCAACAATCTCTTTAGCTTTTACAGGGGGCTCTTTTTTTAGAATTAATTCAAAATATTCTAATTCATCCTTTTCTGACGCTGTCGCAGTTATCCATTTACCGTTTGAATTAACATTATCATTATCTAAATATGTATAAATATTATTTTTTAGTTTCAAAGAACTTGCGTCACTAATTATGTCGTAAATCTTGAATGAAGGAGTAGGTTTAATTTTTGAAGAAAAACTACCTGAATCTGAACTTATCAATAAATCATTTCTAGATTTTCCTTGGTAGTTTGAATCTGTAGTATGTTCATTTCCATAAAAAAAGCATTTAATTTGTTTTCCTTGAAAAAAATCAAGCATAGTTTTTCTATTATCCTTATCCCATGAACCAGTTTGCTTATTTTCATAAGCTGAAAATATATTGTGATGAAACGAGGCAACTATTGAATAGTTAGCAGGAATTTTTAATTCATTTAGTTCTTGCTCCAATTTCTGTTTATCGACAAAACCAGGACCGCCTTCATAGTCAATTCTCAAGTTGGTATTTATTCCAATAATTATGAGCTTTTCATTTTCAAATTTTATTTGCTTGACAATAACTTTTGAGGTATCAAATGAAATACCTGTAAAATCTAAATATAATTTTTTGAAGTACTTATATTTTTCATCTAATTCACAAGCTTCTCTAACTCCGCCACCTTTTTTGTGTTCTGCGAATGCATCTTCACAAAGTTTCCAGTTTACATCGTGATCACCAGGAAGAAGTAAAACATTCTCTAATTTTATTTTTAAATTATCTTTAATTAACTGTAAATATTCTGTTGCTGATTTATTTTCTTCTTCTTTAGATTTGTTTGTAATATCACCTGTTACAAGTAAATACAAATCATCTTTTTTAATATCATATTTTGTTTTTATGAAGTCACAAAATCTGTTTATATATTCTTTGGAATCGTCTTTTGGATTAGTTGTCAACCAAAATTTCTTTATTTCATCTGTGTCTCTATCTTTTAAGTCTTGATGTAAACAAACGTGTAAATCTGAAATATGTATTATTGCCTTTTTCATTTTATAAATCTAACACTGTTGAAATTTTATAACCTATCTCCTTGTTACTTTCCTTATCTAAAACAAACACACACTCTGCATCTTCAAAACTTCTGTAAATAGGATCAATTGTTTGGATTCGGACAATAGAAACATTCCCTAAATACTTGCCTCCTAAAAACTCAATTAGACTTTTTGCAATTTTTATTTCAGTTCCAAGACAAACTAAATCAGAAACTACAATGTATTTTTTATTGTTGTCTATTTTACTGTCAAGTGTACTGTACATTTTGTTTATTGGGCCTATTTGATCAAGGATTACAATATCGGTTCTTAGTAAAGTTGAAAGAATCGAAGTAATATAGGAGCTATTAAGATTTTGGCATACTAAAGTTGGTTTGTTTTCATTTTCCTGAGTTTTTAGGTCTTTAAACCATTTTTGATAAGTCTTAAGAGCTAAATTATAAATTGCATACAAGAAAAATTCTCTATCAAGACTGATGATTTTTTTTATGTTTATCCACTTAGAAAGATATACTGAGGATGAAGCGTGATATCTCTCTTGTCCTTCCAAAGATTTTATATAATCCTTTTCTGTTAATAATTTTAAAAAATGTGTTTTAAAAATTTCTTGTGTGGAATAAATAACTTGAAATTTTCCCGTCTCAAAACAATTGAATACCAAAAAATTCTCATTTTCATCAATAATATTGTTGGGGTTATTAAATAAGCTAAGTAGGGTTAATTCTTTTATCAGTGATTTTTTGACATTTATCAGTATAAGATTTGAGTTTAAGCTTTTTAATTGACTGATTTTTGAAATTTGGTTGTTTTGAATAACATTAGTAGACTCGAAGTTCAAAACCAGAACTTTGGGTTTATCAACGACCTTTTCACTATAATCTTTTATTATATTGATTAATGTTGTTTCGTTAACTAACTGTTCAGATATGCCAATATTACCACTGTCAACAAAAGCGGAAGTTATTGTTTGCTCAGCGTGTAAATGATAATACAAACAATTGTCTATTTTAATTTTTGAAATTATCATACTCTTTCAATTGAATTAGGGATTTCAACTTCTATATGCACCCCTTTAAAACGCACATCAAAAATTTTTAATGCTGAAAATCTTGTATCACCAGAGTGTTTTTTAAAGATTGACTTTGCAAGTTCAATCATTTGTTTTTTGCATTTCTCTTTTAGTTTAATCATTGTTTCTTTAAAGGTCTCATTGTTTACTTGTTTAAAAAGCAAAGAGTTGTGAGCCTTTAAAATCTCAAATCTCGTATCATAAAGTTTTGATAACTCATTTAACATTCTTGCAGAAACAATTATTTGAGCATTGTCTGTATGCAATCTGAAATAACCACTACAATCAAGAACTACGTTACACATCAAATCAAAAAGACCTTGCCTGTCTTTTAGCATTGAGTAATAAAGTGTTTCAAAAAGAAGCAAGACCGAATTTTTTATTTTTTCATCAGTCTTTAATGTAAAAAAACCAAATAAAGAATTGAATAATTCAAATTTGTTATAGAAATCACCTACATCACTTTTATTCTTTAGTGATTTGTAAAGCCCAATTCCATTATTGGAAATTGCAAATTTCGTTTTGAATTTATCAGAAAACATCAAAACAAACGCATCTGATTTTGAATGTAAAACGCCATTCGTGATAAGCTCCGCTAGGATTTCAATAAACTCATTGGTTAAATGATTAGTAGTATCATTTTAAAATAACAAGTCGTAAAAATGTTCCTTAACCTTATAAGTGTAGTGTTGTACGAGAGAATCTCGTTTAGCTGGTTCACCTTCAGTAATTTCTATTAGTTTGTTCTTTAAATTATCGTCATTAAGTGAGTAGCATCTTAATTTATGTTCTGTTCTAATTGATTTTCCTTTGAAGCCCCCCCCAAATAAACATCATCGAAATCTAAAATATTTCTGCCGAATGGGAAATTAGGATTGATATTATCACCAGGGATATAGAAAAATTGTGAACGGTATAAGTACTCTAAAACATCAATTGTAATAGGTGTATTGGATAAATGAAGTTTAATAGGTTTCTTATGATGGTTTTTAAGCTGTTGGAAAAGACTTAATAATAATGGTAAAGTAATTGGGTCTATATAATAATTTTTACCACTGAAATCTAAATCATTTCCTTCTATAAGTTTAAATTCAACGGTATTCTCCTTGTCTTTATTTTCATAGTAAAAGTTTGCAACGTCAAGTAAAAATTCGGAGTAAAAGACAAAAGGAGTAAGACTTTTATCTTTATATATAATTGGTATTTGATTGCTCATTTCCATTTTATTTTTTTAGAATGTTCGTCATTTAGGCTTGCTTACAACGTGCATATACCTGCGTATTTCGTTGCTTTTATATTTCATTTTCAACCAACAAAAAAGACAAAAACCCATGCGCACAGCATCACCCTAATGTAGAGTGATTAATGAGCCCATAAGTTTTTGTCCGATAACCAAGGCCGAATGGCCGAGGTTTGATATTCAAATGTAAGGAAAGATATTGGAATTGCAAGAGGTTAGGGAATAGTTAATAGGAGGTAGGGATTAGCCGATAGCGAAAAGGGAATACAGATTGCTTCGCAGGGCTCGTAATAACAGCCAGTAACCAGAATGATACCGCGCGAGCCACAGATTGCTTCGGTCGCAGAGCCTCCCTCGCAATTACGCGCTGAGCGGCAGGTATTAGGGAATAGTTAATAGGGATAGGTGATTAGTAGTATACAAAAAGTTTAATTCTTAGTACTTTTTTCCCTTATGGCTAAGTTCTAATCGCTTATGCCTGCTCCTAAAATTCAACCATCAAGCCAATGGAGGGAAGCACGGTGCCGCTGGTATTTTCTATCAAATATACTTGGTAGGATCCCGGGTTGTTGGGGTCGGTAAGTGGGTTGCCTGCTGCATCGCGCTTCACATTTATATAGGGCTGCACCTTTGCCTGAAAGTTGTAAATATTTTGTACATCTAAATAGGCATTGAGCGCCCACTTTTTAAAATACCATTTTTTATCTATGCGAACATCCATGCCGTGGGTTAAGGGAAAGCGTTCTGCGTTTAAAAGATTCCAGTCCAGCGTGCCTTGTTGCTTCACATCCCAAACAGATTTTACTGCAGATAATTTCAAATCATACGGGGTATAGGGCGCACCGCCCAGCAAACGAAATTTTACTCCCAGCTCCCAGTTCTTTTTTAATTTTTTTCCGGCTGTAAGATTTAAAATATGTACGTTGTCCCAGGCCGCTGGTTTTAAATCTCCGCGCTTGTCTTTAAACTCGCTGCGCACGAGGGTGTACGCCACAATGCCGTAAACGGTGGAGCTAAGTTTTTGCTGCAATAATATTTCTAAGCCATAGCTGCGCCCATCGGAGATGGATTTTACTTCTTCGTTTCCTATTACGCCAAAGTCGGCACCCAAATTTGCAAGGCTCACACTATCGCGAATCAAGAAAGGGTAATGGCTGTAGGCTTTGTAAAATCCTTCGACCGTAACTTTAGAATATTGTGTAGGATTGTATTCTAACCCGCTAACTAAATGCATGCACGAAATATATTTTACTCCGTTGTTTTTATTTACCAGCACCTTGCTGCTATCGCGGTACCCCAGCACAGTATAGGGAGGCAGCTGAAAATAATTTCCTGCATTAATATTTAGATTAATTTTTTTATTCAACCGGTAGGATGCAGAGAAGCGTGGCGAAAGCTGATTGAGCGGGTTGCTCATGTCGGACGAATAATCGTTGAAGTCGGTTCGTAGTCCAAAAGACAGACTGAGTTTATCATTCATAATTTTTTTGCTAGCTTGAAAAAAGACTGCAAACTTATTTAAACTAAATTCTGAGTCAAAGTCAACAATATAGGTAGCGCTGTTTATCACTACTTTATTGTACGTGCTGTTGGTGTACAATGCGTTTTCGAATCCTAACCCGGCATTTATTTTCCACCCATTTTTTCTGGCTGTATATTCAAAGCGCATTTTATTTTCTATTTCTTGCGAGTTGTAGTCCAGCAGTTTATTATTTGGCTGCGGAATATTGTAACGATATTTTAGGGCACTGTTGTTTAGGTGGTTGCGACTAACTACCAGCGTGGTGTAGCTGTTGTCAAAAAAATGTTTCCAGTTTGCGCCAACTACATAGTTCCACTGGTTGTTTACGGGCAGGGTGTTTAAAATATAATTGTTACGATCTAAGATGGAGGAATCTTTTTCTCCCTCGTTAACTTTTTCGTTCAGCTCAAAGTCATCGATGGCACCAAGGCCAATAATGGTAATTCGATTTTTGTTGCCTAGGCGCAGCGTTTGCTTGTACTGAAAATCATTGTACGTAGGAAGGAAGGGAAGCTTGAGTGCTAAAAATAAAAATTGCAGGTAAGAGCGTCTGGCCGAAAAGATGAAAGACGAATTTTTTCCGATGGGCCCATCCAGCGTGATTCCCACATCGCTGGAGCCGAGCATGGCTGTGCCGCGTATTTTTTCGTTGTTGCCTTCAATCTGCTTAAACTCCAATACAGAGCTCAGCGCATTGCCCCGGCCGGCAGGGAACGCTCCGGAATAAAAATCTACTTCACGAATAAAATTTACATTAATCATTCCTACGGGTCCGCCCGAAGAGCCTTGTGTAGCAAAGTGGTTAATGTTGGGCACTTCAATTCCATCGAGGTAAAAACGATTTTCGTTGGGCGCTCCTCCTCTAATAATTATATCGTTGCGAAAGGAGACGGACGATGCCACTCCGGGAAAAGATTGCAATACTTTGGAGATGTCGCGGTTGCCTCCGGGGTTGCGGTAAATTTCGGTGGCGCTGATGGTGCGCAGGCTCAAGGGGCTCTCTTCTGTTTTGTTAAAGGGCGATGCTATAATTTCTACTTCGTTAAGTTTTGCGGCTTCTTCTTCCATGGGAATATCCAGCAGGGTAGGGCGGGCGCTGGTGACTGTAATTTCGTAGAGCACCACTTTTTTAAATCCCGCATAATCGCAAATTACATTGTACACTCCGGGAACAAGGCTATCAATTCTGAAATTACCGTTGATGTCGCTCTGTGCAATTTTTTTAGTCCCTTCAATTAATATACCAGCAAAAGGAATTTCTTCGTTGTTGATGCTGTTGTATACACGCCCTTTAATGGAACTGTTTTGTGCACTTGCAATAGCCCAGCAGCCCAATAAAAATATGCCAAGTGTAAAATATTTAAAGTTGTACATAGTAATTTAGTAAAAGTAGTACAATCTTTATTGTTAGTGAATGGAGGTATAGAAAAGTAGAAAAATGTTTAAGCAAAATTCACCCTAATAACTATTCTCTAATACCTATTAACTACAGCTTCCCTCCCAACACACAAGTCTTTTTAAGCTTTTTAATTTTTCCATCGCTGCTAAACGCTTCGAAGTAGATGATATAGATTCCTATTCCTGCTTTTAGTTTTTCATTGTTGTGGCCGACTAAAACTTTTCACAACTGTGTAGAAATATTTATATAAAACTACCCCAAACTCAATAGAATACTAATAACTTTTTTAATTCAACGAGTCCTAATTGGCGTATAATGTTCCGCTTGACCAAGCAGCGCCTGCCAATGCTTTTAGATATTTTGTTTTTACTTCTAGCAATTTGCTTTGAAGGTCTAACAATTTCATTTGACGGGAATTTATTAAAAACATTGAACTTTCTCCTGCCTGAAATTTTGTAATTTCAGCGGAGAGTAAAATTTTGTAATTATTGGTAGCAGCTTGATAAAGGGCAACCTGATCTTTTAATATAATGATCTCATTATAATAGCTTTTAATTTTGTTGGCAACCTCAACATTTTTTTGGACTAATTCATATCTAGCATCTTGAATTTTCAGTTTAGCTAATTTATAATTTCCCCTGCCTTGGCTCCAAAATATTGGAAATGCAATATCAAACCCCCATTTATAATTTGTGTTAAAGAGATTTCCAGTTTGAGGATCAGTGGTAAATGTTAACTGGTCACTGCTCAGCATGTTGTAATTTAAGTTTATTTTTGGTTTTAGATATTCTAATTTTAATCGCCTGTCAATTTCAAGTTGGTCAATTTCAAGCCCCATTTTTTTTATTTCTGGATGATATTGGCTTACAGTATTTATAATTATAGAAATGGAATCCAAAGTAATTTTAGGATCGAAATTCATTGGATCTAAGGAAGGGGGAATAATGCTGTCGGTAAGTTCAATTGGCACCTCGCTTTCTAACCATAAATAATTGGAAAGAAGTAGTCTGGCGTTTCGATATTTAAGCAATGCCTCATTTTGTTCAAATTGTATATTCTGTAATTGAGTAAATGCCTCAAGTGTGTCAATGGCTGGAATGTCGCCATATTTAAAACTGTTGCGAAAGCCATCAAAAATTTGCTGAGCAGATGTTTGAGTTTTTTTGATTATTATATAATTGTTGTAATGTTGTGTCCAGTCCCAATAATCTTTTGTGGCCTTAAATAGTAAATCATTTAATATGCTGATTCTTTCGTATTCGCTTGCTTCTAGAAAGATTTTTGCTTGCTTTAAAACACTTCTTCTCTCATCAATAAATAAGCCTTGTCCTATTGGTGCATTTATTCCCAAAACTGCCCTGCCCTCTGCCGGCATGCTGTGTTCGGGGTTCAAAAGCACTCCGCGGTTAATGTTGTAAGTGCCGCCTAATTCAACTCCATACCAAGTAGGGATTTTAAACCCGCTTTTATTGAGAAAAAGATACTCCTTACCATCATATTGTCTTTGATAGAGATTGGAAAAAATATATGGGTCAAACCCACCTCGAGCCACAACCAGATTTTGTTTTGCCCCTTGCGTTATAAGATTGGCTTGTTTTGCAACAGGATGATTTTTCAAAACAATATCAAAAAACTCATCGAGCGAGAATACCTTGGAGGTGTCTTGTGCAAGTAGTCTTGAATGAAGAGTTGAGCTTAAAAAAATAAACCAAAAAAACATTGGAAATTTTAAACAGAATAAAGCATTTGCATATTTTTTCATAGTGTCAAAAAAAGCATTAACAAAAAAACTTAATTTATTCTGTACTTGTTATCTCATTTGGCTCATAAAAATCAGGAGGGAAGCCATTAAGTTGGCGCCATATTTCATACCAAACCGGAACTTCACTAAGTAGTGCCATCCCGAAAACCCCACCTCCCATGCGAATTAAATTAGGCCATGCAATATCATTTTTATCAGGCGCAACCAGTAACCTAAATTTCCCATTTTCGGAAATATTCTGGTCAATAGCTACCACTACACCACCAAAAGTTCCTACCGAGGCATTTGGCCAGCCCGAGAAAATAATCGTGGGCCAACCATCAAAAATAATTCGTACTTTTTTGTTTAAACGAGCCAATGGTAAATCAACAGGTCGCACATAAATTTCTACCGCCATTTCGGTATTAGCGGGTGTTATACCAACAATTGGATCACCTTCCTTAATTGTTTCACCTACCCCTACAACAACAGCTTTGTTTATATAGCAATCTTGCGGGGCAACAATAAAACGAAACCCAGACCGTATGGCATAATTAGACAGTTGATTTTTCAATTTAGCTACTTCAGCGTCTACATCAAACCCCATTGAGTAGGAACCTGCTCTTTCTGATTGAGATTTAGATATTTTATCGGCATAATCGCTCCTGATGGAGTTTAATTCTATTTGATAATTTATCAAGTCGTTTTGCGCTATTAATACCTTGTTTTCTGCCGAAATTAATTTTGCAATGGATTCCTGAAATTTCAATTCACGCAACTCCAGATTTGTTAAAGAGACCAAACCCTGTTGGTACAATTCCTCTTGACGTTTAAATTGTTTGTCGGCAATGTTATAATTGGTTTGAGTGGCTTTAAAGTCAATACTGTCAGAAGTTAATTTAAGATGGGCTTGTTTAACTTTATTTTCGGCCTGCGAAATATTTAACTCTAAGTTTTGGCGTAGGGCGCTTATCTGATTATCTAGAGCATTCGTTTTTTCGATGTATGATTTTGCTGATGATTCTTTTGCTGATATCTGATGTTGTGTTCTGCTTAACAACTCGGGGTCAAAATATTCGGCTTTAATTTCCGAAATAAAAACAATAGTGTCGCCCTTTTTTACAAGCTGCCCTTCGTTTACAAACCATTTTTCAATTCTGCCCGGTATGGTTGTGTGGATTGTTTGTGGTCTATCGCCAGGATTTAAAGCAGTAATTTTCCCACGCGCCAGGATATTTTGTGTCCATGGAAAAAATACAATGATTAAAGCAAAAACTAGCAAAGCTAGCATCCATTTGGTTAAGAGCTTTCCAGTGTTGGTTTCCTGAATTCTCTTGAACGCTGAAAATTGCTGCAACTCTTTTGAAACAATATACTTATCCTCTGTTGTCATTACTTATGATTTTAAAATGCTCATTACTTTTTCATCCTGAATTGCTCCTGAAACAGGTGCATCAAGTATAATTCTACCCAATTCTAAAACAATTAATCGTTCACATTTTTTAACAATTTGTTTTTCGTTTGAAATAATTACAAGGGTCCAATTATGTTTTTCAGCCAAAAGAAAATCCATTATTTTCTCTTTTTCGGTGGCTCCAAAAAGGGTTAAAAAATTATCTAATATTAAGAGCTTGGGCTGTTTTAAAATATTCCGGGCTAAAACAATTTTTTGAATAAAAGTTTTGGGATACTTGCGATTTTCTGGAATTAAAAATGTTTCATAGCCATCAGGCAGCGATTGTATAAATTGCTTGAGTCCTAAATGGTCAACTATCTCAATTAGTTTGTTAAATAAATTAGGCTGACCCATTGTAATGTTTTCGGCAATTGTTCCAGTGAAAATATCATCATCGGTAAAACAACACCCTATCTGTTTTCTTAAATCAGGCGAAGAAAAATTTATCAATGGGATATCGTTATAGTTAATTGAGCCAGTATAATTCGAATAAACACCCGACAGCAAATGAAGTAAGGTTGACTTTCCTGAGCCGTTTCCACCCACAATACAAATTTTTTCACCTGCCGAAATTTTAAGATTAATATTTTCAAGAGCTTTATGTTGATGATTAAATGCCCCATAACTTAAGTTGTTTAATTGAACCGATATGCCATAGTTAGATTCTGTCAAATTAAAATCGGCACCCTGTTCTTTTTCGATTGGCAATGACAATACTTGGGCAATTTTTTCCATTCCAACTAAAACATCATATACAAATTCAAAAGTTAAAATGAGCTTTTCAACGGAACCAACTATAATAAAAACAATAATTTCCACTGCTACAAATTGACCTAAATTTAATTGCTGATTTATAACCAGCAATGCGCCAAGCACTAATAATCCGGTAATTATTAAAGTCTTGAATATTATAACTGCTGCGTATTGTGTAACTAAAACATTAAAATGTTTTTTACGAGCATCTAAATAATCGCTTATAATTTTATCAGTATTATGAATTCCGATATTGGGTTGTGGCGTCAATTTAAAAGTAAGTAACGAACGTCCCAGCTCCTGCAACCAGTGAGCAACTTTATATTTATATGTTGACTGCTCTGTTTTGGTTTCTAGCCCCTTTTTTCCCGTAAACCTTAGAAGTATATAGATAAATATAACTAATAAAACACCGAAGAAAATAAAAATAGGGTGATATAGCGAAAGCAACATTAAACCTAAAATGATGCTTACTATTGACGTTGAAAAATCTATAATTATTTTTGGTAATCCCTTTTCAATTGTACGAATATCAAAAAAGCGATTGATTAATTCGGGCGGATAAATTGAAATTATACGTTCAATTTTTAGGAGAGGAATTTTAAAAGCAAATTCAAATGAAGTGCGGGTAAAAATTCTCCGTTGAATATCTTCAATAATACGAAGTTGCATCAGCTGAAAAGCTCCAGAGAAAAACACAGCAACACTCACTACAAAAATTAACACGAATAAGGAAGAAGAAAGTTGCATGCTCATTATCTGACTAATAATTGCTTGAATAGTAAGAGGTACCGACAAGCTTATTAAGCCCGAAAAAATTGCAAAGACATATATTCTGTACAAGTCATTTTTATCAATAGAAAGCATTCTTAAAAAACGATTCAACGGGTTGCCTATAAGTTTTGGGTCGTCAAAAACTCCTCTGTTAATATTTTCGGCTTCTTTCATTATCAGGTATTCTTATCAATTTATTATTAATCGAGATTATTAACTGTAAGCGGAGAAAGTATTTCCAAGTTCGTGAATTTATAGCTTTTTTCATTCTGTAGTCTTGACAAAAAACGTGTCGGAATATTTTGGTTTTAATAATATTCTCCTTGAATAAACAGCAAGTCAATCGTCTTTAGATAAATAAACACATGCAATTGAATATAACATACTAGAATGCATATATTTACAATGCTATGTTATACATACCTAATGCAGGGATATCTAAGGTTATTTACCTCCTTTTATAATTTCATAAACTCCTGATTTTAAAAGAAAAACCTGTGTGTAGTGCTGCCTTATAAGGGGATAGTTTAGTGTTGCACTTGCAAATTTTTGTCCGCAGCAGCCATAAGCTATCCGAACTTAGGGCAATGGTTGAACACATGAATTAATTCGCATTAACTACAACTTCCCTCCCAACACACAAGTCTTTTTAAGCTTTTTAATTTTTCCATCGCTGCTAAACGCTTCGAAGTAGATGATGTAAATGCCAATGCGAGCTTTCAATTTATCATCGGTAATTCCATCCCAGTAAAAGGTGCCGCTGGTAGCGAGCAGTTCATTTTGCACCAACGTTTTTTCTAGTCGCCCGCGCGAGTCAAATATTTTCACGTTGCCTATCATGCTAGGTGTGTCAAACTCATACGAGATGCTGAGGATATCGTTATAGCCATCATTGTCGGGCGAAAAAACTTGTGGAGAAATTGTCAGTTCACTTTCATGTTCTCCATTGGTGTATTGTGAATTTTGATAAGCCGGGGTAGCACCACCAACAGTTTCGGAAGCAGAGTGCCAGTTGTTGGGATCTTGTGTAGCATTTTCATAGTTAACACGCTCCAAAGAAATTCCTTTTGTGTCGTTTAATAAAGGCAAATGCCAATCGGGATAATAATGTAGTTCATCAATAATAAGTTGTGCGGCATCCATCAAAATTATTTTGTCGCTGTCGTTATTCAACGAGGGGATGGACGCCATATCGATAAAGCCTGTTGAATTTTCCGTTTGATATTGTGCTTTGATAGCGTTAGCATTTTTACTGAGCACTACATATTGCTGGGGAGATAATACATATCCTGCAGGAGCGATTTGTTTTATCTCCGAGAGGTTTCCGTATTTATCGCGGGAGCAGAAAAAAACATCTTTTAACTCGACAAAGTTTGAAGAGCGATTGTAAATTTCTATCCATTCCACGCCATTGTCAAAGGGATCAAACAATACTTCGTTAATAAGAAGATCGCGAGGCTGCGGTCTGAAAAAATAAAACTGCTGCGCTTCATTTATCGTATTGTTGCCTGCAAGGTCTTGCACACCGGTAACATTTAGGAAATAAAATTGTCCACTTACAAAATCTTTAGCAAATGTTAAATGTACAAGTCCGGGGTTTGATACATCTTGTACAGCTGTGGAGGCGAAGCCAATAGAATTATTTATTGCATAGTTAGCAATAGTTTGTGCGGACACTAAACTCAGCGCCTCACTGAAAAAGGCATCAATTTTATTTTGTGAAAGAACTTTCACGGAGTCGAGCTTTGCGGGTGTTAAATCAGGAGGGGAGTAGATGTAAAAATCGTCAAAGAAAAAATTGGTTGCGTTGGAAGTGGTGTATTTACAATAAACACCAAAGTAAGTGGTCAATTTAAAGGTGTTTTCTAATCCGCTAGCTTCCTGCACATAATTATTTCCTCCGACAGGATCTACAAATAATTTCCAAAGCCCCACACTATCGCGTGTAACTTTTACGTGGATGGAAAATGCTGCCGAGATATTTGTTGTTCCCCTGCATACTGAGCTAGTACTACTTCCGCTTTGTTTGAAAAGCTCTACTTGATCATTGGCTAGATTTTCTCCAAACTGTAAGTAATATCCGTTTAAGCTTGCTGATAAATTATTTTTATCCGAAACAAGATACACCCTTGCATAATTACTGGAGGAAGGAGCAAAATTTAATCGTATCCAAAAGCTCCACTCACAGTTATTTACCGACTGGGTGTTTGCTAAAGTCAAATAGCTGGCGCTGCTGCCAAATGAGTTTAGCTGTAGCTGTGCAGATGTATTAACAATAAAATCGGTATCGCTTCCATTCCAAGAGGGAGCAGCCGTAAAATTCCCGTCCGAAAAATCATCGCTAATTTGTGCCAAAGATATGAACGGCAGCAGCGTTAAAATTAATAACATTGTACCAGTATAAACAGGCAAGGAATATGTAATTTTCCAGTTCTTCATCCGAAACAAGAATACGAATGTATAATCAGGCAAAAATATGTTTTTCTTTCATACTACTTTTTATTAGTGGCAGTATTGTTGCAGCAACACTAAGCGGAAAAGTTACTGACGAAAACAACGAGCCTCTGCCTTTTGCCAGCGTGTATCTGGAGGGCACTACCATAGGTGTAACTACCAATAAAGAAGGAGACTATGCCATGGAGCTTCAGTCTGGCACATACGATATCGTATATCAGTTCATTGGATATAAAACCCGAAAAGAAAAAGTTGTTGTTTCAGGTAAAAACAGTGTGCTTGACATACAAATGGAATTGCAGCCGTATGAAATTGGCACAGTAACTATTAATTCCAGTGGCGAAGATCCTGCCTACGAAGTAATTCGTAAAGCTATTAAGATGCGTAAGTTTTATCTTAATCAAGTTGAATCGTATTCTTGCGATGTATACATCAAGGGGTTGCAGCGGGTAAAAAGTTTTCCTAAAAAATTTATGGGCTTTGATGTTAATGCCGAAGGTGCCATTGATCCCAAGACCGGAATTTTTTATTTGTCGGAATCGGTCTCCAAATTTTATTTTAAGCAGCCAGATAAAATTTATGAAAAGATGATCTCTTCTAAAGTGAGTGGCGATAGTAGGGCTTTTAGTTTTAACCGTGCGGGAGATTTAATTTTAAACTTTTATCAGAACATTGTAAAGGTGCAGGTCATTGCCAAGCGCGGTTTTGTATCGCCCATTGCAGATGGAGCCATGTTTTATTATCATTACCGCCTGACGGGAACATTTTTTGAAAAAGGTAAGTTGATCAATAAAATTGAAGTGATCCCTAAACGCAAGCACGACCCCGTTTTTAGAGGAACCATTTATATTTGTGAAGACACCTGGCGCATTCACAGCACCGATTTATATCTTGTGAAGGATGCTGGCATAGAGGTGATTGATACTTTAAATATTAATCAAGTTCATTTACCGGTCATGGCTTCTCCCCCTTCGGGGGAGACGGGAGAGGGGGCGGTATGGATGCTTTTTTCCAACAAACTTACATTTAGTTTTTCTATTTTTTCTTTTAAAGGCAATGGCTTATACCTGAGCATTCATTCCAAATACAATGTGAAGCCAGATTTTTCGGTTAAGAATCCAATACCTTTTGCTCCGCTAGAGGAAAAAACCACCGCCACGCTACTTCCTAAAAAGGAAATGAAGCTGGAAAGAAAAGAGGAGAAGCGAGAGGATAAAATATTTTCGACAGGAGAGATTATGAAAGTGGAGGAGGATGCAAATAAAAAAGACAGCATCTACTGGGCGGAGATGCGACCGGTGCAGCTCACGCAGGAGGAAGTGCTGGATTATATAAAAAACGATAGCATCCAAGTGATACGCGAGTCAAAACCATTTTTAGATTCGGTAGATAAAAAGACCAACCATTTTAAGCCCATCGATTTATTGTTTGGTTATGACCACGTGAATCGCTATAAAAAACGCGACATCTCTTTTTCTCCACTCATACAAAACATTCAGTTTAATACTGTTCAAGGCTTGGTACTTGCTACCGAGGTTGATGTGCGTAAGCGCTATGAATCTGGAAAAAGATTTTACCGCTCTGCCAATTTATCTTACGGTTTTGCAGATAAGCGATTAAATGGGGGAGGGCAGTTGATGTATGAGTTTAAGCCTTTAAAATTTAGCCATATGATTTTACAAGGTGGCAGACAAACAGTGCAGTTTAGCGAGAAAAAACCTATTTCATCCTTAGTAAATACTTCATACACTTTGTTGAGCGAGCGTAACTATATGAAGCTGTATCAAAAAGATTTTGTAAAATATTCTTTTAATTCTGAGCTGGCAAACGGCATTTACCTACGTAGCAATTTGGATTATTCCAACCGCACCGCATTACTGAACCAAAGTAATTTTACTGTTTTTCCTGCAGCAAAAAATTATCGTGTGTATTCTTCTAATGATCCGCTGCACCCACAACAGGACAGCCTGGCTTCGTTTGTAACAAATCAATCGTTGGATTTTCGCATTAATTTGCGACTGCGCTTTCGTCAAAAATATATTACCCGTCCGGATGACAAATGGGTGTTTGGATCTAAATACCCCACGCTACATGTAGAATATAGAAAAGGAATACCTAGCTTGTTGGGCTCCGATGTAGATTATGATATGGTAAAACTTAGCGTAACCGATCGAATGAATTTTAAACTCTTAGGAAAAGCTACCTACTTAGTTTCGGCAGGAACATTTTTACACAATAAAAAAATGGAGCTGATGGATTACTATCAGTTTTCAGGTAATAAAACCAAACTTTCCAATTTTGATTTTTCAGATTTTCAGATGTTAGATTATTACACTTACAGCACCAACAATTATTTTGTGGAAGCGCATTACGAGCATGATTTTTCGGGTTTTCTTTTTAATAAAATACCCTTGTTGCGAAAGCTAAAAGTAAATGAGTTGATGGGGGTACATTACTTATACACCGAAAAAATCCAACACTACACCGAAGTATTCTTTGGTATTGAAAAGCTTAATCTAGCCCGTATCGATTTTGTAATGGCCTTTATGCAGGGGCAACCAACCGGCACCGGAATACGCCTAGGCTTTAAAATTGGGCGATAAATGTAGTTTTGCGGAGATTAGACCGATTATTCTCCGCATAATATGCGGAGAATAAATTGTATATTTACCGCGTAAACTAGTTACATCCGTGAAATACATACATGATAATAAGCATTGGACTAATTTTTCATGGGAGGAACAGCCTATAACTTCTCTTCTTATTCAGGTTAGACATATACAAGGAAAGCTTACAGGTAAGTTAGAATCGCTAGGTTTTGAGCTGAGAGAAGAGGCGGTGCTAAAAACAATAACTGAAGATGTTTTACGCTCAACTGAAATTGAAGGAGAGGTATTGGCTCCGGAGCAAGTGAGATCTTCTATAGCTCGAAAATTAGGAATGGGAATAAGCGGGTTAGTTAGGTCTGACAGAAATGTAGATGGAGTGGTGGAGATGATGCTGGATGCAACCCAAAACTATCAAAAGCCTTTAACAAAAAAAAGATTGTTTGATTGGCACGCATCGTTGTTTCCCACTGGCAGAAGCGGAATTCACAAAATACTAGTAGGTAGATGGAGAATAGATTCTACAGGGCCTATGCAAGTAGTATCTGGTCCGATGGGGAAAGAAAAAACACACTTTGAAGCACCCTCTTCAAAACGTATTGAAGAAGAGATGAATATATTTTTTAAATGGTTCAATGCCAACAATGACCTTGATCCAGTTATAAAATCTGGAATAGCCCATTTTGGGTTTATTACAATTCATCCTTTCGAAGATGGAAATGGCAGAATAGCGCGTGCAATAGCAGATATGCAGTTGGCTCGTTCAGACAACAGCAAACAACGGTTCTATAGCATGTCTTCAGAAATAAGAAAAGCACGAGAGGATTATTACCTTATGTTAGAAAAATCTCAGAAAGGAAATTCAGACATTACGAATTGGTTAAACTGGTATTTATGCTGTATGAAAGCAGCATTAAAGAACACGGACATATTATTAGAAAGTGTTTTAGCAAAAGCAAATTTTTGGAAAAATGCTACGCATCTAAATTTTAACGAGCGACAGAATAAAATGATAAACATGCTGTTTGATGGATTTAATGGAAAGCTAAACACATCCAAATGGGCAAAAATTAATAAATGTTCGCAGGACACAGCTTTGAGAGATATTCAGGATTTAATGGAGAAAAAAGTTTTAAAGAAAGATGAGTCAGGAGGAAGAAGTACAAACTATTTATTATCTCTAGCCTAGTATTTAATATCCACTCTTCCTTTTGTGTATCCAATATTTCCAATTTTTTGTCCCAGTGTCCAGAACTCCCCGTTGCCGGAGGTCATGCCAAAAAATTCTCTGGAAGTAGAAATTAATTTTCCGGTCGAATCAACAACACCTGCTTGTGTTGTAACTCGCACTACTTCAGCAAAAAACACAGTGCGTGCCGGAGGGAGGTCGTGGGATTGAAGCACTTTACATTCTAATACAATAGTCGCTTCTTCAATTCCAGGTGCGCCAATTAATTTAGAAGGCAAGCGAGTTAATTTATTTTTTTCAAACTTATCTTCCCATGTATGGCCAGACATATCGATGTCGTCAAACTCTTTCACCCAGCTTTTATCGGGAACATTGAGCGTGAATTCGCCATGTTTTTTAATTAGCTCTTCGATGTAGTATGGCTTCCCGGCTTCATTTATTTTGTTGGTTACGCTGATGCCAACTAACCCTGGCTTACCTTCTAACACAAAGGTCCAAGCAACCGTAAGTGCATCGGGAATAATAGAATCGCCTTTAACTCCTAGCACGATGGCAGGAACTGGGGGAAGCATGGGTCCGGGTTCGGCAAGTTCTACACGAGCAGTAGAATTATTTTTTGAAGAATCTATTTTTAATGTTGGGGATTCCTTACAGGAGGAAAACACAATGAGAAGAGCGTAAAATATATAATGTTTCATAAACTATTTAATTAAATTTATTTAATCCAATCTACGCTCTTCTTTAAAAACGATAAAGTCTTTTCTTCAGCAGAATTTTTTTCCGGCACGTGATTATACTGCCAGTTTGCTTGAGGCGGCAAGCTCATCAAAATAGATTCGGTACGGCCATTAGTTTCCAATCCAAATTTTGTTCCACGGTCATATACTAAATTAAATTCTGCGTAGCGACCTCTACGAAGCAGCTGCCAGTTTTTTTCTTTTTCGGCATATGGCTTATCTTTATTTTTTCGTATCAGGTGTGTGTAAGTTGGCAGAAATAGATTCCCTACAGCTTGTACGAATTCGAAAAATTGACCCATGCCAATCTTCAGATCTTTTTCATCTTTCCCTACATGGTCAAAAAATATTCCACCAACACCACGCGTTTCGTTTCGATGTTTGATGAAAAAATATTCATCGGCCCATTTTTTAAAGTCAGGATAAAAAGTAGGATGAAATCGATCGCAGGTTGCCTTTAACGTTTCATGAAAATATTTTGCATCGCCTTCGTCCACATATATAGGAGTAAGGTCAATGCCTCCGCCAAACCATTCTAAAGTAGGGAGTTCTGAATTAGGAGTTAAGAGTTGCAAGTAGCGCACATTCATGTGAATGATAGGTGCCATAGGGCTTTTAGGATGTATGACAAGCGATACTCCAGACGCAAAAAATGTTGCAGGTTCTTTTGTTAAAAATTCAGGAGCGGGGCCAAATACTGCAGAAAAATTTACTCCACCTTTTTCAATTATATTTCCATTTTGTATCACACGGCTGCGACCGCCACCACCTCCTTCGCGCTCCCATTTATCTTCTTCAAATTTTGCAGCACCATCGGCTTGCTCTAATCCTTTGCAAATAGTATCTTGAAGAGACTTGAAATAATTGACAACATCTTCTTTCATTTGCTATCAAAAGTAGAATTAAAATTATTTTTACCTATTACCTATTACCTATTACCTATTACCTATTACCTATTACCTATTACCTATTTCGATTTCTTAAGCGCCTGTTCTATATCTTCTATGATGTCATCTAAATGTTCCAATCCTACCGAAGTACGAATTAATCCATCAGTAATGCCAGAATCTTTTCTTTCTTGTTCAGATAGTTTAGAATGTGTGGAGGAGGCAGGATGTGTAGCAATGGTACGTGCATCGCCTAAATTTGCTGATAGCGTAATCATTTGCAGTGAATCCATAAATTTTTTAGCACGCTTGTATCCTCCCTTTACTTCGTAAGTTACGATTCCGCCTCCGGCTTTCATTTGTTTTTTAGCAATTTTATATTGTGGGTGTGAAGCTAAAAAAGGGTAATTCACTTTTGCTATTTCTTTGTTCTTACTTAAGTGCTTTGCCAGCTTCAATGCATTTTCGCAATGCTTGTCCATGCGCAAGGCCAATGTTTCCAAACTTTTGGATAGCACCCAAGCATTAAAGGGAGAAATAGCTGGTCCAGTATTTCGACAAAAAAGATAAATTTCTTTTATTAAATCCTTTCTTCCGCATACAGCACCACCTAAAACCCGACCTTGTCCGTCAATAAATTTTGTTGCAGAATGTGTAATTAAATCTGCGCCAAATTTAACTGGCTGTTGCAAGTACGGAGTAGCAAAACAATTATCTACGTGATAAATAAGCTTATGCTTTTTAGCAACCTTTCCCAGTTTTTCTAGATCAAAAATTTCCAATCCTGGATTAGAAGGCGTTTCTACAAAAAGCATTTTGGTGTTTTTGCGAATGAGTTTTTCCACCTCCTTTGGAGTATCGCCATCAAAATAGGAATGCTCTATTCCCCACTTGGGTAAAAATTTTGTAATCATGGTATGTGTGCTACCAAAAATGGCACGAGCAGATACTACATGGTCTCCAGTTTTTAGAAATGCCATGAAGCTGGCAAATACTGCCGCCATTCCGGTTGCAGTAGCAAAGGCGGCCTCTGTTCCTTCGAGCAAAGCCATTTTATCTTCAAACTCTTTTACGCTGGGATTTGAAAAACGACTGTAAATGTTTGCAGGAATTTCTTCGGTAAATGCACCGCGCATGTGCTCGGCATCATCAAACGTAAAACTGGATGTTAAGAACAGCGGAGAAGAGTTTTCTTTTTCTGCAGTTTGTTTTATGCGCGTACGTACCGCTAAGGTTTCAAATTTCTTTTTCATAGTATTATTGAAAAAATTATTTTACAATGCTAATTTTCATCCGCACATCGCTGAACGGACGATCTGCTTTATCTCTTGGAGTTTCAGCAATTTTATCTACCACTTCCATGCCTTCTATCACTTCTCCAAAAACAGTGTAGCTACCATCTAGATGTGGAGTACCGCCAATGGTAGTATATGCTTTGCGCTGCTCATCGGAGAACTGATAAGATTTTACATTTTGAAATTCTGTATCGGTAAGTTTATCAATGCTTGCTTTTGTTGCTTTGACACTATCAGCATTCGCTTCTTTGGTAAAGCGATTAAATCTTTCTATCAATGCAGCATTGTTTTTATTTCGCGTTACCAGATTATAGGCTTTCATGCGTGTAACTCGGTGTTCCATTACTTTTAGCAGACTATCATTAAATACTTTTCCTTGCACAATATAAAACTGACAACCCGAGGATTTTTGCTCTGGATTTATTTCATCCCCGTCTCTCGCAGCCGCAAGCACGCCTCGCTTGTGAAATAATTTTGGGCTAAACTCGGCTGGAATAGAATATCCTATATCTCCATCTCCTAATAAAACACCGGAGCTAGCTTTTTTAGAATCGGGATCTCCGCCCTGAATCATAAATCGATTTATGATGCGATGAAATAAGAGACTGTCGTAAAAATCTTGGTCAATGAGCTTTAAGAAATTATCGCGATGCAGCGGAGTTTCGTTGTACAGCTTAATTTTAATATTGCCAAAAGAAGTTTCAATCAAAATAATACGCTCTTGCGCAAACAAGAAAGCGGATTGAAAAAAGCAGGAGATAATAACTGCAAAACAATACCGCTGAAGATTTCTTCTCATGATAGAGCGAATCTACAAGGAATTTTTAAAATCCCAATAATTTTAAGAGAGGAATACTTAAGCGTATTTTTTTACTACAACAGATGCGTTGTGTCCGCCAAATCCAAACGTATTGCTCAATGCTGCCCGCACCGTTCTTTTTTGAGCTTTGTTAAATGTGAAGTTCAACTTTGGATCAAACGCTGGATCATCGGTAAAATGATTAATGGTAGGAGGTATAATATCGTTTTTTACTGCAAGCACACAAGCCATTGCTTCAATAGCACCAGCCGCCCCCAGTAAATGTCCGGTCATAGATTTGGTGGAAGAGATATTTAATTTATAAGCGTTCTCGCCAAACACACCTAAAATGGCCTTGCTTTCTGCAATATCACCCAGTGGAGTAGAAGTGCCGTGTACATTTATATAGTCAATATCTTCTGGCTTTAAGTTTGCGTCTTCCAATGCATTTCGCATAACATTTAATGCCCCTAAGCCTTCTGGATGAGGAGCAGTAATGTGATGTGCATCGGCAGTCATTCCGCCACCCACTACCTCGGCATATATTTTTGCACCACGGGCTTTAGCATGTTCCAGCTCTTCCAATATTAAACAACCGCTTCCTTCTCCAAGTACAAAACCATCACGATCTTTATCAAAAGGGCGCGATGCTGTTTGAGGAGAATCGTTTCGTACCGATAGTGCATGCATGGCATTAAATCCACCTACGCCAGATTCATTTACTGCAGCTTCGGAACCGCCTGTAATAAACACATCGGCTTTTCCTAAACGTATGTAATTAAAAGAATCAATCAGTGCATTTGTTGAAGAAGCACAAGCAGAACAAGTTGTGAAATTTGGTCCGCGAAATCCGTACTGAATAGAAATATGTCCTGCGCAAATATCTGCAATCATTTTAGGAATAAAGAAAGGGTTAAAACGAGGAGTGCCATCGCCTTTTGCAAATCCAGTTACTTCGGATAAAAAAGTATCCAAGCCTCCAATGCCGGATCCCCAAATAACTCCGCAACGATCTAGATTTATTTTTTCTTTATCTAATCCAGAATCTAAATAAGCTTCTTTAGCAGCTGCTAATCCATAGTGGGAATAAGCATCCATCTTACGAGCTTCTTTGCGATCAAAATAATTTTCGGTTTTAAATCCCTTCACCTCACAAGCAAATTGTGTTTTAAATTTTGCCGCATCAAAACGTGTTGTAGGGGCTGCGCCACTCACACCATTAATCAATGAGTTCCAAAAATCGGCAACATTATTGCCAACAGGTGTTATTGCGCCCAATCCAGTTATTACTACACGCTTCAATTCCATGATAAACAGGTAAAGTGTTAAAAATCAATCCCGACCAGGAGTTTCCTTGTCGGGATTGAATGAAATCTCCAACAGGAGCTTATTTGATGTTCTTCTTAATATAGTCGATGGCTTCGCCAACTGTACTAATCTTTTCAGCTTGTTCGTCAGGAATAGCAATGTTGAATTCCTTTTCAAACTCCATGATAAGCTCAACTGTATCAAGTGAGTCAGCACCAAGGTCGTTGGTGAAACTTGCTTGAGGGGTAATTTCCTTTTCATCTACTCCGAGCTTATCGGCAATGATTGCTTTTACTTTTCCGTCAATGTCTGCTACATTTGTCATTTTATGAGATTTTGTCCGAAGAATTCCTTCGGAGAATTTGTCGCAAAGATATACGTTCCGTTATAACAGCAAAAAAAAAGTTGTAACACCTTTTTCTTCTAATTTTGGGCTTTGTATTATGTTATATTAGTAATAATTTATGAAACAAATAGCCGTTTTTGCCTCTGGAGATGGGACTAATACCCAACATCTTATTGATTATTTTAGAGAAAGTACTGTTAATATTGCTCTTATTGTCTGTAATAACCCTAAAGCTAATGTTATTAAGCGAGCGGAAAAGAATGGCATACCTTGCTTATTAATAGATAAAACCTCATTTCAAAGCGAAGATATTTTATTGAATAAAATTTCAGCCCTAAAGATTGACCTTATTGTTTGTGCAGGATTTTTGTGGAAGATTCCTGATTATATTCTTCATGCCTTCCCAAATAAAATAATTAATATTCATCCGGCACTATTGCCAAAGTTTGGAGGCAAAGGAATGTACGGGCTTCATGTTCATAGGGCCGTCATAGAAGCTGGAGAAAAAGAAAGTGGGATTACTATTCATTTTTTGAATGAACATTACGATGAAGGCAAAATTATTCTTCAGAAAAAATGTAAAGTAGAATTTAACGACACGGCAGAATCATTAGCGGAAAAAATCCATCAGATGGAATATGAATGGTATCCAAAAACTATTGAGAACGTAATAACCTCCTCCTCACTAAAGGGGATCTAAACAAACACCATGAAAAAAACTTCACTTATTTGTTATGCACTAATAGCGATTGTTAGCTTGCAAAAACTTTCGGCTCAAACTTCTGATAAGCAAAATATGGAAGTAACAACCCAAGACGCATTTTACCCTAAAGGCGACCAAGCGCTTTTTACATATATAATGTACAACACAAAATATTCTGAAGAAGCTAAAAAGAATTATATAGAAGGAAATGTAACACTAAGCTTCGATGTAATGCCCGATAGTACGGTGAAGAATATCGCCATCATCAGCGACCCAGGATTTGGTGTTGGGGAGGACGTAAAAAACGTAGTTGAGAAATTAAAGTTTGCACCATCCACACAAATGGGCATGAAAGTAAAAATGAATATGATGATGGACTTCCCGGTGAAAGCGCATTAAATCAAGTAAGAAGGCAGATGGAAAAGGGGAGATGGAAAAACCTTTTGCCTTCCCCTATATTACATTTTACTTAGTTCTTCAACGCTTCCGCACCACCCACAATCTCTAGAATTTCTTTGGTAATTGTAGCCTGACGTGCTTTGTTATATGTTAAGCGTAGATCGCGCAAAATTTCGTTAGCGTTATCGGTAGCCTTATGCATGGAGGTCATTCTTGCGCCATGCTCTGCAGCATACGAGTCTAACAATGCTTTGTAGAGTTGTATTTTAAGCGCTCTAGGGATGAGGTCTTTTACTATTTCTTCTTTTCCGGGTTCGTAGATATAATCCAGCGATACTTTTTTGGTAGCGCCTTTCTCTTCCTTTGGTTTTGCAACAGGCAAGTACACTTCATTTATTAAATCCTGAGAAGCAGCATTTTTAAATTGATTGTAAAATAATTCTACCGCATCAAATTTTCCGGCCGAATATTCTTTCATAATCGCCTCTGCAACAGGCGAAACTTTTTCGTAGTTCAGCCCGTCAAACAACTCACTTTTATTGTCAAAGAGGGTATAGTTTGCTTTTTTGAAAAAGTCGGCAGCCTTTTTTCCGATAGCTAAAATCTGTACGTTGCCCGCCTTTTTTTGATCGGCATATTTTTCTCTCGCAGTTTTAGAAGCCAGCTTAATCACGTTAGAATTAAACGCTCCGCACAAGCCACGATTTGAAGTAATAACAACTAGCAACACATTTTTTACAGCTCTTTCTTTTGCAAAGTCTCCACCAGCAGCAGCATCTTCCGAAGAAGCAATATTGCTCAAAATCTCCTTTAGTTTACCTGCATATGGTCGCATTTGAATAACCGCATCCTGCGCTCTGCGTAATTTAGCAGCACTCACCATTTTCATGGCGCTGGTAATTTGCTGGGTAGAGATGGTGGATGTGATTCTGTTGCGGACTTCTTTTAAGTTAGGCATATGCTATATATTTTTTCTAAGTACTTTTTTGTTGCGCGAAGATAATAAGAAATGCAAATTAAAAGGCCCGTGTATAAGATTTTACTCTGTTTTTAGCTTGTAATCATACTGTTTTTGTACAATAGATAGCGCACAATTTTTGCTTTCCTCCCTTCCTCAGTAAGCCTAAAAATTGTATTTTTAACATCAATTCAAAAGCTCAGGCCAATGGCGCTTGATTACCGATAAAGATATATGGGTCCACGTCTTCTCGAAGTAAAAAATCTTGTAACCGAATTTCGTACCGATGAAGAAACCGTGCGTGCGGTTAACGGAATTAGTTTTATCCTACACAAGGGAGAAACGCTGGGTATTGTTGGAGAGTCTGGCACAGGGAAATCGGTTACTTCTCTTTCTATCATGCGATTAATAAAAAGCCCTCCGGGCAGAATTGCAGGAGGAGAGTTAATTTATCACAGCGAAAAATTTGGCCCCGTTGACTTACTGAAATTAAGCGAAGAGGATATTCGTCTTTTCCGTGGCAATGATATTGCCATGATTTTTCAGGAGCCCATGACCTCGCTAAATCCGGTTTACTCCTGCGGAGAGCAAGTGGCCGAAGCAATTTTGCTACATCAAAAATGTACTCCAAAGTCTGCAAAACTAAAAACAATAGAACTTTTTAAAGAAGTGCAACTTCCTCGTCCCGAGGTGATGTATGATACGTATCCTCATCAGCTTTCGGGCGGACAACGACAACGGGTAATGATTGCGATGGCTATTTCCTGTAACCCGTCAATTCTAGTAGCTGACGAACCAACCACAGCATTAGATGTTACGGTACAGGATACTATTTTGAAGCTGCTTCAAAAACTGCAGAAGGAAAGAGGGATGTCCATCATTTTTATTACGCACGACTTAGGAGTAATAGCAGAGCTTGCCGATCGAGTAATTGTGATGTATAAAGGGAAAATTGTTGAAGAGGGAAGCGCTTGGAAAATATTTGCAAACCCACAACATCCGTACACCAAAGGCTTGCTGGCTTGCCGACCACCGCTTGCAAAACGATTTCATTGGCTGCCTACCATTTCTGATTTTATGATTACCCGCGAAGATGGATCGCTCACGCAAAGTCCGCATACTATTGAACAGATAACTTCAAAGCTTATTGTTTCTAATCGTGATCGCGAAGCGAGACATAAAGAATTATATAGCGCAGAACCAATTCTTAGCATTAAAAATCTTAAAACTCATTTTCCTGTCCGCAACGGATTATTTGGCGGTACTAAGCAATACATAAAAGCAGTAGATGATATCACGTTTGATGTTTATCCCGGAGAAACATTAGGACTAGTAGGAGAATCGGGTTGCGGTAAAACTACGTTGGGTAGAACTATTTTGCGCTTGATAGAACCTACCGGAGGAGAGATTTGGTATAAAGGAAAAAATATTCGCGCGCTCTCTTATTCGGAAATGAGACCGCTTCGGAAAAATATGCAAATCATTTTTCAGGATCCTTATTCATCGCTCAATCCGAGAATTACGGTGGGCGAATCGTTGATGGAGCCCATGCGTGTGCATAAGATATATGAAAACGATAAGCAACGAAAAGAAAAGGCAATAGAGTTGCTGCATAAAGTAAACATGGCCGAAGGGCATTTTTACAGATACCCCCATGAATTTTCGGGCGGACAACGGCAACGTATTTGTATTGCACGTGCGCTAGCATTAAGCCCTGATTTTATTATTTGCGATGAATCGGTTTCTGCGTTGGATGTATCCATACAGGCACAGGTGTTAAACTTATTAAGGCAGTTGCAAAAAGAATTTAATTTCACGTATATATTTATTTCGCATGATCTCTCGGTTGTAAAATTTATGAGCGACCGCATGGTGGTTATGCAAGGAGGAAAAGTAGTGGAGATGGGCGAGGCAGATTCGGTTTACAATAACCCACAAACGGAGTACACCCGTAAATTAATTAGTGCAATTCCAAAAGGAGAACTAGATTCCATCAAAGCCCGTATCGAAGCAAAAGAAGGTGCCGAAGTTCAAAATCTTTAATGCAAATTACCCATACAGCAAATGAAAGTTTCATTTTCGTCACTTGCTATTTTTATAGTTGCCGCTGCTTGCCTGCTAGTTGACTTCAGTTTAAAACTTTGGGAAGAAGAAGAGCGAGTAATCGAATGGGATGTACATTCTTACTACGAATACCTGCCTGCCTATTTTATTTTTGATGATATAAAATTTGAAAAGAGCGACTACCGCATAGGAGATCATAGGCATTTATTTTGGCCTGTGTATACCGATGATGGTCGCAAGGTTATTAAAATGACCATGGGCACATCCTACTTTTATGCGCCTTTCTTTTTTGTGGCACACGCTTATGCCAGTGTTACCAATTATGCCGAAGATGGATTTTCGGAGCCCTATAAATTACTGCTCCTTCTCAGCACCATTTTTTATCTCATCATTGGACTTGATTTTGTGCGAAAAATATTGTTGCGTTTAAATTTTTCGGATGCAGTAATTGGAATTACGATTTTACTACTTGGGCTTGGCACCAACATACTGTGTTATGCCTCACAATCGGCTCCCATGAGTCATATTTATAGTTTCTGTTTGTTTGCTGCTTTTATTTTTTACACCATTAAGTGGTACGAAAAACCAAATTGGAAACTTGCCATATTGCTAGGCATTCTTTTTGGTTGGATCACTTTAATTCGTCCAACAAATAGTGTTATCGGAATATTTTTTATGCTGTATGGCACAAGCAATTTGCAGGAATTGAAAAACAGAATTTCATTTTTTTTAAAACAGTGGCCCTCACTTATTTTAATTACCATTTTTTCTTTTCTCATGCTTATCCCTCAGCTACTTTATTGGAAGCATGTAACAGGAGGATATATTTCCTATTCCTACGGAGAAGAAGGATTTTTCTTTTCACATCCTAGAATTTTAGAAGGCCTGTTTAGTTGGCGCAAAGGGTGGCTAGTGTATACCCCTCTAATGGCTTTTGCATTAATAGGAATATTTTTTTTAAAAGACGAACTGAAAAAATTCAAAGCAGCAATTATTGTGTTTATGCTATGCAACATCTACATCATTTTTTCTTGGTGGTGCTGGTGGTATGGCGGCACGCTCGGGCAACGCAGCTTAATAGAAAGCTATGCTTTGTTGTCAATTCCTCTTGCTGCTATTATACAAAAAGTGCAGTCATCAACACGTCCTGCAACCCTCCCCTTTTGGGGGAGATGGAGGGGGTGGTTGTTTTGTTTCGTTGCTGTTTTTTTCATTTGGCTGAATATTTTCCAGACCTACCAGTTTGAGTTTCATGCGCTGCACCATGACGGGATGAATAAGGAACTTTATTTTAAGCAATTTGGAAAGATGGGCAGGATTCAAGGATTTGACAACATGGTGCACTGGCCAAGTTATGCCGAAGCCGTGAAGGGCCATGATTGTGAAACAAGACCGACTGATAATAAGGAGGCGCAAAGAAGAGCCCCCCTGAATATTGCTACAGATAAAAAAGAGGTAGGCAGAAAAAACATACAACTCAAGACCGTGAACGGAAGATTTCTTTGCGCAGATGAGGCTGCTAAAGACATTATCATCGCAAACCGAGACAGCGCTCAGGGCTGGGAAACCTTTACGCTTGTTATTTTTGAGAATAAAGAATGTGCCATTGTTTCCCACAGGAACAAATTCTTTACAGTTGAAAAAGACCAGCACAATGAACTATCCGCCACGCAGGATAATATTAGCAAGCTTGGAACTTTTTTGATCGAAGAACTTGACAATAACCAGGTTGCCTTAAAAGCAGCAAATGGGAAATACCTGACGGTTGATGAAAAATCGATGAAGATTTTTGCTAAAAGTGACAGAGTAGGGGAGCAGGAGAAATTTGAGATGGTTATTTTGGAAAATTAATGAAGATTATAGCCTCCAACTAATCCTCAATAGCCAACTTTTCCAATTTAAGAGTTCCAATATTTATTGTAGGAATGCTATCATTATACTTTTTTGCTGTTTCCGGCAAAATCTCCCCACGCGTCATGGAATACAAAGTTGCTGAGGCTATCCAGTGATAAAATGGAAAATCACTCAATAATTCAAAACTACCATCTTCCTTTATAATCGTATGATACGAATGAGACCACGATTGATTCCAGGCAAGAAAAATCCCACCTTGTATAGGAATATTATTCATATCCTTTAAATAACCAATAATTCTAAACGATTTGTGTTGAGAATAATTATAATAATTTGACAAGCACAGGCAACTATCTTTTTTACCATTCGGATCAAATAATTTAAACTCTTTAGCAACTGGTTTGGGAGTGCCTTGCACAATCATATTCGTTTTAGCAGATTTTGTTTCTCCCTTTCGGGTAACAACGCCCAAATAGTTTGCATGATATTGATGCCATTCAACATCTTTGTACTGCCACCAGGAGTACCCGCTTGCACCGCAATCATAGGCTTGCTTTAATGTTTTATGCGCCCATTTTTTCTGATCTTCATAACTGATAGAATCATTGTCAGCCGGAATCCCTGTTTCCCCTATGATCCATGGTTTTTTGAGATAGTGTCCATACCAATATAGTTCATTTCTTACTTGCTCAGGCTCAACTTCATAGGGATGAAATGAAATAAAATCCACATGAAGCATATTTGGATCCCATTCAAAAATCTCTCGGATGCTCGATAGCCCGATGGTGGATAACTGATGAGGTGCATACAGTTTGATAATTTTACTCCATCTTCTTACAATTGGGAAAACGTCCATTTTATTTCTTTCCAATAGGTCAAAATATAATGGCTCATTAAAAAAGTCGTAGGCCATTATGCAGGTGTCGTCCTTAAATCGGGCTACTACTCTCCGCAAATGATTTTCGGTGGCTTCTAAACCAGGAGCAAGTTTGATTAAAAAAATAACTTTCAGCCCGGCATGATTCGCAGCATCAAATAAAACATCGAGAGCGTTTAAATATTTCTCATAACTCTCATCGCTTGAAAGCGAGATGGAGGTATCTTTCTTATTTCCCATTTTCGCATAAACCGATAATGCCCCTGTTTTTTCGTTTATACTTTCTTCTCCTGCTCCAACGATCCGGACAGTGTTAAACCCCATTTCCTTTATCAATTCCATATCTGCTTTTAGTTGTAGTAATGATGAATCTTTGGTAGTGCATGGAGGTTTGGAATCGGGGGTATATCCCCAATAGGGGGATATCCATAAGTTATTTTTGTCTACTTGCGTAGAGGTGATATAGTTTATTGCAATTGGATAAAACATTTTTCCATTCAAATGAAATTTATTTTCCTTAATAGACACATACCCTTCTTCCGATCCAAAAGGATATGACAAATAAATAACAGCGACAAAAGAAACTAAACTAAAAAGGAGAATATATTTTTTCACACAAAATGATAGAATTTTTAAAATTTAATTTACAGCCTATTCACGATATTGCCTGAGATCAAAAACTGAAATATTCTTGTATTGCCCGATTTTGTATTTTGTATAAGGATTCAAAACGGGATTAACAATCAGTGTTGAATCTCCTATAAATAAATATTTTGCGCCAACGCTGATTTTATTTTTTATGTCATCTTGATTATAAATATGACCCCCATAATCATTCCAACCTTTTTGATTCATCAGGTAAAGCGTAATACATACGCTTGGGTCAGGAACAGCAATAACAGCATCGTCCAGCATTATCCCCAGTTTCCGATTGTATGGTTCAATTGTTTCATATGCCTTCATCGTATTTCCATAATTCCAACTAAACCATTTTCGCAGCTCTATTTCTGTTTTTGTAGCCATAAAAGGAATTTCGGTTGTTTTGATCCCATATTTCATGCGAATGTTATTGGAACAGTACCATACATTCCATAAAAGGAAAACACTGAACATTATTTTAACTTTCAGTGAATCAAAAATGCCTGACTGATTTTTTTTCAAATAATCTCCAAATGCGATCAATACAAACACCAAAGGAAGAAAAAACGGGAACATATAATAATCGTGATCGTCCCATACTTTAAACCATAAAAGAAAATATGCAATTGAACCAATGACAAGAAGAAGTGTAATTACTATATATATTTTGTCTATTTGCTTATATACAGCAAGGGCTCCTATAAAAATGAAAAACAAAATAAAAGTTGTAACAGGGCTGAAAAACTGGCAATATGTCATTTCAAAAAATCTTCTTAATAATTCTCTGATTTCTGCTACATCCATGCTCCAAATAGGCGAAATCTCCTGAACGGAATACAGGCCTCCATGAATGGAATTTAAATAATGCGCGTAGAAATACCACGCACCGGTACAGAGAAGCACGGAAACAAAAAGTACAGAATCCCGTAAGGGGCTTTTAAATATTTTTTTATTAAAGTTGATTATTTTAAGCCTTTCAAAAAGTAAAAGGCATATAGTGGCAAAGAAAAATATTCCGCCAGTTACTTTTAAAACCATAACTAGAAGAGAAAACAACATGAAAATGCAAATGTCTTTTGTTTTCCCGTCCTCATAATATCTGAAAAAATAATACACAGTGATAAAACAAATAAATAACACAGGAATATCAATCAAAAAATTATTTGCGTAAAATGCAATAACAGGAGAAGTAAATACCAAAAGCGGGATCATGATCGCCCATGTGGGAGACAATATTTTTCCAAGAAGCTTGAACAAATAAAAGGAGCCCAGCAGGCAGATAAGAATATTTACAAGACGAGGAATGAATTCCTTTACCCCAAAAATTTTCCATAAGAAGGCATTGAAATAGTAAATAATGGGGAACTCTGCAGCGGATTGCCCCGATTTTCCGCCATCGCTTATCAAATGATGAACCTCCGGCATAAAAAAATGCATACCATGCTGATAATAATTGAGTTCAATGGATAAGCATACCGCCTGCCTCCATTGATGAATGCTTTCGGGCCTGAGAAAAAGGATGGTAGGATACTGGTAAAGCAAGCAAAGCAAAATGAATATCGCAAAAAAAACTATTGTTTGAACCCGGCTATTCTTCCAAAAGTAATAATTCATTTTGTGCCGCCAATTTTTAAAGTAATTGAAATAGATATGCAATAGAACGAAGTTAAGAAAAATGGTAACAGGCTTAAAAAAAGCTTTTAAATGAAATTTTTACATGGGTACCTTCTTCGGTTTTCGCATATGTTTTCTTAAACTTCCAAAAACTTACTTTCCCCTGATCCCAGTGGCTATCGAGACCAGAGGCTGTTTTAATAGCTTCTTAAGTAAAAATTGGTAAGAAAGCCGGATTCAATTATTTTCCACAAATATCCCTCCGTTATACAAACTATTTTACATTTACTCTGCCAGCAATTATATGAAGACGACTTATTAAAGTAAGCCGTAGAT